>Ga0209541_10001168_pt1 | contig 52543 bp, 63 predicted proteins | sample RifCSPlowO2_01_FD_184027 | JGI IMG/M metagenome (GOLD analysis project Ga0209541, IMG submission 184027) | Groundwater microbial communities from Rifle, Colorado - Rifle CSP2_plank lowO2_0.1 (SPAdes) (version 2) | ecosystem: Environmental > Aquatic > Deep subsurface > Groundwater | place... | reverse complement strand
CTCTTTTTCCTTTATAATCTTCAATGCATCTTTTATTGGCTGCAATTCAGGAACATCTCCTCCAGAGCCTTTTGTTGAAAAAGAAAGTAATGCAACTTTTGGGATAATGTTAAACCTCTTGACGCATTTAACTGCGTTTAATGCAATCTGCGCAAGCTCTTCTGCATTAGGATTGATATTTAAGCTGAAGTCAGTTCCAAACAAGGTTCTGTTGTTTTTTACATCAGTAAAAGTACAAACTTCTGAAACTATTTTTTCTTTTCTTAATATCTGAAGCGCAGGCCTCATTAAAGCTGCTGTTGAACAGATAGCAGAGCCAGCAATGCCGTCAGCATAACCGCAGTAAACATACATGCACCCGAAATAATTCTCATCTTCAATCAGTTTTTTAGCCTCTTCTAAAGTCATTCCCTTATGCTTTCTGATTTCTGCTAATTTTTCAGCTAACTCTTCTTTAAGCTCAGAATTTTTGAAATCAAGTATCTCTGCATTTTTTATATCTAATTTAAGCTTCTTTGCTTTTTCCTTGATAATTTCCAGGTTTCCTGAAAGAATAATTTTAGCAAGCTTTCTCTTTAATATCTCTGCAGAAGCTTTTAGCATACGTTCATCATGAGCTTCGCAAACTAAGATTTTAACAGGCTTTTTCCTGGCAGCCTCTTCCATAATTTTAATTAAATTTATTTTCATGTTTTATAACAAAAGCACCATAAATTTATATAACTTTCTAATTAAAAAGAAACAGAAGTAATATAATTCGGGATAAATCTTTTTAATCTTTTATTGTAAGCTATAAACCTTAAATTTTTTAATTTTAATAATTCCAGGTCATCATATTCCTCAATAAAAATTCCGATATTTTTTGCCTTAATCTTTTTAATAACCTTTTCAGCAATTCTCTTCTTGTCTTTGCCTTTGCTGATATTGATCTTATACTTAACTATAATTCCTTTATCAGAAATAAATTGATTAGATATTATCTCATCAATACCCAGAATATCTTTTATTGGATCCTCTTTAACATTAAAGCTCTCTGTCATTGCAAGAACATATTTAGTGTTTAACTGATTATAGATATCAAAAACATTCTTGTAAATATCTCTCTTAATCACTTTTTCTGGAATTTCATAATCCTCTGCTTTTATCTTCAGATTAATAACAGTATCAGCCCATATCCTAATCATTTTTTCACAGCTTACTACCTTAAAGAATCTATTATTTATCTTTCTTATTATATTCAAAATATGCAGATATATTCCTGTTTTAGCAAGTCTAATGATTCTTTTTATTGAAAAATCGCAAAGAGAATTAAGAAAAATCTTGTTTGCTGAGGCAACAGTCCTATGATAGATAAAAGTATCATCAATATCTATAATTAATAAATCTAATTTGTTTTTATAAATCTTCATTTATTAAGCTGCCATTTTATAATATTTTTGCGGTTTATATTTTTCCTTTCCTTTTTTTATTAAATCAACAAAAATATCATTCATTCCTTTATTAACTCCGCTTGTTCCAAAATGAGTTGAATCCTTATGCTCTATAACATAATGTTTTATTTTTGGATGCTTTGGCATGTACACTGCATCCCTGGGTGGAACTAGCCTGTCATATTTTCCTGCAACAACATGAACATTAACCCTTGGTTCTCTGTGAGCCATTTCAACAGCCTCTCTTTTAGCAATCTTATTTTCCAAGTCTCCTCTCTCTCCAACAAGAGGCATAAGCAGTTTTTGCGGCCATGTATAGGCTTTAATTCCATATGGCGCAGGAGCTCTTGCCTGAACTTCTTTTATTCCGTATTTTCTAATCCTTTCATCACCCGCCATGTACAATCCAACATCTCCGCCGCTGCTGTGCCCGCTGAAATAATCTTTTCTTTGACTGGCATTTTTTAATTTGGTTTCTTTATGTAATCTTTTAATTTGTTCAAATGCCTTGTCTGCATTTTTTTTTAGCTCCAAATGATGGTGGCCTTTGAGATGATAAGGATTATAGTTTGATTTTTTAAGCTGTTTGCCAAATCTCCACTGAGAACCTTCATTTTGGAACATACCATGCATAAGATAGACTAGTTTTTTATCACTGTTAGGATCTCCTTTAAAATGTTCTTTTGTTTGATAATTCTGATATTTTGCAATTGGATATCCAATAGTATTGTCAAAAGCATTTACAGCTAAATTTTTTATATTCCTGAAAGCAGAACTTACTCTTCCGCCCAAAGAAGGCTCTGGAGCTGATTTTTGGTAAGGTGAACGGTATTTTTGCAGCTCTTCATATTTTTTTTCAACAATTTTTTCTTCCTCAATTTTATTTTTTTTTTTCCCCTCTTTTTTTTCAATATCCTGCTCAAGAGTCGCTAAAAATAACAAAAAGAAATTCAGTATATACTTCATTAATTTATTTTTCAATTTGATATCAAAATACAGAATAAACTATATATAATTTTCTGTTGATTACTGCTTTAATTTTTCAATAAGCTTTGCAGGATTTCCTCCCCACACTTCATTTGCAGGGATTACTCTGCTTGCAGCGCTATTTGGTTCTATAACTGTATTCTCTCCAATTTCTGTGCCAGTCGCTAACCAACTATTAGATTTTATATGCACGCCTTTCTTTATTAGTGTTTTGCCAAATGCGCTCTTTGTTATTGTATAGTCATGCCCATCTAAGTATACATTGTCCTCCAGAAAAACATTATCCTCTAAGGTTATATTATCGCAGAATATATGATCAAAGACAACACCTTTGCTAATTGTAACATTCTTTCCTATTTTAACCCCAGCCATTCTTAACAATAATGTTTTTAGCCAGCAATGCGGCAATAGTCTTGTAAATTCAATTATTATGCCGTTATACCATATCCTGAAAAAATTTCTTGCCCTCCACCAGTCATCTCCAGCATTCAGCCTTTTTCCATTATAATAAACACTAAGATAATTTTGTTTTGGATCTCTAATAAAATCTTTAACTTTTTTTTTAAATGATTTATAATATTCCTTATAATTTCCATCACTCGACCTGAAATATTTTTCAATATCTTCTTCTGAAAATTTTTTTACTAATTTTGCAGGCATACCCCACCATAATTCATTTTCAGGAATCTCTTTATCGAGATTGGAATATGCGCTGAGAATTGAATTTTTGTTGATAACAGAGCCAGGCATAAGAACAGATATTCCTCCTGCTAAAGTTCTTTCTTTTAGAATAACTTTTCCCAGTGTCAATTTATTCCTTTTTATCTGGTGTGTATGAACTTCTGATGCTCCTCCTATTAAAGAGCCTTTTTCAAGATATATCAGTTCAGGAAAATAAGGATCCAAAAAAATATCATGGGGGATGCATACATCATAACCTATTTTCATTCCAGTTGTCCCCAAAATAAAGTTTTTGATATGAGCAGGCACTATTTTCTTTTGTATGCTTAAAATAAATTTATTGTATAAAAGCCTTAGAATATTCTTCTTGTAATCATTCTTGGATTTAAGTGTAATTATTATTTTTGTTTTGTCTGAATCCTGGAGCTCTTTAACAGCATCTTTAACATATTTTTTCATTTATCATCAATTATTATCTATCCTTTTTTAACTTTTTCTATCTTCTTGACTATGCCTTTATTTGCATCCACTTCAACATAATCACCATCTTTAAATACTTTTGTTGCTATCTTTGTTCCGATTATGCAAGGCTTATTCATTTCACGGGAAATAATAGAGGCATGTGAAGTTATACCCCCTTCATCTGTAATAATTGCAATAGATTTTTTTATAGCATTGATATAATCAGGTTTGGTCATACTTGATACTAAAACATCCCCTTTTTTAACCTTATTAACTTCCATATTACTTAAAACTATTTTTACTGTTCCACTAATTGTTTTTAATTTTTTGCAAGCAACCTTGCCTTGTAAAATACTAGGCTTCTCCATCTTAATCATACTCATAATTTTTTTAATGCTATTAATATTATCTAAAACCTGAAATTTATTATTTTTTACTAAAAGTACAAATGTTTTTTTACGAGATTGAGCAATTTCTTTCAATTTATTTTTTTTTATTTTAGATTTTAGCGCAGATTCTATCTCAGTATTTGTTAAATAAATAATTTCATTCAATTTTAAGCCAATCTTTTTGGCAATTATTTCATAAAGTTCTCTTTGAACTAACGTTAATTTATCCCTTGTTTCTTCCCTTATATCGCGCAAATATCCTGTTAAATGCAAAAGTTCAATTTGTTTTCTCAATAATCTTTTATTAATCTTTTTTAAGAAGTTTTTATATTTTCTTTCATTTTCTAATCTTGAATTTTTTAATTGGATTAATCTTTTATCTATACCTATTTTTTGATTTATAATTTCCTTTGCTTCATTAATATAATAATCAGCTTTCCTAGGATTATCATCAAAATTATAAACAGATATCCATCCGAATTTGCCTGATAGTTTTTTGGCCTTATGTTTTATATCCTTATCATTCATTAAATCTTTTGCTAATTCTAAAATAGCTATTTCTGATTCCATAATCGGAGTTATTAAATAAGGTTGTGAGATAATCTTCATAATATCTTCTCTTTTATTCTGATTCTTTACTATTTTTTTTAAGCGATCATTTACAGTTTCTTCTAATACTATAGAAAAAAATAATGACCACGCATATGGATAGAAAAAATGCCAGATATTACTGAATTCAGTATGCAACGATAAAATGCTTTTTTTTGATAGACTTACAGTAATTTGCTCTATATTTTTTTTTTGCTTTCTTTAAAGATTTTTTGCATACTAATAAGGTTTTATTATAATGATTAGTAACAAACTCTAAATTATTAAATTTTTTTTTAAATAATTTTAAAAAGTTATTAAAGTCTTTTTTAGAAAAATAAGTTTCTGTAGAACGGCCATCAAAAAAATATAACTGATTGTTTATTCCATTAATACTAAATACTTTTTTGAAATCATGGCCAATTCCATGCGCAAATTGTATTGATTTCTGTAAATCAAATATTCTAGTTAAGGCTCTATGCCATATTATATTTTTCATTTTCTTTTTTAATATTACTTATTGTTCCAACCTGCTTCCAACCTGAAGCATCTTTCCTTCATCAAAATGATCTCCGATTAGCATCATTCCAACAGGAAGATTATTTTTCATTCCAATAGGAATATTCATATGTGGAAGTCCTGCTAAGTTAGGGCCGACAGTTAAGACATCAATCATGTAGTTCTGTAAAAGTGTTAACTTTTCAATCTCAGAAAACTTTATAGGAAGGATAGGTACTGTTGGAGAAATTAAAATATCAAACTGCTTAAATGCTTTTTTATATTCCTCAATTATTTTTGTCCTTACTTTTGCTGCTTTTAGATAAAAAGCATCCCTGAATCCAGACATCCTGGCAAAAGTTCCTATTATAATCCTTCTTTTAGCTTCTTCTCCCAGATTTTCGCTTCTGACCTTTGTAAAATATTCATTAAAATTGCCTTTTAATTCCTCATGCTGGCCGTATCTTATCCCGCAATACTTAGCAAGATTGGTAGAGGATTCTGATGTTGCGATTAAATAGTAAACAGCAAGTCCATATTTAGCTGTTAAAGGCAGTGAAATTTCCTTGACTTTAGCTCCGTTGCTTTCTAACATCAACACTCCATCCATAAATCTGTCTTTAACAGATTGATCAACTCCCTCTCCTAAACTTTCCTTAACCAAGCCGATTTTCATTCCTTTTATCTCTCCTGTGCAGTCTGTATAATGGTCAACAGGAATATTAGAAGAGGTGCTTTCATTATTATCAAATCCTGAAATAACTTCTAACGCCAAAGCAACATCCTCAACCTTCTTCCCAATTGGACCGATTTTGTCTAATGAGTTGGCATAATCAATTAATCCATATCTTGAAACTCTTCCATATGTCGGGCATAAGCCTGTTACCCCGCAAAAAGCAGCTGGATTTACAATGCTTCCTCCGGTAGATTCTGCTAGGGAAATATGCTCATCTAGCATTTGAGTTATTCCTGCTGAACCTCCAGAGCTTCCACCGCATGCTCTTTGCTTGTCAAATGGGTTTAATGGCTTTTCAAATCCAATTCCAACATTAGTTGAAAATCCTCCAAAACCAAATTCATCCTGGGAAGTTTTACCGATAATAATTGCTCCTTCATCAATAACTTTGTGGACAGCAGTTGCGTTAAATAAAGGCCTATAACCAGAAAGAATCTTGCTTCCTGCTCTTGATTCAACTCCTTTAACACAAATGCAGTCCTTAACAGAAACAGGCAGCCCTGCTAATTTTCCTTTTGGAGCCTGCTTTACTTTCTTGGCTAGTTCTAAAGCCAATTCTTCGCTTATTGCATTAAAATAATGATATTCCTTGTTTATCTTTTTTATTTGCTCAAGAACTTTATGAGTATTTTCAACTACATCAATCTCTTTATTCTTAATTTTATTTATGAAGTCTTTTATCATTTTCTTTTCAATATTTTAACAATGCCTTTATTTGCATCAACCTCAACAAAGCAACCATCCTCGATTATTCTTGTAGCATTTTTAACGCCCATTATTATAGGTATTTTAAATTCACGGCTTACAATCGCTATATGAGAAGTAACCCCTCCTTCTTCGCATACTATTCCTTTAATCTTCTTTCTCTTTAATATTTTAATATCATTCAACTCTATAGCGTTTACAACTACAATCCTATTTAGTGGAATCTTTTTAAAATCTTTTTTCTTTCTTATTATATACACTTTACCTTTTTCTTTGCCCTTACAAGCAACCATTCCCTTTAATTCATGGCTGTTAATGTTGTCTAAGCTTCTTAAATCCTTTGCTGTTTTTTGAGCCTGTTCACTAACATTTATTTCATAAGGCGGATATTGTTTAAATTTCCAGATAAAAAGATAATTTTTTTTTCTTTTAATTAATGATTCTGAAGATGGTTTTTTTAATGTCTTGAAGTAGTTAACTACTTCGTAATCTGTCCAATATATAAAATCAACTCTGATATTTTTTTTTGATATTTCTAGAAATTGTGAGAATAAACTTTCTATTTCGTTCTCTGTATTATGAGTAGATTCCCTCCATTTAATTAATATCTGCCTATATTTCTTCATTAATCTATCATTTCTTGAAAAATTAAAAGAATCTTCTAATATAAGTGGCAATATTTGATAATAGAAGAATTTTATGAACATTATTCTAATATTAAGATATAACTTTTTTAAGCCATTAAATTCGTATTTTTTTTTTTTCCCTCTTTTAATTAATTGATTTAAGTTATTAATTCCTTTATTGACAATTTCTTTTTGTTTTATAGACTCTTTGTATGTTTTATCTAAAATTCCAGGGTTAGTTATCAAGATTTTTTCTAACTTTTTAGATGCTTTTTCAAGATTATCTCTTAAACGAATAGCTTTAAAATCTAGATCTTTATAACAATAAAATGTATTATTAAACCAGTTAAAAACAAAATCAGCTAATATCCCTTTCTTTATACATTTAATGAAACTTTCAACAATAAGGGAGCTTTCAATCACTGAAAGTTCCCTGCTTCGCAGATAGATTAATCTTTCATTCTTTTTATTCAAATCAGTTTTCATTTTCTTTTCTTTATCATTTCAGCTCGATAATATTAAATCCATGAGCTTCAATTTCATCCAATGAATACATCTTAGTTGGATTTACATGAACAACATTTCCTACAACTTTCCTGATTTTCCTTCCTGTAAACTCCTTTTTCACAGGATTATACTCTCTTAATATTAAAATATCCCCTTCTTTAACTTCAAAATCAGCTAATCTTAATTCAAATCTCTTTTCCCCGGACAATATTTTTTCAAAAAATTCAGGCCATGCTTTTTTTATTATTTCAGTCATTTTATCAAATATTCACCTACTCTTCTTCCAGCAACCATACCATAACCCCACAAAATTGGAAGCCAAATTGGCATTCCAAATAAAGTATTCCTAGTAAAGGTTTCTACACCAGTTGAAATAAATATAAATCCAAATAAAAACATTAAAACCATACCAACTATAAACACTTTATACTCATTTTTCATATATTTTATTTTAAAAGATATTAATATTATAATAATATAACATAAAGACAATAAATAATCATTTTTAACTAAAGGAATAAGCCCAATCATTATCAGGATTGGAATCATCTCCAAAACTATACTTTTTAGATTCATATTACCCTTGGCCCCTTGAAATAACCATCTTTCTTATGTTTAGCAAGAGATAATGCATCTTCCTGGGAAATAGATTTCTCTTCAATATCTTCCCTCATAAAATCCTTTATTTCAACTGGCTGAAAACTCTCCTTAATTCCATCTGTATCAACCTTAGTTATCTTAGAAAAAGATTCAAGAACTTCTTTTAGCTGAGGTGTGAATCTCTCTATTTCCTTAACAGTTAATTTTAACCTAGCGATTTCAGCAACATGCTCTATTAACCTCTTATTGATGTCCATAATATAAGAAAAAAATATAAACTATTATAAATTTTTAGTTTTTATGAACATTAGTTTTAACAAAGGATATAGTGTGTATGAATCTGGTGAAGAGCCTATATTTGTAACGCCTCATTCTGGCCCTGCATTTGAGGTTACAACATCAAGGGATGAATATTCAGAAACAATTGCCTCTTTGTGCTGGCAGAAGCTTGGAGGAAAATTTATTGTATCCAATGTCAGCAGGAAAAGGGCATGGGGAATTGATTTTAACAGGGATATCCCTGAGATTAGCATAGCTTTGGATGTATATAAAAAATTTGTAAAAGATGAAGAAGCTGATGAATTGAGGGAATACAGGCAAAAATACAGCTGGGTTGCAAAAAATGAAGAAGATTATAAAAATAGGCTTCAGATCTATAATAATTTTTGGGATGAGGTAAAAAAAGGGAACTTTATTGTTTTGATACATAGGGCATTCACAAGAATCAAGGCTATTCCAAGCATAATGGATTTAACTACATTTGATAATCAGGGAATGGATAAAAAAATTTTAAAAGAGATTGTAGAAGAAATAAATAAAAAATACTATGATTTTTTAAAAAATATAGAGAAAGAATACAAAAATGTAGTGAAATTAGAGCAGGAAAGAATAATTTCAAATATAATGAGAATTTACGGAACAATTGAACTGAAAAAAGTAGGAGTAGAATTTAAGACTCATTTGGAAAATGATTTGAAAGCAATAAAAAGATATGCAGAAAAGGAAAGCATTAAAAAATTAGAAGAAAAATTCACACCAGAGCATTTTTTAGAAGCAGTGGACAATGCCTTAGAACACGTCGGAATCCCAAAAATAACTGTAGAAGAAGTCTTCAAGGGAATATTGGCAACTGGCCCGAAAAAACAGCTTTTTCCAAGCAGAAACAAAAAAATAATACAATTTGAGCCGACATCTTTTCTCAGCTTCTGGTATCCTCACAAAGGGGCTGATATTATCTGCGATGTAATTGAAGAGGTTAAAAAAATCATCTGAATTCTTCCTTTAATATAGAATAAACAAATTTATCCTCAAATTTCCCATCAATGTATCCTGCCCTTCTTAACAAACCTTCTTTTTTTGCTCCAATTTTCTCAAAAAACTTTATTGAAGCTATATTGTTTTGATTTATTAAAAAATAAACTCTTTCCATATTAAGCTCATTAAAAGCATATTTTAATAGTAAATGAGCTGCTTCATTCGCAATTTTTTTATGCCAGAACTCTTTTCCAAGCCATACTCCTAACTCGCAATTTAAGTTTTTAAAATCTAACTTGCTTAGCATAATCATTCCAGCTGCTCTGTTGCTTAGCAGTATAACATAATTTAATGTTTTTTTTTTTTTCCACTTTTCAATGTTATTTTTTATATAATCCTCTGTTTTTTTTTTGCCATTATGATATTTGTTAGGAAGAAATTTTGTTACGTCTGTATCCTGTCTTAGTTTGTATATCTCCTGGGCATATTTTAACTCTAATTTTTTTAAAATAATATTTTCTCCAAATAGGACTGTTTTAAAATTTTTCATAATAACTTTCCTTTATCCATTATTTTCTTTTTATCAACAAAAATTGTGGGATTATAAAAAACTCCATCTAAATGCAAAGGCACATCAACCTCTCCCCCATAGCTTTTATTATTTCCTAGTGCGATATGAGCTGTTCCAAGGACTTTTTCATCTTCCAATGTTAATCCTGTTATTTTTGCTTTATCATTAGTGCCTATCCCAAGTTCAGCGATATTTCTTGCTTTCTCTCCAAAATTATTTATAATATTCAATAACTTTTTAGCAGCTTCCCCCCCTTCTATCTTAACTGCATAGTTGTCTTTAACAGTTATTTTAATGGGCTTATCTAACTTTCCAGTTCCTGCAAATGTTGCATCAACAATAAAAAACCCGTTTGAATTCCTAGGAAGAACTGCTGCCTCTCCTGCCGGAAGATTTCCAAAGTCTCCTTTGTTGATATAAATTCCAGTATCTGTTTCTCCTTTTCCAGGAATATCCATAGTTATATTAGTTCCGATATCAGTTAAAATCCTGACTTTATTTCCTTTTGTCAGGATATCTGCTATTTTTTCGATTCTCTCTCTCATTTGATTATAATCAACATCAAGCCTTGACATCATATCTTCACTTATGTTTGGCATTGAAGCTATCCTTGCTCTTAATGAAGCATTTCTTCTTGCTTGTGTATGTGATAATGATTTTGTTGTTATTAACAGAATAACATCATATTTCAGCATTTCTTCAGCAATTTTTTTAGGAGGTTCTTCTCCATTTTCCCTGCCAACAGGCATTTCTATTTTATGCACATTAAAATTTAGTTGTTTTGCCTTATTGAAAACAGAATCAGCAATTTTAATTTTGTTTTTATCATAAACTATTAAAATTGTTTCTTCTTTCTTCACATTCATGCATTCTTTAAGTATGATTTCTTCATTCATTCTTCTTCTTTGCTTTCTTCATCACCTTCATAAGAAAAAGAACTTACTGGCACTTTCTTTCTGATAACATTATTTAATCTTTTTCTTAGGTTTTGAAGTTGTTTAAATGTCAGCTCCTCAATCTCTTTAACCTCTCTTTTATGGCTCACTATGTCTTCAAAGATAACCCTCAAATTCTGATTTTTTAAATCATCAAGTTTCTTTAATTTTTTTGTTTTGTTTTGTTTTCTTTCTTTAATTTTTTTGTTTTGTTTTGTTTTGTTTTTTTTCATCTTGATATTTTTTTTAAATTTTTCCACCATTCATTAGAATTAGTTTTTTCAATTGATCTTAACAATTTTTTAGCAGATTGTGTTTTTAAGATTGTTTTGACATTATCAATCCAATTTTGTGCATCTTTATAGCCTTGATCTATATACTCTTTAGCCTGAACAGCATTTTCTAATAGATCAGCGTCCCTTGCAACAATAGCTTCTTTTTTTTTTTGTTCTTGGAACTCTTTATGTAAATTAAAAATACTTTTATCTAAGTTAAAGGTTTGTTCTTTATGAGCTTTTGTTTCTGCTTCTTTAAAATTGATATACTTGTGCCCAACCTTATGCAAGTCATTTAATCTTGCTTCATGCAGGTCATTAAATAAGCACATTAATGTTACTTTATTTTCATCTGCTTTTTCTAATTTTGCTAAGAAATAACCAATAATTGCTGTTCTAAAAGAATGCTCTGCAACACTCTCTGGATTTTCTATGCCAATCAACCACCAACCGCTTCTTTTTACTCTTTTTAATTGCCCTAGTTCATAAAAGAAATTCGTTACATCTTTCATAAAGGTGGATATTACATTTTTCTTTATAAATTTAATTATTTATGTTTTTACCGAAAAGTTTAAATATCAAGTTGCTAGATTATAAGTTATGGCTGAATCTACTTTTAGGGGAATGATAGATTTTTTTGATAGAATCGGGATTTATGATGTTGTTTTGCCGTTTATTCTTGTGTTTACAATTGTCTTTGCGATATTGGAAAAGACCCGTATCTTGGGCACAGAAACAATTGAAAATAAGACGTATACAAAAAAAAATATTAATGCAATGGTTGCATTTGCAATTGCTTTTTTTGTGGTTGGATCCTCAAAACTGGTTGAAATTTTGACAAAGGTTTCAGGCCATACTGTTGTTCTTTTATTTTTAGGGGTATGTTTTATGCTTTTGTTAGGGTCATTCTATAAAGAAGGGGAAATAGATATTGGAAATACATGGAATAAAATTTTCATAGTGATTATGTTTATTGGCATTGCATTAATTTTTTTTAATGCGATAGAAACAGACTCAGAAGAAACATGGCTTGAGTATGGCTGGGAATACTTAACAGATCATTGGGGAGAGGATTGGCTGCCATCAATAATATTTGTAGTAGGAACAATATTGCTTATATATTTTATAACTAAAGAATCAAAAACTAAAAAAGAAGAGAAAAAAGAGTAAATTTAAATATATAAATCAAATAAATAAAATAAAAAGAAGGTGACAAAATGGTTTATTGGAGTATGGACTGGTATTCTATTCAAGAATTTTTACTGCCATTTTTGTTAATATTCACTGTAATATATGCAATATTGCAAAGATCTAAGATTTTAGGTGAAGGAAAAAAAAATTTTAATGTGATTGTTGCATTGGTTATTGCATTACTTGTTATAATCCCGCATATAACCGGCACTTTTCCATATGACCAGGATCCAGTCAGAATCATAAATGATGCTATTCCTTATGTTTCTGTTTTTATCATATTGATATTAATGTTCATTTTATTAGTTGGTATATGGGGTGTTGAGGTTGATTGGGCAGGTGGGACAGTAACAGGATGGATTGCCTTGATATCATTTATAATAATAGTATATATTTTTGGATCATCTGCAGGCATATGGTATTCTTCTTCATGGTTATGGTGGTTGTCAGATTCTAATACTCAATCGTTAATTCTGATAATTCTTGTATTTGCTGTCTTAGTGTATTTTATAACAAAAGAGCCTAGGACAACTCAAGAAGGTGGATTTTTCAGAAATTTAGGCAGTTTCCTAAAAAAAGTTAGATAAAAAACAAAAATGGCCACATTTTTAGATGCAATTGGAACATTAGAAGAGTTTTCAGTTATATTTACGTTTGTTTTAATCCTTGTAGTTACATATGGTTTGCTCCAATATACAAAGCTGTTAGGAGATAATAAGGTTGTGCATTCTTTAGCAGCTTTGGCAATTGCTTTTCTATTTTTATTCTCGCAGACAGCAAGCGAAATAATTAAAACAATTATCCCATGGTTTGTTATTTTATTTTCTGCTATTCTTTTTTTATTAGTCGGAATAAAGATGTTCGGAGCAACAAAAGGGGCTGAATTGGATTTATGGTCAATGTTAAACGGTCATGAAACAATAAGCTGGTGGGTATTGGCAATAACTTTAGTTATAGTCATAGGCTCTATAACAAGTGTTTATTCAGAAAAAGGGAGTGTATTTGGAGAGGATGGCGTGGAATCAGGAGAAAGTGAGAGTAAATATGGTGAATCAGGGAAAGTAGGAGAAGCTGGTTTCTGGGGAACAATAACCCATCCAAAGGTTCTCGGATTAATTGCAGTTTTGCTTATTGCTTCTTATATTGTAAGGTATATGACAAAGGTGTAACTTTATTTATTTTTTTATTTTTTTTGTTATCTTATTTAATTCATTCACATTTTCTGTGAAGGTAGGAAGAATTTTAGTAAAAGCGGTTTCCATTGCCTTAACACTGGTTCCGACATTAGATAAACTAGTATCATATTCATTTATCTTGGATAATACATTTTTTTTAAAAGAATTAAGATGTGTATGCAAATCATTTATTTTTTGGTCTATATCATTAATCTTTCTTTCAACATTTTTTTTCCATTCAATGATTTTGTTTATATCCTTGATAAACTCATTCCATTTTTCTTCTATGATTACCTCTACCAACTCTTCTATTTTTTCTTTAGATTCATAAGGTTCTTGATATGAATCTTGGTATTCAGGAAATTCCTGAGGATATTGCGAAATCTCTTCTTGATTTTCTATTTTTTCTTGGGGATATTCCACCTGCTCTGCAGGATAAGGGGATTCAGGAATCTTGGAATTTAAATCAGCCTGATTCATTACATCAAATATTTGGCTGGGAGAATATCCTTCTCTTTGCAGTGTTTGGACTATTTGATTGTCGCTCATCTTTTTTTTTCCCCTCATATCAAGAATTCTTTCAACAGAAATATTATTTTCCGTTTGCTGAGGCAAATCAATAGGAGGGGGTATATCTAGCTCATCTTTTTTTTTTATTTTGCCTTTAATGTCCCATATTGCCATTTTGTTTTTGTTTTTTGTTTTAGGTTATTATAAAATTTGCTATTTTTATGTTTTGTCTGTTTTAGCTTCTTCTATTAATCTTTCTACTTCTTTTCTCGTAATGAAGTTCATAGGCTCCCATAAATTGATATATTTTTGTAAAAAGTCTATATCTTCTTTTTTAGCGGATTCCTTTAATCCTTTTATTAACAGCTCTATTTTTTCATTAATGTCATCAATTTTTTTTTTTAAGTCACTGAGGTCAGATCTTATTGCTTTCATTTCAATAGCTTGTCTTTTATTATTTAAGATCATGTTTTGATCTATAACCTGGATCCTATTCCTAAAATGATGATGTCTCTCTTCCAAAATTCTTAATTTTCTTGAAAGAATAGCAGTATCCTCATTTAAAGGAATAGGTTCTTCTTTTTTAAAAAAATTTTTTTTTAATTTTTGTTCATCTGATTCCATCATTTGATTATTATTTTTCAATTACAATAATAAATTTATGTTAGCATTTTATAGTAGTTGTATGCAAAAATTTAAATACCCTTATATTATAAAATAATATAAAATAATATAAAATATATTTTATAATATAAATGCAATGGGAAAGAAAGCGATATCTGCTACAATTGATGAAGAGTTGATTAAATGGATTAATTCTCAGCTCAAGGACAGGACGAAGTACAGGAATAAGTCCCATCTCATTGAAGTTGCTATTGAACTGTTGAAAGGGGGAAAAAAGAAATAAAAAGAAATAAAAAAAAAATGCCGTTATTCAATAAAAAAGAGCAATTCAGCTATGAATTGGCAAGGGAAGGGGAAGATGTTATTTTAATGATTAATTTAGAGCAGTATCCTAATCTTCCCTCTTTAGAATCAGATCCATTAATCATGTCAAAAACAATGGATATCCTGGCAGAAGTTGGTCATGTGACAAAAATTGTTTTTTATCAAAAGCGCAGTTATGAATATAATCACAGACAAACAAGGATGATTCTGGAAATCGCAAAATTACAGAATAATATTATCAAACAGAAAGTTATTTCTTATTATAACATCCAGGACTCAAGGACTTATCTAAATATACAAAATTTGATTTTCAATATATTAAAATCAGATCCAATCGGATGTTATGTCAATCTAAAAAGAATATTAAGAGAAGAAGAAATAAAAAAAGACAAAGGGGAAAAAAATGAAAAGGTATTATCGCTTATTAGATACTTAATTAACTCTCTAGAAAAAACCAGATTGATAAGAAAAATAAAAAAGTATATAGTGGGCTATAAGATAGGAGACAGGAGCGTTTATGAACAGATATTCTCTGCTGAAACTAAGCCGGATTTTATGGTTTCAAAGTTAATGGCTGATTATCCGCTTTATGCTGAAGAATTAGAGACTTATTCTGTAGGGAATACAGATATTGCTATTTTTAGTTTGCCAGACAATATCCAGTATCTTTATCATGTCACGCCCCCGGAATTCAAACTTTCTGAAGAAGAATATGAGATACTGGACCTGGCTAAAAATGTTATGGTTGAACATAAACCGACAAAATCAGAGTTCATTGATCCTAATAGAATGAGGCAGGTTTTTTTTAATGTAGGTCATGATCTGATTGAAGAGTTATCTTCTAATAAGGGTTATAAGTTCAAAAAAAAAGGGATTGATGAATTAACACATATCCTTATTAGGTACACAGTAGGATTTGGATTGATAGAAGTATTGCTGCAGGATGAAAAAATACAGGATATAACTATAAACAGTCCGATGGGAAGAATTCCGATGTTCATTGTTCATCAGGATTATACAGACTGCAGAACAAATATCTATCCAACAGTAGCAGATGCTGAATCATGGGCGTCAAAATTAAGGATGATTTCTGGAAGGCCATTAGATGAGGCAAATCCCATTTTAGATACTGGATTAGAGATACCAGGAGCATATGCAAGAGTTGCTGTAGTTGCACCTCCATTAAATCCATTTGGATTGTCTTACGCTTTCCGAAGGCACAGAGATATGCCCTGGACACTGCCATTATTTATCAAAAATAGAATGATAGACTCATTATCAGCAGGTTTATTGTCTTTTTTAATTGACGGCTCAAGGACAATGTTGATTGCAGGAACAAGATCTGCAGGAAAAACATCATTGCTTGGAAGCATTTTAACAGAGATAATGAGAAAATATAGGATTATCACAATAGAAGATACATTAGAGCTGCCAACAGCTCCATTGAGAAGGCTTGGCTATAATATTCAGCCATTGAAAGTGGCTGCAGCATTAACAAAAGGGACAGCAGAAGTTCCAGCAGATGAAGGGATAAGAACAACATTAAGGATGGGTGATTCTGCATTAATAGTAGGGGAAATAAGAAGCAAAGAAGCCTCAGCTCTATATGAAGCTATGCGTATTGGAGCAATGGCAAATGTTGTTGCGGGAACAATCCACGGAGATAGTCCTTATGGTGTTTTCGACAGGGTTGTTAATGATCTTGATGTTCCAAGAACATCGTTTAAGGCTACAGATGTTATTATTGTTGCAAATCCTATAAGAAGCCCTGATGGTCTGCATAGAGTCAGGAGAGTCACACAAATAACAGAAGTAAGAAAACATTGGAATAAAGACCCTTCATTAGAAAAAGGATTTGTTGATTTAATGAAATATGACAGCAATAAAGATTCTTTAATGCCATCTGCAGACTTGATTAACGGAGATTCTGAAGTATTAAAAGCAATAGCTGGAAATGTAAAAGAGTGGGCAGGCTCCTGGGATGCTGTATGGGACAATGTAATGCTAAGAGCTAATATTAAAAAAAATTTAGTGGATTGCTCAGTTAAAGCAAAAATGCCTAAATTATTAGAAGCTGGTTTTGTAATAAGAAGCAATGATGAATTTCATAGAATATCAGACAGGATTATAGAAGAGATAGGTTATACTGATCCAAAAAGAATATTGTTTGACTGGAAAGAATGGTTAAGAAAAAAGATCAAAGAAAGAAAAATTGAGGTTGAATAAATTGAGTAAGGAAGATATAATAAAAAAATACAAAGAAAAATTAGAAGAAGAATTAGGCAGATCAGTTATTTCTCCAGTCACATCCAGGGAATATAAGCAGTTTAAAAAAGAGATGATGTCTAAAAAGCTTAGTATTTATGAAAAGCTGTGCAACATAAGTGAAAAAATATTAAAGATAAAGCCTGACAAAAAAAAAAGAGAGATTCTTCAGGAGTCTATTGATATATGCCACCTGGAAATTAAGCCAGAAGGAGCAGTATCATTCTCGGTATTAATTCCTTTATTTTCATTCATATTCCTATCTTTGTTGGCATATGCCCTAACCCAATCTTTTTTTTTTATTTTTTTTTTTTTTATGATAGCTGCTATTTTAATCAAGCCATTAGGTGAACTTCCTAATTTTTTAGCAAATAACTGGCGTTTAAAAGCTTCAAATCAAATGGTCTTATGTATTTTTTATGTTGTAACATATATGAGGCATACCTCTAATTTAGAAAATGCGATTAGATTTGCAGCAGACCATTTAATGCCTCCTTTGTCTTTGGATTTAAAAAAAGTAATATGGGATGTTGAAACAGAAAAATATGATTCAATAAAAGATTCATTAGACCAATATCTGGAAACATGGAAAAAATGGAATTTGGAATTTATTGAAGCATTCCATTTGATTGAAGGAAGCTTATATGAAGGGAGTGAATCAAGAAGATTATCTACCTTGGATAAATCATTAGATGTTATCCTGGAAGAAACTTATGAAAAAATGCTTCATTATGCCCAGAATCTAAAATCACCAATGACCATGCTCCATATGATCGGTGTCATTTTGCCAATACTTGGATTGGTTATCCTGCCATTAATTGTTTCTTTTATGCCAGAAGTAAAATGGTATCATATAGCTACCCTTTACAATATTGCCCTTCCAATAGGAGTATATTATTTAGGCAAAACCATTTTATCAAAGAGGCCGACAGGCTATGGCCAGGTTGATGTAAGTGAATTGCCGCATTTAAAAAAATACAGGAATGTTTTGATTAACATAGGAAATTTTGAAATTAAATTAAGTCCGCTTTACATAGCTTTGATTGTGGGATTGATATTATTCTTAATTGGATTAACGCCTGTTTTGATACATTATCTAAATCCAGGTTTTGTTGATTTTGGAATAGGGGATGTAGATGAGAGCTCTGCTTGCGGAAAACAGTTTTGTTTTTTAGATTATCATGAAGTTGTTAGTGAAACAGAAACAAAAATTAAAGGGCCATATGGGATAGGAGCAACTATTCTTGGATTATTAATACCAATAGCATTTGGCTTATCTTTAGGATTATATTTTAGATTGAGATCATCTAAAGTTATAAAAATAAGAGAAGAAGCTAAACAGCTTGAAGATGAATTTGCTTCTGGTTTATTCCAGTTAGGCAATCGGCTTGGAGATAATCTTCCTGCTGAGATAGCGTTTGGAAAAGTTGCTGATGTCCTGCAGGGGACAAAATCAGGCAAATTTTTTGAGATTGTTAATTCAAATATAAAACATATAGGGATGGGTGTTAAAGAGGCTATATTCAATAAGAAGATTGGAGCCTTGATTTACTTTCCGTCTAATATAATTGATTCTTCAATGCGGGTTTTAGTTGAATCTATAAAAAAAGGCCCTAAAATAGCTGCACGAGCCTTGGTGAATATCTCCCGTTACATAAAAGAAATTCACAGGGTTAATGAAAGATTAAAAGATCTGATGGCAGATATAATCAGCAGTATGAAGTCACAGATTAGCTTTTTAGCCCCTGTCATCTCAGGAATTGTTGTTGGAATAACATCCATGGTAACATCAATAATTGGGAAATTAAGCAGATATATGTCTCAGATAGTTACTGAAGGGACAGAAACAGGTATGCCTGCATTCATTGGATTATTTAATGAAGGGATTGCAGCATATTATTTCCAGATAATTGTGGGAATATATATAGTAGAGATTGTATATATCCTTACAATACTGGTAAATGGCATTGAAAACGGTTCAGATAAATTAAATGAGAGATATTTACTTGGAAAAAATTTAGTAAAAAGTGTATTGCTCTATTCATTTATTTCTTTTGTAATATTAATAGTGTTTAGTTATATAGCCGGAAAGATAATGGTTTTCACATTGCCTTCTTAATTAAAAAGAAAAATGGGAACGCCGAGACTTTCAAATCAAATGACTTAACCATCTAATATTTTTGAACTCGGGACACCTACGTCTTCAGCGTAGTGCTCTCCCAGGTTGAGCTACGTTCCCTTTAAAATAAAGTTTAATAGAATTAATTTATAAATTTATTGTTTAAAATTATTGTATCTCTTCTTCTTCTGTGTCAATATCCTCTTCTGGCTCTTCGCTTTCTTCTGTTTCATCGCTTTCTTTTTCTTCTTTTCCTTCTTCTTTTTTTTTTGGCTCTTCTCCTTTCTCTAAAATCTCTAACTTGCCGAATTTTCCTGTTGTTAATTGAAGTTCACCCTGCCATTCGCTGACATAGCCATTCTCTATTCTTATCTTATCCCCAACATTAACATTGTCAATATCATCATTCCATAAAGTCAGTGTTATCTCTCCTGAACTATCTTTTATCTTTGCATTGCATACTCTTCCTGTTTTACCAAATTTATTGAATTCCCTGACATCCCCTTTTTCAGTTACCTCTGCAACTATCTCAATTTTTCCCTGCCTTGGTTTTAAGTCAACTATTTCCATTTTATATATGGTTTTTGAGAAATCTTTTATAAAGTTATTGTTTAACAGCCTTTCCCAACTCTTTAAAAATAGCTCCTTCATAAATAAATTTCAAAACAGCATCTTTTAGTTTATCAATCTTAATCCTGACCTGATTAGTTGTATCCCTGTCTCTTAAGGTAACAGTCTTATCTTTCAAAGTTTGGAAGTCAATAGTACAACACAAAGGCGTTCCGATCTCATCTTGTCTACTATAACGACGTCCAATTGAACCTTTAGAATCATAAAAGCAGTTAAAGCAATCTTTCAGCTCATCATAGATTCTCTTGCTTTCTTTTTCAAGTTTATTAACAAGCGGAAATACAGCTACCTTGATTGGAGCTAATCTAGGCTCTAATTTCAATACAACATTTCCTCTTTTCTTGTCATCATTATAAGCATCATACATAAAAGCAAGGAATGCCCTTTCTATTCCCTGGGAAGGCTCTGAAGCAACATACGGGATAACTTTTTCCTTAGTTTCTTCATCATAAACACTTAAATCTGTTTTGCTGAATTTCATGTGCTGTGTTAAATCAAATTTTCCCCTGTCTGCATTTCCATGTATTTCCTTCCATCCAAATGGAAAATTATATTCTATATCAAAACAGGAAGAAGCGTAATGAGCAAGCTCTTCTTTTAGATGCTCTCTTAATCTTAGATTCTCTTTTTTAATTCCAAGATTTGTAAAAAATTTATAGAATAAAGCCAGCCAGTATAGCTGCCATGGATTTCCCATCTTTTTGTTTAGCATATCATTAAATGTCATTTCTCTATATTTTTTTCCTGATTTCTGCATATCTGCTGTAAGGATATTTACTTTTAGTCTTAAAACATCTTTAACAGGAGATTCTTTAATTTTATTTGGATCAACAAAATATTCTATTTCAAACTGCTCAAATTCCCTCATCCTGAACAAAAAATCCCTTGGGCTTATTTCATTCCTAAATGCCTTTCCAATTTGCGCAATCCCGAATGGCAGTTTCATTCTGTTATTGTCCATCAACAATTTGAAATTTATAAAGATCAATTGAGCTGTTTCTGGCCTTAGATAAGAAATATAATTACTCATTGGTCCGATTTCAGTAGAAAACATGAGATTAAAAGGCTTGGCTTCAGAAAAATCCCCGGAGCATTTGCATTTGATATTATTTTTTTTTATTAGATTATTGATTTCCTCTTTTTTCATTCCCTGGATATTAATCTTCAAGGTGTCTTCAATAAATAAATCAGCCCTGACCTTGTTCCTGCATTTTTTGCATTCCAGGATAAAGTCTTCAAAACTTTCAACATGACCAGAAGCCTTCCATACATTGTCGTGGGTTATAACGCTTCCATCCAATCCAATAATATCGTCCCTTCTTGTAAATTTCCACAGCTCATTTTTAATATTATTCTTTAATTCAGCTCCAATGCTTCCAAAATCAAAGAATCCTGATAGCCCTCCATAAATCTCTGCAGAAGGGTATACAAAACCTTTTCTCTTGCAGAATACTGCCATTTCATCTATTGAAAGCATAATTTGGAAGTTATTAGGTTATTATTTAAATTTTACTTCTTAAGCCATCCTACTTCTTCGTTGTTAAGATCCAGCTCTTCAGAAATCTTTTCAGCCATTTCTTCATTTTTATTAAATATAACCTGGAAATACGGAATATCTTTAATAGAATCCTTAACAGAAGAATGTGTTTTTTCAGCCAGCTTCTGGGCAATGCTTTTTCTTTTCATATATCTTATATTTGCCCAATACAGCTTCAGCAGTCTTGATGTTGGGGTATATTTTACCATTTTTTTATATTTCTTATCTTTGGAGACAGCAATTCCAGATGTAATCAAGGCATTGATATAAACTAAAAATCTCCAATGCTGCCATCTCCTGATTCTTCTATAAAAAACATCTGCCTTGCTTAATTTATCATAAGCCTCAGCCAAGTCCTTGCCTTGATATTCTTTGGCCAGGTTCTCATCTATCCATAAAAACTGCTTGTCTATATCTTCATCAACATTTTCAAATGCGTCCCTGGCTATCAATGGATCTGAATTCTTGAATATCTTGATTAGAGCATTAATCATTGTTTCTGTTTTATTCCTGTCTCCGAGCTCATCTAATCTTTTTTTGTCTAATTTTCCGTCAGAAGTCAGCATCTGCAAATCATTTATCGCAGCCCTTAAGTCAGTTTGTCTTCTTGCAAGGGATTTCAGAGCTAAATTGTCATAATCTATATTTTCCCTGCTGCATATTTTTTTTAAGTATTCATATACATCTGAATAATTCAATTCATTGAACTGCAGCATCTCACATTTGCTTCTTAAAGAGCTGAACTTGTTGTCCCAAGGGTTTGTTGCAGTTAAAATAATAGGAAAAGATGTTTTTTGTATTAATTTTATTAGCGCCTGCACTCCTCCTCTGTCTTTCATTCCAGACAATCCGTCTATTTCATCAACCAATATTATTTTTCCTTTTGAAAATAAAGATCTCTGGTTTATCACGCTCCCTAATCTTGTTTCAATCTCTTCTTTATTCCTCGTATCAGAAGCATTTATCTCAAATATCTCTAAATTTAAATCATTGGCAATTGCATAAACAGAAGATGTTTTTCCAATTCCAGAAGAACCATAAATCAACAATGCCTTTTTCTTTTTTATTTTTTTTTCTTTATAATCATTGATATAATCTTTTATAAATCTAATATGCTCATCTTGGCCAACAACTTCATTGCTTGTTTTAGGAGAATATTTTCTAATCCAGGGCATAAAGGTAAAAATATCTGTATATTTTTAAAGCTTATCATAGTAAATTTTATATATAAACCAAGGTAAGTTTTTAATTATGAATCCGCAGCTAACAGAAAAGAACTGGAGCAAGGAATTTGAAAAGCCAATATATGAAGAATGGAAGAAGAAGAAAAAATATGAATTTGATAAAAATTCAAAGAAGAAAGTTTACAGCATTGATACACCGCCTCCTTATGTCAACACTCCAGTCCATATCGGCCAGGCAACAACCTATGTGCTGATGGATTTTTTTGCCAGATTCAGAAGAATGATTGGATATAATGTATTATTTCCGCTTGGTTTGGACAGGAACGGCCTGCCAATTGAGATGGAAGCTGAAAAAAGGTTTAAAATTAAGCTTACAGATGTTCCCAGGGAAGAATTTATTGGATATTGCAATAAGGTTCTTGAGGAAAGTTCTTTGGCAAGTGTTGAGTCATTTTTAAGGCTGGGAATCAGCTTTAACTCATGGGAAATAGGAACAGGGCTTGGAGAAATTTATCAGACAGATTCAGAAGATTACAGGGCATTGACACAGGAAACTTTTATTGATATGTATAAAAAAAAGCTTATCTATGAAGATGAAAGAGTCAATAATTATTGCCCTGGATGCCAGACAACAATAGCAGATGCAGAAGTGGAATATACAAACCTGCCTGCAACTTATAATGATATTATCTTCAAATGCAAGGAAACCCAGGAAAATATAATTATTTCAACAACAAGGCCTGAGTTAATATGCAGCATGGGAATGCTCATTTTTAATCCAGATGATAAGAGGTATAAGCATTTAAACGGAAAAACAGCTGTTTCTCCTATATATAACAAGGAATTCCCTATTAAAATGCATCCTTCTGCTGAAATTGAAAAAGGAACAGGAATTATGATGATGTGTTCTTTTGGGGATTTAACAGATATAAGGTTTTTTAGGGAACAAAATATCGAGCCTATTATTTCTATAAACAAAGATGGAAGAATGAATGAAAAAGCAGGATTCTTGGCTGGATTAAAGGTCAAGGAGGCAAGGGAAAAGATAATTGATGAATTAAAAAATAAAGGTCTTCTTGTTGCGCAAAAAAAAACAATGCATCGCACTCCGATTTGTGAAAGAAGCAAGGATCCTATTGAGTTTATAGCAATGAAAGAATTCTATGTTAAGCAGATTCCGTATAAGAAGAAAATGCTGGAGTTTGCGCAAAAAATGAATTTCTTTTCACAGGAATCAAGGCAGATCTTGGTTAACTGGATTAATTCCATAAGCATTGATTGGCCTATCAGCAGGAGGAGATATTATGCTACAGAAGTTCCTTTGTGGTATTGTAAATGCGGAGAGATTATTATTCCTGAAAAAGGAAGGTATTATCAGCCATGGAGAACTAATCCAGTAAAAAAATGCAGGTGCGGCTCTACAGAATTTACAGGAGACACAAGGGTTTTTGATACCTGGTTTGACTCTTCAATAAGCCCATTGTATATTTTAAAATATTCAAGGGACAATAAATTTTTCAGGAAAAACTCTGTCTGTTCTTTAAGACCGCAGGGAAAGGAAATCATAAGGACATGGCTTTACTACACTGTATTAAAGGATTATCTGCTAACAGGAAAATGCATGTTCAAAGATGTCTGGATCAATTATCATATTGTAGATGAAAATGGATTTAAGATGAGCAAAAGCAAAGGCAATGTTATCAATCCAAAAGAGGTTTTAGACAAGTTTGGGGCAGAGCCATTTAGATTATGGAGCGCTGTAGAAGGCAACTTGGAAAAGACAGATTTCAGATGCAGTTTTGAAAGAGTAGAAGGCGCTTCTAAAACATTGACTAAATTATGGAATGTTGCAAGATTTATATCAATGTTTCCTATGGCAAAAGGTGAGTTGACAGAAACAGACAAATGGATAATAAGCGAATTAAATTCTATAATCCATTTCACAAAGGAAAGATATGAAAATTATGATTTTCATAACCCTTCTATTTTAATTAAAAATTTTATATGGGAAGCATTTGCCAGCCATTATCTTGAACTGGTTAAGAGCAGGGCTTACAATGAAAAAAGCCAGTTTACAGAAGAATCCCAGAATGCAGCTATATTCACATTAAACTATTGTTTAGATGTAATACTGAAATTATGGGCTCCTGTTCTGCCGTTAATGACTTTTAAGATATATAGTGAATTGAGAAATAAAGATATTCATCAGGAAAAATTTCCAGAAGTAGAGCATAAGGTAAAGAGCGAATTAACAAAAGAAGACATAATTAATCTTAATAGTGAGATATGGAAGACTAAAAAAGACAATAATCTTACATTAAAAAGCAAAATCAAATATTTAACTGTTCCAGCTAAATTCAAATTGATAGAGAAAGATTTAAAAGAGATGCATAATATACAAGAGGTATTATATGGGAATAATGTTAAGATTGAGGTAGGTGGTTAAAATACGATATGAAACACAATTTGGATTGTATGTTGAAGATTTAAATAGTAAGTGTGTTAGAGCAGGTAGAAGAAAAAAAAAAATAAATGCTTCAAGACTTTTTTTTCAAAAAAAAGAAGATATTAAAAAAAAATGGAAGTATAATAGGAGGGAAAAAAAAAATAGTATATCTCAATACGAAAAACAAGTAAGAAATTTTAGTTCTGAAAAACCAAACCAATCTTTGGATATATCTATGGTTGTTGGAGATGAAAACATATATGATAGGATGGATTATGAGATGAGGAGATTGCCTTTTGAAGCTACTTCAAAGATTCAGATTCCAGATGTAAGTAAAAAGATATATGGGGTGAGTGATCAAGACTCCCAAAAGATTTATCATGTTTTTGGAAACGAATTAAATTATGAATATTTAGGAAAATTATACCATCAATTTAAAAAAAAATATATGTTAATTGAGATGGCTGTTATATTGGATTTATTTGATAATGATATAAACAAAGCAAGATATGCAATAGCTGTAAATCTAAATCAGGATAAAATAGAAACATTATATGAAACTGCATTAAGAGTAAGCGAAGAAAGAGGTTTGAATGAATATTCCAGAAGATTTAAAAGACTTAGAAAAGAAGAACCTAAACCAGTTTGCAATCTTAATGAAATGAAGGATGGAAAGGTTTCAGAAGATGGATTGAGTTTTATTAAATATTTCCGTAGGGATATAAGGGAAGATGAAAAAAGGGTTAATAGGGAAAAAGATTGGAATCTTGAAAAAGAATTAGGAGATGCTGGGATGCATATAATCCATTAAACCTTTTTGACAATGCTTCCTTTCTCTGTGTCATCAACAATATATCCTTTTTCTTTTATTTTTTCCCTTAGATGGTCTGCCAGGCCGTAGTTTTTTTCTTGTCTTGCTTTTTCCCTTTCCTCAACCAGATTTTTAACTTCTTTGGGAATTTTTTCTTCCTTTACTGTAAGAATATTAAAGATATGGTTAATTTCAAATAAAAATTCTACTGCTTTTTTTCCTCCGACATCATTCTTATAGCAATAATTAACCAAATCAAATAAAACAGAAAAAGCTAAAGGGGTATTGATATCATCATCCATGTGCTTAAAAAATCTTTTTTTGAATTGATCTAATTTATCAATATCTTTTTTGTCTTTTGCATAAATAAAAAAATTATTTAATCTTTCCAGTGCATTCTTAGCCTGCTGCAAAGATTCTTCTGTAAAATCAATCCTGCTTCTGTAATTCACAGAGGCAAATAAATATCTTAAGACATTTGCATCATATTTTTTTAAAGCCTCTCTTATTGTAATAAAATTTTTAAGGCTTTTAGCCATTTTCTTGCCTTCAACATTTAAGAAGCCAGTATGGAGCCAGTATCTAACCAATGGTTTTTTTCCAGATGCGCTTTCCATCTGTGCAATTTCAGCTTCATGATGAGGGAAAATCAAATCAACTGCTCCTCCGTGAATATCATATTGTGCTCCAAATAGCGTTTCAGTTATAGCAGTATCTTCAATATGCCAGCCAGGCCTTCCATCTCCTAGTTCTGTATTCCATGAAGGCTCATTTTTCTTGGAGAATTTCCACAGGCAGAAATCTCCTTTATTCCTTTTGTTTACTGATTCATCAATCCTGGAAACAGCCTGCTCTGATTCCTTAACCTTTATTTTTGATAATTTTCCATAATCCTTGAACTTGGATAAATCAAAATAATAGCCATCTTCTATCTTGTATGCAAACCCTTTTTCCAATAATGTCTTAACCTGCTTGACTATCTGATTGATATAATCTGTTGCCCTTGCATATTTTGTGACTGAATTTATTCCAAGCTTTTCTTCATCTTCATGGTATATCTTTTCATACTTAACTGCCAGTTCTTTTGAAGTTATCCTTGACTCATTAGCCCTTCTGATTATCTTGTCATCTATATCTGTAATGTTCTGAAGATAAAACACATTATATTCCAGATATCTTAAGTATTTAACAATAATATCAAACTGAATGTATGTTTTGGCATGGCCTAAATGGGAAAAATCATATACAGTAGGCCCGCAGACAAACATATTTACATTCTTGCCTTTAATTGGCTTAAATACTTGTTTTTTGCGGGTTAATGTATTATAGAGCTTTAATATCATATTTTAAAATTATTATCAAGTATATATTAAATTTATTATTTAATATTATAACTACTATAAAATGCTAACAGAACCGAAAGGTTTATAAATAGCAAAATTCAAACATATTGTAAAGAGATGACTTAAGGCAGTAATCTAGCTGATTCTTAAGTTATTCGGGTGTAAAATGACAAAAACAGACAAATGTATAGAATGTGGAGCAATAAGAATAGTAAAAGAAGATATCTGCAAAAGATGCAGGATGAATAAGGAAATAAAGGTTGTTGGCGGAGCTGCTGAATAAAAAAATGGCAATCATAAAACAATTAGAAGTAAAAAAGCCGATAACAGATTTAGATGAAGAAACAGATCATAAAATAAGGATTTTGGCAATGGAAAAAGGCATTACTTTCTACGAAGCCCGAGATAAGATTTGCGCTAGAAAAAAGGTTAAAATCGCTGGATAATCAGAGAAATAAGTGTTAAATAATCAATCAAAAAAAAAAAAAAAAAAATATGACAAGTCTATTAGTATTGGATGTAGACAATACTATTTTAGAAAAAAGAAAGCTTGATAATATTGCATATGAAAAAGTAAGCATCAATATTTTTGGAAGAAAAATTTCTATGCTATATCATCCAGTGTCTGGAAAAAAAGATAAAGATTTCGCTAAGCACACTAACTATGAAATATGGGAATATAAGATTAGACAGATATTAAAAAGCGGAAAAATTCTTAAAAATAAAATAAATGATACAAAAATAACAAGTATTGACCAAATTGACATTAATTATCTAGTTTCTATGCTGGGAGAAGAAGCTCTCAAACATTTAGAAAAATGTGATATATCTGATTTTGTTAATATTCTCTTATATACTGAATCAATAGATTATCTTGCTGAAGAAGTGTCAGCAGTAGGAGTTGCATCTTCTGGTTCAGGAAAAATACAGGAAACATTGCTTGATAAATTAGAATTTTATAAAGGAATTGAAAGGGATTTATGCACTTTCGGGGAAGAGAGTAAAAATAAAGAAACACTAATTCATAAAACCGCAGAAAAATATTTCCATAAACATAGGTTAGTGCCAAATAATATTATATATTTATCAGATTCAGAAAATGATATGGAAGCTGTTAAAGAATTAGATAATTTTTTTAAAGATAGATTTAGATACAGGGGAATTGGTGTATTAACAGGAGCTTCAAATGAGGATGAATTATATAAGAGCGGAGCTGATTTGGTTATATCAAATCTTAAAGATAAAGAAAATTTAAAAAAAGTTAAAGAATATTTAAGAGGTTTGAAAAATGTTTGATGTTGTTGGACTGGGCGGATGCGGAATTGATCAAAGCGCTAAAGTAAAAAATTTTTCTGATAAAAACAATAAGATTACCTGTGATAATATTATTATAAATGAAGGGGGTGTTACTGCAAACAACTTAATACAAGCTTCAAGATTAGGACTTAAAACTGTCTGGTGCGGTATGTTGGGGAATGATGAGCAAGGAAATTATTTAATAAAAAAATTTGAAGAGGATAATGTAAGTGTTTGTGCAAAAAAAATAGGTAAGACTCAATCCTGTTGGATTATCATTGATGAAAACGGGGATAAACAAATCTATATATTTCCGAACGCTACTAATTCACTTACTTCAGAAATTGTAGAAAAATATTTTAAAGATATAATCAAGCAAAGTAAGCATTTCCATACAGAAGTTGCTGTAATCCCGTTATCTGCTGCTATTAAAGGATCTGAAATTGCAAAAGAAGCAAAAATTAAAGTTCTGGTTGATATTGATGGAAGTCCTGATTATCTCATTAACAAAGCAAAGATAGGAACAAAAGAAGAGCTGAAGAAATTAATTGGATTAGCAGATGTTATTAAATTATCTGAATCTGCAGCAAAAAACATTTTTAAAGAAAAGGATATTAATAAAATAATTAAAAAATTATTAAAAAATAGTGAGATTGTTGCAATAACATTAGGAAAAAAAGGCGGTTATATCGCCAATAAAGATGAAATTATAAAATGTCCAGCATATAAAATTAAGTGTGCAGATAGTACAGGAGCAGGAGATGCTTTTATGGGTGGGCTTTCTTATGGAATTCTAAAAAATATGAAATTAAAAGAGATTGGAATGTTTGCTAATGCCTGCGGGGCTTATTGCTGTACAAAGATAGGAACAAGAAGCTCTGGAATATTAAAAGATATTGAAATGTTTTTAAAAAAATGATACCAACCAAAGAGCCTGAATTTTGGATTTCAGATGTTTTTAATGACCCAAGAGGGTTAGTTGAGAGATATATACAATTCAAAAAAGAAGGAGTTAGTAAACATGATGGAATTCTTGAATATCAGGAAAAATTAGAAATAATAAAAGATGTTTTAGCTTTGCATAAGCCAGAAGATAAATTAAAACAATATTTTTGGCTGATAAAAGAAAAACATAAATGCACTGAAGAAGAGGATTTTGAATATTCAGCTGTTTTAAGGGATGCCCAAAAAGATTTAACAGATGTTCTTTGTAATATAAATATATTGAAGGAGGTAAGGGAATTCTTAGAGAAGAAAAATATTGAAGATATTGATTTTAAATTTGAAAAATATTTGTTGAGTATTGTAGAAAAAAAATGAAAGAATAAGAGAGCTTGGTTTTATGGATTTAGATGTAATAATGGCTTTAGCTCCAATTAAATATTTACAGTCAATTGGTATGTTTAATGAATTTGAAGAATATCTAAGATGTCAGAAATAAGAACTTACTTCTTCTTGCACACAAAAACGCAGTGATCCTTTTCAAAAGGGTCTAATGCACGGTAATCAACAATAGTAATATATTTTTCTAAATAAGTTTTAACCTGGCTAAATACATCTTTCGGCCTTTTGGTAACATCTATGCTTCTTGCTTTAACACAAAGCACTGCAAAACCATCTTTCTTAAGAAACTGCAGATTTTTAACAAATATCTCTGCTTGATTTCTCTGAGCAATGTCCTGGTAGAGAAAATCTACCTCGACTATATTGTCTTTATAGGTTTCAGGATGAAATGCGTCTTCCATCAAAGGAGTCATGTTCTTTCTTTTTAGACATAGAAAATATAAATCCCTAGTGCTCCTTGGAGCAAAATCTAATGCAAATACAAATCCTTTTTCTCCAACAATATCGCTGACAAAACTTGGCGTGTATCCATATGATGCTCCTAAATAAAGAACTTTATCGCCTGGCTTCAGTCCGATTTGAGATATTCCTTTGACAATTGCAGCTGCTAATTTGCTTCTGCGGATATCCCAAACCCTGTACTCTTCATTATTCTTCCTGATTATCTGCTCGTCAAAAGAGCTTCCTTTAATTAAATTCTTTGTTAATAAATTTTTTCCATCCTGATATATATTATAAAATTTATGAGGTTTCATTTGATTTCCTTTAAGCTCTTTAAATTATAGCTGTTATATTTTTTGTTTTTTTTATCTTTTTTAAAAGCATGATAAAGTAATGCAGCAATATACAGAAGTTTTGGAAATATAAATATCAAAAGTATAAAAAAAACTAAAACCACTATTGTCAAATAAATGATTAAACTCATATTCCGCTCCCAAATCCTTCCAATGCTCCTTTAATGCCTCTTGACACCCCTCCTGAGGACCTTCCATAAGACAAGTACTGCCCTATCTTTCCAGCTAAATTAGCTAAAGGCATTGATTGAAGCCATATTTTTCCAGGGCCTTTTAAAGTAGCTAAAAATAATCCCTCTCCTCCAAATAAAATGTTCTTTACCCCTGAAACCATTTTAATATCAAAATCTACTGTAGGTTCATATAATGCAATATGGCCTGTATCAACAAGTAATGTCTGTTCTTTCTTTAGCTCAATCATTGTTATCTCTCCTGCTAGCTCAACAAATGCCTTTCCTTTTCCAGATAATTTCTGCAGTATAAAACCCTCTCCTCCAAAAAATCCAGCTCCAAATCTTTTCCTGAAATACATCTCTAATTTTACACTGTCTTCAGCGCACATAAAAGCATCTTTCTGGCATATCATCTCTCCTTTTGACATATCCAGAGCAATAACCTTTCCAGGAAATTCAGAGGCAAAGGTTATAATTCCAGTTCCTTCTGTGCATTCAAAGCTATTAAGGAAAATTGATTCTCCTGATAATCTTCTTTTAATTCCTTCGATAAAACCACCTCTTGCACTGGTTTCCATTTTTATGTTATCTGACATCCATGCCATGTTTCCTGATTCTGAAAATACTTTTTCTCCTTTTTTTAATTCAAAGTTTACAGTCTGCATCACACTTCCTGAAATTTTGTATTTCATTGTAAGAGAACTAAATAGAGAGGTGTTTATAAAGGTTTTTGAAGAGTATATTTGTAAGATTTATCTCTTTTATTAACCTTTAATTTTCCTTGTTTAACCATATTTTTAGTAAAAGTTGCAATCCATCTTGGATGTTTATTTAAGAAAAAAGCTATTTGGTTATTAGTTAAATATTTACTATTTTTAAAAAGTTCTTGGATATTCTCAAATTTTACATTATCATTTAAATGTCTATAATCTAAAAATATTTTTTCTAATAAATCTCTTCTTTTTTTATTTAATCAAATCTATTTATATCTTTAAATTGTTTGATGTTTCCATAACCAAAAATGGATAAGTCATAAGCTCTACTTAATTTATTATAAACAGCTTCTTTTGTTTGTATATCTAAATCTTTTAAGATACCTCTAACAAAGTCTAGTTCATCTTTATCATTCATACAGATTCTTATATTTTTACCTTTTTTTCTGACACTTCCTTCTGCTGCATAAATTCCTTTAATATAAGCTATTTTTAATTTTTCATCAAATTCAACAATTTCTCTAATTTTTGGTTTTAATTTATGTAAAACTCTAAAAAATGAAGCAGACCAAACTTGAATTCTAGCACCTTCTTGTGTAGCAATATCTGAATAAATAACTGTTTTGATATTATTAACTGATAAATTCAAGATATTAGACCATTTTTCTTTAATTTTATTGTTATCATCTTTTGTATTTGTAACTACTTCGGCATCAATTCTATCAAATTTTAATTTTTTTAGAATTTTGATATGTAATTTCAGAATATCAATATCATAATTAGTTAAGCTTATTGCTTCTCTTGTTGGAGAATGAACTCCTTCACCAATCCATAAAGCATACCATTCAATAAATTTTGGATTAATATTAATGTTTTTAACTTTAAAAGAACATTTTCTTTCTTTTGTATAAATTTCTTCAATATTATTTATTAATTCTTTTTTGGAGATATTCAATAAATTACAAATTTTCATTAAATAATTAAAATCTTTGTTATATTTTCCACTATGATCTTTTCTTGTAGATTCTATAGATTTTCCAGTTAATTTAGAAATTTCTTTTATAGAATACTTATGTTTTATTTTATTCTTTAATTTATTATGAAAATCTTTATTTAAAACTATATATTTTACCTTTAAGTTAACCTTTAATCTTTCTAATATTATCTTCCATCTCTTTCTTTAATTTATCCCCTTTAAACTCTCCTTTAAAATAATCTATTTTTACTGCTAAAGAAATCTTATCAGCAAATTGTCTTGCTATTTTTCCTCTGAATTGATTTTTAGATTGCAGTATAAAAGGGTGTTCATGTATTAGTCCATGCCGAGGGCATTTTGCTTTTGTTTTAATATGCCTAAACAATGCTTTTTCAGCTCCTAATAATTGTATTGTTGAAGCAGGCATTAATGCTAATTTTTTTAATGAGCCTGCTTTTCCAATTAATCTTGCTCCGATTAATGTTCCTGCAACTGTCTTTAGGTTTTTACAGGAACTATCCATTAAACTATCTAAATATTTTTCTTCAGTATGCTCTAAATCATATAGCTCTTTAATTTTTTCTTTCAGTTCAAAAATTATATCTACATCTTCTTTCTTTAGATTTCCTCCCATCTCACTTTTCTCTTTCTTCAAATATTTGACAAAAGACTCATTGTCATATGTCTCTTTAGAAAATTCAGGATTATACAGTTCATACCATTCCCTTAATCTCTTGACTAAAGTATTGAGGATTTTGTTTAATTCTTCATAGTTGTTTATAGATTGGATTATTAGATTATCCTCATGTATTGATTCCTTTAGTTTCTGCTTTGTGATTTGTAAGTTCTTTTCCCTTAATTTAGCTAAATCCATATGTAAAAATAGTGAAATATTGTTTATAAAGGTAACTGAAAAGAAAAAGAAAGAAAGAAAATAATGGAATTTAAAAAATTATTTAAAGCATTATAAATTCTCAATGTCTATGAAAGAATTGCCAATATCAGTTGCAATTTCTGTATTAATCAAAGATGATAAAATACTTCTTATTAGGGGGGTTAGGGGAAATTTAATAGGATTTTGGGGGCTTCCTGGTGGAAAGATTGAAAAAAATGAGCATCTTTCAGAAGCAGCAACTAGGGAAATATTTGAAGAATCTGGAATAGAATCAGAATTTAAAGAACATATTGGTTTTGTTTCTGAACATTTGATTGAGAATGGTAAAGTATATGAACATGTTTTATTGAATGTATGTAAATTAGACCCAAAAACTATACAAATATCGAATAATAATGAAGGAAAATTAGCTTGGTTTGATTTAGACAAAATACATAGTATGAAAGATAAGATTATTCCAAGTGATTTTCTTATGATAGAAAAGATGGTAAAAAACAGAGAAAAAAAATTATTATAACTGTATTATGGAAAAGTTAGGGAAAAAATACATCTTAAAAAAATTTGAGTAAAATCAAAAACTATAAATACAAATAAAATTCCCAGAATAGCATGATTGAGATAAGGGTACATGGCAGAGGCGGCCAGGGAAGTGTTACAACAGTTTCTCTTTTGGCAATAGCTGCATTTCACGACAATAAGTTCAGCCAGGCATTTCCTTCTTTTGGGCCAGAGCGTGGAGGAAGCCCTGTTATAGCATTGGCAAGAATAGATGATAAGGAAATAAACTTAAGAAGCGATGTCTATGAGCCAGATATTTTAATTGTCCTGGATCCTTCATTGGTTAAAGATATTGATGTCATAAAAGGATTAAAGAAAAATGGAATAATAATATTAAACAGCCAGAAAAAGATTAAAATAAAAAGCTTTAAAACATATTCAGTAGATGCAACAGGACTGGCGCTAAAGACACTTGGAAAGCCGATTATCAACACTGCCTTGCTTGGAGCATTTTCAAAAATTACCAAGATTATCTCATTAAATGCATTTGAAAAAGCGATTGAGGAATACTTCCATAATAAACCAAATTTAATTGAACCAAATAAAAAATTGATAAAAAATGTCTATGAAAAAAGTTAATCTCGGAGCTGCAGTTTTAGAGCCTGGAATGGAAAAAAATAAGACAGGCTCTTGGAGAGTCTTAAGGCCAGTAGTTGATAAAAAAAAATGCGATGGTAGTGCTCTTTGCTGGATTTTTTGCCCGGATAATGCTATTGAAATAAAAAATGGAAAAGCAGTGGTGGATTATGATTTTTGCAAAGGATGCGGAATTTGTTGTCAAGTCTGCCCAAAAAAAGCTATTAAAATGGTTAAAGAGGAGAAATAAAATGCCAAATGTAAAAATTGATATGTGGCCTGGAAAAACAGATGAGGAAAAAGAAAATCTCATTAAAGGAATCACAAAAGTCTTTGAAGAAATAGACATCAAAAAAGAATGGGTGACTATAGTTATTAATGAGATTCAACCTAAAAACTGGGGAATCCATGGAGAATTAGGAAGTAAAATAGCTAAAAAATGATCTCAATTTATGTTACATGTAGGGATAAGGATGAAGCAATTAAAATATCAAAAATATTATTGAAAAAGAAAGTTATTGCATGCAGCAATATCTTTCCAATTGAATCGTTATACAATTGGAAAGGAAAATTAAATGAAGAAAAAGAATATGCAATGATACTAAAAACAAAAAATTCAAAATTTGATGAAATAAAAAAAATAATTAAAAAAGAGCATAGTTATGAAGTTCCATGTATTTGCTCATGGAATGAAAATGCAGATGAAGAATATGAAAAATGGATTAATGAGGAAGTGAAATGAAAAAAGTAATTGAAGCATCTATGGCTATTGCTGAAGCAGTTCGACTATGTAGGCCATTGGTTATTCCAATGTATCCTATAACACCACAGTCTAACCAAAGTTAGGTGGATACGCATATTGTCGAGCGCTTGGCAGATTTCATTAGTGACGGCAATATGGATGCAGAAATGATTCACACAGAATCAGAACATTCTGCAATCTCAGCAGCTATTGGAGCAAGCGCAACAGGAGTAAGGGTATTTACAGCAACAGCTTCCCAAGGATTAGCTTTAATGCATGAAATTATGTTTATAGCTTCAGGATTAAGGCTGCCTATTGTCATGGCAGTTGCCAATAGGACATTATCCTCTCCGATAAATATCTGGAATGACCAGCAGGATTCGATATCAGAAAGGGATTCAGGATGGATTCAGTTTTATGCAGAATCCAGCCAGGAAGCTCTTGACTTAACAATAATGGCTTACAAGATTGCAGAAAATCACAGCATATTACTGCCGGCAATGGTATGTATTGATGGATATGTATTGTCTCATTTATACGAGGGGGTGAATATGCCTTCGCAAAAAGAGGTTGATTCATTTTTGCCTAAATTTAAGCCATATCATAAGTTAGACCCTGATAAGCCCATTACCTTAGGCCCAATTGGATTTCCAGAGCATTTCCAGTTATTTAAGCAGCAGCAGCAGGAAGCAATGTTGAAATCAATTGATATTATTAAAAAAACACAAAATGAATTTTATAAAATATTCAAAAGAAAATATTCATTGATTGAAACTTATAAAGTAAAAGATGCCAATACAGTAATTGTAGGAATGGGCACTTTATGCGGAACAGCAAGAGTTGTTGTTGATGGATTAAGAGATATAAAAAAAAAAAAAATAGGACTAGTTAAGATTACCTGCTTCAGGCCATTTCCGAAAAATGAATTGATTAAATCATTAAAGGGAAAAAATATCATAGTTATTGATAGGAACATATCATTAGGAATGGAAGGAGCATTAGCTAGTGAATTAAAGTCAATTTTGCCTAATGTTAAAGGCATTGTAACCGGCTTAGGCGGAAAAGATGTTACAAAAGAGATTATTATCAAGGCGATTAGCGCTAAAGACAGAAGTTGGTTATGATGCATCATATAATAAAAGAAAAGGATCAGATAAAGATTTGTCCATACTGCAGATCAGAAATGAATAAAGGATGGAAATCAGAATTCCATATGAAATTTCATTATAAGATTAATAAGTGCAGCTGTGGAAAAAAAATTAAAATAAAAATGGATTATATAAGCGATGGAAATGATAATTTTGAAAAAAAAGTGGAGGAAAATTTTAATAAAATAAAATGATGCCGGATATTGAATTGTTCAGCAAAGGGCATAATGCATGCCAGGGATGCGGCTCAGCTTTGGCCATGAGATACCTATTAAAAGCTGCAGGAAAAAATACAATAGTCTGCCAGGCAACTGGATGTATGGAAGTTACCTCAACCCCCTATCCATTAACAGCCTGGAAAGTTCCTTATATTCATGTTGCTTTTGAAAATGCAGCTGCTGTTGCATCTGGAGTTGAAGCTGCTTTAAAAAAATTAAACAAAAGAATTAATGTTGTTGCTGTTGCAGGAGATGGAGGAACATTTGATATTGGATTTCAGGCATTATCAGGGGCTATAGAAAGAGGCCATAATTTTACTTTTGTATGTTATGATAACGCAGGTTATATGAACTGTTTAAGTAGAGAGAGTCTAATAATGACAGAATGTGGTTTAAAAAGAATAACAGAAGTAAAGATAGGAGAAAAAGTTTATGTATTTAATCAAAAAAATTATGATTTAGTATTAAAAAGATGCACTGGAATATTTGATAATGGAATTAAAGAAGTCTATGAAGTTTCAACATTGCATCATAATATCAAAGCAACTTCTAACCATCCTTTCTTAATTGTAAAAAGAGAAGGGAGGGGTAAAAAAACAGTGCTTATTTGGAAAAAATTAGAAGAGTTAAAGAAAGGGGATGAAATAATAATTTTAAAAAATTTAAAACAGGAAAAAAAATTTAAGTTTAAATCTATAATAATTTCTAAAAAAGGAGATTACAAAGTAAATAAGATTAATGATATAAAGATTCCAGAAATTAGCAGTCCTGAGCTTTTAGAATTCTTTGGATTATATGTTGGAGATGGATGGGTAAGATTACATAAAGCAGAGATAGGATTTGCACTTCCAGATAACACAAAAGGTAGAAAAAGATTAATTAAATTATACAAAAAAATATTTAATAAAGATTTAGTTCCGAAAGATAAGGATTATATTTATATTTATTCTATAAATTTAGCAAGATTTATCGATTCTTTAAACTTTGGTAAGGGAGCAAGAAATAAGATAATCCCAGATTGGATATTTACCTTACCTAAAAATGAAAGAGAAGCTTTTATTAATGGATTAATGCTGTCAGATGGCTATAAAATTAGAAAAAGCTGTAGATATGTTTCTGCAAGCTATGATTTGTTAAGAACATTAAGGTTATTATTACAAACAATGGGTTACCAAATTGGAAAAATACATCAGCAAACAAAGAAAAAAGGAACTTTTGTTGTTTATAGAAAATTACTTGAGGATTCTACTTACGGGTATATTTGTTTTAGTAAAAAAAAAGAAAGAAATATTTTAAAATACCTCTCTCAAATAAAACAAAGAGATTTTTTAGCTGATAATAAATATTTTAACACAGAAAAGATAACCTCAATTAAATTTATTAAAGAAGAACCAACTTTAGATTTAAGGGTTGAGGGAGAGCATAATTTTATTGCTGATGGGATTGTGGTGCATAATACAGGAGTTCAAAGAAGCGGGGCAACTCCAAAATACGCATCTACAACAACTACTCCGGCAGGGAAAAAAATTCACGGAAAAATACAGTATAAAAAACCAATGCCTTTAATCATTGCTGCCCATAACTGCTATTCAGCAACAGCTAATATTGCTTATCCACTGGATTTTATAAAGAAAGTTCAAAAAGCAATTTCAATAAAAGGCCCTGCTTATGTCCAAATATTCTGCCCTTGTGTTCCAGGATGGAGATATCCAAGCAATTTAACAGTTGAAATTGCAAAAAAAGCATTTTTAAGCAAAGTGGCTCCATTATATGAAATAGAAAATGGAATTCTTAAATTCTCAATGAAGCCTTCTAATGTGATTCCAGTTAAAGAATATTTATCATTGCAGGGAAGATTCAAGCATTTAAATGAAGATGAGATAAAAGATGTCCAGAAGCATGTTGATGAGCAGTGGGATAAGCTTGTTAATCTGGAGAGAGCAGGAGTTAAAATATAGAAATCTTTTTTAATTAATATATAATTCCTGGATTATGAAATTGTTTGTTTGGGATTTTCATGGAGTTCTGGAAAAAGACAATGAAAAAGCAGTTTTAGAAATTTCGAATATTACTTTAGAAAATTATGGATATAGGGAAAGGTTTACAGAAGAAGAAATAGACTGCTTATATGGATTAAAATGGTGGGAATATTTTAAGTATTTGCTTCTCAATGAATCGCATAAAAAACATTTAGAATTGCAAGAAGCTTGTTTTTATTTTCAGAACTCCTTGGATATAATAAGAAAATATATCAAGCCTAATGATAATGCCCTCTATGTTCTGGAAGAGATAGTAAGAGCAGGGCATCATCAAATATTAATATCAAATACAAATCCAGAAGCATTAGAAATGTTCATTGATGCAGTGGGAATGGGGAAATATTTTAAAAAAAAAAAAAAAAAAAATTCTATTGCTATTGATATGCATAGAAAAAAAGGTAAAACAAAAAATGATGCATTGAAAGAATTTATTAAAGATAAAAGTTTTGATGAAATAATAATAATAGGAGACTCTCTGCAGGATATGGAATTAAAAGGGATTATTGGAGGAAAAGCATATCTTTATTCGCATAAAGAAAGAAAATTCAGAGAATGCAAGGCAGATTATTACATCCGTGATCTAAGGGAAATTTTAAAAGAGCTGTAAACCAATAATTTTATATAGGAAAAATTTCTCATTAGGATTATGCCGTTAAAGAATCTGGTTCAGGATTTAAAAGATTTCAAAAGATTTGAACAGATTATACATACTCTTTTTAAGCATGGTTTTGGTTACATAATTGAAAAGTTGAAATATGATTATATTATAAAGGGTAAATTAGCAGCAAAAAAGAGGGAGAAGAAAGCAGGATTAGAGCCAAGAAGAATAAGATTTGTATTTCAGGAATTAGGAGGAGCTTTTGTTAAATTAGGCCAGTTATTAAGCTTAAGGCCTGATTTGATTCCAAAGGAATATTGCAATGAATTTTCTAAGCTGCAGGATGATGTTGAGCCTTTTTCAGGAGCAGAAGCAAAAATAATTGTTGAAAAAGAGCTGGGAAAGAAAATTGCTTATTTCAATAAAGAACCGATTGCATCTGCTTCAATAGGCCAGGTGCATGAAGCTGTTTTAAGGAATAATGAGAAAGTTGTTATTAAAGTGCAAAGGCCGGATATAAAAAAAAAAATTAAAACAGACATTGATTTAATGTATAAATTGGCAAGGTTGATTGAAAAGAATTATCCAAGTAATATTATCAAACCAACAGAAATTATCAGGGAATTTGAAAGATATACAGAAAATGAATTAGATTATGTAAAAGAGGGAGATAACTGTAATACAATCTATAATAATTTCAAAAAAAGCAAGGAAGTAGTGATTCCAAAGCCGTATCTTGATTTTACTACAAGCAAGGTTTTAACATTAGAGTATATCCTGGGGAAAAAAATTAAAAAAGTTAAAAGCAAAAAAATAGCAGAATTATTGGCTAATTCTATTTTTAAGCAGGTGTTTATAGATGGTTTTTTTCATGCAGATCCGCATCCTGGTAATATCCTTGTTTTAAAAAATAAAATAGCATTATTAGATTTTGGGATTGTGGGAAGGTTGAATGAAGAGTTAAAAAATAATATTACAGATTTATTTATAGCAGCAATAAAAGGAGATATAGATTCGATAGCAGAATCATTATTAAATATAGGGGTAATCGGAAATATAGATATTGAATCTTTAAAAGAGGATTTAAGAAATGAATTCAGCCAATATTACAAATCCAAACTAAATGAAATAAACTTTTTTGATGTTTTTGAAAAACTGGTTAATATATCCAAGAAATATAATATCAAGCTGCCTATTAATTTCATCTTATTGGGGAAATGCATAATGACAACTGAAAGTGTTTGTTGTTCATTAGATCCTGATTTTGATTTGGTTAAAACATCCCATCCATTTATAAAAAAACTAATTAAAAAAGAAAGCAGTCCAGAAGCTATTTTCAATAAGATGTTATCTAACTTTAAAAAATTCAGCTTTTTTTTTTTTAAAATTCCGAAAGAAGAAAAAGAGATGATGCAGGAGATGAAGAAGGTTGATGAAACGATAGAGGAGGTTAATAAAGATATCAAAGATCTGACAGAAGAAATAGAAAAAACAAGCAATAGGAGGGTATTAGGATATATTATCTCAGCCTTAATAATCAGCGCAGCAATAACCTTTGATTATGAGCATAAATTATCAGTATGTCTTTTTATAATCGCTTTTGCATTATTCGTAATATTTATAATATCCTTATTAAAAGAAAAAATATAAAAGAGGTGAATAGATGGATAACATCAAAAATAAAGATATAAGAAAAGGAATTCTTATTGGTTTGGGCCTCACTTCCATTGCTTTAGAAAAGGTTGAGGAAGTTGTTAGAAAACATTTAAAAAAAAAAAAAGTATCAAAAGAAAAAGCCAAAGCAATAGCTAAAGAAGCATTGAACAAATTAAAAAAATCAAAAAAAATAGCAGATATAATTGAGAGAGAGTTGAAGAAGAATATTGATATGTATATTCCTGAAAAAAAAAGGGAAAAGATAGCAAAAAAAGCGTATAAAAGAGGCAAGAAGATAGCAAGAAAAATAATAAAAAAAGGGATTAAAAAAGCAAGGAGATATTATTAGCTGCCCAGCCCTATTAGGCTGACACCAGTTATTATAGATAATATCCCGAGATACTTCCATTTGTTCATTTTTTCATTTAGAAATTTAACTGAGAGCAGTGTTGTCCATATGTAAACAGTCGCGACAAATGGGTATAAAACTGATAATTCTCCGAATTTTAAAGCAGGTATAAAAATAATAGTGGAGATTCCATAAAAAAATACTCCTATGAGCAAATAATGGTTTTTTATTATTAAAAAAAAATTTTTCAGCAGTTCTCTGTGCAGATATGCAGAGCCTTTTTTTAGGTATAAAGCTCCAAATGATCCTATAAAACATCCAATCATTACAGCTCCTATTGTCCATAGAGGAGTATTCATTTTGAACCAACTCCTATAAAACTAACTCCTATTAAAATTGCAGTTATTCCCAGCCATTTTATTGCGTTCATAGATTCAAAAAAAAAAAAAATTGAAAGCAATGAAACCCATATATAACTCAAGGAAATTATAGGATATAATATCGAAAGCTCTCCATATTTTAATGATATAACAACGAGAACTGCTGCTATTACATAAACAAATAATCCTATAAACAAAATATAATTTGTAAAAATGCTTAATAGATTAAATTCCAGCTTATTAGCCCCAAATTTAAAAAAAACCTGGCCAATAGAGGTAAGCAAAGTTGTGAATGCGACCAAAAAAATCGCCCATAATTTTGTATTTCCCATCTTCTTAGTTTATTTTGTTTATTTTCTTTTTTTTTTTTGTCTGTTTGTTATGTTTTGTTTTGTTTTTTTGAATTACTCTTTTAATAATAACTCGATTAGTGATGCAAAAGCAGGCCTTGTGATAAAAACTCCTATTGAGACGCCGATTATTGTTGTTAAAGCAAATCCTTTTAATAATCCAGCTCCGGCAAACCATAAAGGAAGCATAGCAACTACAGTCACAAAATAAGCAGCCATTATAATAAAAAATGCTCTTTTTATTCTTTCTTTTAAACTATATGCTTTCTGTTCCCCCCTTAATGTTTCATCAGTTATAACTATCTGATCATCTACACCTGTTCCAACAGATATTATGATTCCAGCTATAGCCGCCAAATCAAGATTCCATCCTATTAATGATGCTGTTCCCAGCAATAAAACAATTTCAGATATCATTGTAATCAGTATAGGTATTGCAATCACAAGTTTCCTGTATATTATAACAATGACTAAGGCTACTCCAATCATAGCCAGTACTGCAAAGAATACTGAATTTTTAATGAATTCTTTTCCAAGTGTAGGGGAGATAGAATCTGTTTTTACAATGTTTAGTTTAACAGGCAAGCTCCCTGTGATTAATATTGTCTGTAATCTTTTCATATTATCCAAAGAATCCAGCACAGCAGCTTGTTGCGTTATACCAGCTCCGCTTCCTGAAATTTCAATCTCTGTTACTGCCTGCCCTTTAAGGCCTTCTGCAATATTCAGCTCATCCACCATCTCATCATCTAAAAATAGCTGCAATTTTTCGCTTAAATAGCGCATTTCTGTTTCGCTTGGGACAATATCCAGATCCTTTGTTGCCTCTGCCTGTTTTTTTGCTGCTTCTGGATTTAATGATATAGAGAATCTAAAACTGCAAAACCACTCTCCGTTATTCTGGCCGCATCCAGTCGTCGGGTCAATTCCAGAGCAGTCAGAGCTTCTGCATACATAGGTTATATCATTCCCTCCTTTAAAAACTGTTTTATTTGCTATTTTTGCTTCAAATTTTCCTTGTTGCGATAATAAATCCTTAACCTCTTCTTCATTTGCTCCTGCTATCTCAACAATAATAAAATCCATTCCTGTTCCTCCTAAATAAACAGGCAAATCAGAAGCAGATTTTACAATAACATCGCTTAATCCAAAAACATTTAATCTTTGCTTCATGTTCTCCAGGATAATTTCCATATCTTCTGCAGAAGTTTCATTTTCAGGCTGAAGCAGAACTCTTGTTCCTCCTTGCAGATCAAGTCCTTTTCTTAAGTTGGAAGTAGGCGCTTCATAAACCTTCAAGCCAATATCCTGCATTCCAATAATTTTTGTTTCAGTTTTATTTTGCAATACTAGATGGGTATAAGTTTGATTATCCTCTGTAAATGTTTTATTAATCCACTCTGTCTCATTTAAGACAATAGATTCTGTTAAAGGAAGCGTCCTTAAAACATATTGTCCTTTATTTGTATTTATCCTTACTGTCTGATTCAGTTGTAGTGTTTTAATTATATCCTCATAATCCTGAATATTGTTTACTAGTTGATTATTGATAGAAGTGATTACTTCTCTTTTTGTCGGAGCTGTATTTGGATCAGGGCTTTCGATTCCTGCTTTTTCTGCTGCGCTGTCCTTTATTACATTTCTTATTGCAGCGCCTTTGGAATCTAGAACAGGGTGTATTGCTACAACTGCAAATATTAATGCAATTATTACTATCCAAATTCTAACATTTTTTAATATATTTTTAAATGCCATGTTTTTCTAAATACCATCTAAGCAAGCCTGTATTTTGTATCCATGTATTGACTATATCAGCAAAGCATCCAATCAAGACAACAGTCATTATTTGTTTTAAAATATCAGATTGTGTAAATATTAAAGCTATGGAAAGTGCAATTATAGTTGTAATAGTCATAGTCATTCCTGTCTTCATTGCTCGGATTGTCCTTTCTAAAATTGTTCCTTCTTTTCTTTTTAAAACAATTGTAGTCAATAAGATGTCTGTATCAACGCTATATCCAATCAGCATTAAAAAAGCTGCAATGCCTGCAGTAGATATCCTCATACCAATTAAATTTACTACAGCTAATGTAATAACAATATTTGAAAATGAGCATAAAACAATTGCCAAGCATGGAATTGGAATTCTAAAATATAAAAAAACAACAAGAGACATTGCTAAAAAGGATATTAATACAGCTACCAAAGTTTCCCTGAAAAAGCTTTTCCCCAAGGAAGAGCCAATCCCTGTTATGGTATATTCCCCCTGCTGTAATGTTAGATCCAGCTCTTTTCTCAATAGGCTGATTAATTTTTCAATATTAGCTTCATCATTTAGATCAATATCAATATCAACAATAATTCCTGTCTGCCTTCCTGCAACACTCAATGTTCTGATATCAATCTCATTTTTTTTAAAATTAGGCGATAATATATTCTGCAGTTCATCTGCATTAACAATTTTTTCTGTTGGTATTGTTATAGAAATTCCTCCCTTGATATCTATTGCTTTGTTAAAGAAGTCTCCTGTCTGAAAATACTGCATTCCTATGATTATAAAAGCGATTATCAGAATAGAAAAAGGTATGATTAACAATTTCTTATAATGCTTGTCATAAATTTCCATTAAAGGATTTTTATGCTTTATTTCATGTATTTCTGGCTTTGTTTCAGCTGGTTCTGCTTCTTCTGGTGTTTCCTGTCTTCTTAGCCATCTCTTAAACCTGCTTTTCTTGGACATATTGATTAATGTTTAAGAATTATTTAAAAAATTATCTATTTATGCAGGCCTTAACAAATCCTACATACAAAGGATGCGGTTTTAATGGCCGAGATACATACTCAGGATGAAATTGGCAGCCTAAATAGAAAGAATTTGCCGGCAGCTCTAAAATCTGCATGATATTTTTTTTATCAGCTGATTTCCCTGAAAACACCAATCCTTTATCTTCAAATCTACTTATATATTCAGGATTGCACTCATACCTGTGCCTGAATCTTTCCCTTATTTTTGTTGAATTATATAAAGTATAAGCTAATGTATTTTCCTTAACTTCAACATCATGTCCTCCCAAGCGCATATTCCCTCCCAATGTTTCTAATAATTTCTGCTCTGGAAGAATGTCAACAACAGGGTATTTTGTTTCGGGATTTATTTCAGTAGAATCAGCATTTTTTAATTTCAAGATATTTCTTGCAAACTCTACTAATGCCATTTGAAAGCCAAAGCATAACCCAAGATAAGGGATATTTTTTTCACGGGCATATTTAATGCATTGAATCTTGCCGTCTGTACCTCTTCTCCCGAATCCGCCTGGAACAATAATCCCCTTAACAGCGTCTAACTGATTCACATTTTTTTCATTTATTTTTTCTGTGTCAATCCAGCTGATATTTACCTTTGTATTCAAAAAAACTCCAGCATGCTCTAATGCTTTGATAATTGATGCATAACTGTCCCTTATAGTTGTATATTTTCCTGTGATACCGATATTGATCTCATTTTTTAAATTATTGATTCTATCTACAAATTTAAACCATTTTCTGTCATAATTATTATTATTTTTTAAATTTAATATTTCAAGAATTCTTTTGTCAATCCCTGATTTTTTCAATAAAGACGGAATAAGGTAAATGCTTTTAACATCATGCAGTCCAATCACATTTTCAAAAGCTACATTTGAATAAACACTTATCTTTTCTCTTACTTTGTCTGTTACAGGCTTTGTTGCCCTGCATACAATAACATCTGCTTGTATTCCTAATTCCATCAGTCTTCTTATTCCTAGTTGGGCTGCCTTGCTTTTCTGCTCTCCAAGAAAATCAGGCTCTAATACATAAGTCACGTTAATAAAGCATGAATTGTTCTTTCCTTCTTCATAAGCCAATTGCCTCATTGCTTCAATAAAATACTGGTTTTCTATATCTCCTATTGTTCCTCCAACTTCCATTAGTATAATATCTGCCCTTGTCTTGACAGCTAGATTTCTTAAGAATAATTTGATCTCTCCTGTGACATGCGGAATAAACTGAACATCCCTTCCAAGATAGCTTCCTTTTCTTTCTCTTGATAAAATATTATTAAATATCTTCCCCCCGGTTAGATAATTTGCTTTAGTCAGATTTTTATCAAGAAATCTTTCATATGTCCCTAAATCCATATCACATTCTGTTCCATCATCCAGGACAAATACTTCTCCATGCCTGTAAGGATTTAATGTCCCTGCATCTACATTCAGGTATCCGTCAAATTTTATAGGGCTGCATAAATATCCTTTCTCCTGCAAAATCTTTCCAAGAGAAGCTGAAAATATGCCTTTTCCCAGTCCAGACATAACAGAACCGCTTATTACAATATATTTTGTCTTCCCTTTTTTATAGCCTTGCGGGATAGGCGTATAATATTCATGCTCAATTGTCTTCTTAGCTGCAGAATTAAATAATTCCAATGGCATATATGTAAGATTAGTTTTTAATTTATATTATTTGTTATTGTTCAAAATATAGATTAAGCGGTTGTCTTTAATTCTCTTAATGAAACTTTATATGTTTCTAATATGCTTGGTGAATTTATATTAATAATGCCGGCTTTTGGACTATGGCTTACTTGATCATATAAGACATGAATTAAATCATCATTATGTATTAATTTTAATATATTATGTTGTTTTGGTGGATGGCCTTTTTTATATATAATATTTAAAGTAGTACAATCTCCTTTTTCTTCTAGATCTTCCCAATAAGTTGTATCATAACTTGCATGAAGCTCATTAGAAAGATCGATTATTCTTACTTCTTTTGGAGTCTTTCTTTTGGAATCTTGCTCTTTTTCTATTTTTTCTAATTCATCTTTTTTAAGATCGTATAATTCTCCATTTTTTAAAAAAATAGATGAAGTCTGGGGAATATCATCAAACCCAGACCTATAATTAATGGTAATATAACCATTATTAGAAGTTAAATATATATTAATCCCCATATCCTGATGAACTAAAAATCTTGTATATTCATCTGTAAGCATATCTGGGCTATAAACAATAGAATCATAATATACAGCATTTAATGGAAAAGAAACAATTTTGCTTTCAATACCTTGTTGATTAGATTTTCCTTCCCAGTTTATTTCTTTAATCTCATTTAATGGCTTTCCTACAAATTCTATAAAATCAAATTCATGAGCATCTTTTGGAAGTTTAGCAAGTAAAATATCACTTTTTCTAAGTTCAAAGTCCTTTTTTATATTCAGATAAAGATAATTTCCATCAGTAGCTATGTTTCTTAATTCAATAGGTCTAAAATGAAGTTCTGATATCTTGCTTCCACTGTTTAAATTATATACTTCCAAATTGCCGTAATAATTATTGGCAAATAATATATTGTCCACAACTAAAAAATCAGCAGAAAGTTTGTCTGTAGGAGGAAATATTATCTGATTTATCTTTTCAAGTTCAACAACAGTATTTTCTAAATCAAGTTCTTCAGTTCGAGCATCAGCTTCACTGCCCATATTGTATTATTTAATTGAAAATATTTTATAAAGACTGTGGTAGTTCAAAATATACTTAACAATCCACTAAACACCTTGCTTCCATCAAATCCAGGAATTGGAAGCATATTAAATATGAATAAAAACATATTAATCCTCGATGTTAAGATTAATAATGGAATATGCTTTTGTTTTATTTTCATTGTTTTTAAGATTAATAAAGAGCCTATCCAAAGTATTAAATTGACAAAAGGCCCTGCAAAGGCAACTAAAGAATATTGTAAGTTTGTTGCACTGCCAGTTATTGAAACATAAGCAGGAACAAAAAAAACAAATGGGAAATGGGCTAATTTCAACAGTAAAGCCAGTCCAAGCCAGAAATAAGCTGCATTAAAAGTTGCTTCTAAGCCAAAAGATAATGCCATTATCTTATGCCCAAACTCATGCAGAATGACAGCAGGCGCAATGACCAGGCATGCAAATTTAAATGACTTCCAGTCAAATCTTCTTCTTAGATAATCCTCTGGATTAAGAGGCTGCCTTAGAATATCCATGAAAACAAATCCAAGTACTGCAGTCATTATTACAATATCAACTAGCTCCATTGGATTTATTATCATTTTTTACTTTTCTTTATTTTTATCTTATTCAAAAAAGAATTATGTTTTTTTATTTCTTTCCATTCAATCAGTCCTTTTTTCGCTCCAATCTGCTGTATTACAGAACAAGAATTTAATGTCCCCAGTTTAATTCCAAACTCTATGTCTCTTTGAAACTCTAAAGAGTTTCTAAGAGATCCCAAAAATCTTTGATTTTTGATATCTTTTTTCATTAATCCTGAAACAAATCCAGAGCCAAAAGCATCACCTGCTCCTGTTGTTTCCTTAACATTAACATAAGGGGAGTTTGCTTCATACTTATACTGTGGAGTGTGAACCTCGCATCCGTCTTTGCCTTTTGTAACAACAGTTATATCTGAATAATCATTAATTTCTTTATAATCTTTAAACAAAATATTTGCCTCTTCCTTATTTAACAATAAAATATCTACCTTGAATTTCTTATGCTCCTCTAAAAAAGGTTTGCTTGGATTCATTGCAACCTTAATATTATTTCTCTTTGCATAACTGATTATTTTAGGAATAATAGTCTCGCTTCTTCCTGTTAAAGGAGCGATATAAAACAGCTTAGCTGTTACAGGCTTGAAATCAATTTCTGAATTAGCCCCTCTATAAACAAATATTGCCCTGTCTTTTCCATAAGGAGACACAATAACAGAATATCCAGTGCCTATTTTGCCTGTCCTGATCAGGGAGATGTCAACATTATTTTTTTTTAATTCCCTTATAATATAGATTCCGTCTATATCCAATCCAATTTTTCCAAGAAATGCTGTTTTAAATCCCAATCTGGAAAAACCAGCTGCAGCATTGGTTCCTCCGCCGCCTGTTTCTAAAATAACCTCATTTGCTTCTATTTTTTTTCCTGATAAATCTCTTAAATCAAAATTACCTTTGATAAAAACATCCTTTGTTGCAGAACCAATTGTTACAATCATGCTTTATTCACACTTCCCAACAAGATTATTTTTTGTTTGACTATTTTAGTTATCAATTCCATTGCTGGATCCAGGATTTTCCTTGGATCAAATACCTCTGGATTTTTCTTAAGCTGCTTTCTTACAGCGGCATCAAATGCTATCCTTATGTCAGAATCAATATTAACCTTATTTATTCCAAGTTTGACTGCTTTTCTTATCTGCCAGTCTGTAATTCCCTGGGTATGCCCTAATTTCGCTCCGTATTTATTCGCCAATTTAACAACTTTTTTTGGAATTCCAGATGCGCCATGCAAAACCAAAGGCATATCTAGCTCGTGTTTTATTATTCTTAAAAGCTTAAAATTTAATTCTGGTTTGCCCTTGAACTTGTATGCTCCATGGCTTGTTCCAATTGCTATTGCCAATGAATCTATTTTTGTTTTTTTTACAAATTCAACTGCTTTGATTGGAGATGTATAAATATTTTTTTTCCCCCCCCTTACATTATCTTCGATTCCTTTTAACCTTCCTAATTCTGCCTCTACCTGGATTTTTTTATTATGGGCTAATCTAACAACTTTTTTAGTAGTATTAACATTCTTGTTAAAGCTGTACTGGGAAGCGTCAATCATAACAGAGGTATATCCACTTCGTATGCATTTTTTAATTAAGTCTATTGAATTCCCATGATCTAGATGGAGAGCAATAGGGATATTAACATTATGCGCAATGGATTTTACTATCCCTGATAATTCCCTTAAACCAGCATATTTTATTGCAGAAGGAGTTGTTTGTATTATCAATGGAGAGTTTAATTTGATTCCTGCTTTAATAATTGCTTTTGTTATTTCTAGATTAGATGTATTTAAAGCGGGAACAGCATAAAAATTTTTATTTGCTTTTTCCAATATTGTTTTAGCAGAAACTAACATTTTCACCTCTTTTTATGGATTATCATTAAGAATTATATTTAAATTTATTTATTTAGACAAACATATCAACTAGATTTCCATGCATAGAGTCATTTCCTTCTTGAAATTTTTGTTTTCTTAAATTATCAATTATTTTGTCTAAATTATCTTGAAAGGACAATTCTTGGATAGGTTCATGTTGTGATCGTGTGTTAACCCTATTTCCAGCTATGTACCTAGTTGCTTCCATTCTATCTCCAATATTCTTTAAAAATTTAGTCTGGTATATACTCAAATCAGTATAATAAGTAGCTGAATACAATCCAGTAACCTTATGAATATTTAATATTCGATTTATCATTTTAAAAGCTCTAAAATCCCTTTTTAAAGAATTAAACAAATCCCTGTATAAATTACATAGATATGGGTATATAAAAACATTACCATAATGTTTATAAATCATAATAAAAACCAGAAATTGGTGGTAATTATGAAAGTTAAAGTCTACTCAACTGAAACATGTCCGTGGTGTGTAAAAGCAAAGGAATTTCTCAAGGAGCATAAAATAACGTTCCAGGAGTTTAATGTTGCAGAAGATGAAAAGGCAAAAGAAGAGATGATTGAATTATCTGGCCAGATGGGAGTTCCTGTGATTGATGTAGAAGGAGAGGTTGTTATTGGTTTTAATAAAGAAAGATTAAAGGAATTGTTAAAAATAAAATGAATGAATTAATTATAATTGGAGCAGGTCCAGCTGGATTAAGCGCTGCATTATATGCAGCAAGAAAGATGCTGGATGTACTGGTTTTAACCCAGGATGTTGGCGGACAGTTGGCTTTATCAGGAAATGTAGAAAATTACCTTGGTTTTAAATCTATAAAAGGAATTGATCTGGTTGGAAAATTTGAAGAGCATGTTAAAGAAAACAATGTTAAGGTAGTTCAGGGAAGCCAGGTTATAAAATTAAAAAAAAAAAGAAAGAAATTTTTAATAGAAACCAAGAAAGAAAAATATGAAGCAGGAGCAGTTATTATAACAGGAGGAAAAAAACATAGAAAACTCAATGTTCCTGGAGAAGAGAGACTGGCAAGGAAAGGCGTTGTTTATTGCGCGATATGCGATGCTCCATTATTCAAGGATAAAGCAGTTGCTGTAGTTGGCGGAGGAAATTCTGCATTAAGCGCTGCTATTGACCTTATCCCAATCGCAAAAAAGATATATCTGATAACAATGAACAAAGAGCTTACTGGTGAAGATATCAGGAGAAAAAGGATAATTGATTCTAAAAAAGCTGAGATAATATATAGTGCCTCAACAAAAGAAATTCTTGGTGATAAATTTGTCACAGGGATTAAAATAGATATAAGCGGCAGAGAAAAAATTATTGATGTTGAAGGTATTTTTGTTGAGATTGGATGGGAGACAGATGTCTCTTTTCTTCCAAAAGAAGTTAAGCTTAATAAATCAAAAGAAATAATTGTTGACAAAGAAAACAAGACATCTCTTTCAGGATTGTTTGCAGCAGGAGATATAACAGATATTGCATTTAAACAGGACATTATTGCTGCAGGCGAAGGGGCAAAAGCAGCTTTAAGCGCTTATGAATATCTAAAAAAATGATTTTTAAAAAATATTACAGATTAGATTCTAATTTGAATCCTAAAGAAGAAAAGATAATTTTAGAATCCATTGCAAAAAAGTTTAACTCTGAGTATGATGATTTTATTAGGAAAAGCGCTAAAGAAAAAGAAAAAAAGATTATAAAACTAAAAGATGCAGCAGAGATTAAAGACAAAAAGAATAATGAAGAAAAATTAAAGAGAAATAAAATCTATTACATTCCATCTTTCAAGAATAGATTATTGTATTATAACGGAAGCTTTTATGTTTACACTCCTTCTGGAACAAGAGTAGAAAGGGTTTCCCAGGGAGTTCTTGGGAATAATGTCCTTGGAAGGGCTTTTCCAGGATTAAATATAATCCAGATATTAGACACTCTTTACGGATTGGATTTTGAAGAGGTAAAAAAGCACGAGGTTAATCATATCTTATATCCATTCCTGACAGAAGATCAGATAAGGTTAAAAACAAAACAAGAGCTTCCATTCTATACAAAATATCATTAATACAAAAGTTTTTAAATAAATTATAAAAAATCAAAATGTTAATGTCGATTTGTTTAGTTGATCTGCATAAAACGCCGAAAGAAGGGGTTAACCAGTATACGCAAAGTATACGTGATGCTTTAAAAAGAGCTGATGATTCTTCAAGTATTGATATTGTAAAGGTATTCTATTCAAATCTTGATCCTAAAGATCCAAGGGTAGATATTGAGCCGTATAAAGCAGTAGTTATCAGCGGCTCTGATTACCACCATTCTCATAAAAGCTTTTTTTTAA
>Ga0209541_10001162_pt1 | contig 52718 bp, 56 predicted proteins | sample RifCSPlowO2_01_FD_184027 | JGI IMG/M metagenome (GOLD analysis project Ga0209541, IMG submission 184027) | Groundwater microbial communities from Rifle, Colorado - Rifle CSP2_plank lowO2_0.1 (SPAdes) (version 2) | ecosystem: Environmental > Aquatic > Deep subsurface > Groundwater | place... | reverse complement strand
CAGGCATCATAGACCGGGAGGAGTACGAGTCCAACAAGTCCCGCCTTGAGCAGCAGTTGAAGAGGCAGGCGGAACAGAAAAAGGAGGGGAGCAAAAGGGAGAGCAAGCAGGAAAGCAAAGGAGAGGCAAAAGGTGAAGAGCCCACCGCGCAGCCGGAGCCTGCCCCAAAACATCACGCTCTCGGGCAGGAGGAAGTCCCTGGGAAAAAGCCAAAGGAAAAGGAGCGGAAAGAGCGGCCACAGCAAGGCGAGCCCGCACAGGAGCCGGAGCCGGCACAGGACAAAAAAGAAGAGCAGCCTTCTCCTGCAGGAAAACAACCCCCAGAGAAGGAAAAGCAGGAAGAGCGAGAAGAGGAAAAATCATCAACGCCGCCACATATTCTTAAGGAAGAGCATCCCCCCCGGAAAAACAAGAGGCTCATTGCCATCATCCTTTGGGTCGTCGGCGCCTTGCTCCTCCTGGGAATGCTGGTGTTCTTCTCCATCACCCTTGAGAAGGCGACGAATGAGACCCTGGATGCCCAGAAGCAGGAAGCGCAAGCGCCGCAAATGCCGCAGATTGCCTGCTCAACCGTTGCCGATTGCGCAGTCCCCGGCAATGAATCGCGATGCCTCAACCCGGGCACCCCGGAATCCTCATGCGAGCGCCAGGGGATTGTTCCCATCAACGTCACCGTCATAAACGACAAGGGCTGCACGGCGTGCGGCACGTCCCGTGTCATTGCGCTGTTGGGGGAATGGTTCCCGGGAATCCTGATCACCGGCGTGGACGCATCCTCGCCGGAAGGCAAGGCGCTCATCGCAGCCCGCAACGTGACCATGCTCCCCGCCTATGTGCTTGGCCCCAGCCTCAGGGGTTCGCTGATGTTCCAGGATGTCAATGCCGCCTTCCGCCCATCCGGCACATCCTATGTGATGAAAGACAGCGCCTCGGGGGCGGTGCTCTATCTCGGGAGGGCGGAGCAGCTGCGGAAGCTTGATGTCTTCCTCGCTCCTGAGGAGGAATCCTCGAGGAAGGCGCTCCTCAACATGGAGGAGTTCGCCAGCCTGTTCTCGGACGAGCTCGTCATCCGCGTCCACATCGTGCGGGGAACCAACGCCTCGGAGCAGGCGGCCTGCGTCCTGTCCTCCTACCCCCTGAAGGCCATCCCTTACCTCTCCTGCACGGCCACGGACGGGGAGGACTGCTTCGCCTCCAATGGGATATCGGCAGGCATCATCGCTTCCTGCCTCGGGCGCGGAGAGGGGCAGCGCATCATCGGGCAGGACGCCTCACTCTGGTCATCCCTTGCTCTGCCCATGCCTTCCTTCCTCCTGAACAATAATGTGAAGATTACGGGTGTGCAGGCGGCTGACAGTTTGAAGGAGCAGTATTGTGCCAGAAACCCAAGCGCGCTGTGCTCCCGTGAATTGAGGAAGAGTCTGGCCTGATTCTTGATTGTTGAACTCCCGGCAGGAAAATCGGCAAAGAAAAAGAGCAAAATAAAATTAAAAAATAAGAACGGGGAGTCTTATAGGTCGTTGACCGTCAGTATCTGGACTCTCGTCTCATTGGGCCTGACATGGGACTCCATGCCGACGAGCACCTTGACGTTCGAGCTTTCCGAGGACTGCACAATCTCTGAATCTATCGCGCCGTCCACCACGACCGCATGCACGCCATCCCCGACGCTCTTCAGCGTCGTGGCGAGTTCGCTCATGGGCACCTTGCCCAGGATCTTGAGCTTGGAGTCGAGGATCTCCGCCCCGCGCGTCCCGATCAGGTTCTCAAGGAGGGATTTGTAGATCGCCCTCTCCTCGGCGGAGCTCTGCGGCCGCGGGCTTCCCTGCTGGGGCTGCTGCCTCGGCGGGAATCTCGGTGGCTGCTGCTGGCGGGGCTGGAACTGCTGCGGCCTTCCCTGCGGCAGCTGCTGCGGATGCCTCTTGAACATCTGGGGGGCAGTCCTCTCGACGTCCATCTTGCCGATCTCGTGCTTTGCCTGCTCTCCCGAGATCCGGCTCCGGAGGCACTTGTGAATCTCCTTCTTGGTGATCTCCTCCACCTCCTTGCCGTCGGGGGCCTTGGTGATGAAATCGACGTCAGCCACTGCCATGAGCTCCTTGATGATGAGGTCTCCTCCCCTGTCTCCGTCGACGAATGCCGTCACGGTCTTCTTTCCGCAGAGGTCGATGATGGTCTGCGGGACCGAGGTGCCGTTGAGGCCGATCGCGTTCTTGAAGCCGTGGCGCAGCAGGTTGAGCACGTCCGCCCTCCCTTCCACGATGATGACCTCGTCGCTCTCGTCGATGGCAGGTCCTGCGGGCAGCCTGTCCTGGCCGTACTCCACGCACTCCATGACGCGGACGGCGGACGCCACCTCATCCGCAAGCTCCTGCGAATCCGGCATGGTGCTGTCTATCATCTTCCGGAGAAGCTCCTTTGCGCGGTCAACGACCATGGTGCGCTTGCTGATCCTGACGTCCTCGATGTTGGTGACCTGGATCTTCGCGTTGCACGGGCCGATGCGCTGGATGATCTCAAGGGCGGCGCCGACAATCGCGGTCTCCGCCTTGTCAAGAGAAGAGGGGACGATGATTGTGCCGGATGTCTTGCCGAGCTTGGTCGTGGTATTGACCTCTATGCGGCCGATCCTCCCGGAGCGCTGCAGCTCGCGCAGCTCAAGGTCCGCTCCCAGGAGCCCTTCGGTCTGCCCGAAGATGGCCCCGATGATATCCGGCCTGTCCACGGTGCCGTCGATCTCGATCGTGGCGTGCACGATGTATTTTGACGATACTAAGCTGATTTTTGCCATTGTAGTTCACTCTCCGTGCTTTCTACAAGGCTCAAGAACAAGCTAACCCCATATGTCTGCACTCTGCTTAGTTCTGCACAGTGAGATTTCCTGTCATGTGAACAATAGGAAATGAGTTGAATGAAACTTGTCTCGATGCCTTGGTAAGTATGACGCCCGCAGCACTAACTCCCAAATTCACAGCTTGCATTGAGCGTCGCTTCTTTGGGTACTCTCGTGTCGGGCTTGGACACCTGCCAATGTCCCGCCGGCTTGCGCCTAGGCGAGGCATTCCGCCTGTGTCCTGTCTTTTGGGGAAGGCTCTCTGCTATTTAAATGTTGCTTTTTCTCTTTTTCCCTTGTTTCAATTTATTTTCAATATGATAAATATTCCTGAAAACCCTAAAATGCCGCTTTTGAAGGGAAAAACCTCACGAACCCCCTTGCGAAGGCCCGTGAGGAAAAGAGGTGATTTCGAGGTGTTTAGACGGGCTTTCCCATCTGTTACTATTGAAAAGTGGAACTTATATATAAACTTTTCTATTCTTTAACCATTATTGAGTGGTTAATACTTCGGACGGGGTGCCCAATATCATTATAAAACAAATCCTCATCCTGTTCCGCACATGCCCAAACATCCAAGAAAGTCCGGGAAGGACCTCAAGATACGCCACAACGTCTTCGATGAGTTCACCAACCGCACCATCTACAAGCTCATCACCGGGGGGTACATCGAAGGACTTGAATCCCCCCTGTTCATCGGCAAGGAAAGCAACGTCTTCACCGCCCACGCAAAGGGGCATGACCTGCGCATCGTGAAGATCTACCGCCTGGAATCCTGCGACTTCAACCGGATGTATGACTACATCAAGGCGGATCCGAGGTACACAAACATCAGGAAGCGGCGGAGGAACATCGTTTTCGCCTGGGTGCAGCGGGAATACCGCAATCTCATGATAGCCCGGGAGCATGGCATCCCTGTCCCCCTGCCCTATGCGTTCATGAACAACGTCCTCGTGCTGGAATGCATCTCCTCCGGGGACCACATCGCCCCTAAGCTCAAGGATGCCCCTCCCAGAAACCCCGGGCAATTTTTCACCAAGGTAGTGGAGGGCATGCGGAAGCTCCACAAGGCAGGATTGGTCCATGCCGACCTCTCGCCGTTCAACATCCTCAACCGGGATGAGCAGCCGGTGTTCATCGACTTCTCGCAGGCCACCGAGTACGACACCCATGGCGGCGAGGCATACCTGCAGCGCGACATCAGGAACGTCTGCGCTTTTTTCCGCCCGTTGGAAGTGGACGCGGATGAGGCGAAAGTGCGGAAACTCATCACCAGGCCATGACGCCTGCGTTGCCCATCAAGAAGATGAAGTTCGGGACCGTTGCGCCTGTCAAGGGCGCAGCAGGGGTGGGTGGAGGGCATCGTTCCATCATCCAGCGCACTCAGGAGATTCCCTCCCTGAAAAAGGGCACGCTCACGCCCCTTTGGCAGCCAAACAACAACCTTTAAAAATATTTTACTTCCCACAAAGACCATGACGGAGTATTCTTACGAGCTTAAGATCCCGCGCGAGAGGGTCGCGGTGCTCATCGGCAAGGACGGCGAGACCAAGAAGGCCATCGAGGCAGACACCCACACCACCCTCAAGGTGGATTCCAGGGAGGGGGATGTCTTCGTCTCCGGGGAGGACGCCCTCGGCCTGTACGCTGCGCGGGAGGTCATCATCGCCGTTGGGAGAGGATTCAACCCGGAGATCGCGATGCTCCTCCTGAAGCAGGACTATGTCTTTGAGATGATCAACCTCACCGAGTACACGCGCTCGAAGGACGCGATGCTCCGCCTCAAGGGCAGGGTCATCGGCAAGGAAGGCAAGTCCAGGCGCCTGATAGAGGAGCTGACGGAAGCCTACGTCTCGGTCTACGGCAAGACCATCGGCATCATCGGCCTGGCGGAGAACAGCTACGCGGCAAAGCATGCCGTGGAGTCATTGCTCGAGGGGTCCCCGCATTCCACCGTCTACAAATGGCTGGAGAAAAGGAGAAGGGATTTAAAGAGGAAGGAGATGCTGGAATTATAGCATGGCAGACGAACCCATCGCGCTTGAGCTGGCAAAGCACCAGAAGGAGATTTCAGTCGCGGAATTCTTCACCAAGAACAGGCATCTTCTCGGCTTCGACAACAAGCGGAAGGCCCTCCTCATGACCGTCAAGGAAGCGGTGGACAATTCGATTGACGCCTGCGAGGAAGCCCGCGTCCTGCCGGAAATCAGCGTCGAGATCATCGAGGTCGGCGAGTTCAGGTACCGCGTCATCATCGAGGACAACGGCCCGGGCATCGTCAAGAAGCAGATCCCCAACATCTTCGCCCGCCTTTTGTACGGCAGCAAGTTCCACACCCTGAAGCAGGCGCGCGGCCAGCAGGGCATCGGCATCTCCGCGGCCGTCCTCTACTCGCAGCTCACCACCGGCAAGCCCGCGAAGATCACCTCCCGGATTTCTCCCAAGCATCCCGCGCATTACTACGAGCTCAAGATCGACACCCACAAGAACATGCCGGAGATCATCAAGGACGATGAGGTGCAGTGGAAGAAGGACCACGGCACGAAAATAGAGATTGACCTCGAGGCGGACTACATGAAGGGCAGGCAGAGCGTGGACGAGTACCTCAAGCAGACGGCTGTGGTGAATCCGCATGTGACGATTGTCTACACCAACCCCAAGGCAGAGCAGGTGATCTTCCCCCGCGTCACCGACCAGCTCCCGGTGGAATCAAAGCCCATCAAGCCCCATCCGTACGGCATCGAGCTGGGCATGCTCCTCACCATGCTCAAGTTCACCCAGACAAGGACGCTCTCGGGCTTCCTCCAGGAGGAATTCTCCCGCGTCGGCACGGGGACGGCAAAGGAAATCTGCGACAACGCCGGCCTCAGCCCCGGGATCAAGCCGCATGACGTGACGCGCGACCACGCCGAGAAGCTGCTCAAGGGCATCCAGAACACCAAGATCATCGCCCCGCCGACGGACTGCCTCTCTCCCATCACGGACAAGGAGCTGGAGAAGGGCCTGCGCAAGGAGATCGCGGCGGAGTTCTACGTCACCACCTCAAGATCGCCGGAAGTCTACCGCGGCAACCCGTTCGTCATCGAGGTGGGCATCGCCTATGGCGGCGAGATCCCCAAGGACCAGGGCATCACCATCCTCCGTTTCGCGAATCGCGTGCCGCTGCTCTATCAGGAGGGCGCATGCGCCATGACGGATGCCATCACCGAGACAAGCTGGAAGCCCTACGGGCTCGAGCAGCGCGGCAATTCCATCCCCGTCGGCCCCGCGGTCATCGTCGTCCACATGGCGTCCGCGTGGGTGCCCTTCACTTCCGAAAGCAAGGAGGCCATCGCCCACTACCAGGAGATCATCAAGGAGATCAAGCTGGCCTTGCAGGAATGCGGCAGGCAATTGGGCATGTACGTCCGCAGGAAATCGCGGGCATCGCAGCAGATGGAGCGCATGAACATGTTCGAGCGCTACATTCCCGAGATCGCGGACTCCATCGCCTTCCTCGCCGGGGAGAAGAAGGAGAAGGTGGAGGAAGGCCTGCGCAAGATGCTCGTCAAGCCGGAAGTGCAGTCCGAGGTCATCGCTGATTCCAATGATTCGGACAGCAAGCTCTACAAGATGGACTTCGGCAAGAAAGGCGAGGAAGAGGAGCGGCAGGAGCAGCAAGAGGAATAGCATGGCAAAATCGTCCAAATCAAAACCAAGGGAAAATCCCCAATTGAGGCTGAAGGAGCTTGGCCAGGACCTTGCGCAGCAGATCCAGAAAGGGAAGAACCCGGAAATGGAGTTCGGCCTGCGCAGCCTCTCCAACGTGGTGTACGACACGAAGTCCCGCACCCTCAATCTCGGCAGCAAGACCCAGACGCGCAGCTTCTTCAACGTGGGCCACGCGAAGAAGTTCCTGCAGACCGTGGAGATGGCCAAGGTCTCCAAGACGCTGCTTGACGTGGAGAAGCACGCTTCATTGAGGGACGTGTTCTACATGGCCAAGCGCACCATCCCCAACTCCACCATCAACATCGTGGACGAGCAGGCGGAATCCGACTCGGCCATCGAGGACATGGAGCTCATCACCGGCTTCTCCCGGGAGCAGCTCAACATCAACGCCAACAAGATGGGCTCGGTCGCGGGCGAGGTCACCATCGAGGACGCCGGCGACACCATCAACTGGGCCAGGCTCGGTTCGGGAGGGTGGAGCATCCCGAGCAACGTCGAGAGCATCGAGTTCAATTCCGTCAAGGCGAAATACATCATCTACATGGAGAAGCAGGCCGTGTGGGAGCGCCTCCATGAGGACAAGTTCTGGAAGAAGCAGAACTGCATCATCGTGACCTCCCAGGGGCAGACCACGCGCGGCATCCGCCGGCTCCTCGGCAGGATGAGCGAGGAGTTCAAGCTGCCCATCTATGTCCTCGCGGACAACGACCCCTGGGGATACTACATCTATTCCGTCCTGAAGTTCGGCTCCATCTCCTTGGCGCACATGACATCCTCCCTGGCGGTGCCGCAGGCGAAGTTCCTGGGCGTGACGACCAAGGACATCGAGGAATACGGGCTGAAGAAGCACCTCATCACCTTCAAGGACGTGGACAACACGCGCCTGAAGCAGATCATGGACTACGACTGGTTCAAGAACAACAAGCCCTGGCAGAAGGAATTCACCGCCATGAAGAGGAACGGGGCGAAGGTGGAAATCCAGTCCCTCTCCAGCCGCGGCATCACCTTCATCTCGGACACGTATCTGCCGGAAAAGATTAAAAGGCAGGACTTCCTGGACTGACAATTAAGCGAAAAAGCGAAGGGCGGCTGCGCCATTTTGCGAACGAATCGGCAACTGCGTCTTCCAATGCGGAAGTACACCTGCCTTTCTTTTCCCCAGGGTTTTCTTTCGCGACCCAACGGGGAGCGGAAAGAAAAGGCTGAAGTTGAGCCTGGCGCCGCCCGAAGCGCGTTCACGAGACAATGAATATCATGTCACAAAAAGCCAAGGAACAGCAGGACCCGTGGAAAGGCGCGCCGAAGTGCTGCAAGGGCTGCGTGATGTGGGCAAGCTTCGGCAAGGACTGCTGGTACTATTGGGAGGGCAAGAAGCACTGCACCATGTGGGCCAATAGCTGGGAGCAGCGGGTTTAGACGCGCAAGTGCCTTGCGATTTCTTCAGTATATCTTTTGGCGTCATGGGCCATGAGCAGAACGGAGAAGCGGTACTGGCTGCGGAGGTTATGGTGAACTTTATTCAGGGCAGTGTCAATCATGCGGTGTATCCGCTCCATTTCCGGATTTTCAGCCTTCCCATCAATCGCTTTGTGCCTGAATGGTGCCTGCACCCGTGCGAAAGTCTCATACCATTTGAGGTACTCCCCTCCAACTTCCTGCGCGAGCTTGTGGCAAGGATAATACTCGTCATCAATTTTCCAGTTGCCCCGGGTTCCATCCAACGGTAGTTTTCCGGTGAGCGTCTCTTTCACGAATGACGCGATCTCGCCTATCTGCGTGTTCTCCAGATGCCATTTGCTCACCTTGCCCTGGGCGATCGCCTCATCCAAAGGGAGTTTATTATTGATATCTGACCAGAATGAACCTCCATACACCAGCGGCTTGACCCTCCATTTTGCCTTCTCCGGATGATAGACCATCTCGATGCAGTGATGCGGCACCTCTTTGGTTTTCTCATTGTTCCACGGCAATTCACGCTGGCCACTTCCCACTTCCTCAATACGAATCTGGGACCGTACCCTTCCGTTCTTCTCGATGGAGATGAAGAGATTCTGCGGATAGAAGGGCTGGCCATAAGTGGATGCGCCAACCTGCCCGGACTCGTAGAAGAAATCGACGATGCCTTCCGGCGTGCGCAATCTTTTGACGATCTGCTCCAGCGTTTTGTCTTCTGCATGGGTGATATTCGTGAAAAGGACTTCCCTATCTTCAGGGATCTCGGGTTTCTTTTTAGGATCCACCGGTTTTTCTGGAATGATGAAGGTCGATTCCTTGGGCACCATGATGCGGTCGCTCCTCAGGCCAATCTTTCCAAAAATCCTCCAATTGGGATCAGCGGCGTGTAATTCCCCCTCATGGGTGAACAGCACGAAGGCGTGGACGCTCCTGTCGCCTATGGTCCTATACACAAGGATGGGATTTGATTGGGGATAGAAGGCCTGGAAGGCAGAGTATATGGACATGGACTTCTCAAAGCAGTTCATGTCGACAAAGGTGCGCTCCCCGGGAAAGGAAAAGAATTGAGAGGATTCAACCCTGTCGTCAATATTTCGATATTGGATGGAATGCTCGCGCTCCCATGGAATCTGGGCCATGAATAACCGTATGCTTTCCAGTCTGTCCGGCAGAATGAACTGTTGCAGCGAATGGCCGAATGCGTGGCGGACTTTGGATGAAGCCAGATGGAGCATGCCGCCCCCTACTGAGAATTTGTTCCGGGGGTTCTGTAGACTGCAACCGGCACATACTCAACAGTCCTTGAGCCGCCGCTTGCCCGGATAATTTCTTGCCTTTCCTTCGCAAGCGGAAAGTAATCAACCGTGAGCTTTTCTGAATTTGGACTATACTCCTTCTCCAAGGTCCCATAGCCGAGCTGGTTCCTGAGAATTCTCTCTACCTTTGCACCGATTTCGATATCTTGGTCTGGTTTCACCCGGTCGACCCAAACTCGTACGCCTTCCTGTCCTCTTTTTAACCATCCCTGACTTTTCATGTAGATAACTGCATACGCATTTTCAGAAACGTCCTTCAGTTGCTGTTTAACAGGCCCAAGATTAAGGTTGCTCATTCGCGCAGGAAACCCCTTTCGATTTATAAACTTTCCTTCGTTCCCTGAAGAATAGTGGTAACATTTTTCATACCCACAACCTTTTTAATCAGCCTTCTGTTCTGTCGGGCAATGGGCCAGTAGCTCAGCTTGGATAGAGCGACATGCTTCCGCACGCTAGAGCCTTCTAAGCTGTAGGTCCGGGGTTCGAATCCTCGCTGGCCCGCCTTTCTTCTCAGGAAGTGATGATGCCCCCGTCAGAACCCAGGCTCCGGCACGGCCCGCCTGTCCTCCCTTTATAAAAGGAATCCAGCCCATCCTCGACAAAAACCATAAAGTTTATAAATAGAAACACCCCAGAAAGACATTCATCCACATAAATGATAACAACCAAAAAAGGTGATGACCAATGTCTTGCTGTGAAGAATATTGTCCGAAATGTAAGGCAATGCAGTTGATTGTGGTGGGCGCGGTCGTGCTGGCCAACTACTGGTGGAACTTCGTCAACTGGTGGCTGCTGGTCGGCGCGTTACTGGTGCTTGCCGGTGTCCTGAAGCTGATCATGCCCTGCTGCCCCTGCAACAAGGCGGCGTGCGAGGCGCCTGCACCGAAAGCTGCGAGGAAGAAGCGCTAAGCCCATCCTGATTTTGCCTTTCTTTTATTTTTTTGTCATTTTTTATCCGCTAGTGGTCACCTCCCTTCTTTTCGCGCCTATCGCCATTGTTCCCTGTTCTGGCAACCATCAACGCCCTCATTTCTTGCCACGGCACGCACTTTTTTAAACGGCAGGTCCCTCCCCTCCCTTCATGGAGCGCATCACCAAAGTCCTCATGACCAAGGAAGGCAGGAGATTCTTCATCCGGGGCGATGAGGACTGCCATTCCCAGTTCGGCGCGGTGAGGAAAGAGGACATCGCCGCCGCAAAAGACGGAACCAGGCTGCCCACCAACACCGGAAAGGAGATGTTCCTCTATTCCCCTTTTTTCCGCGACCTCTATTCAAGGATAAAGCGGGGGGCGCAGATCATCCCGCTCAAGGACATCGCGGCCATTGTCGCGGAGACCGGCATCGGGAAGGGCAGCAGGGTCGTGGATGCCGGCGCAGGCACGGGCGCGTTGGCATGCTTCCTCGCCCACTTGGCCAAAGAAGTCGTCACGTATGATATCAGGGACGATTTCATCGCTATTGTCGGGGAAAACATCGCGTTTTTGCAGCTGGACAACATCACCGTCAAGAACAAGGACATCTATGGGGGGATCGATGAGGAAGATGTCGATACGATAACATTGGACGTGCCGGAGCCCTGGAAAGCGCTGCCGCACGCCGCTGCCGCATTGAAGGCAGGCGGTTTCCTGGTGTCGTACAGCCCGTCCATCACCCAGACGGCGGATTTCACCAATGCCGTCCTGGACAATCCACGTTTCGCCCACATCAAGACCTTTGAGATCATTGAGCGCGAGTGGGAGATCTCCGGCAGGAAGGTGCGCCCGGTGACCGCGGCAATCGGCCATTCCGGCTTCATCACCATCGCGAGAAAATTGCAATGATCCTTGAGCAAATCCCCATCGGCCCGATGCAGAACTTTGGCTATGTCCTGGGGGACGGGAAGACGAAGGAAGGGGCTATTGTCGATCCGGGATGGGACGCCGATACGCTGCTGTCCGCCGCAAAGCGACACGGCCTGCTCATCAAAAAGATAATCCTCACCCACGCCCACTATGACCACGTCAAGGCATTGCAGGAGATGGTGGACAAGACCAAGGCGGAAGTTGTCATCCATGAAGACGAGCCATTTGACGCAAAGAGATACTCTACTGCTATTGTGCTGGTCAAGGACAATGACTCCATCCCCATCGGCGGCCTGAAGATGAAGGTCATCCATACCCCAGGCCACACGCCGGGCAGCATCTGCCTGCTCCACGGCAGGAAGATGATCACCGGTGACACCCTTTTCGTCGGCGGCTGTGGCCGCGTCGATCTGCCGGGCAGCGACCCGGAGCAGATGTGGCAGACCATGCAGAAGCTCAGGAAGATGGACGACGGCATCGAGATATTTCCCGGGCATGATTACGGCGACACCCCTTCCTCCCCCCTTGGGCATGAGAAGAAGCACAATCCCTTCCTATCATCGGGAACAAAGGAGGACTTCTTCGGGGAGCGGCTTTGACTCCCCGCCTCTTCCCCTGACCTTTTAAGACCGTTAAGATAAGGGAGAACGCCAAAGGTGGCGTCTTGTTGCGAGCGTCTTGCGGTTAGGAAAACGGCGAGACAGAGGGATGGCTCCTCCGGAGATGTCGACTTTTCAATTACGAATGCCAAAGCGAGCCCGATGCCCGGAGCAAGGCGATGGGCACCGGAAACGTGTTTCCGCGTGCCACCCTGCGCAGCAAGGCGTTCTCCCAGACTCGAATGACCTTAGCCCTTTCCGCCGAAAAACATGCTGTACACGCACTCCTTCTTCCCGGCGTAATAATGGTCTTTCAACGTGGTCTCGTGCGCGAAGCCCATCTTCTCGTAGAATTTCCGCGCACGGGCATTGTCCTCGTGCGTCAGGAGGTAGAGCTTTCTCAGCCTGGACCCCCTTTCCCTGAACCAGCTCCGGCAATCCTCGATCAGCGCGTCCTTCAACTTCTCAGCGACGCCTTTTCCCTTGAACTCCGGCAGCACCGCGATGCGGTCCAGCTCCGCCAGCATGTGCTTCGGCAGCCCGTGCGGCACCCACGTCACGATGCCGACGATCTTCCCATCCTCTTCCGCGACAAGGTAGTGGTGGCCTTTCCCTGCCTCCGACTCAAAAACAGAAAGGCCTTCCTGCTCATCGCTGATATTGTAGCTCGCCCTAAGGACATTGGCGATGCCCTTCGCGTCTTCCGCTGTCGCTTTTCTGGCAATCATTTTATGGGTATTGAGCAAATGAGTTTATCTATTGATAATGATTATGCTCCGCGAATGCTTGGCGCCCTCCAATGCTTTGGCAACACCAAAGTCACGAACGAGGTGGGATGAGGCGCATTGGTCTACTCAACAGTCACACTTTTCGCCAGGTTGCGCGGCTTGTCCACGTCCCTGCCCAGCATCAAAGCCGTATGGTACGCCAGGAGCTGCAGCGGGATGGCGGCAAGGATGGAGCTCAGCGTGTAGAGCGTCTTGGGGATGAAGATGGTGTGGTCCGCTTTCTTCGGGATCTCCCTGTCCCCCTCCGTGGCGATGGCGATGATGATGCCTCCCCTCGCCTTCACCTCCTCGATGTTCCCCAGGATTTTCCTGTAGGTGTAGACGTCCTGCGGCGCGATGATTACGACGGGCATCTCCTTGTCGATCAGCGCGATCGGGCCGTGCTTCATCTCCGCGGCCGGATACCCTTCCGCATGGATGTACGAGACTTCCTTGAGCTTGAGCGCCCCCTCAAGGGCGATGGGAAAATTCACTCCCCTCCCCAGGTAGAGCGAGTTGGTCTTCTTGTGGTAGAGCGCGGCGCAATTCCTGATCTCCCCATCCTCCGCGAGAACGGACTGGAGCTGGAGGGGGATTCTCCTGATGCCCTGCACCATGGACCCGATTTGCTTTCCGGTGAGCGCTTTCCGCTCCTTGGCGAGGGCGATGGTCAACAGGTAAAGCACGGCCAACTGGGTGGTGAACGCCTTGGTGGACGCCACCCCTATCTCCGGCCCAGCCCGCGTGTAGATGGTGCCGTCCGCAATGCGCGTGATGCTGCTCCCCTTCACGTTGCAGATGGCGAGCGTCTTCGCCCCCTTCTCCTTGGCCTCCTTCAGCGCCGCCACGGTGTCCGCGGTCTCTCCCGACTGCGAGATCGCGATGGCAAGGGTATGCTCCCCGATGAGCGGGTTGCGGTAGCGGAACTCGGACGCGTACTCGACCTCTGTCGGTATCTTGGCCAGTTCCTCAAGCATGAACTCTCCCGCGAGGCAGGCGTGCCAGCTCGTGCCGCAGCCCAGCAGGATGATCCGCTTGACGCCTCTCATCTCGTCCGCGCTGAGGTTAATCTCGTCCTCGAACACGACGTCATTGCCGTGCAGCCGCTCCTGGATGGTCTCGGCGATGGCCTGAGGCTGCTCGTGGATCTCCTTGAGCATGAAATGCCCGTAGCCCGCTTTCTCCGCGGCCTCGACGCCCCAGTCGATGGTATGGGCCTGCTTCTCCTTGGCCTTCCCGTCGTAATCGATGATGGTGCAGGAGCCCTTTTCCAGCACCGCAATCTCCTTGTCCTCAAGATAGATGACCTTATTGGTGTGCTTGAGCACGGCAGGGACGTCAGAAGCGAGGAAATGCTCTCCCTTGCCCACGCCGATGATGAGGGGGCTTTCGTTGCGCGCCGCCACCAGCTTTCCCGGCTCCCTGAGGGAGAGGATGCCCAATGCATAGCTCCCTTCGAGCCTGTGCAATGCCAGCCTGGTCGCCTCTTCCAGCGGAACCTTCTTGTAGAACTCCTCGATCAGGTGGACGATCACCTCGCTGTCCGTCTCCGAGGAAAAGACATGGCCCCTCTGGGCAAGGAATTCCTTCAGCTCCGCGTAATTCTCGATGATGCCGTTGTGGACCAGCGCGATGGTCTTGTCCTCGTTCACATGGGGATGGGCGTTCTCGTCCGTGATGCCGCCGTGCGTGCCCCACCGGCAGTGCGCCAGGCCGATCGTCCCGCCGTTCCTGGAGAAATCGTGCTTGTCATGGACTTCCTGCACTTTGCCGATGCCTTTCTTGAGGATGAGGGAGTTCTTGTCTATGGTGCACATGCCCACGGAGTCATAGCCGCGGTACTCGAGGCTGAGAAGGCCGTCCAGCAGCTTCTGATGCACCTGCTGCCCTGATACCACCCCGATGATGCCGCACATATCAACCCTGCCGCTTGCCTGCCTTTTAAATGGTTTCCCCTGGCCTAAAGAAAAAGGGAAGATGGGCCTTGCGACCCATCTTCCTCATTGGCGTGTTTAGACAATTGGAGGATACCTTTTGGAGAGGGAAGCATGTTTATATATGTTATTAAAAGAATTATAGAACTATTATAAATTTATTTTTACTATTACCATCTGCTGATGTTGAGAATATTGGTGTCCCGCATCCGCTTGTACATCTGCTCGGTGATGTCCAGGTCCGTCGTCAGATACTCCTTTATCTTCTGGTGGTTGCCTTCCGCATGGAGCCGCGCGATGTCGCTCCCGTCGGTGCCGTCCATCTCTATGCCCAGGATGCCCGCGAACTCCTTCAGCGTGCCCCGGGAAGGCCCATGGCGGTAGGCATTCACCTTCTCCCGCAGGTCAACGATGGACTTCAGGGTGAAGGGGACGATGGGCACGTTATGGACGAAGCTCCTCGTCACCAGGAACGGGATGTCGAAATGCGTGATGTTGAATCCCACCACCTGCAGCACCGGGCTCTGCACCTTGCGCCACTCCCACCAGAAGTCCTGCAGCATCTTCCTCTCGTCCTCTCCCTGGATGATGATGCTCTGGCCCCCCACCCGGACGCCGATGGCCACGGCTTTCGAGTCGATGGGATTGAGCAGCTTCTTCTGCTCCTCTTCCGGAAGGTCGAAATAGCCTTCCAGCTTCAATGGCACGGTCTCGATGTCCAGAACGAAATACTGCTCCCCCATGAGGATGGCCAATGCAGGACACTATTTATATTTTTTGAAGAAATCGGCTCGGTAGAAAGTGCAGGGCAGCATCATTCCGTGAGCGGCATCATCAAAGGCAGAAGCGATTCGACAAGGGGGACGCCCCTTACGGGGAATGTCGATTTTCATTGTAGAAGCGAAGAGCGAGCCGATGCTGCCCCGAGCGTGAGCGAGGCTTTCACCTGAGCCGAAGAAATCAGGGAATCTACAGGTTGAGCTTTCTCGCCAGCTCACCGATGAGGGGAATGTCCTTCTTCTGCCCGGAGAACGAATAGATGATGCCGATGATCCACAGCACCAGAAGGCCGATGCCCAGCACAGTCGAAACGATGCTGCCGAGGACAGGGACAATCATCAGCACGCGGCTGGCAACCCAGACAATCACGGCGACGATGAAGAGCGCCAGGCCCTGCTTCGCGTAGTGCATGGCATAGTCGTCCTCCTTCTTCACCAGATAGACGATGAGGAAGCCGACGACCGCGAGAAACACGCCGATGAACGCCAGAAGCGTGGAGTTGTCCCCTGAAGAAGCCGAAGCGCCCTTTGGAGCCTTCTGTGCTGCCCTCTTCTTGGCCATATCCCTTCTTTTCCCAGACGGATATATAATAATTTCCCTTTTGCCGCGCCCCCTCCGAAAACCTTTTATAATACCTTCAATACTACTATTAAAAAATAATTTTTATTGGTGAACACGATGTTTGTCATGGACAGGAAAGGCAGCGACATGTACTCCCTGCCGGCAAAGGAGCTGGGCAAGGAGGATATCACTTCCCTCAGCTCCGACCTTGCGCAGAGGATTGTCGCGGCACTGGCAAGGGAGCCTCTCTATCCGGCAGAGCTCGCCAAGCGCCTCAGGGTGCACGAGCAGAAGGTCTACTACCACATCCGCAATCTGGAGAAGGCAGGCATCATCGCCGTCGTCAGGAAAGAGAGCAAGCAGGGGGCGGTGGCCAATTACTACGCCGCGGTCCAGCCTGCGTTCGTCATCCGCTTCAAGGACCTGGAGGAGACGACCAAGCTCGGCCAGGGACGGAACGAGTCCTCTTTCCTGGAGCCGTTCATCGAGAACGGCCAGCTGAATGCGCTCATCATCGTCGGCTCCCCCGACCCTCATGGTCCGGACAAGGCAAGAAGCAGGGACGGCTACTACGGCATGGACCTGGCATTGTTCCTGGGGACGTTCCTCAGCTACGTGCCCAAGGTGAACGTGAAGCTGGACACCGAGGTCAGGGAGCAGGACCTGCAGAACAACCTCATCCTCATCGGCGGCCCCATCGTGAACAAGGTCACCGAGAAGGTCAATGACAGGCTGCCCGTCCGCTTCGAGCAGGGCAATATCGTCTCCACCCTCACCCACGAGACCTATCCGCAGGACGAGTGCGGCCTCATCGTGAAGATCAGGAACCCATTCGACAGGGAAAGGAGCATCCTCGTGGTCGCAGGCAAGCGGTTCTCCGGCACGCGGGCAGCCATCATCGCCTTCCTCCGGCACTTCGACCGCGTCAAGGAGGGCAACCTGAAGGAGCAGAGCGCCAAGGCCCACGTCGTGGAAGGCATCGACCTCGACAGCGACGGCATCGTGGATGATGTGGAGTTCAGGGAATAGGGCATTGAAAACCAGCAGCACCTTCCGCAAAACGCCATCAATCTCGGCGGCAAGTGCGTTGCGGGGGATGCGCCCTACGGGCACGCAGCACCTTCCGCATGGACAGCGGGCGTTTTGCCGCCGCTGGACTGAGCGAAGCGAAATTTTCAATGCCCCAGGGAGCAACGCATGGCAAAAAAGGAAATCCGCTTTGTCGGCATTGATGATTCTCCGTACACGAAAGGAGATAAGTCCTCCCTTCTCATCGCCACCTTCTTCCGCGGCGGCCTCGCGCTGGACGGGGTGATGAGCTGCTCCGCCGCCGTCGACGGGGATGACGCGACGGAACGCATGGCCGGGATGATCCTCAAGTCAAAATTCAGGAGGCAGGTCCAGTGCATCTTCCTGGATGGCATCGCCGTCGCGGGCTTCAATGTGGTTGATGTGCAGGAGCTTCACCGGAAAACAGGGATGCCGGTCATCGTGGTCATGAGGAGATACCCTGATCTTGAAGGCATGAGGCGGGCATTGGTGAAGATGGGGCAGGAGCGGAAATTTGAGGTTATCCAGAAGGCGGGGCCAATCACCAGGATAAACAGCATTTGCATCCAATCCGTCGGCCTTTCTCCCGGAGAAGCGAAGGAATTCCTTGCCATCGCCTGCACCAGGAGCTTCCTGCCGGAGCCCATCCGCGTCGCCCACCTGATTGCCGCGGGCGTTGTGAAGGGAGAAAGCAGGGGGCGCGCTTAGGCATAATAGTATTTCCCGCTCCCCTTCTGCTCCCGGTCAAGATAAGAATCCTCCTTGTTGATCCTCGGCCTTTTGGTGTCGTGGTCCCTCCTCAGCGTTATCTGGAGCTTGCCGAGGAAATGGTTCATGCCGTCCTCCATCTCCTGCGGCGCATGGACTTCCCCTTTGACGGCAGGCGTGCCGTCCACCACCATGATTTTCGTCGCGACGTAATCGATGAACAGCAGGTCGTGGTCGACGACCATCGCCGTGGCCCCCTTCTGCTCCATGAAGTCCCTCACCACCTTCGACACCACCAGGCGCTGCTCCGCGTCCAGATAGGCGGAAGGCTCGTCCAGCAAATACAAGTCAGCGTCCTTCTGCAGGCACGCCGCGATGGCCACCCTCTGCAGCTCCCCGCCGGACAACTGGGACAGCCTGCTTTCGAGCAGCGGCTCGATCTTCAATGGTGTTATCAGTTGTGCCGCATACTTCTGGATCGCGTGGTCAAGCGCCTCTGCCACGGTCTCGTCGGAAGACTCGATGTACTGCGGCTTGTACGAGACCGTGATTTTCTTGGTGATCTCCCCCCCGTCCTGCGTGAGGACGTGGGCCAGCATCCTGGCGAAGGTCGTCTTGCCGGTGCCGTTCTCCCCCAGCACCCCGATGATGTCCTTGCGGTAAATGGTCCCTTCCTTCGCCTCCAGGGAGAACCTGCCAAGCTTCTTGGAGATTCCCTTCCACGACGTCAGCTCCTCCCTGCGCCTGCTCTCCATGGGCGGCCTCTCGGTGAACTTCATGGCCGCATCCCGGAATCGCACGTTCTCCTCCTTGAGGTAGCCGCCGAGGTAGATGTTGATGCCCGCCTTCGTCGGCTTCACCCCCGAGACGATGCCGTACGCCGCCTCCCGGCCGTACATGATGTTGATGAGGTCCGTCATGTAGTCGAGGATGATGAGGTCGTGCTCCACCAGCAGCACCGAGGTGTCCTGGTTCGCCAGCCCCTTGATGAACCGCGAGATGTTGATGCGCTGCCTGATGTCCAGGTAGGAGGACGGCTCGTCGAAGATGTAGAGGCTCGCATCCTTGAGCACCGCCGCCGCGATGGCCACCCTCTGCAGCTCCCCGCCGGAGATCTCCCGGATGTCATTCTCCAGGAACCCGTCCAGCTGCAGCTCCTTGGCAACCTCCCCCAACTTTCCCCGCTGGTCGACCTTCTTCAGCAGCTCCTTCACGCTGCCCTTGGCCGTCTTCGGGATGAGCTCCACCTGCTGCGGCTTGTACGACACCGTTATCACGCCCTTGTCCAGCTCCTCGAAGAATTTCTGCGCCTCCGTCCCCTTGAAGAACGGGATGATGTCGCTGAATCTGCCTTCCGTCGTCCAGTCTCCGAAATTCGGCTGCAATACTTTCGCCAGGATCCTGAGCGCAGTCGATTTCCCGATGCCATTCACCCCCAACACACCGGTGACCCTTCCTTTCAGCGGCGTGGGCATGGAATACAGCACGAACTGGTTCTCGCCGTAGCGGTGGATGGGCTTCTGCTTCAGCTTCTCCGGGAGGTTGATGATCTTGATGGCCAATGGCGCCGCCTTCGGGCAGATGCCGCAGCCCGTGCACAGCTTTTCCTCGATGGTGAGCTTGCCGTTGCCGTCTATCCTGATGCACTCTTTCCCCGTCCTGTTGACCGGGCACAGGCTCTGGATGTAGAGCTTCTCCTGCATGTTCCTCAGCTTCTCGTTGTCCACGATGGCTATCCTGGTCATGGGAGCACCAAAAAGTTCGCACTATATAAAAGATATCAGAAGAATCCGCTCATCGCTTTGTGATCCATGGGCATAAGAAACGGATTATGTTATTTAAATCTATAGGCACGATAAGAAAGGGCAGCACCAACTTACGAGCGTTATCACCGAAACTGCCCACAAATCGGCAGGGGGACGCCACTGCCCGGAAGCGAGCTTCCGGCATCCACTGCGTGGACTGCGGCGGCGGCGGCGGGGGTGCCGATGGAAAACACCGGAGCAAGAGCGAGTCGGTGCTGCCCATACAACAGGGCGTCCCTCGCTACGGCGCGAACAGGGGAGCGACATCCGCATAAATCAGGTATTCCCTGGCCTTCCCTCCCTCCATCACGAAGATGTTGGCGAAGGGCAGCGTGAGCACCTTGCCGTCCTTCCTCGTGTACGTGACCTCTCCCTGCACGATGACATGGCTGCCCTGCTCCCAGGCATGGAGGATGCGGTGCCTCAGCCCCCTGATGGATGAGAAGAACTGCTCCACTGCCGTCGTGATGGCGCCCCTGCCTTTCACCTCAGGCATGTTGCCGAAGCGGAACACCGCGTCCTCTGCGAGGAATCCCGCGAACGCCCGGGAATCCATCCGGTCGATGGCCCGGAACAGGTCATGCGTCCATTGCGTCGCCATTCCCGGCAAAAATACGCGAATCTTTTTAAAGATGCCTGCTCCCCTTCCACCATGAAGTGCGACATCTGCTCGGCCAAAATCGAGACGACGTTCCTCGGCAAGATCAGGGGCACATACGTCAGGGACGCCAAAGGCAAGCAGAAGGCGGCATGCTTCGAGTGCCAGAGGAAGCTGGTGACGAAGGAAGCGCTCCTCGATGCGCTGAAATGATCCTGCCCTCGTAGCTTAGCAGTGGAGCGGCGGTTTCGTATATCGTGACTGGCGTCACGGAACGTCCGGCGCCGGCGCCGAAAGAACCGCAGGTCGGGGGTGCAACTCCTCCCGAGGGCTTATTTCTTCCCTTTTTTCCCATCCTCAGCAACCATGAACCCTTCCTCCTCTCCGAGGAGGATGGCCGCTTCCTTCATGCTCTGCGCGTGGGGCTTCTCGAGCGAGACATCCTTGAGCATGACCGAAAGGGCGACAGCCACCCCCGCGAGAACCGTCGAGATGAGGAAGATGACGTGCAGGCCGTTCGCGAGCGCCTCCTTGACGGTGGCTGCCTCCTCCGGAAGGATTGACGCGTGCCCCGGATCCTCCAACAGGTCTTCGGGAGTGATGGAGAGGTTTGTCCCTGCCAGCGAGAAGGAGAGCACCGTCAGCAGCACCGTGCCGAAGGCCGTGACGCCGAACAGGCCGCCGATGGAGCGGAAGAACTGCATGGAGGACGTCGCCACGCCAAGCATGGACTTGTCGAACGCGCCCTGGACGGCCAAAGTGAAGATGGGGAATGTTATTCCCATCCCTATGCCCACCATGACGAGACCGCCGATGATATGGATGTACGTGCTCTGGGCGCTGATGAAGCTGAGGGTGAACATGCCGCCGAGCGCCATCGCCATGCCGCCGATGGTGAGCGACCGGTACCTTCCCGTGCGGGACATCAGGCGTCCGGACACCATGCTGGACGCCACGATGGACATCACCATGGGTGTCAGGACAAGGCCGGAGTTGGTTGCTGATGCGCCGAGCACCGCCTGCAGGAACAGCGGGAGATAGGTGATGGCGCCGAACATGCCCATTCCGGTGATGAGCACCAGGGAGATGATGATGAGGAACGTCCGGTTGCGGAACATGAACGGCGGCAGGATGGGCGTCTCCGCCTTCCTCTCAATGAATGCGAACAGCACGAACAGCGCTGCTGATGACGCGAACAGCGCGGCGGCGGTCGGCGTGAGGAGCGTGTCGTGCGAGCCGCTTTCCAGCGCGAACATCAGGATGACGATGGCCGAGATTAGCGTTGCAGAGCCCTTGTAGTCTATCTTCGCGTGCCCGGTTCCGGGGATGTGCGGGAGGTTCTTCGTGAGGATGATGATGGACACTATGCCGATGGGCAGGTTGATGAAGAATATCCAGTGCCAGCTCAGCGCGTCCGTGATGAAGCCGCCGAGCAGCGGCCCCGCGACGGACGAGAGGGCGAACGTCGCTCCGAAGAAGCCCTGCCATTTTCCCCTCTCTTTCGGCGGGAACAGGTCCCCGATGATGGCCAGGGAATTGGACATGATCGCCCCGCCGCCGATGCCCTGCAATGCCCGGAAGGCGATGAGCTCAAAGATATTCCCCGAGATGCCGGACAGGAATGATCCTGCCAGGAATATGGCAATGCCCAGGATATAGAACCTCTTTCTCCCATACATGTCCGAGAGCTTGCCGTAGAGGATGATGGTCGCTGTCGAGGCGAAGAGATAGGAAGCCACCACCCAGCTCAGGTAGTCCAGGCCGCCGAGCTGCGCCACGATCGCCGGCAGCGCAGGAGGCACGATGGTCTGGTCCAGCGCCGCGAGGAACATGCCGGACATCAGGCTCAGCACGATCACCAGCTTGCTCTCCGAGCCTTTTTTCATGCGCCACCTCTTCAGAAGAACGGCAATTATGGGGGAAAATGGAGGTATTTAAAGATGATGAAGGAAAACAGCCAACTCGCAACGAGCCGCATGATCGTTGGAGATCGTCAAGACAAGGGAGAACGCGAAGGGCGGCTGCGCCATTGTCGCGAGCGAATCGGCAATTGCGTCATCCAATGCGGAAGTACACCTGCCTTTCTTTTCCCCAGGGTTTTCCAGCGAAAACCTGTGGTTTTCTGGGATGCCGGAAATCTCCAATTTCCGAGCATCTTTCGCGACCCAACGGGGAGCGGAAAGAAAAGGCTGAAGTTGAGCCTGGCGCCGCCCGAAGCGCAGCAAGGCGTTCTCCCCTATGGAAATCTCCGGATTGTGTTCAGCAGAAAGGGACAGGATGCCGGACATTCAGGCCGTACTGCGCAGCGCCGCCCGGCCCCAGCGCCTGCGACGCGATGCCGTACGCGCCCAGCTGCCGGATGACGGTCGCGGTGCCGGGATAATCATGCATGAGGACAATCGCATGCTCTTGAGCGCCGCGGATGATTCCCATGGATTTTCCCGTGTTCCTTCCCTCTGACCGATAGTCGCTGGTGTCATAATCCCAGCCGACAATCTGCAGCCCGAATTCTCGTCGTATCATGCCCTCATGGCCGATGGAGCGGTAGGGGAACCGGAACAGCTTGGGATTGTGCCTGCCGGCCTCATTGTACAGGCTTGCGATGATGTCACCCGTCTGCTTGATTTCCATGCGCGCTTTATTGGCGCTGGCTTTGGCCAGGAACGGATGGCTGTACGAATGGTTCCCGATGGCGTGCCCCCTCCGGAGGGCGCGCAATGCCATGTCATAGCCGGGGCTGCCCTTTGTCATCTGCTCCCCGATGAGGAAGAAGGTGAGCATATGGGCATCGCCGGCCGCGTCGAGGATGCTGCCCATCGAGGCCCTCGGCCCATCATCGACGGTGAGGTAGATGGATTTGGCGGCGGCGAGTTCCGTATCCTGCCCAAAAGGCCCGGACTGGCTCGCTTCGCCTGACAGCCCGGATATCCTCGCCTCCAGCGACCGTGCAGGCATACCCGCGAGCAGGGCAGCGGCTCCTGCGAGGAAATCTCTTCTTGAAAACCCCATGCAGGGAGGTAATGCGGCAGCGTTTTTAAATATTGCACATTCTCCCGAGGACATGATCCAGGGAGGCAGGGCATTGGTGACAGGTTCGTTTAACCATCGGATTTCTGTCAAACTTTCCCGTAAGGAAGTAAATTTGAGGCCCGTTCTGTCCAAAGAGCGACAGCGATACGTCAAGAACAAAAGCCAGGGGCAATTTCTGTACATCAAAGCCGAAGGCTCATCAGGGTAAATAAGTCTGGGGCCGCCGCCGTATGCAACCAAACCGGAAAGTATTTAAACATTAGTTTATTCTAATATGATAATATGAAAGAATTATATGAAATACATGCTGAAATGTGCAAGGTATTCTCAAATCCAACTAGACTGGAAATTTTGAATCTCTTGAGAGGCAGGGAATTGTCGGTAACAGAATTGATAGAAAAAACAAGATTAAGCCAGGCAAATATTTCCCAACATTTATCAATAATGAAATCTAAAGGAATTGTTGCATCAAACAGGAAAGGCAAGAATATCTACTACAAACTTACAAATCCAAAAATTATCAGGGCTTTTGATATAATAAGGGAGGTTTTAAGTGAAAGGTTGAGAAGTAGGGTGTTGTAAGGTGAAACCATGAAAAAGATAACATCGATTTTGGTAATACTTTTGTTGAGCATCGTTGTTGTTTTGGCACAAGAAAGCCATGATAGTGAAATTGAAGAAGGCAAGAAGCTTGTGGAAAGCAAAATGAGTTGTGACAAGCTGAGTAATGAACAGCTCGAAGCTATTGGGGATTATTACATGGAACAAATGCATCCTGGAGAAGCCCATGAAATTATGGACAACATGATGGGTGGAGAAGGCTCTGAATCTTTGAAACAAGTGCATATCAACATGGCAAGAAGGATTTACTGCAATGAGAATATCTATATCGGCTATGGAATGATGGGTTCTGGCGGCATGATGAATATGCTGGGCAGAGGGATGATGGGCAATTATCCAGCGGGTTACGATTATAGCAATTATGGCTATTGGAACATTTTCTGGATATTGCTTCTTGCAGCAGTCATTTTCTTAGTAGTGTGGATTATTCATAGATTTGGAATAAAAAAGACTGCCTCCGAGACGCCTCTCAATATTTCGAGAAAGAGATTTGCTAAAGGAGAAATAACAAAAAAAGAGTTTGAAGACATGAAAAAGGATTTGGGGGAATGATATTCATGGAAGAAAACAAAAATGTTTGGGTCTGGGTTCTTGCAGCTGTAGCATTGCTTTTCCTGTTTGGCAGTTTTGGCATGGGAGGCTACGGCATGATGGGATTCGGGATGGGTTTTGGATTTCTGTTCATGATCTTGTTCTGGGGAGCTGTCATCTGGCTCGTGTATTCCCTCATTAAAGCTGCGCAAACAAACGCACAAGGCAAAGGTGAAGGCGCAACGGCCATACTCCAGAGAAGGTATGCTAAAGGAGAAATCTCAAAAAAGCAATATGAAGAAATGTGGAAAGAACTCAGCAGGTGAGAACATATGAAAATAGGAATTGTTATCGGAACAAATGAAGCAGAAGTCGTCTGGAATGCTTTCAGATTCGGAAACACATCGCTAAAATCAAACCATGAAGTAAAGGTTTTCTTGATAAATAAAGGAGTTGAAATAGAGGGTATCAAAGATGAAAAATACAACGTGAAAGAACAGGCGGATTTATTTATTGAACATGCGGGACAAATATTGGCTTGCGGGACTTGCTTAAAATCAAGAGAAAAAGAAGGCAGCAATATTTGCCCAATTTCAACAATGAAAGATTTGTTGAAATTGGTTGAAGAATCTGATAAAATCCTGACATTTGGTTAGGAATAAAGGCGACGCCAATTTTTTTGGAAATCCCCTTCTGTATTTTTTAGGTAAGGTTAAACAAACTTGTGTCTTTCACTCATACCTCAGCGCATCCACCGGCTTCAGCTGCGCAGCCTGCCGCGCAGGCAACACGCCGGACAGGGCCCCCACCAACGAAGCGAACGCGATGCACCCGGCGACCAGGAAGGGGGGGAACGCGGGCTGCAGGGCGCCGAAGCCGAAAGCGGCGGCGGCAGCCCCGCCGGCGGAGGCAATCAGGTAGCCAAGCCCCACACCAAGCACCCCACCGACCAGCCCGATCATGCCGGCCTCGAAGATGAAGATGAACAGGATGTCTGAATTCCTGGCGCCGATGGCCTTCATGATGCCGATCTCCTTCGTCCGCTCAATAACTGCCGTATACATCGTGTTCATGGTGTTGACCGAGGCCACGATGACGGAAATCAAGGCGATCAGGGCCAGCACCCCGTTCAGGATGGTGATGATGTTGGTGAAAGTGGCTAAAGCGTCCTCGAACGTCTGCACGAAGAAATCCTCCTCTCCCTTCTCCTGGCCCTTGTGCTTGCGCAGCCGCTCCTGGATGGTCTCCGCAAGATCCCCTGCCTTCACCCCGGCCTCCGCCCGCACCAGGATGTAGCCGTACGTGTCCTTGATGCCCGGGAAGAGGCTCTCCATGCCGCCATAGGTCATGTAGATGTTCGCGTCATCGCTCGGGTTGCCCACCTCCTCGTAGAACCCGATCACCTCGAACTTCTGCCCGTTGATCTCCAGCTTCTCCCCTAGGGCGACGGGGTTCTTGAATATCTTGTCCGCCACCTGGTAGTTGTGCCCCAAAATGGCCTTGCCGGAGTCCCCGCCGCGGAACTGCCTGCCCTTCTCCACCTTCACAGTGAAGGTCTCCTCCACCAGCTTCGCCTTGGAGGCGTCGTAGCCGGCGCCGAACACGAACTTCGTCTCCCTCCCGTTCCTGGCCTCGACGGGCTTGATGTACATGCCCGTGGCCTCCGCCACCCCGTTGATTTTTCCCACGAACTCCACGTCGTCCTGGGTCACCTGGAAGTTCTCGTCCGTTCCCGGCGCCCCGATGCCGCGCGCCTGGATGAAGAGCTTGTCCACGCCCGCCTCCTGGCCGACGGTGTTCACGTAGTTCTGGATGCCGAAGCCGAAGCTCACGAGGGCGAAGATGGCGGCGATGCCGATCAGGATGGACAGAACCGTCAGCCCGCTCCTCAGCCTCCTGTGGAGGAGGTTTTCGAGCCCGTACCTGAGGTATTCCGCCTTCATTTCGCGTACCTCAGGGATTCAACAGGATGCTTCTTCGCCGCCCTCAGCGCGGGCAGTATCCCGGCCGCCAGGCCGATGCAGAAGGAAAACGCCAATGCCCCGACGATGAGCCACGCGCTGATGTGCGCCTGGATAAGGTCGGATCCCAGCGCAGCACGGCCGGCAGCCGCCCCTCCCAGGGCGATCCCCGCGCCCAGCAGCACGCCGATGACTCCCCCGACCAGTCCCAGAAAGCCGGACTCGATGAAGAACAGCGTGAAGATGGAGGAATTCCTGGCGCCGATGGCCTTCATGATGCCGATCTCCTTCGTCCGCTCCAGGACGGCGGTGTACATGGTGTTCGCGATGCCGATGCCGCCCACGATGATGGATATCAGGGCGATGATGGACACGAAGAGCTGCACCGCGAACAGGATCTGGTCGAGGGTCTGCAGGGTGTTCTCCGGGCTGTCCACCGTGAAATTCTCCTCGCCTTTCTTGACGTTGCGCTCCCTCCTGAGGAGCTGCTCCACCCTCTCCTTGACGCCCGCCACGGCCGAGACATCCTCCGCCTTGATGCCGATGGCGTTCACCGTGTTGTCGCCCCTGCGGAAGTTGTCCTTGAGGACCTTCTCGTTCATGATGATGGCTGTGTCGAAGATGAAGCTGCCTTCCTTCTGCAGGATGCCGACGACCTTGAAGTCGACTCCCTTGAAGGTGATGGTGCTGCCCACCTGGACCGGCTTGCCGAAATCCTCATCGTCGGTGAAGCCGTTGCCCACCACCACCGAGAACGAGTCCCCGTCATTCAGCAGCCGCCCCTGCGCCACTTTGAGGCTGAGCATCTCCTCGGCGATGCTGCGGTCCTTCCCTTCGGGGATGTTCCATGCGAAGACGATGTCGCTATGGCCGTTGAACTCCATCGTCCCGGTTTCGATGTACCTGTTGATGGCCATCTCCACCCCGGGCACGCGCCTGATCTTGTCCGTCAGGTCTTCGGTCAGCGGGTCCACGGCGCCGGATCCCGGCGGCCCCGCGTAGGCGATGCCCGCTGCCTGCACGCCCAGCACATCCGGCCCGAGAAAGCCGAACTGCCCGAGAATGGCCCCCCGCAGCCCCTCGCCCAGGGAAATCAAGGCGACCAGCGCCGCTATCCCGATGAAGATGCCGATCATGGTCAGCCACGAGCGCAATCTCCGGTGGGCCAATGTCCCCATCACGAACCTGAGGTAATCCGTCATCACTTCAAGCATCACCGAGGTCTCCTTTTCCCATTCTCTTGCTCAACATCGCCCGCTTTGCGGGAGGATGTTAGGCGCGCCCTCCAAGGCTGCGACGGGCGCGTGACCTTCTCCGCCCGAAGGGCAGCCATGGCGGATACGCATAGGATGGCAACGATCAAAATAAAAGAACTCACGAATGCTTGGATTTCCTTTTTTTCCATCGTCTGTACGCGAAGAAGCCGCCCACGGCCACAACGATCAGGATGAGCCAGGTATAGCTGCCGTTGCCCGTGCCGCTGATCTTCTTGGCCTCGCTGCCGGAGTACAGCTTGAGCTGCAGCGCTTCCTCCTTGCGGTAGTTGTTGTTGTTCGCGTCCTTGTACTCGACGCTCACGGGCAGCGAGACCCCTTCCTTGGCGTCCTTGACATAGAGCTTGAATTCCGCTGTCGAGAAGTCATCGCTGTCCAGGTTGCCCACATACGCCTCGTCCGAGCCGATGATCTCCGTGCCCTTGACTGCGCCGAGCTTGACGTTCATGAACTTGACGTCCGTCGTGCCCTTGTTCACCACCCTGACCACCACGCTGCCCACGCTTCCTGGGGTATAGATGTCTGACCGGTCGAGGAGGACGCTGATGTCGGGGACATCCCCCACCATCAGGGAGATGGTGTTGCTCTTCGAGAAGTTATTGCCCGTGATGTCCGAATACGAGACCGAGACCGGCACCTTGATGATGCCTGCCGCGGCGTCGGGGTTCGCGATCAGCTCGAAGTCCGCCTTCGCGCTCTCCTGGGGGGAGATGAAGGGGATCACTTTCTCGTTGGCCGAGCCGGACGGGTTGAGGGACGTCCCGGAAAGGTCAAGCTTGATGAGGATGTCCTTCAGGAGGGAGCTCGCGTAGTTCGTGAGCGTGATGCTCACCGTGCCCTTGTCGCCCGGCGCGATGGACACGGGAACAGACACGATTTTCGAGATGCTGAGGATCGCGATGTGGCTCTGCACCCTCACCGCGAAGGGGTCAAGCGCGATCCAGCTGTCGTCATCCGCGGTCTTGTACCGCAGTCTGATGTCGTGCTCGCCGTCCGGCGCGTCCTTGTCAACGATGACCTTGTATTTTACGATGGCGCCGTCATCCCCGCGCTGCAGGCTCTCGATGGTGCCCGCATTCTTCGCCGCGGAATCCCCCGGCCGGAGGGAGAATGGGTACTCGGGCAGCAGCTCCGTCTGGACATCCTTCGCCAGCATCCCGCCGTGGTTCTCCACACGGAAGCGCAGCTCAACCACGTCGCCAGGACCCACAGGATCCGGCTCCTGCTTGATGAGGGTGATGTTCAGGTTGTAGTCGTTGCGGTACTGGCCTATCCCATTCGCCGCAAGGGCCATCACCAGGGCGAGCATCCCCAGCAATCCGATCGTCATAATCTTTTTCGTCATGCGCTCCTACTCTCCCAGGCTCCTCACGACGCGGCCGTCCTTCAGGAACACGGTCCGCTGGGCATTCTTTGCGATATGCGCGTCGTGCGTCACCATGATGATGGTCTTTTTCTCTTCCTTATTAAGCTTTTTGAGGAAATCCATGACGATGCTCCCGGTCTTGCTGTCCAGGTTTCCCGTCGGCTCGTCCGCGAGCACGACGTCGGGGTCGTTCGCCAGCGACCGCGCGATGGCCACGCGCTGCTGCTGCCCGCCGGAAAGCTCCGTCGGGCGATGCCCTGTGCGGTCTCCCAGTTCCACGAGCTCCAGCAGCTTCCTTGCCCTCCTGTTGCGCTCCTCTTCGGGGACGCCCTGGAACATCATCGGCAATCCCACATTCTCCAGGGCGGAGAGCGTGTTGATGAGGTTGAACTGCTGGAAGATGAACCCTATCTTCCTGCCGCGGATCTGCGCCAAATCCGATTCCGACAGCTTGGAGATGTCATGGTCCTCGAGAAAGACCTTCCCCCTGGTCGGCACGTCCAGGCAACCCACCATGTTGACTGCGGTCGACTTCCCGCTGCCGGACGGCCCCATGATGGCGACGAACTCCCCCTTCTTGATGTCCAGCGTGAGGCCCCGCAGCGCCTGCACCTCCACCTCGCCCATCCGGTAGATTTTCCAGACATCCTCGAGGCTGATGATGGATTGCGGCATGGAGCATGCAACTCCTTTTCCGCTTATAAATGCTTCTTTCCCCTGGCTCGGTAGAAACTGAAGGTAGCGCCAATTTCGCGGGCGGTGCAGCGATTGCATCGTACAATGCGGAAGGGGATGCTCCCAACCCCCGGAGGCTTTGCCTCCCGTGGCTTGACCAAAAGAAAGGGCTACGCCTACCTTTCTTTTCCTCAGGGTTCATGGAAATCAAGGATTTCCAGGACACCGGACTCCGTCCGCGTGTTTCTTTGCCCGACCGCAGGGAGGGGAAAGAAAAGGCTGCGTGGGAATGTCGCCTTTCCATTACGAATGCGGAAGCGGGCCCGATGCCCAGGGCAAGGCGATGGGCGCCGGAAACGTGTTTCCGCGTGCCACCCTGCGCAGCAAGGCGTTCTCCCGCGCTTAAGTGAACGGTCTCGCAATTACGCACCATAACGTTTAAAAAACACTTCCCGCTCTTACCGCGAATGGCAAAGGAATACATCCCGAAGGGGCAGAAGAAGAAGCGCAACTGGCTCGCGCTCGCCTTCCTGGTCTTCATGGTCATCGGCATGTCGTCCGGCTTCGTGTTCTTCGGCTTCGGCAGCGACACCAAGAGGACCTTCAACGGCCACGCGTTCAACTACCGGGGAGACCATTGGGAAACCAAGGTCAACGGCGCCGTCGCGGCGTTCACCTACCCGCCGGAGAGCGTGACCATCATGAGCATGCCGCCGGAGGCGGCCCAGCTCCTCAGCGGCAAGATCCAGCTCGACACCACCTCCTACGCCAACGACACCCTCAGGGATGCCATTGCCCTCTCGCAATACCAGCTCGGCCTGGTGCTGGCTGCGTACAACGTCTACGTGCGCCCGGGCTACACGTCCAACGACACCTCCTTCGCAGCGCAATTCCCCCCCATCACCTGCGGCACCGCGACATCATTCGTCCCCGTCATCTATCTCACGTCAGCCAACCAGACCGCTGCCCATGTCGAAGGCAACTGCCTCATCATCCAGGCTGCAACCGCCCAGGACATGATCCTCATGAAGGACCGGCTGCTTTACGCCATGCTCGGCATCGCATGATTATGGAACAGAAAACAGGAGGGCAGGAATCAGGAAATCACCATACGCATGCCCCTCCTTCCCATCCCCATTCCGGACAGGACCCTTCTCCAGAGCAGCATACGCCGGAGGACAGCAGGCGCTCAACCACCATCCTCCTCATCGCCATCGCCGTCATCGTCATGTTCACCGCGTCCTTCTTCGCCTTCGGCTACTTCCGCTCCCATCAGCGCCCCCTCACCATCGAGGAGCTGCACAATCTCAACTTTCAGGGCAAGCTGGAGAAGAGCGAAGGCTACATCTACCACGGCGTTTACAGCTTCGTCAAGGTGGACGGCTTCTGGTACACGGCATTGCAGTCGCAGTCCGGCCTCTCCCAGTATTCCTTCGCCTTCCGCTACTCTCCCGAGGAATTGGAACGCCTCCCGGTCAGCGGTGCCCTCGACACCGCGTCGTTCAACAACGCCTCGGAGTATTACATCACCTTCAACCCCGTGGCGGAGAACCTGTCCTACACCGTGCTCGCGGTGAACGACTACAACCAGCACATGCTCAATGCGTTCAGCAAGGTCCCCGTCGCGGCGTGCGACCGGAACGAGACCATTGCCTGCGAAACGCGCCCCATCGTCACCTGCGGCAGCACGACAGGCGTGGTGGTCTACATCAGGGACGCGGACACCTCGGGCGTGCAATTCAGCGGTAATTGCATCACCATCTCCGGCAGGGGATTTGACCAGGTGAAGGGCGTGGACAGGGTATTGTATAAGTTCTACAATATCATGGAGTGACATGACGAATGCGAAGGGCGGCTGCGCCATTGTCGTGAGCGAATCGGCAATTGCGGCAGCGAATGCGGAAAGGGACGTTCCTTACGGGAGGGAACCGCATATCCGTTGCGATAAAGATAAGCGAGCCTGGCGCCGCCCTGAGCGGACCGGTGCCGCCCTGAAAATACCGAGCAAAGCGAGGCCCTCACCTTAGCATGCCCCACTACTACTCAAGGAAGCAGGACTCCGCATTCAGGCCAAGGACGATAGCCTCTTTCTTCCGCGGCAGGGAGTTCACCTTCCGCTCGGCCTCAGGCGTCTTCTCCAAGGACAGGGTGGACAGGGGGACATCATTGCTGGCGGAAGCCATGCTCGTCACCAAGGGGGACAAGGCGCTGGACATCGGCTGCGGCATCGGCATTCTGGGCATCGTCGCTTCTTCTTTGGGAGCCAGCGTGACGATGACGGATGTCAATGAGCGGGCCATTGCCCTGTCAAGAAAGAACGTTGCGATCAATGATGCTGAGCATGCCAGCGTTGTCATGAGCGACCTCTACACCAGCATTGCCGATGACGATTTTGATGCCATCCTCTCCAACCCTCCCCAGAGCGCGGGAAAAGACGTCTGCTTCGCCATCATCGAAGGCGCGCTTCCCCGCCTGAAGAAAGGCGGCACATTGCAGCTCGTTGCGCGGCCCAACAAGGGAGGCAAGACCCTGGCCAGGAGGATGGAGGAAGTGTTCGGGAATGTATCTGTTATCGCCAAGAAATCAGGATTTGCCGTCTATATGAGCAGGAAGCTCTAGAGCTGCTGCACCCCTTCTTTCGTCAGCGCCACCAGCCGGACGCCGACGCCCAGCTTCAGCAATGCCGCCAGGACGCACATGTGCTCCTTCCCGGTGCCCGACACCATGTTCAGCCCCGTTTCGAAGTCGGTGAGGTAGGGCCTCAGCGCGGGAGTGAGGTGCGTGATGATGTCCACGGCCGGCTGCTCGGAATCGATGATGACTGTCCTGAACCCCTTCTGCGCGGCGAACCTCCTGGCGCACATCTTATCAGTCACAATGACGATGCTCTTCCACTCCCCGCGCTCGACCAGCTTGCGGATGTGGCTCCACGTGTCTTCCGGCTCGAACACCAAGCAGATGAGGTCCATGCCCCCATGATCGTTCGGAGGCTTTTTATTCTTTTGCACCTGATGTCCAGTGCTGGGAAAAGACAGTCATCAAAACCGGCTCTGTCCCGAATGTGGTTAGCGGCATCAGTCGAACGCTGGCAACGGCGAGCGGCAAAGGCGTCGCAGGGGATGCGCCCTACGGGCATGCAGCCTCGTCAACAACGATGACGGAGCGTTCGAAGCCGCTAACCCGAGTGAAACGGAGATTCGGGACAGAGCCATCAAAACCAAAAAACATTAAATAACGGTTGAAATACCTTGTTCCCATGGCCCTGCTTTCCATCCGGGAAATCGCCGACATCGCCATCATGACGGCCGCGCTGGGCTTCATCTTCTCGGGCATGTTCCAGTCCTACAGCAGGAAGCATGACTACGATCCCCTCACCCATTACCGGAGCGGGTTCGACTGGGAGGCGTTCCGCTTCGCCGCATACGTGACCGCGCCCGCCATCATCCTGCACGAGTTCGGCCACAAGTTCGTGGCCATGGCCTTCGGCGTCAGCGCGGTCTTCCACGCCGCCTACACGTGGCTGGCCATCGGGGTGGTCATGAAGCTGCTCAGCTTCCCCTTCATCTTCTTCGTCCCGGCATTCGTGACGCATGCTTCTGTCGGAGCGCTTGCGGACAGCCTTATCGCGTTCTCCGGGCCCGCGGTCAACCTCGTCCTGTGGCTCGGCGCGTGGCTCATCCACCGGCAGGGGCTCATGGACAAAAGATACGGCAACGGCCTTCTCCTCACGGCCAAAATCAACATGCTGCTCTTCATCTTCAACATGCTGCCCATCCCCGGCTTTGACGGCTTCCGCTTCTTTTCGGGGTTGGTGGGGGCGTTCCTCTGAAGAGTTCATATTACCTAGTGAATAGTCTGCTCACTTTGCCTTTTTCACAATGTCAAAGTTTTATTGAAGAATCCTTTCCAATGTTGGCCCGATCGCCGGGTATGATGCCAGGCCAGCAATTAACGTTATCATCAAGGTATGATAGTGATATTGGGTCCAATCATTGATCCTAGGACTGGCAGGATTAGCCTGATAATAATCCATATTCCTCCTGAAATGAGGAATGGCACCTATCAAAGGCACATAATCAACTCCTTTGATTTGGTATGTCTGGCTTGCTCCAAGGTGTTTCATAATGCTTGGAAATGATTATTATTTATATATTTTCTGCGGCCTCTCCTTGGGTGTGCTGCCTATGATGATCCGGTAGCCGATGACGCCGAGGATCATGCCGACGACTTCGAGCGAGATGAACATGATCATGGACACCGGCAGCCCTTGCGTGTACTGCTGCATCGCCTCGGGGTCGCCGATGACGTGCGCGGTCGGGAAGACGCTCTTCCCCTCGAGCGGAGTGGCCATGCTGAGGAAGACGTAGAACAGGAACGCGACCGTTGCCCCGATGATGGCGCCGTTTTTGAGGGACATGCGCTTCCTATAGGATGCAGTGTTTTTTAATCTTTCGTCTTATGCCGCCTTATGTATGGGGAAATCCTGCCCGAATCCCCTATAGATGGTGGGGTGGGTATGGAACCAGTGATGGGGAGGATTGTCTTTTGGTATTGAAGGGAGCCTTTCCCCGTTTCTTTCCATCTCATTTAAAATGCGCTCTGACACGACGGCAATTTCTGTCTGGTGGTAATCAAATCCGGTCTTCACAAGCTTTCCATTTCCCCTGTTCTCCTGATCATATCTCTCCACCCTTCCCCTGATAGCCTGCACGTTATCCCGGTCATGGTATTTTTTTGGAAGGCGGGCAAAAGGGATGGTGTAGCCGGAATCAAGAGCCCCATACCTTTGATGCATGCCTATCACTCCACCAAAGTAAGGGGAGTAGGTACAGATATGGGGCAGGCCTTCAAGATAATTTTTCGTGAACCCGACAGTCTCCCCCACTTCATCCTTTCCATTCCTTTTGCCGCGCCGCGAAAGGATGTTGGTGATATCGACTAAGATGGCAGTGTCCGCATCCGACGGAGCCGCGCCCCATCTCCCCTCATTTGTCAATGCCCAGTAGTCCCTCGGCACATGCTCCAATTTGCCGCCAGTCTTTGCAATAACGATCTCCAGAAACACAACAGGGATTTTTTCCTGCTCCAATGGCTTCTCTTTTACAATCCAGTCCCCATCGTTCACATCGTAGGTCGCGATAAGCGGGGATTCAGAGGAGATCCTCTGCGCAATGATGCCCTGCTCTACCGGCAGCATCCATCCCCAAGGCCCATCAACAATATCCGCAAGAAGGGGATGGTCAGCACGAGGAATGCCCTTCCCGACTTTTATGTCCAATGTTATATCGCTATGGACAGACCCCAACCGGTGCCCGTTAACAGGCATAACAATATCATTCATATGGGGAGGTAAAACATCAATCTATATAAATTTGTGCTTCGGAAGTACTGCCCACCAAAAACTATAAATAGTCCCTTCTTCGTTCCTTCTTAATGCGACAAGCCGTTACTTCTGCGATTATGCGTTCTGACAGGGGAGGCCTTCCATGACCAAGTTCATCGTCGTTGCAGGGGGCGTCATGTCCGGCGTGGGCAAGGGCGTCACCACCGCAGCCCTCGGCACGATTCTCAAGCAGCGCGGCTATAAAACCACATTAATCAAGATAGACCCCTACATCAACTACGATGCCGGGACATTGAGGCCCACGGAGCACGGCGAAGTGTGGGTGACGGACGACGGCGGCGAGATAGACCAGGACCTCGGCACCTACGAGCGCTTCATGGACCAGGACATGCCCAAGAAGAACAACATGACCACCGGCCAGGTCTACAAGACCGTCATCGATAGGGAACGGAGGGGGGAATACCTCGGCCAGACCGTGCAGTTCATCCCCCACATACCGGACGAGATTAACAGGAGGATAAAAGACGCCTCGAAAGACCATGACATCGCCATCGTCGAGATCGGCGGCGTCGTGGGCGACTATGAGAACATCCCCTTCCTCTTCGCCGTCAAGGCATTGGAGAGGGAGCTGGGCAAGGAGAATGTGGCGTACATCCTCGTCACCTATCTTCCCATCCCCGGCCACATCGAGGAGATGAAGACCAAGCCCACCCAGCAGGCCATCAAGCTCCTCTCCGAGGAGGGCATCTTCCCGGACTTCATCATCTGCCGCGCGAAGAGGCCGCTGGACGAGGTGCGGAAGAAGAAGATAGAGACCTACGCCAACATCAAGTCAGACCACGTCATCTCCGAGCCGGACATCGACACCGTCTACCAGATCCCCCTCGACCTCGAGAAGGAGCGGTTGGGAGAGAAAGTCCTCACCCACCTCAACCTCAAATCGAGGAAGAAGCCGGACTGGGCATCCTGGAAGAAGCTGGTGGAGAACATCCGCAGCCCGAAGAAAAAGGTGAAGATAGCCATTGTCGGCAAGTATGTGGACATCGGCGACTATGCCCTTGCGGATTCCTATGTCAGCATCAACCACGCGTTGTTCCATGCAGGCGCGTCATTGAATTGCGGGGTGGAGATCACGTGGATTGATTCCAAGTCCTTTGAAAAAGACAGGTCACGGGTGAAAGACCTCGGGAGATATGACGGCATCCTCGTGCCTGGCGGCTTCGGCGGCTCCGGCGTCGAGGGAAAAATCCTCGCGATTGAGCATGCGCGGAAGAGCAACATCCCCTACCTCGGGCTGTGCTACGGCCTCCAGCTCGCCACCATCGAGTACGCGCGCAATGTCTGCGGCATGAAGGACGCCCACACGACGGAGATCAGCAGGGACACGCCCCATCCGGTCATCGACATCCTGCCTTCCCAGGTCGAGCTGATGAAAAACAAGGACTACGGCGGCACGATGAGGCTGGGAGCGTACGCCGCCCTGCTCAAGCCGGGAAGCCAGGTGGAGAAGCTGTACAGGGAAACGGGAAGGCTGGATGAGGACAAGGCAAGGATCGACGCGCTGGCAAAGCAGAGAATGGATCACTTCCGCCTCGGGAAGCTGGAAAAGGGCAGGAATGCGGTGTTGGAGAGGCACCGCCACCGCTTCGAGGTCAATCCCCGGTTCATCAGCCAGGTCGAGAAGCAGGGACTCGTCTTTTCGGGATACCACGTCAGGGAAGACGGCACGAAGCTGATGGAATACATCGAGCTCCCCACCCACCCCTATTTTGTCGGCACCCAGGCCCACCCCGAGTTCAAGTCGCGCCTCGGCAATCCCTCTCCATTGTTCTACGGCTTCGTGAAGGCAGCCATGAGGGAACGATGAATTTCCTGAGGAAAGGCCAGCTCCCCATCTTCATTGTCAGCGTCCTGGCCCTCCTCTTTTTCACCGCCCTGTTCCTGCAGCGCAGGAACTATGAGTTCATCATTTACGTCTTTGTCATCATCTTTTTCCTTGGTGTCATTCTCTTCACGAACAGGAAAGTCCGTTATCCCAACGGCGTGCTGTGGGGGCTGACGCTCTGGGCAATCATGCACATGGCCGGCGGCGGCCTGTTCATTGGGGGAAAGAAGCTCTACGAGATGATGATTATTGACATCGTCGGCCCCCCATATCTCATCCTGAAATACGACCAGGCGGTGCACTTCATCGGCTTCTGGGTCGCGGCCATCGTGATGTATCACGTGCTCCTCCCCCGCCTGAAAGAGAAAATGCCGGCAAGATTCTCCATCATGCTCGTCGTGGTGATGGCGGGCCTCGGCCTCGGCGCGCTGAACGAGATCATCGAGTTCCTGGCGACCGTCCTTGTCCCCAGCACCGGCGTCGGCGGCTATGTGAACACCGCGCTCGACCTTGCCTTCGACCTCCTCGGCGCGATAGGAGCGGGGATGTATCTGTCTGTTTCAAGAAAAGTATGACCTGCGAAGCGCTTTCTTTTAGCCTGGGTTCATGGAAATCAAGGATTTCCAGGACACCGGACTCCGTCCGCGTGTTTCTTTGCCCGACCGCAGGGAGAGCAAGAAAAAGTCGGGAGAAACCTTTATAAGAAGCCCTTTTTCCTGCATATATTCTTATCAGCCATTAGAGGGGATTTTCAGGGGATTTTCATGCCGGATAACCAGGAGCATTCTTCGCCGCACCAGCACCAAGAGCACCAGCAGGGCCAGGAGCATCATGCTTCCCCCTCTGCTCAGCAGCATCCTTCCCCTTCCCGCCACGAGACTTCCCCCCTCCCACAGCAGCATCCCAGTCCAGCCCAAAAAAGCGATGCAAAAGGCAACGCAAACGGGCAGCGCGGGCCCGGCATTCCGCTCAAGGATCGCCTCTGGGCATTCTACGCCGGCAAGTACAAGCCCCTGTTCATCGTCCCCCTCCTGCTCATGCTCCTCTCGCTGGGCATCATCGGAGCCGGCTACGCCTCTACCGGCAGCTTCATCGTCAAGGATGTCTCCCTCAAGGGGGGAGCGACCATCACCGTGCCCCTGGACAAGGAGATCGACACGCCTGCAATCGAGCACGCCATCAGGGCGGCCATGCCGGGCCATGACATCCTCGTCCGCGGCTACGGCATCCCGGGCCAGCAGCAGGGCGTCATCATCTCCGCGGACATCGACATCAACAGCAAGGAGCAGCTGGATGCCCTCCTCACTGCCATCTCCTCATCCCTCGGCTCCCCGTTCAAGGAAGGCAGCTACGGCATTGAGTTCTTCGGCTCCTCGCTCGGGGCCAGCTTCTTCAGGGAATCGCTCATCGCCATGCTCGTCGCCTTCGCCCTGATGGCACTGGTCGTGTTCGTCTACTTCAGGACGTTCATCCCCAGCGTCGCGATCATCCTCGCCGCCGTGGGGGACATGCTCGCAGCGCTCGCGTTCCTCAACCTCTTCCACATCCCCATCGGGACCGCGGGCATCGCGGCCTTCCTCATGCTCATCGGCTATTCCGTCGACACGGACATCCTGCTCACCATCCGCGTCCTCAAGAGGAAGGAAGGCACCGTGGACGAGAGGATAGCCAGCTCCATCAAGACAGGGGTCACCCAGACGGCCATTGCCATCCTCGCCATGGGCATCGGGTTCGCGATGGCGCAGAGCGACATCATCCGGCAGATCATGCTCATCCTCATCGTCGGCCTCACCGCGGACCTCGTCTTCACCTGGATACAGAACGTCGGCCTGCTCAGGTATTACCTGGAGCGGAAAGGAAGGACATGATGCTCATGCCGCAATCCATCGGAAACCGCGCACTGCCCCGTCAGGGAAAAACAGCGCCATGCTGCTCAAGCGCAAGGCACAGACCATGAAAGACACGCTCAGGAAGATATTCACCAACTGGCGCATCCTGCTGATGCTCTTCCTTCTGGTGATAGCCGTCATCGCCATCAGCCCCCGCCCGGGAAGGGAAGGGCTGGCCATACGCAGCATCGACGCCAACAGCTCTGCTGCGCTGGCCGGCATGGAATCCCCCAAGCCGAGCGCCCAGCCGGTTTCGCGGGAGCGCATCCTCTCCGTCAACAACCAGCCCGTCGCCGCGCTGGAAGATTACAACAGGATCACCGCAGCCCTCCGCGTGAACGACACGGTCTACCTCAAGACCACCAAGCAGCAATACCCGCTCAAGGTGAAGGAGGCGTTCGACTTCATCACGCTCAATGAGACTGAGCTCCTCACCACCGAGGAAATAATCCTTGTCAATGAGACGGCGGATAACGGCAGCATCATGGAGGTGCCCAGGACCATCAACGTCACGAGGGAGGTCCCCAAGGTCATGAAAGTGGGCAGGGGAGCCGAGGACCTCGGCATCCGCGCCTATCCCGCGCCCACGTCCAATGTGAAGAAAGGCCTCGACCTGCAGGGCGGCACGAGAGTGCTGCTGCAGCCCGAGCAGGAGCTTTCTCCCGATGATACGGCGTCGCTCATCGACACCATGACCCAGCGCCTCAACGTGTACGGGCTGAGCGACATCGTCGTCCGGGAAGCGGGAGACCTCTCGGGAAACCAATACATCCTCGTGGAAGTCGCCGGCGCCTCGGAGACGGAGATCCGCGACCTGCTGGCGAAGCAGGGCAAGTTCGAGGCGAAGATAGACGGCAAGACGGTGTTCAGGGGCGGCGAAGACGTGACGTTCGTCTGCCGCTCGGCCAACTGCGCGGGGCTCGATCCCAACCGCGGCTGCTTCTCTGATGGCAGCCAGCAGGTCTGCTCATTCGCATTCTCCATCACCCTGAGCAGGCTGGCCGCTGAAAAGCAGGCAGCGGCGACCGCAGCCCTTGACGTCGTCCAGGACCAGGGAGGATCCTACCTCAGCAAGCCCCTTGAGCTGTACCTTGACGACCAGAAGGTGGACGAGCTGAGCATCGGGTCTGACCTCAAGGGGCAGGCCGTGACCCAGATACAGATATCCGGGAGCGGCGCCGGCCAGGCCAAGGATGCGGCCGCCTTCACCGCATTGCAGAACATGAAGCGCCTCCAGACCATCCTCATCACCGGCTCGTTGCCGGTCAAGCTGAACGTCGTGAAGGTCGACGCCATCTCTCCCGTGCTGGGGGAGGGCTTCGTCAGGAACGCCATCCTCATGACCCTCATCGCGACGTTTGCGGTAGCCATCGCCGTGGCCATCCGCTACAGGACTGCCATCCTTTCAGGGCTGATCGTGGTCACCATGCTCTCGGAGATCGTCATGATCCTCGGCCTGGCGTCGTTCATCGGCTGGAACATCGACCTCGCGTCCATCGCGGGCATCATCGCTGCCATCGGCACGGGGGTGGACCACCAGATCGTCATCGCGGACGAGACCTTGCGCGGCAGCCGCGACGGCTCGCTCTACAACTGGCGCGAGCGCATCAAGAGGGCGTTCATGATCATCATGCTCTCCTACTTCACCGTGGCCGTGGCCATGCTGCCCCTTGTCTTCGCCGGAGCCGGCCTCCTGAAGGGCTTCGCCATCACCACCTTGCTGGGCGCGTCATTGGGCGTCTTCGTCACCAGGCCGGCCTTCTCCGAGCTGATGAGCATTTTGGTGAAGAGATAAAGAGACAAAACTATTTCCTGTGCCCTTGTTTTATGAGGTGGGCATCGATATCCTCGGCAGAGAATCCTATTTTCTTGGCCACCCTGTCTGCATGGCTGACCCGGGAAATACCCTGCACAACCTTATGGGTAGGGGCATCACCATCGAACTGGACCTGCAGGCACTGCCCTTTTCCTTCTCCATTGAAATAATCGACAAGCTGATGATTATGCGTAACGAGAAGGGTATTATTGCCGATGTCATAAAACCCATTGAGGACGGTCTTTGAGTGCTGCATCTTCTCCTCCAGCGTTGTGCCTTCCGCAAGTTCGTCAAGGATGACTAAACTTTGGGGAGTTGTTGAATAGAAAATCTCCCTTGTCCTTTTAAGTTCGGTCCCAAACCTGCCCTCCTCGTCCTGGAGGGAGTCAAATCGGGGTGCTTGGTAATATACCCTATCGGCAATCGCCATTTTTGCGCGGGAAGCGTTGACATAGCAGCCGATTTGGCCCTTGAGTTGCTCTTGCACGACGGTCTTGCAGAATGTCGTTTTCCCCCCGCTGTTGGGGCCGGTGATGAGCGTCAACTTGGCATCGACGAGGTTGACATCGTTAGGCACATAGGAGGGATTATTCTTTGATTGAATGGTGTTGGTCATGTCCTTTGCCAGGAAATAGTGGGGAGTGTCCCGCGTGATCTGGGGCAGGGCTGTCGGGTGCGGAGTCGCTTTTGCATACGCAATGAACGACATCAGTTCATCCAGCTTGCCGACGGCATCTATGGCACCGATGAACGGAAGATCCCGGAGTGTTTTCTTCCGCAAAGGATCAATCACCTTATCGAGATCAATCCTGGGCTTAGCAATCCCCCCATAGAGGAGAGCCCAATAAGCCCCAAAAACTGATAATCCGAATGATATAGCAGATGCCACCTCACCAGAAATCATCCCCATTTTCATTCCCCCCACCGCTCCGGCAATAGGAAGCAGGAAGCCATAGGTGTCAAGCGTAAACCGATGATACCTGAACTTCAGCCTCGGCGTGAAGTACCCTACATCCTCCTTTGATTTAAGCCCCCTAAATGTCCTCCATATTGGCCCCCTCATCAGCCTATAGGCAGGAGAACCTTCGAAATTCCTGATTTCATCAATAAGAAATCTCGCATAGGGAGATTCCGGCATTGGAATATTTTTGACGGCGTCTGCCATTCTCTTTCCCGCTTTTGTCGCTGCCTTGCTTTCCCTATAAACCCCAATAGGACCAATGCACCCGTTAAGAAACTTGAACAAGTCATTTTCACCTTTTTGAAATTCTTTAAGGTATTCCCCAATTGCATTTCTCAGCTTGTCATTGCTCTCCAGCTCCCTTACACTTTCCTGCTTCGCCAGAATCAAATCCAAAGAAGTCAAGGGCCGCATGAGCGACCTGAAGAGGGTTGCTGAGCCTACTGCCGTGGCCGCATGATCCATCGCCGCATGCAGATCCACGACTTGAATCAACGCTAATGTCTCCTTATCTATGATGGTTGAAGGCACATCTTTAAACATAACGGGGACATCGGTAGCGGCTTTCCCATTCCAACACGCATCAATTATCCTTGTTATGCTGTTTATGCCAATAAGGGGAGGATATGCCTGCTTTGCGATCTTTTCCAACTCGCTCATAACCCCAAGGACAAGCCACACATTTAAAAGGGTTTCTTTATGTTACTACTTCAAAGTATTAATCATTCAGAACGACGAGCCATACTTCCTAGAGGGCCACCATCACAACCCCCACGACAGCCATCCCCACGCCCGCATACTGGCTCTTCTCCAGCCGCTCCCTGAAGAGGACATGCGCCATGAGGATGGTGAACGCAGGATAGGCGAACGCGATCGGCGCCACCAAAGCAGTCTGCCCGATGCCGACGCCGTAGCCGTACAGGAAATGCCCGGCGAATTCCACGACGCCGATGAGGACGACTACCAGCCATGCCCAGGCGCCTATCCTCCCCCATGCCATGCCTTCTTCCGCATCCTGCAGGGCAAAATATGCCGCCACTATCATCAGGCTCACCGCCTTGGTGAGGAAAATAGGGTAGAACCATCCGAGGGAGGGCGTGAGGAGATCAATCAACGCGAAGTACGGCCCCCAGCAGGCCAGCGTGATGATCCCATAGAGCGCGCCGCGCTCCAATGACGCGGCATTCAGGGAAAAGACGTCGCCCTTCCTCAGCGAGCTCAGCACCACCCCTGCGATGGCGAGCCCTGCCCCGGCCACCTGCAGCCAGGACATCCTTTCCCCGAGGAACAGGACCGTGATCGCGACCGCAACGACGGGAATGCACCCCACGATGGGGCTCACCACCGAGACGACTCCCTGCCGCATCCCCTTGTAGTAGAAGAGGATGCCCACGGCACTGAGCACCCCGCCGAGCAGGACGAAGGGAATGGTGCCCATTGTCAGGGGCGGCAAATCGATGAAAGGGCTCGCTCCCGCGTAGAGGAGCATCATCACCGCATTGCCTCCCAGGACTGCGGCAGCCACTCCCGCTTTCCGCGCCCCCAGCGCGATCAGCACGTCGGAGATGCCCCAGAGGAGCAGCACAGCGACACTGACAGGGACGGCGGATGCCATGGCGCTCGGATGCCTGTCTTTTATTTAAATCTTCCACCCAAATGTTTTTATACGCTGTCAGAACATGCCAATTCATGAAAACGAAGCTGTGGGCCATCCTCCTTGTCATCTTCACCACGCTGCTCACCTCGGCCGGGCAGATCCTCTACAAGCGGGGAGCGGACATCCTTGAGCTCACTCCCTCCGGGCTTCTCCACAACTATTACCTCATCATCGGCGTCATCGTCTACGTCGTTGCGGGCATCCTCATCGTCCTTGCCCTCCGGGGAGGGGAAGTCTCTGTCCTGTACCCCATCATCGCCACCAGCTTCATCTGGGTGTCGTTCCTCTCCATCTATTTCATCGGCGAGAGCATGAACGCTTGGAGATGGATTGGAGTGCTGGCGATCATCGCCGGCATCGTCATGATAGGCTATGGCAGCAGCAGGGATGTCCATCCTGAAACGGAGGCATTCTGATGGCCACCTCTCTCTTCTCCGTCTTCCTCGTGGTCCTCGGTACGCTCATCGGCGCCTTCGGCCCCATCCTGCTCAAGAAGGCGTCTGCGAAAGACCTCTTCAGCATCAGGTCCCTCGTGAGGAATTACCACCTCTTCGCGGGCGCCTCGCTCTACGTCGTCGGCACCATCCTCTTCATCCTGGCGCTGCGCGACGGGGAATTGAGCGTGCTCTATCCGTTTGTCTCCCTCACTTATGTCTGGGTGTCGTTCCTCTCCATCAAATTCCTCGGGGAGCGCATGAACTGGCAGAAATGGGCGGGCATCGCCCTCATCATCATCGGCGTGAGCTTCATCGGCCTGGGAAGCTAGCCGTGCACAATCTTTTTATACAGACATCATCCCATCTTCACCATGGAAAAACCAATCGTGCTTTCCCTCGGCGGCTCGTTGATAGCGCCCAAGGACATAGATGCCCGTTTTCTCAGGCAGTTCATCGCCCTCGTCCGGGCCTATGCGAAGAGAGGATGCCGCTTCGCCATTATCTGCGGCGGCGGCATGACCGCGCGGAAATACCAGCAGGCAGCCAAGAAGATCGCGAGGCTGGACAACGAGGCGCTGGACTGGGTCGGCATCGAGGCCACCAGGCTCAATGCGTTCCTCCTCATGAAGCTCTTTAGGGGAGATGCGGAAGAGGCCATCATCTATGACCCCAGCAGGCCATTCCGGTTCAAGAAGGGAATCGTCGTCGCCTCCGGCTGGAAGCCGGGACGGAGCACGGATTACGACGCCGTCCTCATCGCGAAGCGCCTGAAGGCGGACACGATCATCAACATGAGCAACATCGACCACGTCTATAGCGCCGATCCCAAGACGCACCGGAACGCAAGGCCCCTCCATTCCTTGTCTTGGAAAGAGTATCGCAGGATGGCAGGCAATACCTGGATCGCGGGCCTCAGCCTTCCTTTTGATCCCATCGCGGCAAAGGAGGCGCAGGCGTCAGGGATGAGCGTGCGCATCATCGGGAAGGATCTGAGGAATTTCAGGGATATCCTCAACGGCGGGAAATGGGAGGGGACGGTGATATCCTGATGGCCCATCAGCACTGGAGCCATATCTGGAGAGGGGCTGTCATCCCCTCCATCGCTGCGGTCCTCACCTTCTCCAACATCGTCTCGTGGTGGAAATGGGCCCTGCTTGCCCTCGCGGCCGCGGCGGCGTGCGCCATCGTCCTGCTCAGGACAGGAAGCAAAACGGACCTCTTTGCCGCTGTGGCGATCGTGCTGCTCACCGGGCTGGCGGCGGAACTGCTGCAGATGTCCGGGATGCTATAACGCTATAGTCCTCTCAAAAGGTTATCTCACTTCTCGCTCCATCCTTCTCGTTGCCTTTTTCACCTCGGCCCTGCCCCTCGCCTCGAGCTTCTTCGCCAGCGCGTCAGCCTTCCTCTTCCACGGCTCTGCCCGGGACCGGAGATGCCTCTCCACCGCCTTCTGCTGCCTCTTCGCCTCCCTCAGCACCGTGCTGAGGATGTCCCTCGCCTGTGCGGTGCCGATCAATCCCGCTTTCTGGAACTCACGCAGCACCTTCTCCACCTTCGGCTTCGTGACCGCGGCAAGGCCGATGCCGACCAGCAGGCTCCGCTTTATCGTTTCTTTCATGCTCCCACCTCCTCTCTATCCATACCGGTCATTCAGGATGGAAATCAGCAGGAGGAACCCCAGCACCGCGGCGCTGAAGAATGTGGCGAACGCGATGAGCGGTATGCCGTACACGAACGGGCCTTTCTCCACCTGTATGAGGTAGGAGGACGCCACCAGCAGCCCGGCGATTACCAGGCCGTACGCTATCCTGCTCGAGGAGATCTCGATCTCCCGCGAGAGCCTGCTGATGTCCGTGTCCTCGAGGTGGATGTCCACCTTGCCCCTCTCGAGCGTTTCCATGGCCCTCGTGGCCTTGTCCGGCAGCTGCTGGAAGAACTTCTTGTACCTCCTCGCCTCCGTCATCATGCCCTTGAGCTGCTCCTTGGGCGCATAACGCTTCATGACGAGGCGCTCAATGTAGGGCCTGGCCTTCTCGATGATGGGGAAATCGGGGTCGTACTTGAGGGCGATGCCCTCCAGCGTCACCATGGTCTTGCCGAACAGCACGAAGGACGCGGGGATGCGGATGTGGTGCTCCATCGCGACGTTGATGATGTCCTCCACGGCCGAGCTGAGCTTCTCCTCGTGCAGGCTGAGGTACTTCAGGGGATCGATGATCTGCTTGATCTCGTCCCTCAAGGCTCCCTTGTCCACGTCCCCGTCCATGCCCATCTCCAGGAGCGTGTCGACGACGAAGTCCGCGTCCTGGGAGACGATGCCGGACATCGCGTCGATGGCCTGGTTCTTCAGCCGCTCGTCGAAATGCCCGATGATGCCGAAGTCCACGAACGCCACGGCGCCGTTCTTGAGCACGATGATGTTCCCGGGGTGCGGGTCGGCATGGAAAAACCCGAACTCGAAGACCTGCCGCAGCACGGCGTTGAAGCCGTTCTCCAGGACCTTTCCGAAGTCCACGCCCATCTTCCTGATGCCCTCGAGATCGTAGAGCTGGACGCCGTCGATGAATTCCGTCACGAGCACTTTCACCGTTGAGAGCTCGAGGAACACCTTGGGGATCTTGACGGTGGGGTCATCCGCGAAATTGTGGCCGAACCTCACCGCGTTCTTGGCCTCGAGCTTGAAGTCGAGCTCCTTCTGCGTCCACGACTCGAATTCCTCGACGATCCGCACGGGCTCGTACTGCCGTATCTTGGGGAAGTTCTTTTGGAGGAGCCTCGCGAAGTACATCATCAGGTCGATGTCAGAGGCCATCGTCTTGATGATGCCGGGGCGCTGCACCTTGACCGCGACCTTCTCCCCGGACCTGAGGACGGCGCGGTGCACCTGGCTGATGGATGCGGACGCGATGGGCTTCTTCTCGAAGGACGAGAAGACGGATTCCAGCGGCCTCCCCAGCTCCTTCTCGACGGTCTTCCTGGCCTGCTCGTAGGGGAACGGCGGGACCTGGTCCTGCAGCTTCTCGAGCTCCCTGATGTAGGACTTGGGGAGGAGGTCCGGCCTCACGCTCAGCATCTGCCCGAACTTGACGAACGTCGGCCCCAGGCGCTCAAGGGTCCTCCTCAGCTTCTCCTCATGGCTGCGCTCCTCCCTTTTCCGCAGCTTCGACGTCACCCGCTTGGCGACCGGCACTCGGCCGAGAAGCCTGATGTCGTGGATGATGGTGTCGAACCCCTCCTCGAACAGAACTCCCAGTATCTCGCTGAACCTCTTCAGGTCACGCACCTCTTTTATCAGCCGGAACGGCATGGCAGTTTAGGAGAATGAGCGTTTATATACCTTGCCATCAACGGATTGGTTTTGTTTTTTTGGACAGGAAACCCCCCTGCCCCTGTTCGGCAAGAGGCGCGAGCTACTCCACTTCCCCGCACAGCCATCTGGAGAATTCGGGATTCGCCCCGGCATCGATCTTCATGACGCAGGGTGTCGAGTATGAGTGCATTTTTTTGACCTCCTTCCGTATGGCCGCGTACTTGGAAGGAAGGGTCTTGCCGATGAGCACGGCTTCCTTCCCGTCCTCGATCTTCCCCTCCCACCAGTAGAGAGAGGAGATGGGAAAGATGTTCGCGCACGCGATGAGCCGCTTATTCAGCAGGTGCGATGCCACCTTCCGCGCCTCTGCCTCGTCCTTGTTGGTGATGTAGACTAAAATGATGTTGTGTGTTGCCATATTCTACTGCCCTCTTTGTACCCTTTTTTATTATTAAATGTATCCCTTTTGTTGAATGCGTTTCGTCAAACTAAATCTTTAAAAACCATCGGCACTTGCACTGATGCATGGGGGCAACATATCTCTTGGAGCACATCGCCGGCTGCTTTCTCTTCGATGAGCATCTTGCCCTCGTGGAGAGCGGGCCGCCGGAAGGGAAGGAAAAAGAGGCATTCCTGAAGACGCACGCGTCCGCGGTTCCCCTCAGCTATCCTGCCCGCGCCATACAGCTCCGCCGCGCCCTGGCCGCCATCGCTTCCAAAATCCCGAAAGGGGGCCTCCGCGCCGCGAACCTCGCCAGGACGAGGCATGACGTGAAGCACGCGGTCTCTGATGACTTCCTCATCGTGCAGGCGGTCAAATCCATCGAGGACCTCGACAAGGTCCTGAATTCCCTCGCCATCAGACTCCGCGACTGGTACGAGTTCTATCTTCCGGAATATTCTGTCTCGCAGCCGGACCACGCGGAATTCGTGAGAGGGGTGGTGGAGACGACCAAGGAACAGTTCCTCTCCGGGAAAAAAACAGACAGCTTCGGCGCCGACCTCGGCAAGCCGCACATCGCGGCCATGAAGCAGTTTGCGGAGCGCCTCCTCGGCCTCTATGCGGCGAAGCAGGAGCTTGAGCGGTATGTTGACAGCACCATGAAAACCATCTGCCCGAACCTCAGGGCGGTCGCAGGCAGCACCCTCGGCGCGAAGCTGCTCGAGCATGCCGGGACCCTGAAGCGGCTGGTGGAGCTTCCTTCCTCCACCGTCCAGATCCTCGGCGCGGAAAAGGCGCTTTTCCGCCACCTCAAGACCGGAAGCAGGCCGCCGAAATACGGCGTCCTGCTCGCCCACGATGCGGTCCAATCAGCGCCGAAAGGGAGGCAGGGCCGGGCGGCGCGCATCCTCGCCGACAAGATCTCCATCGCCGTGAGGATAGACTATTTCAAGGGGCAGTTCAAGGGAGACGCATTGCTGGAGGAGGCAAGGAAGAAGATAGCCCAGTAAGGAGAAAGAAAATGACAATCACTCCCTCAAGAATCTTTGAAGTCCACGAGGCCCAGGACGGGCGGAAGCGCAGGCTCTACACGCTGAACGCTGTTCCCGGGACCGCGGTCTACGGGGAGATGCTCATTCCCACCCCGCGGGGGGAATTCCGCGAATGGAACGCGGGCAAGAGCAAGCTGGCATCGTACATCCTCAAGGGGGCGCAGGGCATCGGCATGCGGAAAGGAAGCTCCGTCCTGTATCTCGGCTGCGCCACCGGCACCACGGTGAGCCACGTCTCGGACATCATCGGCGAGGAAGGCATGGTCTTCGCGGTCGATATCTCCCCCATCGTGATGCGCGACATGCTGTTCCTGGCCGAGAAGAGGGGCAACATCATCCCCATACTCGAAAACGCCTTCCACGTCGACAGGCTCGCGAAGAGGATAAGCGCGGCTGACGTGCTCTTCCAGGATGTCGCGCAGCGCAACCAGGTGGAGATATTCCTCCGGAACGCGGACCTCTTCCTGAAGGACAGGGGATATGGCCTCCTCGCGGTGAAAGCGAGAAGCATAGACGTGGCGGCGAAGCCCCGGGACATCTTCAAGGCCGTCCGCAAGCAGCTCGAGGCGAAGATGACCATCATCGATTACCGCGAGCTTGACCCGTTCCAGAAGGACCATTGCATGTTCATGGTGAAGAAATAGCCTGATTCAAAACCTTTAAATCATGACGTTTATTACCAGCAGCATGAGATTTATTGCTAGCAGCACAATGGAACGCGCCAATCCTGCCAGGAAAGGGACTCCCACCCTGAAGAAAGGCCTCGCGGAGATGCTCAAGGGAGGCGTCATCATGGACGTCGTGACGCCGCAGCAGGCGCGCATCGCGGAGAACGCGGGCGCCGTCGCGGTCATGGCCCTCGAGCGCGTGCCCGCGGACATCCGCGCAGAAGGCGGGGTGGCGCGCATGACCGATCCCCTGCTCATCAAGGGCATCATGAGGGCAGTCTCCATCCCCGTCATGGCGAAATGCCGCATCGGGCACTTCGCCGAGGCGCAGGTCCTCGAAAGCCTGGGCGTCGACTACATCGACGAGAGCGAGGTCCTCACTCCCGCGGACGAGCAATCGCACATCGACAAGCACCCGTTCAAGGTGCCGTTTGTCTGCGGCTGCCGCAACCTGGGAGAGGCATTGCGCCGCATCACCGAGGGCGCGGCCATGATCCGCACGAAAGGGGAGGCAGGCACGGGCAACATCGTGGAGGCAGTCAGGCACGCCAAGACCGTCAGGGACGAGATACAGAAGCTGCAGGGCATGAATCCCCGCCAGCTCTCGAAGGCAGCGATGGAGATGCGCGTCCCGCTTCCATTGGTCATGGAGACCAGGAAGCTCGGCAGGCTGCCCGTCGTCAATTTCGCCGCCGGGGGCATCGCCACTCCCGCCGATGCCGCCCTGATGATGCAGCTCGGCATGGACGGCGTGTTCGTGGGCTCGGGCATCTTCAAGTCCAGGAATCCCGCGAGGTACGCGAAGGCCATCGTGGAAGCGACCACCCATTGCAGGAACGCGAAGATCGTGGCCCAGGCCTCGGAAGGGCTGGGAGAGGCGATGCGCGGGCTCGAGATAAAGGGCCTGAACCTCCGGATGCAGGAGCGCGGATAATCATCTCCTTTCTCATCATCCTGTCGTGCACTGTGCAATCATCGAAAAACGAGCGGAAAAAGCATTAGCAGGACAAACATCGCTTGACGACATGATCATCTGGCAACCATGAGCAAAGCAATCATCGGAGTCCTTGCCCTGCAGGGAGACTTCAGGGAGCATCTCGATGCCATCGGGAAGTGCGGCGCCGAGGGGAAGGAAGTGCGCCTGCCTGCCGACCTGGACGGCATCGCAGGGCTCATCATCCCTGGAGGAGAGAGCACCACCATCGGGAAGCTCATGGCGATGTACGGCATGGATAGGGCCATCCACACCCATCGCGATGATGGCATGGCCATCTGGGGGACGTGCGCCGGAGCCATCCTTCTCGCGAGAGGCATCATCGGCAGTTCCCAGCCGCGCCTCGGGATGATGGACATTGCCGTCAAGAGGAACGAGTACGGCAGGCAGGTGGACAGCTTCGAGACCAAACTGGACGTGAAAGGCATCGGAAATCTCAAGGGAGTATTTATCCGTGCTCCGGTTATTCACCATGCCGGGAAAGCCGTCGAAGTCCTCGCATCCCACCGCGGCCATCCGGTGCTGGTGCGGCAGGACAGGCTCCTCGCCTCGACGTTCCATCCGGAGCTGTCGGGCAGTATGGCGGTTCATCGGTATTTCATAGCCATGGCAAGGAATGTCGGATAATCCGTAAAGAAAAAAGCATCCTGCTTATGTATGCCCGACCCCGGATTCAATCGCCGCCTTCTTGACCGCGGCAGCCACTGCCTTGTGCACGGCCTTGTCCAGCGTGTGGGGCAGGATGTTGTCTATCGTCGGATGGGGGACATAGCTGGCGATCGCGTTCGCGGCCGCTATCTTCATCTCGCTGTTGATTTTCCTGGCGCGTGCGTCAAGCGCTCCGCGGAACACCCCCGGGAACGCCAGGGAATTGTTGATCTGGTTCGGGAAATCAGAGCGCCCGGTGCCGAAGACCTTCGCGACCCCTATCGCCTGCTCGGGCATGATCTCCGGCGTGGGGTTGGCCATCGCGAACACGATGGGATCCTTTGCCATCTTCTGGATCATCCCCCTGGTGAGGACATGGGCAGTCGAGACCCCTATGAAGACGTCCGCTCCCTCAAGCACTTCCCCCAGCGTGCCTTTTTTCTTCGCCCCGTTGGTGTAGCTCGCCAGCTCGCGCTTGTAGGGGTTGAGATCCGGCCTTCCTTCATAGATTGCGCCCCTGCTGTCGCAGACCAGGATCTCCTTGACGGACGTGCAGATCTTCTTGTCGATGCCCAGGCAGAGCAGCAGCTTGGTGACGGCATACCCGGCTGCGCCCGCCCCGTTGACCACCACCCTCAGGTTGGTGATGGGCTTGCCCACGGCCTTGGCCGCGTTGATCAGGGCAGCGAGAATGACGATTGCCGTGCCATGCTGGTCGTCATGCATGACCGGGATGCCGACGTCCATCAGCCGCTTCTCGATGTCGAAGCACCTTGGAGCGGAGATGTCCTCCAGATTGATGCCGCCGAACGTGGGCCCGAGGTTCTTGACGATGGTGACGATCTCGTCCGCGTCCTGCGTGCGGAGGCAGAGCGGGAACGCGTCTATCCCGGCAAGCTCCTTGAACAGCACGGCCTTTCCTTCCATGACAGGCATGGCCGCCTCCGCGCCGATGTTCTTCAGCCCCAGCACCGCGCTGCCGTCAGAGACGATGGCAACGGCATTGCCCTTGATGGTGTACGTGTACGCCAGGCCGCGGTCTTTCGCGATCTCCCTGCACACTTCCGCCACCCCGGGAGTGTAGATTAGCCCGAGGTCTTTCTTCGTGTCCACCCTGACTTTCGACCGGACCTCTATCTTGCCCCTGTTCTCGTGCACCTTGAGAGCCTCTTCGCGAAGATCCATTGGACCACCCGTGAAACGCGATAGGATGCCGCTTCTTAAATGTTTTTGTTTGAAGGATGCGCGACAGGATGAGAGAAAACTGGAAAAAAGAAAGCAAATAAAAAAGGGAATCAGGAGATGTGCAGCGCCTTCTTGAGCGCTTCCCTGTTGAAGCCGACGATGATCTCATCGCCGATCTCGGTCACGGGCACTCCCATCTGGCCGGACTTCTCAAACATCTCCTCGCGGGCCTTCTCGTCCGTAGAGATGTTGACTTCGGTGTACTTGACGCCGTGCTCCTTGAGGAAGTCCTTCACCTTCACGCACCAGGGGCAGGTCGTCGTGCTGTAGACCTTGGCAGCTTTGGCGGATTTCTCCTCTGCGGATGCGTGCGCTTTCTGGGCGCCTGTTGAGTGTTCCATGGGCATTCTCATTGCATTCACCTCATGGGGGAGGGTGCTGTTTTCCTATTTATATCTTTTGCATGGCGGAAGGGAGGTCATTTCCCTGCGGTAACCCGCTTACTTTCCCTTCCCTCCCCCCATCGCCCACAGCAGCACCGTGAGGATGCCGATGACGTAGGAGATGTGCAGTACGATGTCCGTCGGCGTGTAGGTGAGCATGAACACCTCGTTGATGTTCTGCCAGAGGCTGGTGCCCGCCCGGATGACGGACGCGAAGATGCCGGCGAGCATCACGGCCATGATCAGGAGGCATGCCTGCACCATGCGCCTGTTCAGGAGGAACAGGATGCCGGCGATGAGCTCAGCGATGATGGCGAGAACGACCAGCGCTGGGGCAGGCCGCAGCCCGACGTCCGTGAAGTTTTGCACGGCAAGGCCGAAGAAGACGATGCGGTGGATGCCGGCCAGCAGGAACACCAGGCCGAGCCCGATCCTGAGGGGGGCCACCGGGTCCTTGCGCAGATTCTCTTTGAGGCGTTTCATTGCTTCTTCCTTTTGGGGATGTCCATCCTGTAGTTAAAAATATTTGTCCTGATCTCGCCGAAGATGAGCCGGTAGAACGGGCAGAG
>Ga0209541_10001161_pt1 | contig 52737 bp, 51 predicted proteins | sample RifCSPlowO2_01_FD_184027 | JGI IMG/M metagenome (GOLD analysis project Ga0209541, IMG submission 184027) | Groundwater microbial communities from Rifle, Colorado - Rifle CSP2_plank lowO2_0.1 (SPAdes) (version 2) | ecosystem: Environmental > Aquatic > Deep subsurface > Groundwater | place... | reverse complement strand
CCCGCCACACTGCGATTTTATCCCTTTCCCGGGCAACAATCTTCTTGTGTTTAATCATATCCGAACATTATACTGTTCGGATTCGCTTTAGAACTTACGTTTTGCCAACATCATCAGGCAAAACAGGATTACCAGATCTACACCCACAGTCAGAGTGAAGGCAATATTCAAGGTAGTCAGCCCTCGTACTAACCAGTCAGTCACTACCGCTTCAATCGGTCTGATCAGGTTAAGCAGGTATAATGCCCCCCCCGCGATCAAACTGACTCCTACCATAAACGGCCAAGCCCGCCGGTCAGATCGGCTGGTGAACATGGTGTTACTCAAAGCCAAAACTGCGTAAAACCACAGCCAAAATTGCCCTTGCGTTAATTTAGCCCACGTCCAATTCTCCCATTGCCACCGGTTCAGCGCTACCAAGCCCAAACTGCTGATTATTACCGGCGCCCCCCCAATCAAACTTTCTCGCACCGGATCAGTCTTAGCTATTTCCACCGACCCCAAGCGTTTTTCACCCTCTTGGGTTTGGGGAAAAATTGTAATTCTCCCAGTCGGTACCCCCAACATTGCCGCCATAAAAAAATGACTCAATTCATGCACTATCACCCCCGGCAATAACAGTAAATTGAAACCAGCTACCCCCCATCTTGTCAACCGACCAAAGCCGCTCACCAATAATATTCTTAAACCATACAATAAACCGTAGGCAGAGATTAACCACAGTAACTGCAGTCCCAAATTCATGAATTAGATTTTAGGTAGCTTACTCAAATCAACCGGTGGATTGACCACGAAATTGTGAATTTTGGCGCCTGCTTTTAAGTTGTCAAACCATTGGCCAAAAGCCTCGCGGAGTTTCTGGCTCCGGAGATTATCCGCCGCGGTTGTGGCCGTACCGCCATTATCTTTAAGCTCTTGGGCGATTTCCTCTTCGCTGATTTGAATCGTGCCTGCCACTAATTTCTCCATCGCTAAATTAAGTCGCACTTGCCGCATAAATTCATCCCTACTGATCCCTTGTAATGCCAAAACCGCCTCCAGTCCACCGGAACTCTCACCCAACTGGTCGTTAATTTCCGCTACCTGTTGATCTACTTCTGCCGCCGTTACTTGAATTCCCTGCTTGCGTATCTCTTGTTCTATCAGGGCCTCACTAATCATTTGGTCCAACACTTGCTGGCCGGCTTGTTGGTGTAATTTACCCACATAATTCCACGACCAAATCGGTTGGCCGTTAACTAGCGCCGGCATCACTAAAAATCGGAACGGGAAAGCCAGGAGCAATAAGATTAATATGCCTATGCCTGCAGCAGTAGCTTGATACCGGTGGAGTTTACAATATTGAAACACCCTCATCCAGGGTGCGGCGAGTTTGACAATCTTTTTAGTGCGAGGCATAAGCGGATTCTACACGATTGGATTGAGAAACACAATCCGGCCTAAGCGAATCATCGTCGCCCCTTCTTCAATAGCCACCTCAAAATCCTGGCTCGTGCCCATGGATAATTCAGGTAAGTTATAGCTCTTGGCTAATTGACGCAAAGTGTGAAAGTGGTGTTGATTCATGGTCATTAAGCCCTTAAGTTTAAGATGAGGTAAATAATGACAATGTTTAACAAGTTCATCTAATTCCTGAAGAGAAATACCTGACTTAGTGACTTCACCGGCAACGTTAACCTCAATGAGTACGGGCAGAACTTTGTTGATTTTCTTAAGTTGCCTCTCTAATTCATCAGCTAAGCGGAGACTATCTAACGAGTGAAGCATGGTAACAAGGGGAACAACATCCTTGACTTTATTGCGCTGCAGGTGGCCGATAAAATGCCATTCGGCCTGATCGCCAATGACCGCATATTTTTTGACTAAATCTTGGGCTCGATTTTCACCAATCAACCTCTGTCCAGCCCGAATTAGCTCCTCCAACTGTCCCACGTCAGCGTATTTCCCCGCCACCAATAGTTTGACCTGTTTAGGATCGCGCCCCACTCTCTCCGCCGCCCGTGCCACCCTAGCTTTAATAATAGCCAAATTAGTCTTTATAGACATAAACTACCACCATGATACAATTTAACTATGGCTTTTGATAAGTCCCTGGTCAAAATCCTGGCTTGCCCGGACTGCCGCGGCGACATTACTCACCAAAAAAATGGTAGTCGAGAAACGCTCAAATGTACCAAGTGCCGCCGCGTTTTCCAGATCAAAGACGGTATTCCTATCATGCTGCCTAAAGCAGAATAAGCAATGAAAATCTTGGTCACCGGCGGAGCCGGCTTCATCGGTTCCCACATTGCCGACGCTTATATTAATCAGGGGCATCAAGTTATCATTATCGATAACTTATCTACCGGCGTTTCAGCCAACCTCAATTCTCAGGCTAAATTTTATGAACTAGATATTCGCTCGGCCGAAGCCGCGCAGGTTATCCGCACGCAAGCTCCGGACTTGATCAATCACCATGCCGCCCAAATCAGGGTTGACATCGCCGCCAAAGACCCCATCTTTGACGCCCAAATCAATATTTTAGGCTTCTTGAATCTGCTTCAAGCGGCCAAAGACGTTAAGTCGGTTAAAAAAATCATCCTCGCTTCTACCGGCGGCGCCATGTACGGTCCCAAACCCACTCCTTTTGTGGAGACCATGCTCCCCCAACCCCTGTCCCCTTATGGCATCAGCAAACTGGCCGACGAACGCTATCTGTATTTTTATCACCAGCAGTATGGCATTGATTACGTCGCCCTGCGCTACGCCAATGTTTATGGTCCCCGCCAAAATCCCCACGGCGAAGCCGGCGTCGTCGCTATTTTCTGTAATAATTTTTTAACCGGCAAACCACCGGTCATCAATGGCGACGGCCAACAGACCCGCGACTATGTTTACATTAGCGATGTAGTCATAGCCAACTTACTGGCTACAAAAAAAAGCATCATCGGGGACTTTAACATTGGCACTGGTATAGAAACTGACGTTAATCAAATTTATGACCTGGTTCGCCAAGAATTTAACTCTGACCAACAGGCCGTTCATGGTCCCGCTCGTCCCGGCGAACAAGCCACCAGCAGTCTCGATTCCTCTCTAGCTAAGGAAAAACTCGACTGGCAACCCACAGTATCTTTATCCGCCGGCATCCATCTCACCGTCGAATTTTTCAAGCATCAGAAATCACTTACTACATAGTGTGTTTTAGCTTGAGGATCAAGGTTGGGCATCCCCAAATCTTCAAAATAAACTTTTGTTTCATTGCCGAAGAAAACTTTCACCCCATTACCCGCCCCCAAGGCGATATAAGCTCGCAAAGACGATTCCGGCGTGCGGTTAACAAAGGCAATCGTGTCCCCATCTTGGACCTTCTTACCCTGTATTTTCTTAATATAATATTCCGCCTCGCGAGCCCTGCTGGTTACCCAATGGTACTGCTCCATAGCTCTGACTCCCCAAAAAGCTCCCGCCACAAACATAGCTAATCCTGCATATTGCCACCGGTTCGGTTTTAGCCAGGCTGATATTGCCAGCACCAGACCCGGCAGGCCAATGATTTGATAAATCGGCGATTGATGACGCTCTAAAAACACCACCGGTAACAAAGCTGCCAGCCACCATCCTAAACCTGCCCATTTCAACTTGAATCCCGATTTGATTACTCCCGTTAACATTATCAACGCGCTTCCAGCTATAAAACCTATTGCCAATTTTGTTTGCCAGAACTGCCACTGGCCGGCAAACCCTTCGGGAAAACCTGCAGCCCGGATAAATTGCCAGCGCAAATTACTCAAAGCCACCTGGGGTAAAAACTTTAGGCCATACTCTGTTCCCAGGGCCGGCGAAGCCAATAGCCATCTGCCTCCCACTATGACTAGTCCTATCAATCCTACCGGAATTAACCTTTTCCATGCCGGTTTCAGTAACCAAACTATCGGTATCACTCCTAAAGCCAACTCGTTACTTAGCAGCGCCAGTAGCCACCAGAGGCTAAATCTTACGTATCTCTGGTTCAGCCAAGCCAGGATGGCCAAAAATGCAAACAGCGGTGCCATGACCATTGATACTTCCGCCCACCAAAACAAACTCATGAAATGCACCGGATGCACTCCATAAAATACCGCCCCCCACCAGCTCAAATCTTTACTCCCGGTTAATTTATCGATAATTTTCTTGACCGTGACCGTAGTCCAAAAGTGCATTAGTACAGCTGCGGCGTGAAACCAGAACGGCCGTAAGCCAAAAACACCCTTCGTTAACCAGGTGATCAACTGCACCGATACGGGCCGGTAATAAATTCCTTCGGTTTTAAATTTAAAAAAATTAATTACTTCACCTACGTTACCGGCTCGGGAAATTATTAAATGGGTAAAATCGTCTTGGGCCAAGAAAGTCAGCAGGGCAGGGGAGTAGACTCCCAAAATTATTAACCCCAAGATGATAAAATTGCCCCAATGGTTCCAAAACCGCTTCATGTATGTATGTTAATCGACGCCTGGGACCCGTTTGTCGGCGGTGCCCAGGTTCACGTCAAAGCTTTACTTAAACACTTCCCTCATCATATCAAAGTTCGCCTCTTCCACGCCCCCCACCCTAACATCTTTATTAGAGCCCTCTGGTGCATTTATGTTATCCCTCAAGTATTATTAAGCGGCAAGTTTGCTTTCATCCACGCCCATGCCTTCGCCGCCGGTATTCCGGCCAAAATTCTGTCTCTATTGCTAGGTCTGCCGGTAGTCTATACCATTCACGGCAGTCATCTTATGGATATGAAGACTTCCGGCCCTAAAGCTTGGCTGGAAAAATTGCTGCTGACCCAAATTCGCTATACCCACCAAATTTCCGTCACCCGTTCTTTCCTAAAATATCCCAATATCAACAAAAATATATCAGTAATCAATAATGGGGTGGATATAAAAGCGTTTGATCAAATTAAAACTAAAAAGAGTAAAGATTTTACTCTCCTTTACGTTGGCCGTGATCATCCCACCAAGGGCTTAAATATTTTGCGCTCCGCATTTGCCCTAGCTAAACAGCGTTATCCGGATATTAACCTCCAGGTTGTTACCGGGCTGACCGGCAAGAAACTAATCAAAACTTACAAGCGCGCCCATGCTTTTGTGTTGCCATCGCTAGTTGAAGGTCAGCCTTTGGTTTTGCTCGAGGCTTGGGCTGCCAAATTACCGGTGATCGCTACCACCACTGCCGGCGTTGCCGAAATTGCCAACCCTAAAACCGCTATTTTAGTTGCACCCGGCAACCAGTCACAGCTTACCCAAAGTATCATCAAACTTCTGCGCTTGTCGCCTCAACAGCGGCAGGCTTTAGCTGATGCTGGCTATCGCCAAGCCCGCCGGTTTACTTGGGACAAAACTGCCGCTCAAATTGCGAGTTTATATGAACAAGTTATTAATTATTAGTTTAGTTTTACTAACAATATTTACCAGATTATATCGTCTCCCCCAGACTTTTATGTTTGCCGAAGACCAAGAAGATTTGGCCTGGCGTGTTAAGCAAATTGTGATTGATCGAAAACCTACTCTTTTAAGCGCCAAGTTTTCCGCTACCGGCCTGTATTTGCCCCCCGGATATTTATATTTCCTGGTTCCCCTTTTTATGTTTACCAATTTTCATCCTGACGTCGGCATAGTTGCGGTAGTCTTGCTTGCCGGTTTAACCGCTCTGTTTATTTTTCTAGCCGGGTACGCCCTTGGTGGTCTAAAAACCGGCTTTATCGCTTGGGCCCTCTACACTTTTTGGCCTTTGCTCCACACCTGGGATCGGATTTTTTGGAACCCCAATCTCATCCTTCCCGCTTCCTCTCTGGCTCTATTAGCCATACTCAAACACCGTCCCCTTTTAGCCGCCATCGCTTCCGGCATAGCCATTCAGTCTCATCCCCAAGCATTTATGCTGGCGCTGCTTACGCTGGTATACTTTCGCCACCGCTGGGCCATGATCTTGGGTATTTTATTTATTTCTATTTCCCCTTTGGTTTTATTTGAATTGCGTCACGGTTTTGTCATCAGTCATGCTTTGTTCCAAAGCCCATCTTTAACTTTCCATCCTTATTACTTATTATTCATCTACCCGTTTGTGATTCTGGCTCTAACATGGGTTTTTACCCGCCATCGCCTACTTATTATTTTCCCCCTGCTGTTCTTCATAACTAATCTGCCCAGAATTTTTAACCAGCCCACCCGTCCGGATAATTTAGCTAACAAACTGGCCGCCACCAATGTAGCCCTGGATCAGATTCAATCCGGTCAGGCTTCGCCTAACATTCAAATCCAGGGTTCCGCCGCCGGCTGGCATTACCTCGTCTGGTACTTAAGTCGCCAAAGGGGTATCACTAACCCAATCGCTTTTCACGAATCTTGGGATCAGTCGCCACCCGGAACAGTTATCATTAAGCCATGATCAAGATATCTTTAATTTTTCTTATTTTATTTTCTCTCTGGGTCACTCGTGACTTATTCCGGCCCGAATTTTTCCGCAGCCACGATGCCCTCTACCACATCGTCAGACTGGACCAATTTCATAAAGCCCTTATCAGCGGTCAATTTCCGGTTCGCTGGGCGCCGGATTTACTCAACGGCTTAGGTTACCCCTTATTTGTAGTTAATTACCACTTACCCTATTATTTAGCCGAAACTTTTCATCTTTTAAGCCTATCTCTGTTTGCTGCCATCAAAGCCGTATTTATCTTGAGCTTAGTCGCCTCAGCCCTCACCAGCTTCTGGCTGTTTTATGCTTGGACAAAAAAGCCTTCAGCCGCAGTCTTGGGAACAGTTTTTTATATTCTGGCGCCTTATCGCCTGGCTAACATTTTTGAGCGCGGTGCCCTAGGCGAAGCCGTGGCCTATGCCTTTGTGCCCCTGGTTTTCCTGGGCCTAGATAGACTTAAACAGAATAAATCCCATCTCCTCATTTTTGCCCTCTCCATGCTCACTTTATCTCATACCGTGGTTTTATTAACCTTCGCCCCCATTTTTTTAGCTTATACTCTCTTGTTTGTTAAGCCCAAACTAAAATTCTTATTTTTATCCGGTCTGACCACTTTTGGTTTAACCGCGTTTCAAATGTTTCCGGTTTTATTCGAGCGCCACTATCTTAAATTCGACGCTAATCTACTTACTGCTTACCAGGGTCATTTCAAAAGTTTATATCAGTTGTTGCGCCTACCCGCCGCCGGCGTTAACATCGGTACCCGGTTTCAAATAGGCTTGGTTCCTCTACTCGTTCTCATACTTGCCTGCTTTAGAATCAAAAAATTCTGGTTCTGGATTGGAAGTAGCATTTTAGCCGTTTTCCTAGTCACGCCCTGGTCTCAATGGCTCTGGGACAATTTGTCAGTTTTGCCCTGGATACTTTACCCTTGGCGCTTTTTGGGTGTAGTCGCTTTCGCCACCGCCGCCCTGGCTGCTTTAATGCGGCCCAAATTTCTTGTAATTTGTATCTTGTTACTTGTAGCTTGGTACTCCACTCGCCACTACACCAAGGTCGATGCTTTTATTCCGCCCATCTTTCCACAAGAGATGTTGGCCGGTAACGCTACTACTCAAAACGAGTTCGATCCCATTTCTCCACACAAATTGGGCAGCCCCGGCAGAGAAACCCCCGTTCGCCAAGCCGGCAATTGGCTATCTTTGGCCACAGCTACTTTTTGGCTGACTTGTTTGCTAAGATTACCCATCCATGCAGCATTGCGTCGTTTGTCGACATAAACTGGAGTTTGCTTTCACTAAACACGGTTATAAAATTTTCCGCTGTCCTGATTGTGGTCTATTTAAAACCCATTTTACGCGAGCCTATTCTCATCTAGCCAAAACTTATTATTCCAAAAGCTACTTCACCGGTAGCCGTACCCGGGCGGGTTACGCCGATTACCTGGATGATGCGCCGGTAATCCGCCGCAATGCCCGCATGTTCCTTAAGCTGATTTCCAGCTACCTGCGGCCATCTGCCCGCCGCCTATTAGACGTCGGTTGCGCCACCGGCACTTTCCTAAGCCAAGCTCAAGCTCAAGGCTTCCAAGTCGCCGGTGTTGACGTATCTGACTATGCCGTTACCGCAGCCCGCCGCTTGTTTCCTCGTGCCGTACATCATGCCACTTTAACTACCGCCAAATTTTCCCCGGCTAGTTTTGACCTGATTACTTTTCTTGACGTATTTGAACACTTGCCCTCTCCCAGTCAAGATCTGCTTCACTGCCACAATTTGCTTGCCCGCCGCGGCTTGTTGGTAATCAACACCGGCAACACCGCCAGTTTCTTAGCCAAAATCGAAGGTTCCCGATGGCATTATTTCATTCCCCCTCAACACCTATTTTTCTATTCGGCGGCTAATCTGACCAAACTCCTAATCGCTACCGGTTTCAAACCTTTAGCAGTTTATGTCACCGGCAAACATATCAGCTTGCGGTATTTATGGCATTTGATGCGTACCATCAATCATTCTCAGCTTGCCGATTGGTTATACCGCCATTTCCACCGTACTTTTATTGGTAAAATCTCTCTGTATGTTAATCTGCGGGACAATATGACTATTATTGCCCAGAAAATATGATTGTTTTCCTGATTATTATTTTAGCCGCTATCTTACGTCTGACTAATCTCTCAAACTTACCTCCTGGACTTTATTTAGATGAAGTGCTATACGGCCTTGATGCCTACTCGCTGATTCACACCGGCAAAGACATTTATGGTCATTTTCTGCCGCTGGCCCTCCAATCCAGCGGCTACTACCCACCCCTGTTTACTTATATCCTCGCCCCTTTCTTTTTAATTTTTCCCCTCGCTGCCTGGGTAGTTCGCCTCCCCGCCGCCTTGGCTGGGATTACTACTGTAGTTGTTTTATATTATTTCACCCGCCAATTAGTTGGCAAAAAACATTCCTCCACACCTCTATTTGCAGCAACTCTACTAGCCTTTTCTCCTTACCATCTGCATTTCTCCCGCGTGGCTTTCTTGGCCAGTTTCGGTATCATTTTTTCTCTTCTGGCCACTTACCTTTTTCTTAAACAGCGGATTTTATTAAGCGCCATTATTTTTGGTTTATCTACCCACGTCCATTACGGCTATAAACTTTTTTCTCCCTTACTTTTTGGCGTATTAATCATCTTATACCGCACCCGCCTCAAATTCCGCCGCCTGATAATCCCTCTAATCTTAGTTAGTTTTATCACCCTGTTTAGTAATTGGTATGCTGTGACTCGCTACAACGCCCTAAGCCGAGTTGATCAATTATCAGGTGCTTCACTTAATCAAATGATCACGGGTTACTTAAAAGTTTTTTCGCCTCAATTTCTTTTTTTCAAAAGCGGCGATTATTTACTCACTAATCCTTGGAATAAGGGTTTACTGCTCACCAGCTTACTGCCTGCCTTCATTGTTGGCACCCTTAAGTTACGCCGATTATCTTTAAATAGTTTAGTGATTCTTTTTCTTTGGCTACTTATCCCTCCGGTTCCTTCGGCTCTGGCCGGAGCAGCCACTCATCTCTTGCGCCTCAGTCCTATATTAATTCCTTTAACTATCATTTCTGCCTTGGGTCTTGAAACTTTGTTTGCCAAAAGCCGCCTCGTCGGCTTAAGCTTGGTCGTCCTGATTAGCCTTGAGACCCTATCTGCCTTCAAGTTTTATACCCGGATTTACCCTCAAGTTTCAGCTGATCTTTGGGGCCAACCTCAACGCCAACTCATCCATGAGGCGGTCACCCAATCCAAACCAATCTTGACAGACAGCTTTAATACCTTATTAGCCTTTTATGCCTTTGAAGCCAAAACTCCTCCTCAAATTCTTCAGCAGACCATTCTTCAGCCCATCACCCTCAACGGCCTTCCCGCTAAAAAAATCGATCACGTTTACTTTATTCCCGCTGAAGAATTATGATCTTCAAACCCTACCATCGCCATTGGATCATTTTAAGCTTAGTTTTTGGTTTGAGCTCACTGCTGCTTTATGCTTATTTTTGGCTTTTCACTCCCACCAGGCTCCAGGTTATTTACCAGAACTGGGATGGCCCGCTGTATACCGTTATCGCCGAAAGCTTATATAATCCCCGCATCATCAGCCAAATTCCTTATGCCGAAAACATCAAACCGCCTGAAGATTTTGCCTCCTCGTTTCCTCTTTACCCCTTGGCTATCAGACTCCTGTCTTTTATTGGCTACTTTAGAGCTACCATTCTGGTTTCTTTAATTTTTTCCTGGGTTGCCATAATCGCTTTTTATGAGCTTGTCCGGCAAAACCGCTTCACCCGGCAGCCATTATTACTATCGCTGATCTTTATTTTCCTGCCTCCCCGCTGGTTTTTAAGTTCTCACATCGGCGCTTCCGAGCCTCTATTTATCTTTCTGATTCTCATGTCCCTGATTTATTTCTTCCGCCGCCGGTATCTGGTTTCCGGAATTTGGCTCGGTCTAGCCCAACTGGCTCGCAGCCAAGCCATACTTTTCTTTGCCGGTTACGCTCTTTTTGCTTTAATCAAAACAATCAAAACTAAACGTTTCATTGCAGGCTATCTTTCCTACCTGCTTAGCCCTCTAGCCCTTTTAGGTTTTTTTGCTTATCTTAAATTTCAATACGGCAACTTTTTTGCTTTTTTCACCGCCATGAGCAAATGGCCCTTAATGGGCAGTTTCCCCTTCGCAGTTTTCAGCGCTTACCCCCATCGTTTAGTTCCTACCCCGTCACTTCAAAATCATTTTTGGATTTACCTGGTGGATATTTGGGCAGTCTTGTTGCTGGTTAAAAACCGCCGCCCCTTCTTGGCCCTCCTGACTGCCATTTATACCTTTCCCTTACTCTTTATTGTTCATATTGATCTGCCTCACTACAACCTACCCCTAACCCCGTTTTTACTCATTGCCTTTGAGCCGATTATCGCCACCAAATCATTTCTGGCCGCTGTCATAGCCCTCCTCCCGGCCCTTTATATCTTTACTGTTAAATCTATGTTCCTTAATCGCTAGCCCCCATGCCACTCTTATACGCGTCAGATCTAATTACCCAATACCTGCCCTGGTATTATCTGGTACAACTGCATCTCCGCCGGTTCCAATTACCCTACTGGGTGCCTGACCTTTACTCCACCGGCTATCCGCTTTTGGCCGAAGGCGAAACCGGAGTTTTATCGCCCATCAATGCCTTAATTTTATTTCTCTTTCCTTTTTCTTACGCTGTTACGCTTTTATACCTTACTTACGCGTTAATAGCCGTCAGCGGCACCTACTGCTTCTTATGTCGACACAGATTAACTAAAATCAGCAGCTTATTGGGTGGCCTAATTTTTACTTTTTCCGGTTTTATGGTCAGCCGTTACTTTCAACCCTCAATTATCTTCTCCGCCGCCCTTTTACCTTGGGGTATGCTGGCGGTACACCGCCAATCTTGGTGGTTGCCCTTAATTATTTATCTCCAAGTTACTGCCGGCCATCTCCAAATCGCCCTCATCAGTGCTATGGCTTACGCCTTTTATGCTTTTACGCATTTACGCCTTTACGCCCTGGTGCTTATTCTCCTTGGTCTTGGCCTCTCCGCCGTCCAACTCCTCCCTTCTGTCAAACTTTATCAATTATCTGATCGCCGTTCTTGGGATCCCATGGTGCGCTTCACCTATTCTCTGCCGCCTGCTCATTTACTGACATACATTTCCCCCAAAGCTTTTGGCATCTCTGCTCCCGGAGATAACTTGGGCTTCCGCCAGTTCGGCGGTTCGTTTTGGGAATTTAACTTAACTATCTGGACTCTGCCGTTTTTATTGTCACTTCTACCTCTTTTCCTCAAACGCTCTCCCGCGGTTTGGATTCTTTATGGCCTATGGGTTTTATTTCTTATCTTAAGTTTCGGCGGCTACACTCCCCTATACCGGCTTTTGGCTCGCTCGCCGGAGTTTCCTTTCCGTGCCCCCTCTCGTTTTTTACTCATCCCCACTTTCGCCGCCGCCGCCCTGGCCGCCCACGGTTTTAATCAGCTGGCTCGCCGCCGCCAATTTTTAGGTTTCGGACTAATTCTGGTTTCCATTGTCTGGCAAGCCACCGATCAGCTTAGAGACTACTTTCTGATCTCGCCTTCCTGGCAAACTTTAACCACTCTAACTTCTCCTCTGCTTTTATCCCAAACAGTGAACCCGGCCCTATTTGTAGTAAAATTCCACCAAGGCTTAATTATTACACTTTTAAGCTTTCTTATACTTCTTTATGCTAAAAACCGTTTCCAAAAACTTACCCCTGCTAGTTAGTTTAATCTCCCTTTTGATTCTACTGGTCGGCATTAACCGCCCCCTCGCCGGTCAGCATGATTGGAACAGCGTCTTTTTTGGTAATGCTGCCCGCAACCATCTGCGCTTAGGGTTACTTAAAACCAAATTAGGCGTAGCCACAAACATCAACCCCCAGCCCAATGAGACTCTGGGTTACTACACCCACCACCCCATCTTAATGCCCTTGTTTTTAGCCGGCAGCCTGGCTATTTTTGGTCCGGCTGAGCCGGACTGGGCTATTCGCCTGGTGCCGGTAATTTCTGCCACGGTGATGATTTATTTTTTGTTTAAGTTAGTCCGCCGACTTTGGGGTACATCAGCCGCCATTCTGGCCGCATGCTTTCTCACCTTCTCTCCCATGTTGCTCTACTATTCCAAAATTCCCATTCACGAAACCGTAGTTTTGGGGTTTCTTGGTTTTACCTTCTGGGCTTACTTTGCTAAACGCTACTGGTTGGTAGTCATCGGCCTGATCCTGTCTCAACTCACCAGCTGGGCCGGCTATTACCTATCTTTATATTTACCCCTTCATTCTCTTCTCTTTGCTCATTTGCCTCGCCGCAAATCATTAATTCTCTTTCTCATCGCTCCCCTCATGTTTCTGGTGTTTATCTTACATAGTTTTTGGCTTACTGGTAATTTAGAGTCCTTGTTCACGGCTTTTCTATTTCGTGTTAATATCCCTAGCGCCTCACAGATCTTTGGCTTTAGTTACGGAAAATTCCTTATTCTCCAAGCCCGCTGGATCGTTATCTATTTCACCCGCATTATAGTGTTACTCAGTCTAGGCTGGTTAGCCGGCATCATAATCCGCCGCCGTATTACTCTTCAAGATAGCTATTTATTACTGTTATTAATTTTTGGCTTTACCCATAATGCCTTATTCCGCCAGCAAGCCTTTATTCACGACTACACCCTGATTTACGCCCTGCCCTTCTTTGCTGTCTCCGCCGCCGTGACCCTATTTAAATTAAAACTTAATGTTGTAGTTTTACTAGTTGTTTTAGTCATTTTTGCCACCGAGCGCTTGAGTTACGTGCAGGCTTTATTCCATAGTGGCGACGCCAATCCCGGTGTCCCCTTAGGTAAAGCCATTAACCGCTGGACCACACCAGCCAGCTCCACCCTTATTCTTAACACCGAGCTGATGCGCTTTTACGACGTATTTATCAACTACTATGCTGACAGAAAAGTTATCGCCGCCGATAAACTTACGCCCGAACTTATGAATCAAGTTGACTATATTGTTATTCCTAAGAGTCACGATTATGTTACTGCGGAAGATAAATACTGGCTCTATACTCACTTTCCGCACCGGGAAATTCCCAACGGTATTTTTTTCCAGCTATGAATCCTAAAATTTCCGTAGTCATGAGCGTTTACAACCAAGGCCAATATTTGCCCCAAGCCATTGATAGCATTCTGTATCAATCTTTAGCTGACTTTGAATTTTTGATTATGGATGATACCTCGACTGACTCCACGCCTCAGATTCTCACCAGTTATCGCGACCGGCGGATTAACGTTTTTACGCACCGCCGCCGATCCGGCTTAGCCGGATCACTCAATCAACTAATTAAAAAGAGTCAGGCAGATTATATTGCCCGCATGGATGCCGACGACATTGCTTATCCACAGAGGTTAAAAATTCAGCTTGATTACTTAACTTGCCACCCTCATGTTGCCGCCTGTGGCACTGCCGTGGACTTAATTAACTCTGCCGGTAAACCGATTGGCCAAAAAACTTTTCCCCGGCATATCACTAAAACCTTATTAATGCGCTACAATCCGCTGATCCACTCCACAGTCATGGCGAAAAAGGAATTTTGTACCTATGATCAAACTCTCAATGGCGCCGAAGACTATGATTTATGGCTGCGCTTAGGCGGTAAATATAAATTAGCCAACATAAACCAAGTTTTGTCAGCTTACCGTGTCAACCCGCAAGGAATCTCTTGGAACAGTTTAAAATGCACCGAACTTCAGGCAATTAAAGCGCGATTAAAAGCATTGGGGCGGTATAATTATCCTTTATGGCAATCAATTTTTCTGACCAAACCCATTTTAAGCTACTTTATTCCTACTTGGGTAAAAAAATTAATCTTCAACATAAAATGATCAAAATTATTACGCAAGTAACAAGCTTGCTTATTGTTCGTCTACTCAAAAAACTGGAGTGGGGGAGTGCCCTGGCTTGCCGGTTAACTTACTGGACCGGTAAAGCTCCGGTTCCCACTCACCCTAAGCACCTGGTCGATTTTGGCCAGCTTTACTATTTACGTCACTTAAAACCAACTGATCGGGTTTTAGATTTGGGCTGTCACGCCGGAGAACATGCTTTCAAGGCAGCCCCATACGTCAAGCAGGTTACCGGGGTAGACATCAATTTACTGCCGCACGGCCGCTGTCCCCGTAACGTTAAATTTCTCACGGGAGACCTGGAAAAAAAATTGCCTTTTGCATCTCATCAGTTCACTAAAGTTTTTTTCTTTGCCGTTTTGGAGCACATCCGCCGCCGCGATCAATTACTTGCGGAAATTCATCGGGTTTTAACGCCTAATGGCCAGTTGTTTATTTCTGTACCCAACAAAAATACTGCCTGGAAAAAACTCCAGCGCTCTGTGGGTTTAACTGGTTTCGCCGATCCGGATCATAAATTAGAGTTTTCCCGAACCCAAATAATCAATCTGTTAAAATCTCACCATTTCCAGGACATCAAAGTTCAAACCACCGCCTTCGACACGCCCCTATCGGGGTTGATTGACTTAGCCGGAGGATTTTCCTTAAATCTTTACAAGCGGCTCATGCGCTGGAAAATCAACCAGGGTAAAAAATATCCCGCAAACACCGTCGGCTTTTTAATCACCGCTACTAATGGCTAAAACTAAGTTACACATCTTAATGCTCACCGAATATTTCTACCCCCAGGCTCGCGGTGGCTCTGAACAAAGCGCTTATTATTTAGCCAAGGCTTTAATCCAACATGGCCATCAAGTCAGTGTTTTAACTCCCAATTACGGTGCTAAAGCTATAGAGACATGGCAGAGAATCCGCATTTTTCGTTTCGGAATCGGCAAAAAATTATCCTCCGCCGAAACATCACTTACCCCCTTTTGGCATACGAATCTGTTCTGGTTTCTGACTTCACTGCTGGCTTTATGGCGCACTCTGCGTCAATGGCAACCTAAGATCATCCATGTCCAGGGCAAATATTTCTTGCCCGCCGCCGTTATCATCGGCAAGTTATATCGCCTGCCGGTCATCTTTACCGCCCGCGACTACCAAATTATCTGTAATTTAGGTTTATGCCTGTGGGATAAACCCCACCGCTGTAGTTTGAAAGAATTCTTATTTGCCGAATTCCCTAATTACCTGCAGCGCTATCTCCCCCACGCCTCATTCTTAAGTTACTGCCTCCAACTTATATTTGCCCTCCGTGGCCGTTTGATTAGCCGCTGGCTTTACTTTTTTGCCCGTCAAACCCACATCGTTACTATCAGCCGCAAGGAACAGCGCATTTTTGCCGCCAACGGCCTCAACAGTAAAGTCATCTACAATACCATGGATTTTCCTCAAGCTGTTTCCGTTCCCAGAAAACCACAAATTATTTTTGCCGGTAGGTTGACTCCAGGTAAAGGCGCTCATTTATTAATTCCCACCCTCTCCCAGTTCCAAGCTGCCGCCTACAAGCTGATAATTGCCGGCGACGGCATTTTAAGATCGAAGCTTCAATCTCGATCTTCGATTAAACTCTTAGGTCAAATTAGTCACCGTCGGTTAATCCAGCTTTATCAACAATCTCAACTGGCCATTTTCCCTTCAGTTTGGCCCGAGCCGTTTGGCAGGGGAGCTTTGGAAGCCCTTGCCGCCGGCACGCCGGTGGTTACCTCCAACCGCGGCGGCTTACCCGAAATAGTCCAAGATAAGTATGGCTTGTCAGTTGAACCTACACCTGAAAAATTAGCTCAAGCCATTAAACAAGTTCTCCAAAACTATCACCAATATGTTAACAATATCCGCCAGGACCGGCAAAAATTAAATTTCCAATTTAATCTGCAGCCGGTTAGCCAGTATGAAAAACTCTACTCTAGCTGTCTTTCTTAATTTAGGCGAAAGCTTTGCCAGCTTGGGCGGCCAGGCCGAACTGATGATCAGCCAGAATATTGCCGCCTTTGCCAAGGCTTTTAAGCGGATTTATGTCTTCACTTATAACCAAGAATCAGTCAAATTGCCGCCCAATTGCATTCTGATTACGCCGCCGCGGCCGCTTCACCGTTATCTTTATGCCCTTTTATTGCCCTTCATTCATGGCCGGATTATCCGTCAATGCCAAGTTTTACGTTGTTTTCAACTTTCCGGCACTGTTCCGGCTATCGTGGCTAAATTGATCTACGGCTCCAAGTTTGTTTTTAACTACGGTTATGACTATGCCGCCTTCGCCCGCCTCGAAGGCAAAGCCCTGCAAGCCCGATCGTTTTCCCTGCTTTCTCTCGTTGCGGTCAAATTCGCCGCTGGTGTGATTGTCAAAAACAAAGGCTTAAAAATTAAAGGCCACTATCTCCCCAATGGCGTCGATATTCACCAATTTGCTCCCAAGCCAAAATCTAACTCCAAAATTAAAACAGTTTTATTTATCGGCCGCCTCGAACCCCAAAAAAATCTGGCAATTTTATTAACGGCCTTAGCTCAAGCGAAGCGTAAGCTGAAAATTATTTTTGTGGGGCAGGGGAGTCAAAAGCAAATCTTAATCTCCCAAGCTAAAACATTAAAACTCAATCTTACGATTCGTGATAATCTCACTCATTCTCAATTACCTAAACTTTACCAATCCACCGACGTGTTTGTTTTGCCTTCGCTCATCGAGGGCAGTCCCAAAGTTTTGCTGGAAGCCATGGCCTGCGGTCTGCCTGTTGTCGCCACGGCTGTTCCCGGCATCACAGAAATTATTAAATCCAAAGTTACCGGAGTTCTAGTTAAACCTACGGTAGCCGGGTTAACTTCAGGCATCAACTATGTCTTATCTCATCCCCAGCAAGCTCGCCGCCTCGGTATTTTCGCCCGCCGCCGTATTCAGGCCGAATTTGGTATAACCCAGGTTATGAATCAAGAAATTGCCATTTTAAAATCAGTATGATTATTTCGAAGAAACAAACTTGTTTTATTTACTCTCCCCAACTGGGTATTTCGCCTACCTCGGCACTTGGCGGTGAGGTTTACGACCGGGAAACTCTCACCCGCTTAGCTCAAGCCGGTCATACCATTAAAGTTTTACTCCCCAAAAACCGTCCCTACGACCGGATTAAAAACTTGCGGATTTCCTTGGCCCCCCTGACTCATATTCCTGCCCGCATTTACAATTTATTTTGGCTGCCCCAGGCCATCAAATTAGCTTGGGGCAGGAAATTCGACCTGCTCCGGATTCATGTACCCGAATTCTTTGGCCCCGGAGTCTGGGTGTTTAAACAATTGTTTCCCCACATTCCCGTCGTCGGCCATTATCATCTGGACGAAAACGGATTGATGTTTAATCTTGTTAACCGCCTGTTTTTGAATAGCCATGACTTAATTATTGCTGATAGTCATTATCTGGCTAATCAGATTAAAACCAAATTTCACATCGCATCTCAAAAAATAGCCGTTATTCATTGCGGTGCCGATGTTGACCTACTTAAACCCGGTCCCAAAAATTCTTCATTAATTAAAAAATGGAAGCTTACCAACAGGGTAGTTATTCTTTATCTGGGGTTATTTATCAAGCGCAAAAACCCTAGCTTCTTAATTAAAGTTTTTGCCCGCCTGAAACAACTCCACCCCCGCATTAAACTCATCATGATCGGGAAAGGCCCTGAAGAAAATAATTTAAAAATATTAACCCAAAAACTTAAACTGACACCCGACATCATCTTTCCTGGTCCCCAATATGGTCTAAATAAACTGGCATATTATCGCACTGCCGATATTTTTGCCTTTCCCTCTCATAACGAAGGTTTTGTTCTGTCGATCCTTGAAGCCATGTCTGCCGGCTTGCCCCTGGTAGTGCCCCGCACGGTATCTTTTCCCGAAGCCGTTACCCACGGTGTCAACGGCTATCTCTGCCGCCCCCGTAGTCTTAAAGATTGGATAAGGCATTTATCCGGTCTTATCAGACACAAAAAATTACGTCAAACCATGTCTCGCCAAGCCCGCCGCCGGGCTATTAAGGATTTCAGCTGGAAAGTCTGTGCCCAAAAATTGGCTAAGTCCTATCAATCTTTACTCGCTTCTCGATCCTGACTCCGCTCTTAAGTTGCTTTACATCCACTAATTTATATTCCCAAAATGCCTTGAGCCACGTTTCCCACCGATAATCTGACGCCGGATTATCCTGTTCCATAATTAAAAAAATCATTCCCGCATCTTTTTTCGGCGGATCGTAAATTAATTTATTGCGCACATAGTCATGCTTGCCTGGCAGGTAGCTATATTCTACCGGTCCCCGCCAGCTTTTTTGTCTTTGCCACCAAAACAAGTATTGGTACGGATAATCATAAATCGGCCCGGTATAGGTATACACCGCATATGTTTCATCTCCGCCCCAATCAATGACAGTCTTGACCGCTTCTAGCTGGTTTATGAACAATTTCATGTCTTGCCCGGAAGCAGCCTTATCGGGCAAAAAACCCCTTGCATTCCATAAGCTAAAGCCTACAAGGTAAATTATTACCAAAGCCTTATTCAACCCTGATAACCACACTGCTGTTATTACTACCACTATTGGAATTAAGGCATAAACATACCAAATCTTAAATTGAGCTGGGAACAGTATTGCTTCGATTAAGAAAATGCCCAATAGCGCCACCAAAGCCATCAAAAACTTATCGTGGCCTTTTTTGGTTATCACCCAAACTAAGGCAATTAAGCTAATTACACCACCGGTTGATTGCTGCAACAGGTCCCAAAACAACTTAGGCCGCTGTATTAATCTTGAGCTCAAGGTAGCCCAGTCTCCCAAGCTTTGGTTTTCTCCCTGGATGAAACCAAACAAGGATCTGGTTTGTAAAAATCCATGTCGGAGTTCAAATACTGCCTGGGGCAGCAGAGGAATGCAAAAGTACATTAGTGTTTTAATCCCCAACTGCCAAGTTAACTTTAACCTGAGCCAAAAAATCAGCCACGCTACATAAACCAGCAAAAATCCGACCCAAAATAAATTAGTCTGTACCCCTAAAGACGCTAACACAGCTATCCAGGGTAGAGCTTGGGCATCACCTCGGCTTAGGCGGTACAGCGGCTCTAAAATCAACACCCCTAAAATAAGCGACGGATTAGTTTGAAATATAAAATTAGATACATACAAAGATAAAGGTGCAAATGCCAACAAAGTTAGGCCTATTAAGCCTACGACCGGACTCAAGCGCGATTTTAAGAACCTATACAACAATATCAATGCCGCTAAGTTAACTATCAAAGCGTATATACTTCCCCCCAATGGATGCCCGTCAAACAACACAAAAAATATAGCCAGCAAATAATAAGTTAACGGACCATAAAACACCCCTTGAAGCGAAGACCACGGCCCCACCAAAATCAATTTTTGGGACAGAACTAAATCTCTCACCCATAACCAATCTCTGGCTGAATCAAAGTGAAATAATATTTTTTCGGTTATAATTGGTGGTAACCTAACCAACACAGCCAATAAGCCAATCAGACTGGCCAACATCAACCATCATGATACACTTTTCCCGCCGAGCCTTTCTCTCCGCCCTGATTCCCAGCTTAATTTTCTGGTGGATAGTATTAATTTTCCTGTTTGACTTCCACCAAGTTCTCCTCATCCGCAAAACCAGATTCTACCTGGATCCCAAATTCGCCGGATTCCATCTCATGTTCAACGAAGCCATTACCCGCATCACCGGATATGATATCCGTTTTTCCCGTCCTCTTGATCTACTGTTCCTGCCCTTTGGGTTTAAACCCAGTCAACTGCCTGCCTATCATTTAACTGTCTCTCCCCAAGATCTTGCCCAGCTTAATCTTAAAGTTGTTGCCGCTCTCCGTACTAAGCTGCCTTTTCTCACCGACGAATATAATATTTCTGTTCCGGCCCAAGTTAATTTTGCGGGGAGTAATTACCAGGCCAAATTTAATTATCGAGGTGACCGGCCATCTCATTGGACCGGTAATAAAAAATCCCTTAACGTAAATTTTATCGATCCACCCCGTCGCCTCAATTTAATTATTCCCGAAGAGCGCGGCTTTGTCGACGCTGCCTTGGCTAAACATGTCGCCCGCAAATTAAATCTTATGGTTCAAGACGATGATTACGTCACTGTTTTCTTAAATGGCGATGATCTGGGCACTTACTACCAAACGGAAGAAATGGATGAACAATTTCTTATCCGCCGCCAAAAGCCCATCGGCAACCTTTACGCCGACCGGTTCGGCGATGTGCCATGGAGTCCCCAGCTCAAGCCCTTTGATAATGTGGATGACTGGAAGAAAAAAGTCACTCACCCGGACCAAACTAAAGATCAAAAGCAAGACTTAAATCAATTGCTTGACTGGCTCCACCAACAAGAACAAGGAAAAAACTTACCTAACACTTTATTTGATGTAGATAGTTTTATCCGTTGGCAAGTCCATTTCCTGCTTATGGGCAACTTGTCTCAAGATTATCAGCATAATTTGAAACTTTATTCTAACCCCCAGACTAAGCTCTTCGAATTTATCGTTGATGATATTACCTTCTCTCCTGATGCCGGTAATTTATTTCTGCCCTGTTTCGTGTTTGATATTAATCGCGATAATCTCTACGCTAACCGCCTGGTCACCGCCTTAAACCAGGACCCGGAAATTTTATCCGCCCGCAACCGCTTGCTTAAAACTTATCTGTCAAATCCTGCCAATCTGGAAGATGATCTCAAGTTTGTCAATGATTTAATTTCCCGTTTAACCCCGGAATTATATCGCGGTATCAGGCGATCCACTTACTTACAGTTGACCTACTCCCTGTGGCATACCCCCCGTGGCCTTAAATCCTGGTATGATCGTCTCAACCATGAACTGGAAACCTGTTATTAACTGGCTGGCTTTATTTTTAATCGTCAACCTAGGTCTAATTAGCTTTTTGGGTCTATCATTCCTCTGGCTCTCCCGCGATACTATTTGGGCTAAAATTATTCAGCTACTATGAAACGGATAATGTATGTTTACAGTCAGCCCAGACAAACCTGGTACGCAGACGTTACCCGGGGCCGCATGCCGGACCATGTCCTTTACGGCATGAACTGGCTAAACTGTTTTGGGTTTACCACTTCTTTGTCAGACCTGGGTTTTTCCAGATGGAACCTGCTTAAATGGCCTATTTCCCCCTTGCAAAAAAAGTTTATGCGTCAATTTGGCGTCGGCTTTCAGCTGGATCAGGCTTTAATTCTCTTGCCGCAACTTAGGTCTGCCGATCTGATTATCACCACAAATGACTCATGCGGCTTGCCGGTAGCTTTCCTAAAATATATACACTTACTGGCAACTCCCCAGATTTATATCCACATGCATTTGATCCCCAACCAGTTTATCTCGGAGTTACTTAAACAACCCCGGGCAATTGTTAGTGTTTCTGCGCAAGTTGATATCTCCGGCCAAAAAATTTACTTTTCTCCTCCCGGCGTCGATATTAGCTTTTTTAAACCCCAACCAGCGGCCAATAAATATGATATAGTGGCTATCGGCCGGGATCCTGGCCGCGATTATCAGACTCTGTTTCGGGCTCTGGCCCACTTACCTGTCAAAACTTTAATTATTTGCGATCCCAAAAATCTCCACTCCTTGGCACTACCGGCTCATGTCACCGTCGAGCATCAAGCTTCATATCGCCGAGTTCGACAAGCTTATCATCAGGCCCGCCTGGTTGTTTTACCGACTAAACATAGGGCTATTTCGGGCCAAACCAATTTCCTCGAAGCCTTAGCCTGCGGCAAACCGGTGATTGCCGCCGACACTCCCACCTTACGCCAGAGTTTTAGCTCATCAACTAGGAGCTGTCTATATTATCAGCCCGAAGACGTCACCGACTTGACCCAAAAGATTGATTATTTATTGCACCGGCCTAAACTGCAGCTCCATTTAGGCCAAGTCGCTAGGAAAACGGCTTTACGCTATTCTTCTAGAAAATTTGCCGAAAAATTAACCGCTTTAATTAACCTAAAACCATGATTCTGATATTTAGCTTTAATATTTTACTTAGACTTATTTTTACCTTCTACGGTTACATAGCCACCGAAGAAGGCATGCTGCTTTATAACCAACAATTAGCTTATTCCGGTCAACTCCCCTTTATTGACTACGATGCTTGGACCAGCTTATTTCATGATTACCTCTTAGGTTGGCACCAGTTTCTCCTCGGCACTTCAATTTTGATGCAACGCCTAGTCGGCCTCACTTTGGCTTTAGTGGTTTTTTGGCTGACTGTCAAACTTGCCCGCAGGTTAAACCCTAAATCTACTCACCTAGTTGCTCTGCTTTTAACTCTTGGTTCACCCCTTTATCTTTATTTCTCTACCATCCCTTATTCTGAACAATTCATGACCTTGTTTATCACCCTATCGCTTTTTTGTTTGGTTACTAACCGTTCCGCCTTAGCTTTTCTCTCCTCAATCGCCGCCGGCCTGATTCGATCTCAAGCTCTACCGGTTACTTTTCTTGTTTGGATATATCTGTTTTTTATCCAACCTCGCCGTAGTTTTCTTAAGCTAAGTTTAGTTGGCGCTGGCTTTGCTCTAGTTTTATTAAGCCCTTTTTTACTTATCAGCCCCAGCCACGTTATCTGGGCTTTCTTTTGGCCGCTTAAGGCTAGTCAAACTTTGATTTACCAACAGGGTTTTCAGGGAGTTAATTTATCTCACCTGGTGAATTTTACCCTGGAAGCCACACGTGACTACGGCTTGTTAACTGCCATCATTACCGCCGGCCTGGCAGTTTTTGGCTGGCCCAACAAACTTTACCGCCGCTTTTACATTTTAACTCTCGGCATTATCCTGAGCCAATTAGCCGTTGCCCTTATTCACCAACCTCCCTATGCATCCTATCTTTACCCCTTTGTCCCACTACTGGCTCTTTGGGCCGGTTTCTACCTCAGCCGCACGCTTAAATTTACCCGCATCCTGATTACGCTGCTTTTGTTAACTAACTTTATTATTTTCCCCCATGCCCAATTCATAAAAACTTCCCTAGCTAGTTTATCTACTACCCCCCATGAACTCCTCCAGCAAATTAGCAGTTATCTTACCCGGTATGTTAGTCCAGAGGACGAGATCTTGTCTTTCTACATTCCCATCGTTACTCAGGCTAACCGCAGGTTACCCCCCAATCTTAACCGCGGCAGCGGCTCTCTTAGCTTTTTATCTACGTCTCAGGCCCAAAAACATCATTTAACTAACCTGGACATGCTCACCGCCTACCTCAAATCTAGCCGGCCTGCCGCGGTGGTTTTTACCAGCAAAGACCTAGTCAGATTAACTCCTGATCAGCGCAGCGTATTCCTTGCCAGTGTCGAGTCGTACTATTACCTGGCCCAAACTTTCTCTCAAATCAGTCAGATTGAGGATCCCAGAACCAGAAATCTGTTTATCTACTTACCTCTTGCCTCCAATGCAACTCATGATTACTAAAGTCAATCATTGCCGCATCTGCCGCTCAAAAAACTTAACCCCCTTTTTGGATCTTGGCCCCATGCCACTACCCAACGGCTTTCTTCAGGCCAGCCAAATTAACCAGCCGGAACCCACTTATCCTCTAACTGTAGGTATTTGCTCTGACTGCAATCTGGTTCAATTAGTTAACGTAGTCGATCCAGAAGTTATGTTTCGCAACTATGCTTACATTCCCTCTACTTCTCAAACCAGATTGGATAATTTTCGCCACATTGTCACCCAGGCCCTCAAGTTTTTCCCCCCTCCCAAAAATGCCCTAGCCATAGACATAGGCTCAAACGACGGCAGTTTGCTCTTAGAATTCAGAAATCAAGGCCTCAATACTTTGGGAGTGGATCCGGCCGAGAACCTGGCCAAAATTGCCCAACTCAAAGGCATCAATACTCTCAATACTTACTTCACCACCAAGCTAGCCAGAAAAATTAAGCGTCATCAAGGACCGGCTACCTATATTACTGCTACCAATGTAGTAGCCCACATCAATGATTTAGGTGATTTTTTCTCTGCCATCAGAACCCTGCTTCACCCTCAAGGTATTTTTATTTGCGAATTTCCGTATCTGGTTGATCTGTTGCAGAAAAAATTATTTGACACTATCTATCAGGAGCACCTGTCATATTTTGCTGTTCAACCTCTCTTGCACATCATTGCTAAAAATAAACTGAAAATAATTAATATTCGCCGTACTCCTATTGATGGCGGTGCTTTACGCTTGACCCTGTCTCAGGCTGAGTCGTCTCGCCCCGAAGATTCAAATTACTTAAAAAAGCTGATTCAGCTAGAACAAAAACTCAAGCTTCATAAACTTGCTCCTTACCGTAGACTTTCCCGGGAAGTCAACAAGCTTCGTCGTCACATCCGACAGACCTTAGCCAAACTTAAAACATCTGGTAAATCTATCGCTGGCTACGGTGCTGCCGCTCGAGGCAACATTCTCATCAACTACTCTGGCATCGGTAAGTACTTAGATTTTATTGTCGACTCCACTCCCTACAAACAAGGTCTCTATACCCCAGGTAGCCACATTCATATTTTCTCTGAAGCAGAAATTCTTAAACGCCAACCGGATTACGTCTTAATTCTAGCCTGGAACTTTGCTGAAGAAATTATCAAAAAACAAAACCAGTATCGTCGCCGGGGAGGCAAATTTATTATCCCCGTACCAGATGTCAAAATTATCTAAGCCAAAAATAGTGGTGATTATGCCGGCTTACAACGCCGCCAAAACCGTGGTTGACTCGTATCATCAACTCCCCAAAAACCTCATCGATCAAATCATTCTGGTTGACGACGCCAGTCAGGATAACACTTACCAAATCGCTAAGAAACTACCCATTACAGTTTACAGAAATCCTCTTAATTTAGGCTATGGAGGCAACCTTAAAATTTGCTTAACTCAAGCTCTTAAAGCCGGAGCTGATATTATCATCGAGTTTCATCCCGATAACCAATATGATCCTAAAAACCTCCCCCTTTTCATTGATAAAGCTCTTCAGGGTTACGATTTTGCCCTTGGCTCAAGGTTCATTCACCCCAAAGAAGCTCTTGACAATAAAATGCCCCTAATCAAATTTATTGCCAATCGTAGCATGTCTTTCATTGACGAATTTATTCTTGGCATTGAACTATCAGAATTTCATTCTGGTTTTCGCATGTACACCAAAAACATGCTCACCCGGGTACCTTATTTGAAAAATTCAGATGACTACCTGTTCAGTTTCGAGATTATTGTCCAAGCAGTTTACTGGCACCTTAAAATTGCCGAGGTACCCATTTCTTGTCAGTATCATCCCGATATGCACACTGCCAACCTACTGAAAAGCACGATATACGCCCTGGGTACCTTCAAAATCCTAGGCCAGTACCTTATTTCTAAATTTTTTGGTTTTCCCTTAGGTTGCTTTAAAACATGAAGCCAATTATCTCTGCTTCTGGACTGACCGGCTTGGTTGGATCTAGGGTTAAACAGCTAACTAGCTCCGACTTTACCTGGCATAACTTCAGTCTTAGTACCGGAGTCGACATTACTCAAGCCCATCAGGTTGAAAAAATTTTGACTAACTCCCCCAACGCAGTTTTTGTCAATTTCTCTGCCTTTACCGATGTCGCCGCTGCTCAAGCACAACAAGGTGATGCAACCGGTAGCTGCTACAGACTCAACGTTATCGGGCCCAAAAATCTCGGTTTAGCTTGCAAAAAATTCCGTAAACACTTAATCCATCTGTCCACCGACGCTGTCTTCGACGGCCGTAAGTCTAAAGCATACATCGAAACCGACCGGCCCCATCCTATCAGTTGGTATGGCCAAACCAAACTGCAGGGCGAGCAGGAAATTCTGGCCTCCGGCTGTGAATATACTATCGTTCGTATTGCCTATCCCTTCCGGGCTAAGTTTAAGCTCAAAACAGATTTTGTCCGTAACATCATGCACCGATTGTCTCGCCACCAAACTGTGTCTATGTTTACCGATACCCAGTTTACCCCCACTTTTATTGACGATATCGCTACCGCCATTGCAGCTATCGTCTTAAGAAAAGTCACCGGCATATTCCACTGTGTCGGTTCCAGCATCATCTCTCCGTTTGCCGCAGCTCTTGATGTTGCTGCCACTTTTAATTTCAACTCCGACCTTATCCTTAAAGCTCGCAACCATTCCTATCCACCCAATGCTGGTCTATCAAACCGCAAAGCCACTAATCAACTTGGCGTTAAATTCTTAACTTTCCCTCAAGCTCTTGACCGCATCAAACACCAGCTTAAATCTCCATGAAGCCCTTTTTAGGTCTTGTTTTTGTGATGATTTTTTTCATGCGTGGTTGGTGGCAGGCAGGTGTACCCCTAACTCCCCGCGAAGAAAATATTCCTCAACTTACACATATCTGGAACCTCAAAGCTGCTGCTGACAAGGGAGTTCTATGGGCTACTTGGAACCCGCTCAATAATGCCGGTGCTCCCAACCTAATCCAGAGGAGCTATCTTATTTTTGCCCCCCTAGCTCAACTGGCCGATACCAATCGGATTTCCGTGGACTGGATTTATCGCCTGGCAAACCTTATCGCCTTTGCTCTGTCCGGCTTAGGTGTGTATGCATTGCTGCGTGTCCTCAAGCTTAACCCCTGGGCCAGCTTTATCGGCGCTTTAGCTTATATGTTAAGCCCGCCTCACATTACCTTAGCCTCCGACCTACTAGATTTCAATTTTTATTGGGCTAGTATCCCGTGGGTTTTTTACCTTTTAGAACGGTTCATAGTTTCCCGTCACAGCTTTGCAATTTCTAGCCTGACCGGTCTGTTATTAGCCTTCGCTTATTTTGCCGGCAATACCTACTTCATCACGATTTTCCCCTTCTTATGCTTTTACGCTTTTATGCGTTTATACTTAAGCCGCATTTCCCTTAATCTAATTATCAGATTCGGCTTTTTAACCCTGGCTTTCTTTTTGTTAAGTTCCGCCTTTGTCATCTTGCCTACTGTCATGGAAACTTCTCATACTTGGTTAAGCCGGGAAATCACCCGTCAACAAATTATTGACCTGCCTCATCCGGAAGATATCCTTCGGCTCTTCCCCTTGCGCTGGCAGGGCCATTCACCGCTGGCTTGGGACTTTGATACTCGCTATCCCGATTTAAGCTGGTACCTGGGTACGGTAGTGGTTCTCCTGGCGATTACTGGCATCTTAAGCTTCAGGGCTAATTGGCGTCAGTTTCTTCCCGGCAGCTTACTCTTAATTTCAGTTATTCCTTTTTTCCTGATTATGCGTTCCCCCCCATTAAAGCTGCTCGTCTTGAAACTGTTACAGCTGTTACCTACCGTCCAATCAATTTTTGACCGCACCTACCGCCTGTTTATCTTACCCAGTTTCATCTTATCTCTGTTGGCTGCTTTTGGCGCCGCTAATTTACTTCGCCGCCGCACCTGGCTTGGCCCCATCATGGTCATTTTACTAGTATTCGACTTTTCTCCTCTATCAGCTTATTTTTTTACCGCCCCCCGGGATGATCTAAAACCTTCAAATTCTATTCTGGCCAAACTCAATTCCGGCTCTCCCGGCCGTTATTGGTCGCCTTTTACTTTTGTTAAGCATTTGCCCCGCTACCGTCTCGAATATACTACCAGCTACATTACCCGCCCCCGGGTCAACGGCCAATATTCCTATACTGCTTTAGCTCCCCGCTACACTTCCGAAGTTTTTGAAAAAAATCTTTTTGGCGCCCTGGAAAATCAACGTCAATCTGTTGATCAAGTCAGCCAGTGGCTTAACTGGGGCGACACCAGCTATATTCTTCTCCACCGCCGCTTGTTTGATTACGAACCCATCTTACCCCAATTACAACAGCTTAATTGGGCCGAAATCGACCGTGACCCTAATTTTATTCTGCTGGAAAACAGTCGTTATCTTAATCCCTGGAGCCGACCGGCCCCCGATCATCTTACTGCTACCATTACCGCGGACTCACCAATGTTAATCACAACCAGTGAATCCTGGTATCCCGGCTGGCAAGTGACAGTCGATCACACCCGCGCGCCTTCAGTTCGGGCCAATTACGCCTTTTTGGGTGTTAACATTCCAGCTGGCCGGCACCAAATCGATTTTTACTATCGTCAACCCTGGTATTACCTGGTGGGCAAATTAATTTCCCTGGTTACCCTAGGCTTAATTATCTATGCTCAAAAAACTTCTCGTTCTAGTTCTTAGTTTAGTTTTAAGCGCTAGCGTTCTACTCGCCGCAGAAGGTTTGTCTCGGCGGCAGTGGCAGCGTCAGCTGCTCTCCCGCCCGCCGGTCTACAAAGCCGATCCTATTTTGGGTTTTCGCCTCAAGTCCAACTACCGGGGTGTGCACCAAGCTTTAGGCACTAATCAGCCGATTACTATTACTACTACCAGCCAGGGTTTCCGTGATCATCAAATTTATACTTACGCCAAACCGGCTAATACTTTCCGCATCTTGGTCTTAGGGGATTCTTTTGTTGAGGGCGATGAAGTTAATTTGCCTCAAATTTTCACCAAACAGCTCGAGCGGCAACTTAACCTTCGTCAAAACGGCGTTACTTTTGAGGTGATTAATGCCGGTTGGCGCGGCTCAAGCACCCTTCAACAATATCTGTGGTTAAAGAATGAGGGTCTAAAATTTAACCCCGACTTGATTATTTTAAATTTCTCCATCGGCAACGACATCACCGAAGCCGACTTATTCGATATCCAATTTGATGCCCAAGGTTTAGCTGAAAAACTCACCCTCAAAAATACTTACGTCGATTCACAGGGCTTTCTTCAATCTACCCATTCCGGTCTATGCGATCAATCCTATTTCTGTCGGCTTTACCTTCGGCCCCTGCGCCAACGCCCTCAATCGGATTTCTCCAAGCCCCTGTGGCAACTGACCCAGGCCCACCTTTTAGCCATCAGGGATTTAGCCCAAACTCACGGTAGCCGGTTTATGTTAACTATCACTCCTGCCATTAAGCCCGATCTCTTCACGCATCAGCAACTGATTGATTTCGCCACCAGTTCTGACATCGCCTTTGTGGACTTGTGGCCTCAATTCAGCCAGCGCGCTGACCGGCAGCTTTACTTTAAAGCCGATCCTCACTGGACCGCTGCCGGTCATGAATTGGCCAGTCAAGTTATTGCTGACACTGTTTATCCGCCAGCCTCTTTTTTAGTTGCCGGCCATGCTTACGGTTCGCCTTCCGGTATCAACCTGGGGCTATATCCTAAATTCCTATCCCGTCTTCAACAGTCCCTTATTTCCGAGACTAAATTTTTGGTTCTTACCGGCGACATTATCCGTGATATTCGCCATCCGGAATCTTGGCAACAGGTCCAGCATGAACTTGATCAATTAGGCTTAACCTCCTACTTTGTTACCGGCAACCACGGTTACGATCGATTCTCCCGTGATTTATTTACCGAAAAGTACGGCAATACTTATTATAATTTTGACTACCAAGACAATCGGTTCATCATTTTAGACACCCAAAAACAAGCTTACTCTGTCTCCCCGGACCAAGTCGAATTCTTAAGCCAGTCGCTCCGGGGCAATTTTAGGCGGGTATTTATTTTCTGGCATGAACTGCTGTGGAATAGCCGTCAGGAATATAGCTACATTTCTGCCAACACCAATTCGCGCTACTCCAACGTCAGTTTACGCCAGTCTAATTTTTGGGATCAAGTTTATCCTTTACTTCAGCGACATTCAGACAAACAAATTTTTGTTTTTGCCGGTGATTTGGGAGGGCGACCAGATTCCATCCCTGCCTTTTACCAAAACCTAGGCCATATTACTCTTATCGCTTCGGGCATGGGAGCTATTCAAGACGAAAATTATCTTCAGGTCTCATTGAACCAAGATCAGGTGAAATTTGAACTCATCCCGCTCAATTTAACCAATACTTTAAGGCCGCTGGAATACTATACGCCACAGCACTTGTCCCCGAAGATCACTGATTTCATTTACGATGCCCTCGGCCTTTTCCGGAATCTCCTCCGCCGTCCCAACTAACAAAGTATTAGCGATGGTTTTATCCTCCTGCCAATTAATTGGCCTGAATTCGTATTTGCCTATCGCATCGTAGCCCAAACCGTGGCGCCGATGTCTGCTCACCTGCCCCGCAAGCCATTCAGGTTGAGGGTGAGCATACCACAGCACAAATATATATGGTTGCTTATACCTGTCGGTAAATATAATCCGGTCGACCCCTTGTTCATATTTTGCCGCCAACTCCGCCGCTTGCTTACTGCCATAAGCCCACTGGATGGCAAATTCTCTCGGTGCCTGAATAAAATACTGCTGTCCAAACCAAATTAGATTCACCACTAACGCTCCTCCAACTACCCATGGTTTAATTGGCCATTTATTAACCGTCGTTATCATGCCCCAAGCAGTTATTAGCTCAAGCATCGGCAGCATTAATATTGCTCTACCAACATTAGGTTCTCCCAGTGTTACCGCTCCAGCGACCGGTCCTATGATTAACCCTGCCAGCACTAACTTCGCCGCCTTTTCTTTAACTCTTACCAGTTCATAAATCCCTATCAGTAAAAACGGCAACTCCACTAAATACACCAACCCCACCCTACTTAAATTGAAATAACGACTTAAGCTGTTGTCAAAGAACAGCCAGTCCCAGTTTAAATAATTAAAGTATTGCCGCAAGAACGCTAAACTATAAATGGCTACCGGGTTATAAAAAACTAATCGCCACATAGCCGGCAAGTTTTCAGCTTGCTCAAGTGCCGGTTTCAAAGTTACCTCTCTGACTAAAATGCTTACCCCCACCAACCGATTATCCGCTAGGGGAGTAGTGGCCATTGATATTGCCAACGGCAAACTCATTATTCCCAATAAAGTTAAACCCCATCTTAATTTAGACAGGGTAAATTTTTTTCTGTAGGTCAGTAATAGGGCTATCAGCAGCAGGGGAGTAGTCACCTTTGGTCCATGGTAAGCGTACAAGCTTAAGCCCAAAAGCCACCAGCTTAAACTCGAGCCTCTTAAGAATAACCAGACTGCCAATAGTTGTACCAATAAGCCTAATCCGGCGTCATGGGCGATCCGGCTTAAGCTGACATGCCAGGGTGATATTACCACGAGCAGGGAGGTTACTTCAGCCAGCCACTTCTGTTTGGGGAACAGCCGTTTGACCAGCAGATAAACGACTATTATAGTTCCCAGGCCCCAGACTACCCCGGGCAGTCTTACTGCCAAATCTATTGGGCCTAAGATAGCTACAAATGGGATCATCGCATAAAAATTCAACGGCGAAATGTTTTCCCTGAAAGATAACGGCCAGCTCCGCTGGTATTCATCAACCCCGGCTTTAAACAGAGAATAAGCATTATACCCCGCTCCCACTTCATCTCCATGTAAACCTAGCGGAATTTGGGTCAATTTGTAGCTGCGTAACCCTACGGCCAGAAGTATAACACCGGCCATTAGTAGCTTGTGATACGATAACTTCATCAATTTTGGATTGTATCATGCCACATAATTCTCATCGTTCCATTACTCAAAAAGTCCGTTCGTTTTATGAACATCATTCTTTCCCTGGGTATGAGGTTATCGATGACACCGACAGTCTCATCAAAAAAGCTCAAGCCAATCTGTACATCAATCTCCTTAATCACCAATTGCCTCAACATCAATCCATTTTAGAAATTGGCTGCGGCACCGGTCAACTCGCTAACCTCTTGAGTTTAAACCACCGCTTTATCATCGGTACCGATTTGTCCTTTAATTCCTTGAAGATAGCCCAAAACTTTGCCACCGGCCAGTTTATTGACACGGCCCATTTTGTCCAAATGGATATTTTCCATCCTTGTTTCCCTCCGGCCAGTTTTGATATTACTTTGAGCAATGGTGTCCTCCATCATACTGCCAACCCCCAAAAGGCTTTTGCTAACATGGTTAATCTGACCAAACCCGGCGGCTTGGTTATTCTCGGGCTTTACAATCCCTTTGGCCGTGCCTGGACCAATATCCGCCGCCGCCTGTTTCACTATTTCGGCCGCATTGACGCTTTGGATTATTACCTGCGTCACCCAGATTTCCCAGAAAATAAAAAGCGCATTTGGTTTAAAGATCAATATCAAAATCCTCATGAAAGCCAGCATACAGTCAATGAAGTTTTAAGATGGTTTGATACTTACCAAGTGAGTTTCCTCAACGCCATTCCCAAAATTACCCCCCTAGAGCGCCTAACAGGCAATGAGAAATTATTTAATCGCCACCGCCGCGGTAGTAAACTGGAACACTTAATCAGTCAATTGTTTTGGGTCTTTACTCAATCTAGGGAAGGTGGTTTATTTATTCTTATCGGCCGTAAATTATGAACCGCCTTATTGTTGCCCGCGAGCTATTCACATTTTTTGCCACCAACAGCCGTTGGTGGCTATTGCCACTGGTAATAGTTTTAAGCCTTATCGCCATTCTAATTCTGTTCGGGGAATCGTCAGTCATCGCCCCCCTAGTTTATCCTCTGTTCTAACTCTGCCCACAATCCCTCAAAGACCATCTCATGTCCCAGGGGAGTCAGATGCCCGTCTTTGGAAAAAAATTTCCTCCCCTGACTAGGCTGTTGTAAATAAGCCTTAAGCTTAATTATGGCTATGCCTGTCTGCCCGGCCCAATTACCTATGTCATCCAACGCTTTGGTGGGATACAGCTTGCCCCTTTGCGCTCCCCATCCCCTTCGGCCCAAATCCCATTCCGACTCACTCACTTCGTGGCCCATGGGAGACAGCACCAAGTAAAATTTTGCTCCGCTACTTTGCGCCAAACTTTTTATGGCCAGGATATTTTCCTTGGTAGCACTGATTAGTTCCTCGTAACTCCCTGGATTGATTAACTCCCTTTCCGCGGCCAGCGTGTCAGTCCGCCAGTCACCTAGCACAAAATCTTCAGCCAAAACCGGGAACTTGAGCCACTGCCGGGAAATCGCCCCTATATTGGCCTTGATTAAGTTCACCACTGCTGACGACAACTTGAAATTATGTTTTTCTTGCGCCGGTTTGTCCGGATTCATGGCCGGCCAGTAAAATCCCCAGTTGGGATACACAGATATATATTCTCCCGTAGCTTCATCTAATTTAACGTACTTTAAATATCTATGGTCATCAGCTATGTCGCCCGTATTGACTACCAGCATAACTATATCCGGCGCCAACTTTAAGCCCTGATACTTGAGGTAAAACCGGCTCAATAAGGGCGAATAACCTCTGATCCCGCCATTCAACACTTCATAATATTTACCTGCCTGCTTGAGTTTGTTCTCCAATAATTTCACAAATGCTTCTGCCTCTTCCACTTCATGGGCCGCTACCAGGGAGTCCCCCAATATTAACATCCGTTTTACCCCGGCCGGTTTTTCCCAAGTAGTATTACTATCACTTCTCAAACCGACATTGTTTATCTGGGGGACTGTATCGTATTCTTGGTAGCGCCGGTTAGGGCAACTGGTATTGGGCTTATACACCATATACATAGTCAAATCCGGCAGATAACAATCCCACGTCCGATTAATTTCCTTGTAAGTAAAATTCCTTAAATATACTTCTGCAATTAAAATTCCACCTAACATGCCCATTAGGGTAAACAAAAGTTTTTTATTCATTTTGTAAAATTACTACTCCGGGATTGATATCAACTGCAAACCGCCTACCAAAATTAAATGCGGCTAACCGCTGATTAATCAGCCCCTGGATATAACCGGATGGCGGAGCTATTCTTCCTACTCTTAGACTCAAGTTATTTATTTGCGGATAATTCTTTTCCCACATTACTTGCGCCGCCACGTTAAATTTTAAGCTCAAGCCAATCCGGTTCGTGGTTTGACCCGACACTTTCACCCGATCCTTCTCAAAACAGATCCTAAAATTCTTTACCTTGGGATCCAACCGTTGCCTCACAGCTGCCGTTAATTCGTCATCAGTCAGTTCTATCTGGTTAACTTCTCCCGCAATCAGCCGGTTAACTTTGTTTAGCACCGGCAACACTTCGATCATTTCGCTCTCTACTGCTCCGCAGCTTCCCGGATCACCGCTAAAAGCTAACCCCGCCATTAGCAGCAGTGCAGCAACCAGTAGCAGTACGATTAATTTAAATCCGGACATCAAGTCCCTTCTGTTGCATGTATTTTTTAGCATATACCGTACTCATTTCCGAAAAGTGGAAAATATTTGCTGCCGCCACCGCCGAGGCTTTACCCTGCTTCACCCCATCTACCAAATCTTGCCATTTGCCCACCCCCCCCGAAGCTATCACCGGGATGCCTACCGCTTCTGCTACCTGACGCAGTAGTTTTAAATCGTAACCCTCTTGGGTACCATCTCTATCCATAGAAGTCAGAAAAATTTCTCCCGCCCCCAGCCCTTCCACCGTTTTGGCCCAAGCCACGGGATCTTTCCCAGTTGCCTCTTTACCATAGCCGGTGACGACCTCGTACTTGCCCCAGCGCTTCTTTTTAACATCAATCGACACCACTAGGGCCTGTCTGCCAAAACTGGCTGCGGCCTGCTGTAAGATTTCCGGCTGCCGGTGCACCAGGGTATTAATCACCACCTTATCGGCTCCGGCATTGAATAATCCCCGCATGTCCTCTATGGTTTTAACTCCTCCTCCCACCGTCAGCGGTACAAAACAATGCTTGGCAATGTATTGGGTGTAATCGGCTAAAGTGGCAAACCGCTGATAATTATCATCCACTCTGCCTAATTTTTTGGGTTTGTTGGGAGTAATATCCAAGAACAAAATTTCATCTACGTCCCACTGATTAAAAAACCGGATGGCATTTAAGGGGTTCCCTACCGGCAAAAATCTATTAAACTGATAACTTTTTACCAATATACCTTCTCTTAGCAGCATCACCGGAATCAGGCGTATTTTCAGCATATAATACTTTATGTATGCCATCATACCATTTGTTTTCAATAGATCTTCTCAAGGGATTAGCTATAATTGCCGTTCTCCTCTGGCATAGTGTTCCGCTTGATATCCAACAGCAAACTCTGTTTGAATTCCACGTCGGCCAATCCATCCCCATTTTTCTGGTACTTATGGGTCTAAACTACGGCATGTCTTTCGCCCGTAAGAAATATCACCGGGGCGTCATCTATCCCCGCCAATTTCTGTTTAAACAACTTAAGCGTTTTGGCATCCCTTTCTTGCTCGCCTTTGCCGCCTCTTTAATCGTAGGCTACTGGAGATTCTTACTTACCGGTATGAACCGGCTGCGCCTCAATCGCTATTTACTATTGGGTAGGCTGCCCTCGCCCGGACCGGGCAACTATTATATCTCCGCGTTAATTCAATTCATCCTAATTTTCCCCTTGCTTTACAAACTTTACCGTACTTCTCCGCGCTTAACCGTGATCTTAATTTTCGCTTTAGATTTAAGTTTTCAAATTCTCACTAGCTTTTACATTCCCTTTGCCAGCATGACCTACTTTATTTTTGGCTATCTCTCACCGGTAGGTTTGGGACTTTGGCTTTCTACTGATCGTCGCTTACTCTCACCCAGGAACAAGCCTTTAGCTGTTGCCGGCATCGTCAGCCTGGCCTACCTTATCTTCAACCGCCTCATCTGCCCCAATCTCACTTGTCTTTATTTCCCCAGCTGGACCACTCAAAACGTGTTTTCGTCCTTTTACGCCGGGCTGCTAGTGATGTTGGGCTTGCGCTGGTTACCCCGCCGCCCCATTACCCGGCTTAAGCCCTTAAGCTTTATCGGCCAAGCCTCTTTCCATATCTTTTTAATCCAAATCATTTACTTTAGCGTGAATCCCTTTCAAGTTGTAATCTTGGATGTGCTCATAAACCTAAGCTTGGGCAGCCTGTTTTACAAAGTTACTAATCAAGCTTAAGCCGACTTGCTGACTTTTTTCGGGATGGAACTGGACTGCCGTAATATTATCTTTGGCAATCGCTACCGGAAACTCTCCGCCATAATCTGAAGTTGCTATGACTACTTGTGCATCCTGGGGGATTAGTATAAAGCTGTGGGCAAAATAAAAACACGTTTTGTCCGCTATGCCGGCCCATAAATTTGTTTCCCGCTTGATTTTAATTTCATTCCAACCCAAATGAGGCACCTTAAGACCCCCTTTCGGTTCAATTTTTTTAACTCTTCCTTTAATCCAACCTAAACCGGCCCACTCTCCGCCCTCAAAACTTTTTTCTCCCAAGATTTGCATCCCCAAGCAAATCCCCAAATAGGGCTTTTTTTGTTTTATGACTGCCTCGGTTAAAGCTGGCGCTAAATGGTTTTGCTGCAAACACGCCATGCAGTCCCTAAAAGCTCCTTGGCCCGGGACTACTATTGCCTTGGCCCGCTTAATATCGGTAGGGTTGCCGGATAATTTTATCTTGGCCCCTACGTACTCAAAAGCATTCACCACCGATCTTAAGTTACCCATCCCGTAATCAACAATCACAATCTTGCCAGGCATTACATCAAAGTATATTCTTGCGGTTCCGGTTTGCTCTTTTTAGGGTTCAGGATATAGCGGGTTTTGCCTTTAAGCGGCAACCTGGCCTCATTTACGCCCGGATCATTCACATGGTTCCCCACCCCGTCCGTAAGCTGCCATTTATTGTTCCTTTTTACCCAAGCTCTCAAGTCTCTAATCTTGTCTACCGCCGCAATGATCTGCTTTTCGGTCAAACCGCTGTAACGGGTGTAAATTTTAATGTCCGTAGGGTAAACATGATCGTACTGCTGCACTAATTTAATTCCTTGTTCTCTAGTCATCCGCCGCCGCCTGATTTCATAAGACGCATGATCAGTAGCCCGCCCATATCCGAATTTCAAGTAGCGCAGGTAATCATTCAACCCGTTAGACACAAAATCTTCTACGTTCTCATAATAATTAAAACTTCTCTCATGCGGCGCGGTTTCGAAGTTATATAACTTAATCATCTCATCGGTTTGCTTCACATGATCCCAGGGCATGAAATTGCCCAAATAAATTCCCCTGATGCCCACTTTTTCTATTTGTCTATCGCTGGGATAAACTGCCCAGGATAAGTCATGCTCGCTGATGCCATACTCTTGACTCACCATATCTTTGGCATCATAACCTCTCAAACCATGTTCCACCCGGTGCTTGTTGGTCATTTCCACCATGTCATAATGGGAAAACATTCCTCCCAAATCCATAAATCCTTGCTCCCCCCACACAATTAGGGGAATTTTATACTTCACTGCTATCTGTACCGGCCAGGTATAAATACCGCAGTGACTGTGCCAAAAAATATCACCCATCTTCATTAAAGACGAGATAGATAACCGCCGGATCAGATCGGGATTGGGCGTAAATCTGACGTGATCCAATTTAAGTTTATTAACTAAGTTAGCTAGATTCCGGATTCCTCTCTGGGTATTCATCTCATGGTTAAAGGTTACCAGTAGGGGATTCAGGCCGAATTCAGCTTTAATTAAGTGTGTCTGCCAATGACTGTCTTTACCGCCGCTGACGGGAACAATGCAGTCGTAAGGCCCTTTAGCTTTTCGCTTATATTCAGTTAAAATTTGCCACAATAACTTGCGCCTGTCTTTCCAGTCTATCTTTTGCTTTTCTTCCTCTACCCGACAACCGCTGCATACCCCCTGCTCATCAAATGTTAACGGCACTGCCGAATTGGCCGGATACACACACCGCGCACAATATTGCATATGCTATAGTATACCACTGGACTTAAGATGAAACCGGTATATATTTTGGGCATTCACGAAGGCCACAATTGTAGTGCTTGTTTAATGGTTGACGGTACAGTTGTGGCGGCGGCCAATGAAGAACGTTTTACCGGAGTAAAGAATGAAGTCGGTTTCCCTAAGTCCGCTATCGACTATTGCTTAAATTTTGCCGGTATCACTGCCGCTGACCTCAATCAAGTCGCCGTTTCCACCATCAATCAAAATTTAGTCTGGTCAAAAATAAGACGTGAGGCCATATTTAAAGTAGACGATTATGTTTTTGAGCAGCACCACTATTTCAAACCTCTCCTGCTTGAAAAGAAAGACCCCACCGCCACCCTGTGGCGTTATCTTAAAACCGTCGAAGCCCGTAAAGGAGTCCAACCCACTCATTACGACTTCTCTAAATTATCCCAAAAAAACCTGCTCGATCTAAACTATTACAAGCAGGTGAGGATCAACGCCATTATCAATCATTTGGGAGTTGATCCGGCAAAAATTTCCTACATCAATCACCACCGCTGCCACCAATACTATGCCTATTTCGGCAGCCCCTTTAGGCAGCCAACCTTAATTCTGACCGCCGATGGAGTCGGGGATTTCGGGATCAATGCCACTGTGTCTGTGGCCCGTGATAATCACATTACCACCCTAGCCCAGTCCACCAACTGCCAAGTCGCCCGCATTTACCGCTACATTACTTTACTTTTGGGCATGAAACCGTTGGACCATGAATACAAGGTCATGGGGCTAGCTCCCTATGCTAATTCCAAAGAAACAAACAGAGCCTATCAAGTTTTCTCCGACATTCTTAGAGTTGATGGACTGCATTTCCGTTGGCAACATAAACCACAAGATTTATATTTTCATTTTGTCGATCAGCTTCAAGGCTGCCGCTTTGACGGCATTGCCGCCGCCGTCCAGCAAATGACCGAAAGCTTAATGCTCACCTGGGTCACCAACGCGCTTGATCAAACCCGCCTCCATACCCTGGTGTTTGCCGGCGGTGTAGCCATGAATATCAAAGTTAATATGCTCTTAAGCCAACTCCCCCAAGTCACCAAATTTTTTGTCGCCCCCAGTCCGGCTGATGAATCAAACGCCATTGGTGCTTGTTACTTTGCCTTTGTCCGCTATTGCCGCCGCCGCCAGCTTCGCCACACCATTGCCCCCATGACCCATGCTTACCTTGGACCCCAAGCCACCCCGCTTGAAGTCCGTCGGGCCATAGCCAAAGCACGACTTACTTCCGGTTATCGGGTCAGGGCCAAGATCACCCACCGCTACATTGCCAGAAAGTTGGCTGCAGGCAAGATCATCGGCATTTGCCGTGGCCGGATGGAATTTGGTGCCCGGGCTTTGGGTAACCGCTCCATTCTGGCAGACCCGTCTCACCCCGATATCGTCAGCAAACTCAACCACAGTATCAAGTTCCGCGATTTCTGGATGCCGTTTACTCCCTCGGTTCTTTATGAAAAAGCCTCGGACTATATGGTTAACCCCAAACATCTCTACTTGCCGTATATGACTGTCGGCCTTAATACTACCCCTAAAGGTCGCCGCTGTTTGGCCGCTGCCATCCACCCGGCTGACCTCACCGCCCGCCCCCAGATGGTTAAACGTGAAGTAAGCCCAGATTACTACGACCTCATCAAAGAGTTTAACCGCCTTACCGGTATTGGGGCGGTATTAAACACGTCATTTAATTTACATGGGCTTCCCATTGTCAATACTCCGGAGGATGCCCTGTTTACCTTTAAGAATTCTGGTTTGGATATGCTTTACTTTGGCGATTTATGCGTAGAACGACTCTAATCTTTACTTCCAGCCGGCATCAAGCCAAAGCCGCCCTCAATTATAAACGCTCTCACCCCCGCGAGGCAGTCCGCTTTATTAGTTGCGACGTGTCTTCAATTCTTTACTTCAATCACCATAATATTGACCACACCCCTGTGTTCAAATTAGTTTCCCCGCCTAACGCTAAATTACACGCCTATAAGCTGCCTTACAGCCTCACCCGAACTTTTTTGTCTCATCCTCAAATAAAAAGCCAGCTCCGGTTAGGTCCCATCGACCTCACCGCCCCCCTGACCGAAATGCTGCGTTTTAAACTACTTCAGGACTTAGAAAAAATTTACCTGCTTAGCCAAGTCTGTCGCCGGTTACCCTGTCACAAAATCGTGGTCAGTAGTGACTTTATCCCTCCTTTGCCTTTAAAAATTTTTAGCCGCACCAAAAAAATTCAATTAGCCGACTTGGATCATTGGCTCGCTCCCGCCGATAAACTCCGTAGTACTTTCGAGCGCCAATGGTTTAATTTGCTGACCGAGGTTACTACCATCATTATCTTGATCCGCCACCCCCTTGTTACCCTAAAAGCCTTGCTGCATCCGCCTAAACACCATCTCCAATTTTCCGGCTCAAAATCTAAGTCCATCGTAGTTTTCTCCAACGGCCTTAACTTGGCCAGCTATCATTCAGTTTTTACCCAACTTAAAGCTAGGACTAATGTGCATATTTTTACGGGTAGGCAAAGCCTACTTGACCGGTTTTACTTAAGCCTTTATCGTCAATCTAATACGCTTGAGCTTGATTTCACCGCATCCCCTGTTGTCAACCGCACTCATCGGCTCACTCGGCAGTTGCACCGCTTAAGTCGGGAGCTCAAACTGCCACGCCTTTCCGGTCTCAAATTATCCTTTAGTCTGGGGTTTACTCCTGCCATGGTCAATCAATTGCTGCATCACAATACCCGGTTTCTCATCGACCATTGGCTGGTTAAGTTTTTGCGTTTTTACGCTGCCGCCGATTTTATCTTCAATCAATTAAAGCCCAAGATGGTCATTACTACCCATGACCCTGGCCCCACTGGTGTCGCTTTCACCTTAGCTGCCAGGAAGCAGCATCTACCCACCATTGTCTTACTCCATGGCTCTCCCTCACACATTCACTTTTTCTTTTCTGACAAGCAGGTTATTTGGGGGCCGGCCATGAAACGCCTTTTGGTCAACTCCGGGGAAAATCCTCACCGACTCATACTCGGTGGCCACCCCATTTATTATGACTATCTCCACTATTTTCGTAAATTTTCCTCCGCTCGCGGTTCTAAATTCACCATTGGCATTATTACTTCTGGCTTCGGCGGACACGAGGCTCATCAGCTCCAATTTTTTCTGACTCTTTTGCCCCAACTGGCTGACATTAAATCACCCACCCGGATTATTATCCGCAGCCATGCCACTCAAAAGCTGGACAGCTTAAAACAACTGGCCCACCAACTGGGCCTGCTTGATGTCATCATCAATCCACCGCTTTTATTGGAGGAAGTTATCGCCCGTTCTCACTTGGTCATTACCCAAGATTCCACCGCCGCCCTGGTACCTCTTGTCGCCGCCAAACCCACCATTGCTATTCCCCTCTGGTCGCCTCTGGCAGATCGGGGCTACGTTTTAAACAGCCCGGCTTTCTTTACCCTCAAACCCAAAACCAGTCTCCATCAGCTCATCGATACAATCTTAGACAATCCCTTACTCACCAGCAGCCAACGCCGCCTGCAGCAGCGTTACCTGGATCAATACTGCGGCCCCATTGATGCTAAAATTGGTCATCGGATTGCCCATCAGTTGGAGCAGTTGCTATGAATACCGTTGCCATTATCCAAGCCCGCATGGGCTCAACCCGGTTGCCCGGTAAAGTCCTCAAACCAATCTTAGGCCAACCTATGCTTGCCCGGGAAGTAGCCCGGGTTGCCCGCGCCAAACTGGTAGATCAAATCGTCATTGCCACCAGCACTAATCCGGCCGATTCATCCATTGCGGCCTTAGCTGATGCGTTAGGGCTTGCTTGTTACCGCGGTAGCGAAATTGATGTTTTGGATCGGTTTTACCAAACCGCCCAAAAATTCTCTGCCGATCCTATCATTCGTCTCACCAGTGATTGCCCCCTGATCGATCCGCAAATTATCGATCAGACCGTGTCGGTATTTACCTCCAGTTCAGCTGATTATGTTTCCAACCATCACCTGCGCAGCTTTCCCGTGGGTATGGATGTTGAAGTAGTTAAATTTAGGGCCCTGGAGCTAGCCTGGCGGCAAGCCGATTCCGCCTACGACCGCGAACACGCTACTGCCTATGTCTATAACCCGGCCCATCACTTCCGCCTTAAAGGCATTGTTGCCCCAGCCCAACTTCGCCGACCCAAACTCCGCCTTACCGTGGACGAATTGGCAGATCTAAAGTTAGTTCGACGCATCTACCAACTCCTTTATCCGAGTAAACCTGATTTTACCCTCAAGGACATTCTTAACCTGCTTGACGCTAATCCCAATTTAGTCAAAATCAATTTACCGGTTATCCAAAAACCAGCCAAATACTATAAAGCCCTACTGCTTCCGGGTCACTAAATCCCACCCAATCGGCTTATCGGCCGCCAAATTCCTTTGGGCAATTTTGCCTACAAAAATATCTATAAACTTGGGCTGTACCCCTTTGGCTGGGCGTAATATGGTAAGCATATCCCGGGTGATCACTTGCCCTCTTTTTATATCCACTGCAGTGTATAAACCCCGCCGCTGCAGGATTTGAGTTTCTGCTTCAGAAGCATAGATTGTTTTTACCCCGCTCCCCAAAGCCTTCTCCAGATTACGGATTGCCTTAACCATGGTTCTAAGTTCCTTTATGTCCAAGGCGAAGGCATGGTCCGGCCCTGCCCCCTTTTTATTATCAGTAAAGTGTTTTTCAATCACTTTGGCTCCTAAAGCCACCGCCCCCAAGGGCACTGTATGGCCTAGGGTATGGTCAGAATATCCCACCATCACCCCAAATGCTGACCGTAATGTCTCAATGAATCGTATGTTGGCGTCTTCAAACGGAGACGGATAATTAGTTACACATTGCAGTAGCACGATCTTTTCATTGCCGGTCTTACGGATTACCTGCATCATTTCATCAATCTCAGCCAGCGTCACCGAGCCGACCGATATTAGCAGCGGCTTTTTGGTCCGGGCCGCATAACGGATAAACTCCAAATTACTCACTTCGCCGGAACCGATTTTTAAAAATGGCACCCCTATATCCAGCAGCAGATCCACTGCCGCCGTGTCATAGGGCGCAGAAGCAAAATCAATCCCGCGCTTGTCGCAGTGACGCTTTAATTTTATGTGCCACTCCCGAGGTAAACTAGCCTCCTGGTATACTTGGTAAACCGGCTTAGCCCATTTGGCTTGGAAACTATTACGGATTTTTCCAAAGCCGGACTTGGAAATAATCTTATCCGGCAAAAACGACTGGAATTTGGCGCAATCTGCCCCCGCCTCTGCCGCTAAGTCAATCATCTTCAAAGCCTTTTTCAAGTTTCCGTCAAAATTTGATCCGATTTCCGCAATAATATAAACAGGGGATTGATCAGAAATAGTTCTAGTATGGGTTTTAATTTTTAACACAGCGTGCCTTGAGTTGGGCCGGATAATTATTCAGGTATAGCTTGCCCAAAGCTGATACTTCATCTTCAATTTTTAAACCGCCCCATCCCAAAGCCTGTTTTATCCTAGTATTATCTAAATACATATTGCCCGGCCTGGCGGCGTACAAATTCGCTTGTTTAACCGATATAGGTTTAACCTCGCCGGGCAAGTCCAGCATTGTTTTTAGCAATACCCCAAAATTATACTTTGAAATTCTACTATCACCGGTGCAGTCATACAATCCTGTCAGGTCCTGCTCAATACATTGCTGCATCAATAACACCAAAGTATTCACCAGCAACGGGCTAAAATACACATCCGTAAACATGTTCACCTGCCCACCCTGTTTCAGGCTGTCTACCACCCATTCCGACAAACTTTGCTTACTCAAACAGTTTATGCCAAAAAAATTAGTCCGCAAGATCAGATAATTATACCGCATTACCTGTTTTATTTTCTGTTCTGCCGCTAACTTATTTTTACCGTACACGTTAATCGGCTTTGGGATAGAGTTTTCATCATATTGGTTCAGCTTACCATCAAAAATCTGGTCTGTTGATACATGAATTAACCTGCATTTGTTTTCCCGGCAATACCGGGCCAATTTTTCCGGTATCTGGGTATTGATCGCGTAACTTAAATCCGGCTCCCTTTCGCACTTGTCTACGTCAGTTAACCCCACCGCGTTAATGATTACATCATATTTATAGCGCCAGGGCTTATCCCAGTCACTGCTTAAATCTGCCTTTATTTTGGTACCCTTAAAACTAACATTATCCTGGTTGACCGTGTAGTACAGCTGATGGCCAGTTTGCTCCAAACTATACATCAAATTTGATCCCAATAGACCGCTGGCGCCAGCGACTAAGATCTTCATAGAATTATAATAGCTGTCGTAGCTGCTGTCGGGTTAACCACTGGTCGTTCTTGTCACTTCGATAGATAAACGGTTTCTTTAGCCTGCCTCTCTTTTTAACCTGTTCGCCCTCCCAAAACGGAAACTGGGGGGTCACCGTATAATAATCCTTATATTCCTTCAACCGCAGCGACTCCTCTTCGGTTATCAGCGCTTCGTACAGTTTCTCCCCCGGCCTTATCCCGACCGATTTCAATTTGGCCCCTGGCGCAATTACCTTAGCTAAATCAACGATGTTAATACTGGGTATTTTGGGTATAAAAATTTCCCCCCCTTGCATATTTGTAACTGCTTTCTCGACAAACTTACAGGCTTGCCCTAGCGTGATCCAAAACCTGGTCATCTTGGGATCGGTAATAGTTACCACTCCGGTATCTTTCTGGTGCTTGAATATCGGCACCACGCTGCCTCGGCTGCCCAAGACATTGCCATAACGCACCACCGAAAATACCCCCCGGCTCTTACCAGTATAAACATTACCCTGAACAAACAATTTCTCGGCGCACAACTTGGTAGCTCCGTATAAATTAATTGGATATACCGCCTTATCGGAACTGATTAACACCGCTTTTTTAACTCCGGTATCCAAAACTGCTTCAACTACATTTTGAGTCCCTAAGATATTAGTTTTAATCGGTTCAAATGGATTATATTCCCCCAAGTGAATATGCTTTAACGCCGCGGCGTGGACTACCACATCTACCCCCTGGGTGGCTCGCAACAGTCTGTCTTTATCTCTTACGTCTCCCAACAAAAATCTCACCTGGTCAATTCTCCTGGCGGACAGTTCTTGTTGCATCTGGGACTGCTTAAATTCATCCCGGCTGAAAATCCTGATTACCGGTGGCCGTGGTTTAGCTAAAAGATAATTCACAAACGCTCTGCCAAAAGAACCCGTCCCCCCGGTAATTAACACCGTTTTCCCCTGCCAAGAAAACTTAGCCATAGCCGAACCTCCCTATTTCTGTTATCAGACTATTCTTAAAATCATTTGCCAAAGCAGTCATACTGGCTGGTAAGTAGTTTGCCAACGGTTTAAAATCCAATTTGTTCTTTTCAATGATTTTGATTAAAGGTTGCAGCTTGGACCTTAAATTAACTGGTATCTTACCCTGTCTTAGCAAAAAGTAAACATCAAAGAAATCTCTCGGTTTGGCTCTGGTTAAAGCGGCCTGAACCTTTTCTTCTATCAGCTCTTTCTCTGGCAACAGCAAAACTGTGTAAGGCGGAATAAAATCATTTCTAATCAATTGCACATTCGGCTTTCGGTCATTTTTCTTTCTTCGTGAAGCTTGGATTGAAATCGTCAATTTTTCCTGATAAAGCTTAATCGCCAAATTCGCCAGATACCCCCCAGTCGTTTCTTTAGCCTCTTCAATTTTATGATTTAAATTAGTTTTTTCCAGATCATCTGACACTGCTAAGATAATATCTTCCAACTCCCTATTTGAGATACTAAACAAAGTAAAATCCAAATCCTCAGAGTACCGCGGGCTTTGATAAGCTACTCTTAAAGCAGTGCCACCCTTAAATAAAACCGCCGCTGTTTTCGGCTGACTATATAAAGCTGATAAAAACAGATGCTGGCAATACTCCCTATACACATTAATTCTTGAAGTTTGGCTTCTTACCACCAACTCTTCTAACTGTTCTTGTTTCAGCATAATTGTTTCACCAACTGATTGAGCTGTTTATTTTCAAATAATCCAGCATATTCTTGTAACTTGGATTTATTGATTCTGCTGGTATTTAACCTGTCATTTATCTGTTTCTTGCCCAAAGCCACAAAATAAACATAATCGACCAAAGCTTTTTCTGGATCCGCTATTAAATAATCATCTTTTTTCAAATAACCCGTAAAAGCTGCCTGTTTTATCTTCATATATTTGAATCTTCTGCCGTCTCCTTCAAACTCTCTAGTTGTTTTAGTCGTAGCAGAAATTATCGAATAAACCGTTTCCGGTATGATCGAGTAGTAAGCTAAAGCGGTTTCAAAAGACACATAAGAAGGCCCGTAGAGCTTATTTGCCAACAGATATTCATGAGGAGGATTATCAGCCAAATAATACCAGCCTCTTTTAGGGCTTTTGACCAAACCCTGTTTAGTATATCTACCCAAAGCCCCCCAAGCACTACTCCGGCTTAAACCAGCCATTTGCTCAAAATCTCGAGTCGTGAATAGGCTTAACCCCTTTTCTCTAAAGGTTCTGGCTAGATATAAGTATTTCATTTTCTCGATAATTATATCAAGTAACTGAAATTAGTATATACCAATCTTTACTCCCTGACAAAAAGCCCACAGTTTAATCTGCTTAAAATTTAGTCAAGGCCCAATCTTATAGGGATAAGATTGAAGTGCCGCTTGTCCTGTTGTTGCATAGTACCCCACGGCCCCGCGTATTTCTAAAGCCGGTAAGCCACTCGTTTTAGCTTCAGGTGTGGCTACGGGGAAAAGCGCCAGTTCTATCCCCTTGGGGATTGGCTGCGACTGCTCGGACATACGCATAATCCTGACTAATCTGGGAGGAAAATCTACCATTGTCACTATATCCCCTCGGTTTAATCCGCTTCTTTGAAAATATTCTGACAGAAATCGAATTTGATCAAGGGTATTATCAATTTCTGGCGAAGTCACAATCTCAACCGCGCTTGCGGGAATAAAAGCTTTCGGATGATTCACCACTCTGGCAATAGCCGCAGCTTCATCCGACCGGCCCACATACACAAATTTAATCCTCGAATCGATGATGGCTTGTCTTACCCTCGGCTTCAGCGCATTAAGCTCCGGGTTGTTAAAATCTAACCTGTCTACGGTTTTGAAAGCCGAAAAATCATTTCCTGTCACTCTGCCGGCCAAAACCATGCCCAAACAAGCGGCCGCGTCATCTGCGATTCTGTCCAAGCCGGCCGCCCAGGAAAATTGTTGGTAGCGGTCAGGCTTAAAGGGCCTTGGGTAAGTTCCTGGAGCTGAAAGCTTACTAATCATTTTTACAGCTTTGGCAGTTTCCGGTGAAATTTCCCACCTCCTCGGATCTATGGCAGCTGCCTCTAAAGTAGCTACTTCGGCTAGAGCTTGCTGTGTAGATTCACGCAACTCCTCATCGCTTAAAACTCGCATCGGATGTTCTACCCTGCCAATATCCTCTTTGGCACCGTCAATTATTTCATCTGTCATATATCTTTTTCTCGTCTCAAAGCCCATAAATTAAATGGTGTCATATATATCCAAGACAATAAGTTTACTCCGACAAACCCCCAAATTCCAAACCGGGCAATTGCTACCGGATACAAAATCAAATTAGGTACGCTGGGTAAAAAGTTAGACAAGGCGATGATTTTAGTCTTTTTCTCCAGCATCACCAATGTTCCCACCAAAGTATTAATCGGCCATAAAACCAAAGCCAGGCTGGCCACTTGGCCATAAATAACCGCATCGTTATATTTATTAGAATAAATTAAGGGAATCACTATCGGCAAACCTATCCATAGTCCTATTGCCGTAATCCCCCCCAAAGCTACCCATTTCCACCCATGTTTTTTCATCGCTTTTATCAGCTGCGAGTGATTTCTGTCTGCCACCTTAATTTTGGCTACATCCACAAAATTTTGCATCAGATTCTGAATCGCCCTGGGAATAACCGTAGCAATCGAATAAGTCGCCAGTACTTCCGCTCCCCGAAAATGATTCAATAGCACGTCTCCCAACCTCCCCACTACCATCGCGGTCACTCCCAATACAGTCAGGTATAGGCCATATTTAATTACTTCCGGATCTTTACGTTGATTCCGTCTCATCCGCCATGCTTGATACCAGAAGATTAAGTTTAATCCACCATTGACCAAAAGATACGCGCCAATCAACATCACCACTCCTTTCCCGGTAACCATAGCCAGAATTAATGCCGCTCCGGTCAGAATTGATCCTAAAGCTGCATACTGTGCCGACCGGTCAAACCGCCCTTTCCCGATTAAAAAGTGATCATAGGTCTTAAGCCCCATTAGTAAAGGAAAAAACCCGGCCGCCCAGATAAAACCGTAGCCCAAATTAGGGTCACCTAAGAAAAAATACCTCCCGGCTACCGCTAACAGGACCAACCCGGCCAATAAACTCCCCCCCAAACTGACTTTAGTTGCCTGTATCAACGCCCCATCATAACCCTTGGCTACCGACTGAGATAAGGCAAAGTTAAACGTCGGAACGGATAGAAAATTGATCAAATACATTACCGAAAAAATAAACGTATATTGTCCGTAAGCTGTTTTGCTGGCCAGCCTGGCAAAAGCTATGCTCAAGCAAAAACCGACCATCATCCCCACGGCATTCTTAAAACTTACCCAAAAACTGTTCCTGGCAAAGTAACTGGCATCAAAACCTAAAACTTTACCTATCCACTGGAGCATCACCGCCAAAGACTTCACCAGCTTATTATATAATACGGTCATGAGTTACTACCTTAAACACCACTTAAGTCATCAGGCCAGTCTTCCTTCACCACTTATTAATCTGATTCAACCCAAGGATTCCATTTTAGATGTCGGTTGCGGCAACGGCTCTCTCAAGCAGCTTTTTCCCCGTCACCAACTTTCCGGCGTCGACATTTTGCCCGACAGCCTGACTCTGGCCCGTAAAGCCGGTTATGCCAAAGTTCTGTTAGTTAATCTGGATCAGGATAAACTCCCCTTTAAAGCCAATTCATTCGACGTCATTATTTGCCGCCAGGTTTTGGAACACCTGCTGTTTCCTGTTAAAGCTACCCTGGAAATGTACCGGGTATTGCGGCCTAAAGGAATTTTATTTGTCTCTGTCCCCACCCGCGCTAACCGCAAGTTTGATGACGATTACACTCACATCCGTCCTTTTACCCGTCATTCCCTGGCTACCCTGCTTTATGATGCCGGATTTACCCGGCTCCATTTTGTGCATCAACTTCGGGGTATTCCCGGCTTAGGGTTAATAGAACAGTTATTGCGGCTTAATCTTGAGCCGGCCAAATCCAGCCTAGCTCAACAACTGCCGTGGCTCAGGCAATCCGCCAATATAGAAGTTATCGCCCGGAAATGACCCGAATTCTTTTGGTTACCCCCGACTACTCCTATTTCACCGGGCCGGTTACCCGGGCACTTCAGCAGCTGGGTTTTGAGATTAAAACTTTTGATTATTACAAACCCAATCTGATGAGCCGCCTCATCGGCCTTATCTCTAATCTAGGCTTTTTGTCTCATAAACAATCCTTGGCTGATTTCATTAATCGCAGTCTCCTTCAAGCAGTACATCAGTTTCAGCCCCAATTCTTGCTGGTAATCAAGGGTGAAAATTTAACCCCCAGGACCCTTAAACAGATTAGCCGTCAGGGCACCGTCACTATTAATTGGTACCCGGACTGGTGGATTGCTTGGGATTGGCTTGAGCATCATGCTCCGGTGTATGACTGGTTTTTCTCCGCTTGCCGGGATACTGATAAGAAATTAAAACGCATCGGCATCAATAGCCATTACCTGGCCCTTGCCGGTGATCCGGCCCGCTTAAAGCCGGTCAGGAAAATCTATCCCGTCAGTTTTATCGGTGAACACAGCCACATCAGGGAAACCTATTTCCGGGCCATCCGGGATTTAGGTTTGCATATCTGGGGTTATCACGGTTGGCAACACAGCAGTTTAAGTCATTTAGCTCATGGGCCAGTATCCGTGGCTACTGCCCACCGCATCATTAGCCAAAGTTATTTAACAGTTAATCTCTTGGCCCAAACCGACCGCCTCCGCCCCAACGGTATTAACGTCCGCACTTTTGAAACCACTGCTCTGGGCACCTGCCTGCTGGTTAAAAGTTACCCCCTGCTTAAACAATACTTTACCATTGGTAAAGAAATTGTTACTTTTACTACTCCTCAAGATTTGCGCCGCCAAGTTAAATATTATCTCAATCATCCCCAGGAAAGACAAACCATCGCCCTTGCCGGATTCAAGCGCACCCAAAAAGATCACACTTTTATTCACCGCTTGCAACACATGTTTACAATAGTCAATAAATGAAGCCAATTTATATTTTAGGTACCGGTCATACTCCCTTTGGTAAATCAACTGCTTCCATTGCGGAATTAATGGGCCAGGCAGTTACCGGTTGCCTGGAAGAGGCCCAAGTCAGTTATGCCAACTGTGAGCTGGCTATTATCGGCAACTTCTCGGCTCAATTTGTGCACCAAAGCCACTTGGGGCCAGTACTTAATACTCAAATGAACGGTAACATCGAGGCTATTAGAGTTGAAGCCGCTTGTGCCGCCGGCGCTGTGGCTTTTAGGCAAGCTGTATTAGCCCTTCTTTCCGGAATTTATACTAAAGTTTTAGTAGTCGGGGTAGAGAAAATGACCCAAGTGTCTTCACAGTTAGCCAACGAAATTCTGATTAGCTCTGCCGCCCCCCAGGAACAGCAATATGGTAATACTTTTGCCGGCCAGTTTGCTCTTATTGCTCGGGCCTATTTGGATCGCTACCCGAATACTACTTATAAAGATCTGGCACGCATCGCTGTGATTAATCATCGCCACGCCCTAACCAATCCTTTGGCCCAATTTCATAAACCCATTACCCTAGCAGACGTTTTAACTTCACCCGTGATTGCTCACCCCTTACGCCTGTTTGACTGCGCCCCCCTGTCCGACGGGGCGGCGGCCATATTGTTAAGCACTACTCCTCCTTCGAGTCACCAAAACGCGGTTGCAGTTGCCGGCTTAGGCTTTGCTACCGGAGGCATTAGTTTGTCGCAGCGGCAGCATCTGGACCAATTTCCCGCAGCCCGTCAGGCGGCCAAAGCGGCCTACAGCCAGGCTGGCATTACTCCCTCTCAAGTTGACTTAGCCGAGATTCACGACGCTTTTACTATTTCCGAGTTGATTCTCCTGGAAGAACTTGGATTTGCTGCCGCAGGCCAGGCTTATAAATTAATTCGTCGGGGAGCCATTGGCGCCAAAGGCACCATCCCGGTTAACTTAAGCGGCGGCTTAAAAGCCAAAGGCCATCCGGTCGGAGCCACCGGAGTATCACAAATAGTTAGTATTGCTCGGGAATTGCAAACTCATACCAGTCGCCAAATTGGTTTAACTTGTAATCTGGGCGGTGTTGCCTCAACCGCCGCTGTCACTATTTTACGTCGTAAATCACTATGAACTGGAAATTAAAAAGTTTTACCCAACTCGGATTCAAGCGTCCCAGCTCTACTCCGTCAAACATCGTTGGCATTGCTTATCGGGGCCAGCAATCTCTATTTGTGACTATCAATGTTCCCCGCGTCAATTTGCTCAACATAGGTATGTCGGGCACAATTAAGCCTCACCCCGAATTTACTGAATTTGTTCCCTCTAAATTAAGTATTAAATCTACCCAGGTGGCTTTAGTTACCGGTGCCTCCCGGGGCATTGGCCAAGCCATCGCCGTAAGTTTAGCCCGGTCGGGTTTTGATATCGCCATTAATTACAAAATCAACCGCCCCATGGCTTTAAGTACAGCTCAAATGGTGCGCCGCCATAAACGTCAAGCCCTGCTGGTTCCGGCCGACGTCTCCGACCAACACCAAGTTCAATCTATGATCAAAAAAATTGTGGCTAAATTCGGCGGGCTCAACCTAGTCGTAGCTAATGCCGGCATGACTACGGACAAGCGCTTCGATAACCTGTCTCTAGCCGATTGGAACCAGGTTATAGATACTAATCTTAAGGGCACGTTTTTAGTTTTTCAAGCTGCCTTGCCCCACTTACGGGCCCAACAAAGTGGTAAGTTAATCGCCATATCTTCAATTGTGGGCCGTGACGGCAACATCGGCCAGGCGAACTACGCCGCCGCCAAAGCCGGATTAATCGGCTTGGTCAAAACTTTAGCTAAAGAACTTGGGCCTGATAATATTCTAGTTAACGCCATTATCCCCGGCTTTATCCATACCGACATGACCCAAAATCTTCCCGCCGGCATCAAACAGCACCTGGCCGAGATGACTCCGCTGGGGCGCTTGGGCCAACCCCAGGAAGTGGCCAGTCTGGTAGCTTGGCTGGCTTCTCCCCAGGCCAGTTTTATTACCGGTTCAGTTATACCTGTCACCGGAGGTTTACATTTATGAATTTCATCGCCCCCGACTGCAAATTAGGCCGCCATGTCACCATCGGCCGGTTTGTAGTCATTCACCCCCAGGTTACCTTAGGCGACAATGTGGTTATTGGCGACCACTCTATTATCGGCCAACTTCCCCCAAAA
>Ga0209541_10001160_pt1 | contig 52745 bp, 70 predicted proteins | sample RifCSPlowO2_01_FD_184027 | JGI IMG/M metagenome (GOLD analysis project Ga0209541, IMG submission 184027) | Groundwater microbial communities from Rifle, Colorado - Rifle CSP2_plank lowO2_0.1 (SPAdes) (version 2) | ecosystem: Environmental > Aquatic > Deep subsurface > Groundwater | place... | reverse complement strand
AATTCTATGCTTTGCGAGGTGCAGGAAATTTCATGTTTTTTTATGCACCCATCTGTACTGAAATATCCCCTAATAAAATGTTTTATCTGTTCATTAGATAAATTGAAAATAAAATCAGGAATTTTCTTTGTATTAGAATAGCCATCAAATTGCAAAACATTTTTCATAAACTTATAAAAAACTATGCTATGCAATCTAAGAGAAACTCCTTTATCATTCATCAAGGAATGATCGCTGCCAAGATATTTTGCGATTTTTTTGAATATTTCTCTGCATTCTTCATCCACATTAGAGATAATTACAGAATTTCCATTATAGTTATCATAACTTCCATCCCCAAGCCATAATCCGCAGAATTCTAAAAATTCCTTATTAATTTCAAATAAAACAGGAATAGAAGAAGAATTTTTGCTTTTAACCTTTAATTCTTTTAGTTCTTCATATGAAAATTTAAAATCAAGATTTATAAAATCTTTTATTTTAATTAAATTGTGAGCTTTCCACCATCTATATTTTTCTTTTTTTGCTTTAAAATCTTTTGCTTTATATTTTTCAAAAATTTTTTTTACAGGATTTCCTATTAAAAAATCTTCTTTAAAGTATTTTAAATATTCTATTAAATTTATTTCTTTTATTTCTTCTCCTTTAATCGGAAGATATCTAGGAACTGCTATACAAGATATTCTCTCTTTTAGTTCTGTAGGTTTTATTTCAACAAGGCTATTTTCACCCCATGAAAAAAGAGAATGGTCTTTTGTAACTTTAATTCTCCTTCCTGTTGAGGTTAATATTTCATAGATATCTTTATTAACAATATGCTTTATGTAAGAATCTGGCTTTGTAAAGATTATTTTTCCTTTTTCATCAAGAGTCATTACCTCTGCATTAATTTTTTTATCCACAAATTCTTTAATAGTTATATTCCTGATTTTTTCATTTTCTTTGATTATTATTTTAGAATCTCCAGTTACACTGTCCTCAATACTTACAACTCTTGCTTCAGGCGGTATGAAAAATGCAATTGCATTTAATAAAGTTGTTTTTCCAGAAGCTGTTCCTCCTGATATTAATATGTTTGACCTGTATTCTAATAAAATCCAGAAAAATGCAAGCATTTCAGGGCTTAAAGTTTTCATTGACAAAAGCTGGATTGGAGTCCAGGGAATTTTTGTGAATTTTCTGATTGTCATAGTTGGTCCTCTGCTTGTAACATCTGTTGTGTATGTAGAATTCACACGACTTCCATCAGGCAAGGTTCCATCTAATAACGGGTTAGCATAAGAAACATATTTCCCGCATCTTTGGGCTAGTTTTTCAATAAAACTTGATAATTCATCTATAGAATTATAAATTAGATTTGTTTTTATATTCCTGTAAAGCCGATGGACAATATAAAGAGGGGTGTTAATCCCATTGCATTCAATATCTTCAATAAAATAATCTCTCATTAATGGCTCTATTCTGTTTAATCCAATAAAATCCCTGAATAAATAATAAAAAATCTTTTTATAGCTTTCAGGGCTAATTTCCAAGTCAAGCTCTTCAATTAATAATCTTGAAGTCTTGTCTATATATTCAATCATTGCCTCTGTGCTTTTTTGAATCAAAACATTAACATTAATCATCTCTCCAAGGCTTGTTTCTAGAGAATTAAGGAAAGATTTTTCTTTTTCATTTAAAATAGGCTCTTCAATTTCATAAAGTAATTCCCCTTCTTGCTTATTCCAGTATATATGGACAGTTACATAAGGAGAAATCAGAGTATACCTGATATTAATTTTTGTCTTGTCTTCTATTCTTGGGAGAGCTGGAAAATTCGGGCTTAAATTAATTTCTATCTTCTCCATTTTTCACCTTTTTTATTTTTAAGATATCTAGGTATTTAAATCTAAAGTATATTGAAATTAATATGAGTTTTTTCATTTTCAGCATTGTCCCCAATATTTTCTATCTGAATTTTATATGGCTGTGCACCTGCTTGCAAAACTTTTAATTCTTCTCTTTCATCATAAGTTATATTAAGATTAGTATAATTAAGAGTTAAACTTACGCTAAAATAACTGCCATATTTGCCTGTTTTTATAAATATATCCCCCTCTCTAATTGTTGTGTTTACTTCACTTAATTCAAGCTTAGTATCCTCTAAAAAATATTTAACACTATCAGCTTTAGAGTCAATTTCTAGTTTTCCTTTAGAGATTCCAAACTCAATAATTCTTATATTTCCAGGAGATTGCTCAACTTCTGAGAGTTTAGAATTAAGAGTTTCTAATGCATTAATAGTCTGCCTTATAATTCCTTTGTCTTTTGCTTTTTCAATTTGAGGCATTGCAATTGACAGAAGAATTGCAGTTATAGTTAATCCAATCAAAGTGTATATTGCAGTTTCAATCCATATCTGGCTTTTTTTCCCCATTTTAAGCACAATTATCAATATTTACTAAACTTTCTGAAACATCCGGGCAGGTTTTTTTATTTTCTAAAAATGGATAGATGCTTATTACTTCTGGTTTGGAATTTATATTTGTCAATATATAGGTTCTTTCTTCATTTTTCCCAGGAAGCTCTATATCACTGCCAGAGAACATATAAACATTATTTGTCCCAGAAACACTTCCATTAATTATCTCAAAAGAGCTTGATGCTCCTGCCTCATTGACAACAATTTGAATTCCTTTAATAGTTTCTTTTTCTATATCTCCGAAATGCACCTGAACAGTTAAATTTTTTTCAGTGTCATTATAGCAGGTATAATCAGGATTATTTTTTATTATAACTTCGCCAGCTAAGTCAATGCATTTTGCCCCTGAAAGCCTTTCCTGGACAAAAGGTATGGCAAAGGCAGTTATAATAACTATTGCAATAATAGATATAGTAATTAAAAGAAGAGTTGAGATTATCTCTGATTGGGCCCTTTTCCATAAAATTTTATTGATAAAAATTTTTGAGAACTTTTCATTTTTCATTTTAAATTTTAAAGCTATTTTCTTCAGGGCATTCAAATGGCTGAATTTCTCCTGACTGGGATTTTGCAAGCAAGATTGGGATAATAATGACTTCTTCATAATCAGAATATCTTCCAGGGAGAATTTTTATCTTTCCAGGATTAACAGTTCCATCTGGAGCATTTATCTTCGTGACTTCTGAATTCCCAGTTCCTTTTTCAACTGTCTTTAAGTTAATAGCATAAATAGGGACATTGCCTGCATTTGTAAACCCAAATTCATCTTCATTGATAGTTGATTTCAAGCTTACTTCATAACAAAAATCCTGAACTCTTTTGCTCTCTCCTGCAATTTCTTTTATAAGAGCTTCTTTAAACCAGCTTCTGCTCCATAATAAAATTATAATTGCTATTATAATCACAAGCATTATTAATAAAACAGTTGATATAACTGGGCTCACTGCTTTTTTGTTTTTCATTTTTCACCCCTTTATCTTATATAAATAATTAACTATTTAAATTTATTGTTGTATTCTGCATGAAGGCTCAATATCCTGCTGGATAATCGCATTTTTGCAGATTATTTTTTCTCTTTCTTTATATCTTATGAATGGCTGAATCTGGATGACTTTTATTTCATTGAAACCTACTGGCTGGTTATTAAAGAAAGTTACTGTCTTTGTTTCTCCTGGTTTTAATGGAGAAGAAACATCAAAAAAATAATTTCCAGGGGAATATTCAGAAATTTCCATTTCCATTTCTGGCTTTAAATAAGTTGCAGGTGCTTTTTCTGTGTCATTTCCAACTGCTAAGATAATTCCCTCTATATTGAAATATCCATTGTTCTTTAAGATTAATGTAACTTTTCCTTCATCAGAATCACATGAAATATCAGAAAGAATAGCAGAAGTTCCTTCTTTGCAATCTGCAGGAGCTGCTATATTTGACGCAAGCTTCATCCAGGCATAAACCCCTATTGAAAGTGAAACTGCGATTGAAATTAAAAGGACATAAGAAAGCATTAAGCTTATTCCAGATTTATTTTTCTTTAATTCCCTCATTTTTTCTCTTTTTAATTATTAATTTATAGCTATTTATTAATCTTTCTTTAATTTTTCTCAAGATAGATTTCTTTTTCTTTTTCCTGGGCAATCACAAAATAAAACATTTCATTATCTTTTAGCTCAAAGCTAACTTTTTTATCAAGTATTGTCACATTCAATTGATCCCCAGAACTAATGATTTTAGTCCTATTTGCATAAATATTCTCCACGTTCCATTGAGCTGCTCCTGTTCCTATAAAAGCAGAGATTGTTCCAGTATAATCCTGGATGTATTGAACACTGTACAGCTCTGTTTTATTTCCATAAATAAAAACAATGCTTGTATTTTCTGTTTTCTTCAGAAAATAAGGTGCAAATTCCATGTCTGTAAAATTGCTAATTAAAGAGGTAATATTTTTCTTATTGTAAATGCCATAGTCAATTATTCTTGAGCCTTCTTCAGTTAATTCAGCGCTTATGTCTTTTATTTTCCTTGGCTCTGGCTTTGCAATTGCATAAGTTTTAACACTGGCAAATCCTGAAATAATCAAGACAAGAGTGATTGCAGCAATTATATAAAACTGGGCTTTTTTGTTCATGAATATAATAGAAATTTAGTGTATATAAAGATTTTTAAATTTTAATGGCATTCTAGCATATTCCCATCAACCCATCTAGTATCTTGCCAGGTTTGCTCTAGGCAATAACATTCTGGATCATCATATAGTTCAGGCTTATTATCCTTCCTTCCAATTTTCAGATTATTTATCTTGCATACAAACCTGTGGTTAGCATCTGAATCTTCAACTATGCTTATGAAATCAGCATGATATTTAAAATCATTAAATATAAGATATTTAGAAAATTCAGCAGTCCCTATTAAAGATGGATCACCATTATAAACATTCCTACTGCCCGGAGTATCACGCCAAATTATTTTATTTGTGAAATGAATCTTGTTGTAAAAATCCCATTTTTCTTTATTATTTCCAGGCATTCCATGAACATCTTTATAATCATCAATACAAAACATCTTTGAATCTGGGCTACATTCGCCCGCTGGTAAATCTTGTTTAATCTTTTCAAGATTATTAAAATCTAATAACTTCCCTGAAATTTCCATATCTAATAATCTTTTTTCATATAAAATTTCTTGTTCTGGATACATATAACCTTTAGTATTTACAATAAATATTTCTTTATTTTCTCTCTCCCCTCTTAATTGTACAAATTGATATTCAAAACATAAATCAGGATTACTTCCTGCTTCAAGTTCTGCTAAAATATAAAATGAATAATATATCCTATAAGAATAGCTAACAGACTTCTTCTCCCCTCTTATAATCTCTGATTTCTCCAGCCCTTCTCCATAGCCAACACCGTCTTTTGTCGGAACAGTTTCAAGAAAAAACTTGGGAGTCTTAAATTCTTTAGGGAGTAAATCATCTGATTTAATTAAAACTGTCATACTCTTTACTTTGCATGTCTGCATTGTTTTTGTTTTAGGGCTGCATTTTGAATAATCAATAACAAAGTCAGCATCATCAGTATTGCTTGATTCAATATTGCATGCAGCATTATCTATTTTTGACCATTTTCCTAATTCATTTCCCAATATTCCATTAAACTCTTCGCATTTAGGGATATATAATCCATCTTCTTGTGTTTCGCTATTATAATCGCAATCTTGAAGGCAGATTAATTCATTTGTATCTATGTTGCCACAACAACTATCTCTGTCGCTTTTTCCAGTTGAACTTGAACTATCCTCTCTCTTGGGCTCAATTCTACAAACAGGTTTTTCACCTTCTCCAAGAGTTTTTACAATTAAATTAGCTTTTCCCTCTTGTCCAGCTTTATCTTTACAGACTGCCTCAATCTCATATCTTTTCCATGCATCTAAATTAGGAGGGCCAATCAAAAAATCAAATGGGTTTTTTAGGATATTATTTCCTGAAAAATCCTGAACATTATCCCACTCTGTTTCAATTATAATTTCTCCAGAATTTATCCTATTATTAGATTCATCTAACTTGTAAGAAACAGCTTTGCAATATACTATATCATCTTCATCATTAAAATCAATTATACTTAAAGTCATTGGAAGAATTGTCTCAACTTCAGTTATGCCCTCTGTTAAAGGCTCTTCAACATTATACAAAAATGTAAGTGTGGGGGAGTCATCTATTCCAGGGCCAGTTAATTCTTTTGGCCCAGCTCCTTTTGCAAATAGCCAGTTAAGGATTGAAATTGCATCTGCTATATTTATTGATTTATCTCCATTAAAATCAGATGTTTCAAGGCAAAATGGTTTTTTACCTCCTGAAAAAAGATATTGCAAGATAAAAATCGCATCAGCAATATTCAGGACTGAATCTTCATTTGGATCAAATTTCCAGGAATAATGGCAAGGCTCTATTATTCCTTGAGCTAAAAATAAAGGATTTAAAACTAAAATAAATAATAAAAAAACTGCACAAATTAAAATTCTCTCTTTCATTTCATCCAACCACCTCTCCAGTTATCTTTTCCTTTGACTCCCAAACACCTTGCTCTTCTTCTTTTAATTTCTCAATTTCTTTGATATCACCTCTATCTTCTTTTCCTTCTCCTTCTTTCATCATTGAAAAAAACATCTTGAAAAGAGCTTTCAAATCTTTTTCAGAGTCATCTGGAGTGACTTTTGCAGAATTAATAACACTTCTCATTTTAAGATACATCTTTATTCCATTTACAACTCCTTTTACTGTCTGCCCCACTGTTCTAGCTCTTTTATCCCAAGGAGGAGATTCTGTTTCCTCTCCTCTCATATCTTTTTCCATTGTATAAATCATATCATAAATCTTAGCAAAATCAACTTCTATTATCACCTCTTTTTCAGGAACTTCTTCAGGAAGCATTGGCTCTATTTTAAGAATATCATTTTCATTTATCTGGACATACAGATTAAAAACTATTTCATTTGTTTCATAATCTTTAAATTGAACAGCAGCATTTAAGTTTCCATTGTATTTTTCAGTAACTTTTTTTATTGTTTTCATGAATTTTCTATCTTGCTTTATAAACTCTTTTTCCTCTGCTGTAATTCCCTCTTCATTTTTTCTGTTTGCCTTGTCTTCAGATGGGCCTGGGAACTCGTGTTCTTTCATTGCCTTTTTCATCTCGTATTTTATAAAAGATTTTGGTGGAAATATCCAGATTTTCATATATGGAGAAATAACCTTAAGATTTTCTATTTCAAAAAAATCAGTTTCTTTTATCTCTTCCCAGAATTCTATTTTTCCGTATTCTGTTTCATATTTCACATTTATTAAGTTATATTCTGGGAATTCATTAATTCCAAGGCACTTCATTCTAAATGCAGTTTCTCTTGAAATATCTATATCTCTCCAGTAAAGCTCAAATATGCCAGAAACCTGCTGCTCCCAGTCTTCAGCTGAATTAGCAAGATATTTTTCAAAAAACCAGGTTACAAATTCCTGATTAAATCCATTTTCAAATTCTTTTCTTTGTTTTTTAAGATTTTCTAAATCTTGCTTGCACCAATCAGCCTGTCCTCCTGAATAATATTTTTGTTTTAATCTTTGAATATTTTTAAAAGATTCTCCCCAACCATCAAAATATATAAAACCCTCTGTTTTTTGCTGAGCAGTTCTACACATTCCACCTGCTTTAAAAACTCCTTTTTCTTCTTTATGAGACTCTTCTTCCCATTTTCCTTCATATTCTTTCCACCAATCACCGCCTTTCATGCATTTTTCAGGGCACTCTCTCTTGCAGTTTTCATAATCTTCTTCTTTCATACATTTTCCTTCGCATTCATTTTTCTTTTCATCTATATTACATTCTAATTTTTCACCACACACTTCTTTTATGCATTTATTTACACAAGGCATAATTAGATTATAGCAGGTTCTTCCACACTCTTCATCACATCTCTTTTTTTGTTCAGCATCTCTTGTTTCCTGCTCTCTTCTATTTTGTTCTTCCCAATCTTTTCTCTCTCTTTCCCTTTGCTCTTCTTCGCGAGGTTGTTCAGCTGGACTTTCAGCTGGTTGCTCACCTGGCCTTTCAGATGGTAGTTCAGTTGTAGTTTCTGTTGGTTGAGGTGATTCAGCTGGTTGCTCACCTGGGCTTTCAGCTGGTGTTTCTGCATCTCCTTCTCCACTTTCAGTCTGAAATCCAGTAATAGCAGCTCCTGTAATTCCTCCCCTTATCCTGCCAAACAATGCCCTAAAGAATGAAAAAATAACATTTCCAGTTGCTTGTGTTTCTGTTGAAGTTTCTGCTGCAGCTTCAGCTTTAGGAGCTTCTGTTGGAGTTTCAGTTACAGGTTCTTGCTGATGTTCTTTTTTTTCCTCAACCTTTTCTTCTTCTTTTTCTTCAACAGGAGCTGGTTTTTCCTCTCCCAGTTCAGTTTTTTCTTCAGGAACTTGAATAACTTGAGGAATTGTTACACACTGTCCATTACTGCAAACATCATCTTTTCCACCACAATCTTCTTTTACAAAACACTCTTCTCCAACAATAGGTTTCTCAATTTCTTCTTCTTTTTTTGAACACTCCCATTCACATTTGCAATCAGGATAAGTCCCAGAAACATTTAATGTCCCAACACACATTATATGTGGAACAGTTTTGCAATATTCTTCACAAACTTTTTCTACTGGAGCCTCACATTTAAGACCAGTTTTTTTCCATAATCCATCAATGCAAACTTCAATAACTATTTCTTCTTCTGTTTTACACTTCTCAACTTTTTTATCTCCATCAGTGCAGTCAGGTTTTTTACATTCTCCTAATTCTACTAATTTACATTTCCCTGTTTCTTCATTTTCTTTTTCACATTTTCCTTTTCCACATAAAAATTCACACTCATCATCAGTTTTACAAATTTCTTCTATACAAATTGGCTCTAAAGGACAATTATTCTTATCTTTTCCTTTAAAAATAACTTTTCCAGAACAGTTTAATGGGGGCTGAACAGGACAGATTGAGCAATCTTCAATGCAATTTTCTTTTGTTTCATTCCTCTCACAAATATGATTGCCACAAACAGCTTCTTTCTTTTTAATAATTTCTTCTTTTAACTTGCATGTTTTTTCAATGCAAAACAAATCTTTAATCTCCTCTTTTGTTTCATTTCCTTCTTCTATTTTAATTTTTTCCTCCCCGCATTTTTTCCCTCCGCATTGCTCATCATCGCAGTCAACCTTCTCATTTTCATTGTCATCTTTATTATTATCACAAATCTCTTTTCCAAATTCCCTGAACTCTTCAACAAGCCTTTTTTCAAATTCTATCTGGGTAAAGTAGAATTCTTTTTTTTCATAGCCAGAAAACAACTCAAGATAAAATCTTTTTCTTTTTTCAAAATTTTCCTTCTGCAATTCTTTTACTTTTTTTCTTTTTTCCTGCTCTTCTTTCAGCCACCCATAATTTCGATTGAATTCCTCCATTTCTTTTTCACTCATTAGCTTTCTTTTTTCCTCAAAAATCTTTTCAATTTCTTTCCAGACATCATTTGCTTTTTCATTCCAGGCCTGATTCATGACATTAATATTTCCTTTTAATGACAAAGCTCCTTCTAAATCTCCTTTTTCAAGCAGTTCTCTTAATTTTTCTACCTCATTTCTAAAAGAGCTTTCAAACTGGGAAAAATCCATCTTTTTAAAATTTTCAGGATTAGGCATTTCTTCTTTCATTTCAGGCATTTTAAATCCAGGCCCTCTTCCATTTACCCAGAAATCAAAATTAATCCAGCTCCACTCGCATTCCTCGCAAAATTCCAGCCTTCCCTGAACCTCAAAATCCTCCCCACTAAAAAAACTAATTTCCTGAACAAGCAATTTTTGCTCTTCTCTCTTATTTTCAGCCCCAAAAATCCCTGTCATTACTGCCTCGCAATTCTTTTGGTTCTGCCTGAAATAAGACTCAAAGATTTTTTCAGCATTCACGCTTTCCCTTGCCAATAACTCTGCATTTTCTTGTGTAGGATTTGAATTATAATTTTTTGCAATATTATTGATTTCATCTATTTTTCCTTGTATGTCAAGCTGCTCTTCTGGCTTTTTAAAATCAACACTAAAATGAAGATTATAGAGAACAAGATTTTTATACTCTTCAAAAAAATCTTCTTTATTTTTTCCAGGTTTTTCTTTTTCTTCATCTCCTAAGAATTTTTCTTTTTCAGTGAACATAAAGGGGTAAGCATTTAATTTCATCTGTATTTTTTTCCCGTCGAAAATTATTTTTTTCCAGGCAGGAACTTCTTTATCAAGTTTTTTCTCTCTTTTTTCATTTTCAACCCAGAGCCATTTTGTCATTTCATCTGCCTCTCCAAGAACAGCTTTCAACTGCTCTTGTTTTAAAATTCCACCATGCTCTCTGCTTACAACCCCTAAAATTTCATTTAAATTTTCGCGAATAGAAGACATATATACTAAAAGCTGGACATAATTTATATTTCCTGTTTCATACTCTTCTGCATAATGAGTCAATTTCTGTATCTCATTTTTTATTTCAGGAGAAACCTGCTCCATATTCATAGAACTATCATTCTCAAATGCTAAAACAACAAATAAAGCTAGCAAAGCTAAAAAAATTACAAACACTAAAATACACCTGCTTTTTTTCATTTAATCATCAATAATCTGATATTAATAAAGCTTCTTATCATAAATTTGTATATGAGAAAATAGTTTTTCAAAGCGCAGACTCAAGGGATTGCTTGAATATAATTAAAAAGCTCACCTCAATGCATTCTCAGAATTGCTACCCCTCAAGCATCTTAACTCCTGTTTAGGGCTGCTCCGGTCAAGGCCTGACCCATTTCGCAAAAGCAAGATCAAGAAGGACAAAACCTCAACGTTTGCATTAAGACTTTCTAACCATATTCTTACTCTCCCTCTCGCAGCTTGCTTAAAGCTCACTAGCAAATGGCAGAGAGCTACACTGCCAGCCTAGTCTGCAATTAAACTAGAATTATTGGGTATTTAAGGGTTGTGATTTTTTTTGAAAAAGAAGATTTCATTTCAATACCCATCATAGTAATCATAATCCCTGTATTCAACATATCCATCAGAGCTTAAGGTTTCATTTCCGCCAACTTTCTTGTAATCAATATCCACATCTCTTTCTCTGTCATCTTTTGCATCATCACAATCAATCTCAAAAGTTTCAGTGTCTCCACTTTCAATTGTCTTGTCAAAATCTTCCTCATCACATCCAGAAATATCAATGCTTTTTATTATTAAATCTTCATCATCTTTGTTTTTTATCTCAAGTTCAATGGAATCTCTGAAAAATTCAACATCTCTTAATGAAAAAGGAGAATCTAAATCCCCCGTCTCAATTTTTTCTCTTTTTTCCCTTTTATCGCATTTTCCATTATAATCATCATCAAGACAACAGCTAGTTCCATCTTCAATATAAGGAGGATAACAAGTGCTTATTTCTTTCTCTTTCTTTATTTCATCGCTATCACATATTTTATTGTAATTAGAATCTAAACAACAGCTCATTCCAACTTGAATATAAGGAATCTGGCAATAAACTTCATATTGGTAATTTTGGTTATAATCTCTTATCTCTTTTCCCTTTTCCTTTTCAACTGTTTTCCCAGAAAATCCATAAGCTGAAAATCCATTAAAATAAATAATTGCAAATAAAGCTACAAGAACAAGTATGATTGCAAAAACAATCAATATAATTGCTGCAGCAGACACCTGTCCTCTGCTTCCTTTTCTTCTTGCCATAAAAATTCAACATTTCACTCCTATATAAAGATAAGTGAGTACTGATGCTGGGTGAAAAAACCCCTATCCAGTTTCATCAATTCCCTCAGCAATCTCTCTTGCTGACTTGCTAACATGCCTCATCACTTCATAATCAGTTGCATTTGGATTTTTCTCTTTATATTTAAGCGCAGCATTTGCACCTGCAATAATAGCTACCCTTATTTTTTCAGTCATATTAATATTAATTTTACCTCAGTTTTAATTCTTCAATTTAGAAATAGAGGTTTTTAAGCTTAATTGTGGTGAAAGATAAATTTATGCGGGGGATAGGATTTGAACCTACGAAGGCACTAAGCCACAGGATCTTAAGTCCTGCGCATTTGACCGCTTTGCTACCCCCGCATAAGAAATTAAAAGATATCTCATTTAAAAAGATAACTATCAAAGCCTCTGCCGGAACTTGAACCTGGAACTTCCTCCTTACGAAGGAGGCACTCTGCCATTGGAGTTACAGAGGCTTATCATAATTAATTTTAAATATCTTAAATACTTATTTAAATTATGAATAAATTTTTGAATTAAAATTAACTACGCACTCTTCACCTTTGCCTTTTCAATCCATTCATCCTGCTTCTGGCAGTCAGAGCATACATAAATGAACTGGTTTTTGTTTCCTTCATCTTTTACTTTAAGAATAGTGCCCTTTAGCTTTCTATACTCCTCTTCAATCTTCTCATTGCATATTGAACATTTGTTTGCCATAAATAGAGTATTAATTGAGGATTTATAATTCTTGTGCTTAAAGAAATAACCACTCCTAAGCACAAATTTTTTTAAACTAAGATATTTTAAATTTAATAAGATGAACATAAAAAGAGTTAAGCAAGGAGCTATGATAACTTTTTATAATGGAATTTATATGATTCTTCTTGGGATTTATTTTATTCTCTTGAAAAATTTTAATATGAGTGCAAATTTTGATGTAATATCAGAATTATGGGGATTTTTTCATAGGTATAGCTATAAAATAGCTTACCTATTCTTTCTTTTTAATATTCTCCTGGGGATTTTTTTTATCTCTATAGGAATTTTCATTATTTATCTCTCTGATTTTATATATAAAAGAAAGGAAAAAATGACATGGGTTGTTCTTTTTTTAGGGGGAATTACAGTTTGGGGAGGAATTTTAATAATGTCTATTTTATTTAAGAATATTTACCTGATAATCCTAAGTTTTATTGGATGGTTAAGCTTTGTTTTTGGGATGCTGCTTCCAATAAAATATTATATTGAAAAACCTTATAGGGAGTATTGAAACTAAAAAGAAGTTTTGAATTATTATATGATCAAGAATTTTTCAAGATGAATATTCATAAAACAAAACTAATTTTCCTTTAGAATCCCTTAGAAAAAACCTGTCTTCATTATCATTCCAAATACTTGCTTCTGATTTGTAAGATTCAGATTCCCCTGAATTAAGGCTATTTATTTTAAAAAAATGATTTGCATCATCTTTTACAACCCATCCTGAAAGCTCGCAGTCAAAATCACATTCATTTCTCAAAACAAAAAATTCTTCTTTTGAGTTTAGCTCAGAAAGTTTAATGCAATTTACGCAGATATCTGCACTTTTCTCCCATAATTCAATCCCATTTGCTCTTGCATAATCCTCTGCTTTTTTTAATTTTTCTTTATATTGCAGTCCATTAAGCATAAAGCTTGTTGCTAACCCTTTTTGCAATATTTCAGCATTAATAAACTGATTTCCATAAAAAATATATCTTAATTTTCTCCCATATTTATCTAAATCCTCTTTGTCTCTCAGAACTATAAGAGATTTATTTTCAATCTGTTTCAGGAAATTTAAAGCTTCTTTGCTATAAGGCTTTCCTTTTTCAGGAGTATTGATACCCAAAAGCCTTATTTTTCCAATATCACTTTCAATTGTGTCTCCGTCAATTATTTTTATTGCAAAAGCCGGCTCTGGTTTATAATCCTCAGTTTTTTCAACAGCCTTTCCAGTAAGTTTTGGGTAATAAAAACTAAGCAAGCCTAGCAGGAATAACACAAACAAAAACAGCAGCAGTTTTTTGATTTTCATGCAATCACCTAAGTTTAAATGTTAATCACAATAAAAAACAAAAAACCTTACCAAATTTCTTCTTCCTCGTTCTCTCCATCTTCGATTTCTTCAAATTCCCCTAAATCACCGCACTCTTCTTCATTTCTTCTTTTTTTGTTCATTTTATCGCCTCCTGAATAATTTGAAACTCTAGGGTTTTTAAACTTTTTCTAGAAATATCTAACACTAAAAAATAGCCATAGCAAGATTTTTAAATGCAGTCGTTATAATAATGCACAAGGCTTAAATACTATAAAAAAGAAAAATTAATATGGTAAAAGTAAGAATAAAATTAAAAAGCATGAAAATAGAAGATTTAAATAAAATTTGCTATCAGATTAAAGAAATTGCTGAAAAAGCAGGCATAGCTATCAGCGGCCCAATACCCCTTCCAACAAAAAAACTGAAAATAACAACAAGAAAATCACCTTGCGGAAATGGAACAGCAACTTTTGACAATTTTGAAATGAGGATTTATGCAAGAGTAATTGACCTGCCTGCTGATGACAGGGTATTGCATGCTATAATGAGATTATACATTCCAAGAAATATTACAATTAAGATTGAGATGAAAGAGTAATCCTCATCATAATTATTCTAAACATTTAAAAAGAATTTTTTATTCATTTTATCATGCCCCTGTAGTGTAGAGGCCAAGCATAGAGCCTTCTCAAGGCTTTGACCCGAGTTCGAATCTCGGCAGGGGCATTCATGCGTAAAATGTGCTATGCCCCATTGGAGCATAAACAAAAGATTATTCGAATCGTGGGCGGGGCATCGAATTGAGGAATGTGAAAATCCCCAACGCGGATTTGAATAGCATAATTTTTTATATAGAGATTTTATTGATTATTAAATGAAATTTACAGGTATTATCTTAGGTATTGCAATCTTATTAACTTTAATTATAATTTCTTTTAATATTATTGAACATCATAAAGAAACAGATAACAAAGTAATAAATGGCATGAAAAACTATTGGAAAGAAGTTTTATTAATAATTGGACTCATTTCTCTTTTAGTAGGAATTATTGTTTTATCCTCAAACAATCCCTCTGGAGAGACTAGCCGAGGTTCATATTAGATTTTACTCTCCCCATATAACAGTATATTCCCTTCCGTCTCTTCTCGCCTTATTTCTAAATTCTTTTTGTTTTTTGCTTAATCTCGCTTTTGGACCTTTTTTAATCTCTGTGTATCTTATCTTTCTTATTCCACTTAGTCCATCAATATATTTTGTATCAAAATCTCTCCCAGTTTTCCTATTTTTAACATTTGCTCCAAAATGTAAAATTTTTTCTGCTCTTCTTTGTTGATTCTCAAAATTTAATCCCTTTCTTTGATTTTGCTTTATTCTTCTTGTCATCTTAAGAAATTTAATCGGCTCTAAATTCTTCCACCATGATAAATTATATGTCCTTCTCTTCTTTGAGATTTCCAAACTAGAAACCTCCCGATTACTAGAGCTATAATAACTATTATAACACCTGCAGTTGTTTTTCCGCCAAGTATTAAGATTAAACCAAATAAAGCTCCGAGAACTCCCAAAACATATCCTATAATTCTTGTTCCAAAAACTCCGGCATCACTTTTAACCATTTTTTATTAAAAGAATCTACGTTTTTAAACCTTATCTTATCAGAAATAGAAAACTAATTAAACTCTAACGACTTACATTCATTAACAAACAAAAAAAGAGGAAAGAACAAGAAAAAAAGCTTGAAGAATAGTTCAATGCACAACCCCCTCCTGGGGCATCGAAGCTAAATCCATGCCCAACATGGGCATTTCCCAAAAAATGGCAAAAGACCACCCTCGGCAGGGGCATAAATAAGAAATGCTTTTGAAAATAGGCGGGACATTTTCAATAATCTTTTATACTACCTTTTCTTTGATTCTCTATGAAAAAAGAGGCAAGTGTCAGCAATAAAGTAGTGGAAAGCAAAAAAGCCAGATTAATTATAAGAATTTATTTGTTATTATTTATAATTGCGATTTTTTTATGGATTATTCCCAGCACTATTGGTTTTATTAATCTTGACTCAAAATATGGAAGAGCAGGAGAGCTTCCACAATGGCTTCAAGATCCTTCGCCATTTACAAGAGCGATTATTATTCTTATTGTAGTTCAATTACCATATTTGCTTATTGCATTTGGATTATTTATAGAATTTTTAAAACCTAATATATCTTTTAAATACAATAAAGAAAAGTTTCTTACACTTCTAAGCTGTATATTAATTGTTGCTGGTTTAATTGCTCTTTTCTTATGGGTTAGAGGGGGATTTTCTACTCCAATCTATGACACAATTATTTATGGAATTGGTTTCGGAATTTTATTTATACTTTCTATAGACTATTATTCAATATGGATGAAAATTTTATTATGGACAAGACTTATAGAAGTATGGGGCCCATTAATAGGCTATGATACAATTTCTGCAATTTTTGGAAGATACACAGGAGGAGCTTTTGGGCATTTTGGTTATGGTTTACAAGGAATGATTTCAAGCCCATTTTTCTGGAGTGATTTTTTTGTCCAGATATTTAGTGTTATAGGAGTAATGTATCTTTTGAAAAAAGCAGGATTTAGATGGTTTTGGATTATTTCATTTTCAATAGGAGCAATAATTACTGGATTAATTTTAACTTATATTTTTCCAGTTATAGTTTAGTGTTCATTAGTAATGAAAATATGGTATTTTTGAATTTAAGGAAGAAATATAAAAAATTTTCTATTTCCAAAAAGAAAAAGAAGAGATGGGCAGAGAAGATTCTAATCATCTCATAAACCTTTCTTCCCATTCTTTCATATAATCCTCAGGTATTTTTATTTTTTCAGGTTTTTTCCAGCTTTCCCTTGCTAATTTTCTCATTAAAAAACCTGTTAAAAATCCAACAGCAATTCCAGACAAATGAGCAATATTTCCAGTATTTGAAGGCATGAATATCCCTAAAGTATCACCTATAATCCATAAAAGAGCTGCTATGAACATTGGCAAAATCAACCCAAATGCCCACACCATCATCATAGGCCTTATGATTGTCAATGCACCGATAATTCCCATTACAGCCCCGCTTGCCCCAAGCGAGGCAGGATAAAAATTAACACTAACTATGTTTGCAATAATTCCCGAGAATAAAAAAATAATAAGGAATTTTCTGCTTCCAATAATATTCTCAAGAGCTATCCCAAAAAAAATTAAGGCAAATAAATTATAAAGCAGATGAATTAATCCCCCATGCAGAAAAATAGCAGTTGCAAATCTCCAGAATTCATAGTTATAAACTGCTCTTTTATTTAATAAAAAAGCTTCAGTGAATCCTGGGGTTAAAATTTGGGATATAAATGCTCCTATGCAAATTAAAGAGAGCCATAAAAAATAAAATTTTATTTTTGCCATGCTATTCTGTAGGTTAGATGTATTTAAATATTAACAATCTTTTTAGTGAGATAAATAAAAATGAAACAGTTACATGAGATTATAGAAAAGGCATTGAAAGAGAATAATATAGAATCAGATATGATTGAAAAAATTCCCACTATTGCCCTTAGAATTTATAGGGTCTACAAAATATGGCTTCCTGCAGTAAGGGGAAAAGGATTCTGGGGAAGGATAGAGGGGCCTAAGCCAATAATAAGCTTGAAAAGACTTGCTAAAAGAATTATTGAACATTACAACATCAGTCCAAAAGAGTTAAAAGAGCGTTCTGTGGTTTATATGGAACCAACAGGATTTAAGCCTGACTTGATTGAATTAGAAGTTAAGGGCTATCATTTTAATGGGACAAAACCATAAATTTAAAATCTCAATCCTTTATAGTAGCTGCTCCTGTCCCATTTTCCTCCCCAATATCTTTTCCCGCCAAGAAACTGAACAGCTGTTTTAGCTCCTGCATAAAGCCAGGCAAAAGACCATAAAAATTTTATCATGTAAATCTCCATAATATGAATCAGATTTTTCCAGTCAACAAGCAATACTGCAATTGAAGTAAATATTAAGTCAGCTGTAAAAAACCAGATAAAAAATGGCTTGTAAAGAAAAAAAACAAAGGGCATTATTAAAAAAGACATTGCATAAATAAAGGAATCAAAATATGATGGAATAAGTGTTGTGAATAAAAGAGGCTTTGCTTTTGTTAATTGCCTTCCATGCTTGAAAAGCCCTTGAAAAAATCCTGAATACCACCTTGTTATCTGCTTCCAGTGCCCTTTAAATGTTCCTGCATCAACACTAGTTGCCCTTGCTTTTCTCTGAAATGAAATCCTGTATCCTTTTTCAAGTGCAAGCCAGGTTAAGTCCATGTCTTCTGTCTGTGTTCCTAAAGGAAACCCATTCATTTCTCTTAAAAAAGAAGTTCTGTAAGCTGCACTATCTCCACAAACAACTGATATAGCATTTCTGTAATGCTGAGCCTGCTTCCTGAATGCAAAAAATTTGTACTGAAAAACAGAGCCATTATAAATAACTCTTCCAAAAAAATTTTTATGCTTCACAGGAATAGATATTCCTGTAGAAATAACAACCCTTTTGTTAATAAAAGGCTTTATTATTTCTTCAATATAGTTTTTTGAAATAAAAGTATCAGCATCTAAAACAATTATAATCTCTTCAAGAGAATATTTATTTAATGCATAAGTTATGTTAAATGCTTTTCCTTTGTTTTCTTTTTGCTTCTCAACAATAAGATTAGGGTATTTTTTTATTAAAGAAATACATATTTCATAACTTTTATCTGTTGAAAAGTCATCAATAACAATTACTTTTTTTGGAATATGAGTTTGATTAAAAGCATGCTTTATTGTATTTGCTATGTTTTTTTCCTCATTATAACAAGGAATTATAATTGAAACATTTGGCAGATTATCCTTTCTATATCTTCTTCTCTTTTTCATAAAAGGCCAAGCTATCCCAACAATTATTAAAGTAAGTATATCTATAAAAATCGCTGATAGAATAATTCCATAAACTGCCCCATTTACAGCTACCATTTCTATTGAAATACTTCTCTATATTTATAGAAAGCTATTATTTAAAAGATATTTTCTTTAATCTGATATTTTTCATTTATTTTTAGTAATTACAATCCTTATATCTAGAAAAATATATTTCTTGCTATAATTTTGTTTAAATATAATTTTCAGTTGATTATATTACAAAAAAGGCTTTAAAAAAGCTGGTTTTCAAAAGTTATTTTCAATTGAATGAAAGGAGGTGATGAATAATTTCATAGATGAATGAGGAAAAAATTAAGTATTTTAGCAATTGCTATTATGATTGCTTCTGTAATCCCTATTGTCCTTGCTGTTAGCGATGGAGATAGCCTTACTCCTGACATTGATGTTGAAGAATTCCCTCCAGAGATTTGGATGTGCGACCACAGGGTTGTTTTAGATGATGAAACAGAGCCTGGGAGATGGATAGGTGGAAATTGGTCACAAAATGTTTCTTCATATACATTATTTGGAAAAAAGCTAGATGAAAGAATCAACAACTATGCTTTTGAGGGAGAGCAAATTGTCTGGGATGTTCTTGTATTAGACAAGAATGGAATTGAAAAAATTGAAGATGTCTTTGCAACAATTGGAGATACTGAACAAGGAGAAGGCAATGACATTGAAGTTAATTGTATCTTAGACTATATTGTTAGCGATAAAGATGAGATACCAGAATCTTGCAATGCAAGAATCTTAGAGGAAGAAATAACTAACCTATCAGATAATATGGCTGCTTTCTATAAGTGTATTCTTACAGTTGAAACTTCTGAAAGCATGGCAGGTGAATTCTGGGTAACTGTCCAGGTTGATGATTTAAATGGAGATTCTGGAACAATGGATGAGAATGAATTCTGGTTCTTTAACCCTGTAATTGCTTTAAGCATTGATGGTAATTTGGAATTTGATAATGTAAGGCCTGGAACAGATTCTTATTCAGAAACAATTTTAGTTGGAAATGATGCTGATGAAGAAAGTGGAGTTTTACTTGATATGTTTATATCAGGAACAGACTTTTATGACTCATCATCAAGTGGTGCAAAATGCCCAACAAGCAATGTTCTTGATTTGCAAAATTTCAGATACTTTGCTACAAGTGGTGCTTATTCAACACAAAATGATTTAGAAGTAGATATTCCTCCTGGAAGAGGAGATAGAAACAGGGATGCTGAAAGTTATGTTAATATTGGATATGGAATAGGGTTTAATAATCCAACTCCATTTTACGATGGATTTGAAATAATCCAGTCTCCTGCAATGATAGGCCCATATTATCTTGGAAATATCTTAGCACCAGGTGCTGAAATGGCATTAACATTTAAGCTAAGCTTGCCAGAGCCATGTAATGGTGACTTTGACTCAGGAGCTCTATACTTCTGGGGAGAAGCAATCTAGATTTATTTGATTTTTTAATTGATTTCTTTTTTCTTTTCTTTTTTTGTTCTATTTTTTATTAATTTCATTTAGGACAAGTAACTACAAACTTTATAGTTAGAGAAATATACATCTGCTTATTCCAGATATAAAAATATATTTCAAACTAAAAAAGTGTTTATAAAGAAATTTTGAATGTTGTAATTCATGGGTGAAACAAAAATGGTTCTCTTGAATTGTAAAAATAAGAACTTATTGAGTTCATCAAATTTCAGACGTGTGAAAGGAGGTTTAAAGAAATCCTAAAATGAAAAAAATAATGAGCATTTTGGCTATGGCTATTATGCTTATATCTGTAGTTCCAGCTGTCTTTGCTGTAAGCATTGGCGAAGGTATTACACCAGACATAGAAACAGAGGATTTCCCGCCAATGGTTTGGATGTGTGATTCAAGAGCTGTTCTTGACGATAATACAGAGCCTGGAAGATTGTGCGACCCAAATCCTAAATGTCAAGTATGTGCGGATACAAGTGGTGGAGATTGGAGAAAATGTCCTTGCGCATTTCCTCCATGTAGGTGGCACCAAGACGTTTCTTCATACGAGCTAGAAGGAATATATCTATGGGAAAGATTCAACAATTATGCTTTTGAAGGAGAGCAAATTGTCTGGGATGTTCTTGTATTAGACAAGAATGGAATTGAAAAAATTGAAGATGTTTTTGCTACAATTGGGGATTCTCAAGGTGAAGGCAATGACATTGAAGTTAACTGTATCTTAGATTACATTGTTAGCGATGAACATGATATACCAGAATCTTGCAACGCAAGAATCTTAGAGGAAGAAATAACTGAAATACCAGACAATATGGCTGCTTTCTATAAGTGTATTCTTACAGTTGAAACCTCTGAAAGCATGTATGGTGAATACTGGGTAACTGTTGAAGCTGTTGATTTAGATGGATTATCTGGAACAATGGATGAGAATGAATACTGGTTCTTTAATCCTGTTATTGCTTTAAGTGTTGACGGAGATTTATCTTTTGAAGAAGTAAGGCCAGGAACAGATGCTTATTCAGATACTTTGCTAGTTGGAAATGATGCTGATGAAGGTTCAGGAGTTCTTCTTGATATGTTTATATCAGGAACAGACTTTTATGACTCGTCATCAAGTGGTGCAAAATGCCCAACAACAAATCAGCTTGCTTTAAGCAATTTCAGATACTTTGCTACAAGCGGTGCTTATTCAACACAGAATGATTTCGAATTCGATGTGGTTGATGGAGATAGAGACAGAGATGCAGAAGGTTATGTTAATATTGATTATGGAATAGGATTTAATAATCCAAATCCTTTTTATGATAATATGGAGATAATACAATCTGCTAGTACTGGCGGAGTTCCAGTAAAGAAAGGTCCATATTATCTCGGTAATCTTTTAGCACCAGGTGCTGAAATGGCATTAACATTTAAGCTAAGCTTGCCAGAGCCATGTAATGGTGACTTTGACTCAGGAGCTCTATACTTCTGGGGAGAAGCAATTTAAAAATTATTTTTATTTTTATTTTTTTTAATTTTTAAATTTTATAACCCTTACGGGAAAATTGAGGTGATAATATTCAGAAATAAAAAAAGGAATGAAAAAAATCTATAATTAATTTTTTAGATAAATAGAAATGGCAATAAACAAAACAAACAAAAAGCTCATGCTTGGAATTTTTGGAATTATAGCAATAGCATTAGTTTTAAATTCAGCAAGTGCTGAATTTTGGGCATGCTTTAGCAAGGGAGATAAAATAGATTTTTGCAATCCAAAAACAGAGGATAGGACAGCCCCTAATAATGGGTATACCTTATGCATGTCTAGTTATAATGAAACAAAGGGGTGTTATAATCAGGGAAATTGGGCAAAATGCAATACCCTTCCAGGAGAATGCACTTATGCAAATGGCAGTTCTGGAGTTGATTCTGAACCTCCAATTCTTACTATAAATGCTCCAGAACAAAATGGAATTTACACTTCCCGTTCTGTTCTTCTTAGCTTAAAATTAGATGAAAAAGCAGATATTTATTACATAGATAATCTTGATAACAGGGGGAGATGGACAAGAGTCTGCTCTGATTGCTATTCTTATAACAGAACAAGGTCATTCCAAGAAGGGTTAAATGACTTAACTTTTAAAGCTGTTGATGTTGTCGGGAATACTGCTTATTATAATTTAAGTTTTTTCATTGACAGCAAAGAGCCAAAAATAAGAAAAACAATGCCGAAAAAAGATTTTGCATCAGGATTATTTGGAGTTGAGTTTTCAGAGGAAAATTCAGAATCATTAATATTGCATTATGGAAATTTATTAAATCAAAAAAACCAGTCTCTTGATATTGAAAAAGATTGTATCTCTGAAAATGGAAAATATTATTGTGCTGTTGATGCTGATTTAGCTAATTATGACAATCAGATAATCAATTACTGGTTTGAGCTTATTGATATTGCTGGAAATAAAGATGAAAGCAAGAAAATCGCATTAACTGTTGATACAACTGCCCCTATTAATTCCCTTCAGTTTAATGTTAGTGGAAGAAAAGTTAATTTTATTATTAATGTAACTGAAAAAAATTTTGAAGAAGTTTCTTATTATGACAATAGTGAGAGAAATCCAAGATGGAGAAAATTATGCTCAAGGCTTAAAGATGGAATTTGCGAAGCAAGAAAAACTTTTTCAATTGGCTATCATGTTTTAGATATAAGAGTTCTTGATAAGGCTGGAAATTTTATTTCTGAAAGAATTGAGTTTGACATTGTTTAAATCCTTATAAGTAAAAGTTTCTCTATTAATCCTAGTTTTGCTATATTTTCAACACTAATTTTTTACCTAAATCTTTTTAAACTAAGTTATTTTTTTAGTTATATGACAAGACTTGGAGCTAAGACAAGAGAATTGGTTGAATATCTTCGTAATTATGCAGCAATGCCTGAAACAAGAGACTCTCAATTACCAAGAGGAATTGCTTTTGCAAAATTTCAGGAAGATCACCTCAAGGGGATTGCTTTGGATATTTCAAATGCTTATTTAAAAGAGAGAAAAACAGGCAGCAAATTTGAAGAAAAAAAAGAAAAAGCCTTATCTGCCCTTAAAGACTTGCAGAGTTATTTTCCTGAAAATTCCCAAGCTTATGACAGTATTGCAAAAAGTATTTTAGTTGTTATGGGAAAAGCAAAAAGCCTTGAAACAAGCGTTGCTTAAATCATAGAAAAATTTATATTTTTCTTGTCCTTTAAATATTCATGCTGTTTTACTGGGACCATAGGGTAGATGAAGGAATGCATATTGAAGGATATAAACATTCCATTGAGGTTATTGTGAGAAGCATAAAAGGGACAAGAAAAAAAAGAGAAGCTGAACTTGAAATAATATGCTCTGAATCAACTTCTGTTGCAATTAAAAGCGGAGAGTTTATCCAGATTGCGGAATATCTCAGCGCAGGAATATTAAAAGACAGTGTTCCAAATTCAAACAAAGTAAGAATTGGATATTCTTATCCTTATAGAGAATATGTTTTAACTCCAAAGAAATATCCTGCAAAGAATCCTACTGAAACTGACTAGTTTTTTCATCTCTTTAAGGTTGGAAGAAGAGTTTCTGCAATTTTTCTTGCCTGCTCTTCTGTCATTCCTAATTAAGAGGTTAAGATATTTATAAATATTACCTGAATTTTAACTCATCTCCAAGCAGAAATCCAAGCCCTGTTTTTTCAGCTAATGCCCCTATTAATCCTCTTTTAACTCTTAGTCTCCTGCTTTCAATCAATGAAGCATAATGCTCAAACCCATTCCTGTAATTTCTAAGAGCTTGCTTTACATTTTCTATCCCTGAATAAGCATCTTCAACTGGAAAGGGAATTCTATAAAAATAATCAGATTCAATAACCTTAAAGTCTGGAGTCGGAATTCCGTTTTCATGCCTTGGCTTCCATAATGCCATTATTCTTCCTTTAGGGTAAAAAGTCCATTTTTCCTCTTCTTCAAATCCATCTAAGCTGAATGGCTGAAAAATTATTCTAATTCCCTGTTCTTTTTCTTGAAATCCCCTGCTAATTCTATCGCATATTCCAAGAAAAACTGGCGGAAGAACTTCGTTTTCGTGATTTACAAATAAAACAAGCTCTCCTTTTCTGGTTTCAAGGGAAGCTAAAGTTGGGCTTTCGTAGCAATGGACATAGTTTGCCATTTCTCATAAAAATAATCTAGGTTTATAAATTTAATTTCTTCTTAGATTTTTACTACTAATCTCAAGTTAAATTTTTTGGGAAGGTTTATATTTCTTGCAGGGATAATTTAAAGATGCAGAAAAATAAGGAACTTGAATTTATTTGCCAGAAAGTTCATTTTTTTAGGCTAGATAATAATGCGATTTGGCCTTTTAATTTAGGCAGTAATGAAATAGCTGAAAGATTCAGGCAGCATCCTTTTTTAGCCCGGATAATTCTTTTACTCTCTGCCAGTATGCAAGATATTTCAGTGAGATATGTCTGGATTTAATGCTTGAAAGAATAGATGGGGCATATAACCTTGACATTGATCTTAATCCTAGCCTTCCTGAAGAGACAGAAAAGCATAGGTTTTTTGTCACTTAGTCAAAAAGAGTTTATGCCATTGAAAAGAAAGGAATAGAAGGAGAAAATAGTAGTTCTGAAGGGATATGCTGGGGCAATGGAATTTATGGTTTTGAATATGATAGGGTTATAAGAACAGGAGGATTATTCACAGTAGGAGAGATAAAGCTTGCCCGCTGGAAAAATAGCAATGGGAAAAAAATTGCAAAATTAGGGGGAAGGCCCTACCACCAATATGGCAGAGGAATAAAAAACCAGTTAAGACTCTGGTTTTACCGCAGAAAATTATATCCAGTTAGAATGCTTGCTGGTGATGATGTTGGTTATTTTATGATTATTCTTAAGGACATATATGAAAAAGCTGAGAGAGACTCGCATCTAGATTCTGTGTATAACAAGTTTAAGCAGGATAATGGAATTGTTCTTCCATTTTATGCAACTAAAGAAGAATTTCGAAATAAAACTTTTGAGATAATTTCTAGAGAGGGATTTAAATTAAAAGAAGAGAATTCTAAAAACAAGCCTGCTTAGATTTTTCAGCCCCTGTAAACTGAAAGCTTCTTTAATTTATGGCTGATGTCAATTGCCCCAATTTTATCAGCAAGAATTCCAGTTATATCCTCTGTCTCTACATTAACATAATCTCCATCTTTTAGTTTTTCAGCTTGCTTGTAAAAATTTTCATGAGGCCAGGCATGCAAAACAAATGCTGGAACTCTACCCTTGGAATCTCCTCCTCCTGGAAACTCACATAAAAAAGGAATTTCAGAATGAAATTGCTTTGGTGTTTTTTCATATTCTGGAATTAAAAGAAGCGAGAGAAGGCCAATATCTTTAAGCCTGTCTATCCTGACTCTAAAAACAAAATCCTCTGAAAGTTTTATCATTTATTATATTTAAGATGCTGAAATTTATAAGGATTATTAGTGGACTGCGCCCCAGTTATCGGACAGTAAGTTAAGATAGTATCAGTATTTATATTTTTGCCAAAACCTCCATTTCAAATTCTTCAGGAGTTATGTAGCCTATGCCTGAATGAATTCTTTTTTTATTATAAACTATTTCAATAAAATGTTTGATGTTTTCTAATGCTTCTTCAAAGGTTTCATATTCATTAATATAAACCTCTTCAACTTTGAGAGTCTTGTTAAAACTCTCAGCAAAGGCATTATCATAAGGGTTGCCCTTCCTGCTCATGCTAATTTTAATTCCAAATTGGTTCAGCCTTTCAACATATGCCTCAGATGCATATTGGATTCCCTGGTCAGAATGGTGGATTAAGTCCAATAAGCCCATATGCCAGCGCTTCTGAATAGCCATGTCCAATGCACTTATTGTTAACAATGTATCAATGTCTCTGCTCAATGCCCAACCAACACACTTCCTGCTGAATACATCGATTATTGTGGCAAGATAAGCAAATCCATAAGGCAATCTAACGTAAGTTATATCTGAAACCCAGAGCTGATTCAAGCGAGTGACTTTCAAATTCTTGATCAAATTAGGATAAATCCTAAAGTTATGATTTGAATCTGTAGTCACTGGCCTGAATGCCCTTTTCCGTCGGCAAACGAGGTTTTCTTGCCTCATTATCCTTCGGACTTTTTTATATCCAATGGGTATATTTTGCCTGTTCAATTCATGCCTCATTCTTCTATATCCATAAGTTGGAAATTCTTTAGCTATTTTATGAACTTCCTTTGTTATGAGATTGTCAGTAGGTTTTGAGACTCTTCCTTTCAGCCATTCATAATAATTGCTTTTGCTGAGCTGCAATGATTCACATGCCTTGCTTATTGGAATTTGTTTTTCTTTTATCATATTAAACACTTCATCCTTTTTTCCTCTTTTTTGAGATTCTGCAACTTTTCCAACGTTTTTTTTAAAAAGGCATTTTCAGCATATAGCTGGCCAAGCAACCTTTCATATTTGGCGTTTATTGCGTCTTCTCTCCAGAAATTTCCATTTCCACTAAAAGCTCTTTTGGGATCAGTTCCATAATCTTTTCTCCATTTCTGGATTACAGAAGGATTAAGGTTATGCTCCCTGCAGACCTCTCCCCATTTTTTTGTCTGCAATTCTTGAATAACTGACAGCTTGAAATCTCGCGTAAAAGATCTTCTTTTTTTCATTTTTGGTGCACCTCCATTGTGTTTTATTGGATTTTTACTTTCTTAACTCTTTGTCCGTTTCAAGGGGCGCACTCCATTATAAGCATAGACACTTTCGGCAGATTGTTAGGGCAATTGCAAGCAGAGGGGACCAAGTCTGGGAAAAGATTTAATCTAGAATTTGGCAACAAGCTAATTTCTGAACACCTAAATTTTAGAGATTATCTTGAAGAATTAGGAATTCAAAGACATTCTCTATTGTCTGCGATTATTTTTCATCCAAGTATAAAAGATATTCCAGAAAAAATAAAAGAATTTGAACAAAAAACCAGTATTCCAATTATACAAATCAGTGAGGCAAAAACAGGCAAGGGGGGATATGCCTTTAAAACTTTTATAAGAAGCAAATTAATTACAGAAATTATATTAAATTCCTTAGATATCCTAAGGAAAAAATTAGCACAAGAACCTTGGGATAAAAATCTTAAAAATTTAGCAGATGCATTTTTTGCTAAATTACTAACAGGGGATGGAACTCTAGACAGAACAACAAATAACAGAGAATATGATTTTCCAGAGGCTAGAATTAAAATAACTGATGGAAATATAAGCTATCTTAAAGATTATGCTAAGATAATGAAAAAATTAGGATTTAAGCCTCATATAAATGAATCTCATATTTCAGTAAGAAGCTATGCAGGATTTGATAAATTATTATATTTGTATAAAATTAAAGCTTTTCAAAATACTCCTAACTGGAAAAAATTAATCCTTTTGATTAGCGAAAATCTCAAGGGAAGAAGATTATGCACTTCTCTTAGATTTGTTGATTTCTTAGATTCAAAAGAATTCACAAGCAAGGCTTTAATTGCAAATTATGGCATTAAGCTTAGGACTGCAAATGATTGGTTGAATAATAAAAAGAAAGAAGGCCTTGCAGTTCGGATTGATAATACTTTGCCAATTAGATGGAAATTTACTCCAAAGGCAGAAGAGTTAGCAAGTACTTTAAGTTTGCACAGAAAGGATTTAGCTGAAATAAATAAGAGTATTACTATCAGTAGTTCCTCAAGCTCTAGGTTTTAGCTGAATAACTTACTAAGCTCCGAAGAGTGACGCCAAGCCCTCTGCAGCAGCTTCCCTTTTCTCTTCTTTGGGAGCTTCTTCAGCAGGCTTTGCGCCTGCGGCAGGAGCTGCTGTTGCAACAACTGCATTTGCAAGTTCTGCATCAATGTCAACGCCTTTCAAGCTTGCAATAAGGGTTTTAACCTTTGCTTCATCTGCTTCTGCGCCAGCTGCCTGAAGAACTTTTTTTAAATGCTCTTCATTAACAGGCTTTCCCAGCTTGTGTAGCAACAAGGCTGCATAAACATATTCCATTTTAAGCTATTTCCTCCGGTGAATTTAATTGATCTTGAAAATCTTCTGATTCATCTCCACTTAATTCTTCCAGCACAGCTTGCATTCTTGCTCTTACCTGTGTAGGATTTTTCTCTCTGAGTACTTGTAAGCATCCTTCTCTTATCACTTCCCTTAATCCTATCATTTCCTCGTAATGATTATCTCTTCTGTCTTTATCCTCTCCGTCATCAAGAGCAGATCTTCTTGCTCGGCTATAATCTCTCATCAACATGTATATTCTTGCCTCAGTTGTCAATTTATTTAAGCTCATCTTAATTTCCCTCCTTGGGTTTTAATTTTAATAAGGCATCTCCATGGGAATTTGCTCTTGCAAGCAAATAACCAATTGTTTCCCTGCAAAAATAAATTATTTTCTGGGCAAATCCTAAGGCTTTTGCTGAATATTCTCTTAATTCTTGGGATATTTTGTCTGAATCTACCTTGATGTCAGTATATATTTTTTCCTCTTTTACATCATAAATAGCAACTGGCTCTAATCCAACTTTAAATGGCTGTATATTTAATTTTTGAAGTATAGATGCGGCTGCTTCATTAATTACATTTCCTTTTTTTACAACAACTTTTGATGTTCTTATTGAAATCTTTCCATTTTCAACTGAAATTTGCAAGCCAATAGCTCCCAGCTCACTTATTGCAGGACCTGGAACAAGTTCTGTAGGCCCTGCCTTTATTTCAATGTCTTCGGGTGCAATCTGCCCTGCTTTTGCAAAAACAGGATTTTTTTTCTGGGAAAGTATTCCAGCAAGTTCAAAACCCTCTGAATTTGAAATGACAAATGCGCAGTTTTCATTGATGAATTTTTCCACGGGCACTATTGATTCTTTTCCAATTTTCTCTACAGCCCTTAACATAATATTTTTTTTAGCGACTTTTACAAAAGCTTCTTTTCTTATTGATTTTTTTATATCCTGAAATTGCCTTGAAGGCAAACCTTTTAAGGAAACAAGCATTAAAGTCCTTGAATTTTTTATTTTTTCAGCTAATTCTGAAACATTTTTCTCTTTCAATGCAATTCCTGTTGTTTTTTTTGCCATTTTAAATTTCTACATTAACAGGCTTTCCCATTGTTAGTTTAATCTTGACATTTCTAATATTGTCTTTTTGTTTTGGCAAGGTTTGCAAGATTTTAGAATAAGCAGCAAAAGCATTGCTTGCAAGCTTTTCATCCCCTATTGATTCTTTTCCAATTCCTATTTTTATGCTTGGCTCTTTTACCCTAATTCTTACATTTGAATTAATCTTATTAATAAGCGATTCAATAGTCTTGTCGTCTTCAGACATTATAACTCCTAATTGAGGAGATGGCATTTTTCCAACAGGGCCTAACACTCTTCCAAAAGTTGTTGCAACAGCAGGCATGAGCTTTGCATTTGCAATAAAGAAATCATAGGATTTAACAAGCTTCTTTGCATCTTTTTTCTCTTTATATGAAGGAAAATTATCTTTCTTTATAGTATAAATCAATTTTGAATCTTTTTCTAAAAATCCGGCTATTTTCTTATTTTTTATTTTTTCTGGAAGCGGGATAAATATATTAAATGCTTCTTTTCTAACATCAAAATTTTTTAAATTTATAATTAAGTCTACAGTTTGGTCAAAATTTACTTTCTTCTCAGTTATTTTTGCTTTTTCAAGTGCTTTGATAAATTGTTCTTCGCTCATCTTAGCTCCTACCTATGCACCTAAATTCCAAGAATACTGGAACTAGATGATGTAGTTACTGATTTAATGATAAAACAGATGTTTTTAAAGCTTTCCACAAAGCTTTAAAAGTTTATCAAAAATATCTGTTTAATGGAATCTCAAGAATCAACTAGGGATAGCAGTTTTGCAGAAAAGCTTAAAGAAGCTATAAAATATCATTTTGTAGACTCTACTTCAACACTTGCAGAATCAACACCAGTATTTGCAGCTTTTGAAACTTTTGTTGCAGGAATGTCCAATGAAGTTTCATTAAATGCAAGATTTTTATCAACAGGTTTAGCATACTCTGGAATAGGTTATTTATACGGAAAAGGAAGGGATTTATGGAGAAAAACTTTTAGAATCACAGATAAAACCCTAGAGAGGATGCAAACTTTAAATGATGTGGCTTATACTGCAGTTTTTAATCTAGCAATTTCCCCTTTAATCTACTTTATATCTGGAGCAAGAGATTTAAAAGAAATTGTAGTAGGGACTTTATGCGCTAGTTTTTTTGGAGCCCTAAATGGAGTTCCTATGGGTTATTCAGTAGATTTATTCAGGGATTTGACTGGGTTAAAAAAATCAGAGAGAATTCCAAGATTTGTTAGAAAAACAAACTCTAAAATAAAAAAAGGCCTTTGTGGATTACTAGTAGCAGCATCTATAGGATTAACAGCTTCAGTTTATAATCTGAATACGGAAAATTGTGATTCAAACTATTCTGAGCAGGTGCCAGCTCAGAAGTTACAAGATTTAAAAAAGGTGGATTTGTATTCTACTCCAAGATAAATAATCAAACAATTTTTATCCTGCTTTTGCTTTCTCCTCTTTTTCCAGCTCCTCCAGATACTCCTTTACTCTTGCAATTGTTTGTGGTATAACGAATTTCTCAATGCTGTTTTCAAAAATCTCTTTTAGAGATGAATGCTCTGCCATGTAATACTTGTTTTCGTTTTTTTCAATAAACATCCCGTCTCTTAATCTTTTTAATTGCCTTCTTATGTTTGATTCAGCTAATCCCTTTGCATCAAGGCTGTATTTTTTTCTTAATTCCTCAACTCTTTTTCCTATTTCATCGCTCATAAGTTTTTCCTTGTTTTTGTTTGAGTCAATTAAAACAATTAAAATATCCACAATAACATCTCTTGAATCCCCGAGCTGCAGTAATCCAAGAGAAAGGCAAATCTTTCTTACAAGCTCCCTTTTTTCAAGATTAGCAGGCTTTTCATATTTTCTCAAAGTTATTTCAGATAAAGGTATGTCTTTCATCTTCTCGTTTTTACATATTTTAGATTACATATATCCTTATAAATTTATATTTTTTATCTTAGACATGGAGCTAGTAGCATTATTAAGCAAAGGCGAGGGAACTTGGGCACAGGTTGCAGGAGTTGTAAAAAATCATGAATGGGAAAATATTCTTCTTATTGGAAACTCTTTTGCAAAAAAATTCACAGTTGAAAAAGATTTTGAATTTATTGAAATATCTTCTTCTAGAATAATTGAATTAAAAGAAGAGCTGGTTAAAAAGCTAAAAGGAAAGATAAAAGGCACCGAGGTTGCGCTTTCAATTGCAAGCGGAGAAGGCAAAGAGCACATGGCATTAATATCTGCCCTTCTCAACCTTCCAGTTGGGATAAGGTTTACTGCACTAACCCAGGAGGGAATTGTGTTTTTGTAGGAAAAAAACTTAGTTATAGAAATATAGAATAGGAGGATTACCCAAATATCTCTTTTAATCCCTTTTCAATTTCTTTGTCCATTTTTTCACAATAACCATGCTGGCAGCCTTCTATTATTAAAAATTCTTTAGGATCTTTTGCTTTTGCAAAAGTTATTTGAGCATCTTTTAATGGAACAACTGAATCATTAATTGTATAAAACATTATTAAATAATTTGGAGAAATTTTATCTATGTAATAATCTGGGTCTATTGAAATAAGATAATTATTATGAGGAATTAAAGGATTTGATTCTATATGAAAACCAGAGGTGCTTATTGCGATTATTCCTTTGATTCTTTTGTCAAGAGCTGATGCAATTATTCCATATCTTCCGCCCATGCTTTCTCCTATAATTGCAATATTTTCTTTATCAATTTCTGCTTCTTTGAAATTTCTTAAAATATCAGAGGATTTTAAGACATCATAAACAGCTAGATGCTGCATTGGCTCTCTTCTTTTTGAGAATACCTGATAATCCTGCTCAAAACTTAGATAACTTGCTTTTGTTTCTCCTATTCCTCTTTGGTCTATAATCAAAACTGCATAGCCAAGCTTTGCGATTGATTCTCCTAATGAACCTCTGCCTTCTTTTGTTCCCCCTCCACCTGGAAGAAAGACTATTCCTGGATATTCTTTTTTTTCTTCTGGAATAAAGATTAAGCCATGAATTTCTGCTTTTTCTTCTAAAAAATCTCTGGAATTAAACTTAACTTTATAAATATCTAAAGAATTATTTTTATTTCTTGAAAGAATCTCATAATCAGCTTTGCCTCTGTTTTCTGAATAAGAAAAAGTGTTGCCTTTAAATTCATAAGTGTCTTTGTTTTTATGGAAATTTATAATGTAATAAACAGCAATAATTGCTAGGATGATAAATAGTATTAATACTGTCTTTTTTTTCATAGGTTCATTTTCCTCCTTGTAATATAACTGCATTTTGCGCATTTAATTATTTTAAATCCTTTTTTTATTCGGTAAGACGAATTAAAATCAAAAAGTGCAAAGCACTTTTTGCAGAAGAGCTTTTTATAATTTTTCAAGAGTATGTTCTTTGACATTGCTAATTTTTTTATTTTCTTGATTTCTTTTTCTGTTGGCTTTCCTTCAAAAGTTTCTTTTATTTTTTCCTGAATTTCTGATTTTGAGAGAGATTGCTTTGGCATGTTTTTTAATTCTTGTACAATTATGTGGGCACAGATTTATAGAACTTCCTATTTGTGCCCATATGAGCGCAGATAATTAGAAGAGAAAGTTTTTATATCCTGGAATCATTTTTAAAGTATGAATTTGAAAATTTTCAAAAGAGGATTACTTACGGGAATATTTCTTCAGCTGGCAATTGGTCCTGTATTTTTCTTTATAATTAATTTAACCTTGCAAAGAACAATTTATGATGGATTTGCTGGTGTTCTTGCAGTTACTTTAGTGGATTATTTTTATATCCTGCTTTCAATTTTAGGTATTGGAAAGTTATTAGAAAAAAATAAAATAAAGAAGGTATTTGGAATAATAAGCTCAGTCATTCTAATTTTCTTTGGGGGACTGATTATAAGAAATATGATGATTAAAGGGATTACATTAAGCGTAGAAATAAATTCTGGCAGCGTTATTGCGAGTTTTTTTTCTGTTTTAATCTTGACAATTTTTAATCCAATGACAATTATATTTTTTACAGGTTTATTTACTGCAAAAGCAATAGAAAATAAATATACCAAAAAACAACTGCGCATTTTTGGGCTATCTGTCGGCTTAGCGACATTTATTTTTATGGGTATTTCGGTTATTTTATTTGCATTTCTCAAAGAAGCAATACCTTTAGCTGCAATACAAATATTGAATTTGATAGTAGGTGCTGTTCTTATTATTTATGGGATAATAAGAATAGTCAAAATGATTAAATAAAAGAAATTATATAGAATGTGGGGGTTATTATTTCACAATCAAAACCTTGTCAAAACCTGCAAAGCCCTTGTCTCCTGTTAAGAAAATTAGATTGCTATTTAATGCAAGAACATAGCCTATGCAATCTATATAAGATAATTCTAATTTTTTATTTTGATGCCTAAAAAGAGCAGCGCTTTTTGCAAGTTCTGGATTTATTCCAAGAAATTGAAAATCTAGTTTTTTTAAAATATCTTCTACTAGGGATTTTTCATATAGAAGAAGCAAGGCATAATAAACTTCTGCAAGATTCATTGGGCTAGTGATTATTGTTGCTCCAGATACAAAATTATATTTTTCATTGCCTTTTATTATTTCAATGATTGCATAGGTGTCAAAAAAATAATCATTCATTGTTTCCAAAATCTTCATCAACCTCTTTTAATAAATCTTCTGTATCTCTTTTTATTTTTCCTTTTAAGATTCCAAAAATATCCTTGACTTTTGTTTTATTTTTTTCTTGTATGAATACATCTATTCTTATTCCTTCTTTTAGATTTTTGTTCTTGACAATCTCTGAAGGAAGAATTATTCCAAAGGAATTTCCCCATTTCTTAACAGTTGCTTCTATCTTTTCCATAAGTTATACATGTATAACGAATATTTAAATGTTTGGATTTTAAAGTTTATGGCTAAACGATTATTAGTTGCATTCATGCCCAACAAGGAAATTATCTGCCTTGGATTATTCATTAGAAAAGATGGATGGAAGTTATACAAAAAATATTGTTTTAAGAAATAGGTATTATAAAAAGTGTCAAAATATGACACTTTTTTAAACAATAGAAAACTTTATATATCGATAAATTATAACCTATTTATGGACATAAAAAATACCTTTGTAGAGGCTCTGTTAAACAGAGGCAAAATTCAATCAAGAGAAGAAATTCTTAAACTTGTTGAGAATTACAAAAATAAGTTTCAATTAAAGTTTAATAAGGATATTTTAAAATATCTATCTAGGCACAAGTATATTACAAGAGTCTTTTATGGGTATTATTATATTAATTCATTTGATGAAAGAACAAGGGGTTTTTATAACTTAAAAGACCACGAAATTGTCTTTATGACTTTAAACAAGATGAAACTAGATTGGTATGCTGGCCTTGATTATTCAATGTACTTGCAAGGCAAAACATGGCAGACTCCTAACCAAATTTCTATAATAAATACAAAATTTAAAGGGGATAAGAAGATTTTTGGGCTAAAGGTAAGATTTTTTAAAATAAGCAATTCCTTGCTATTTGGGCTAAAAAAGAAAGCAACTTCTAATAACATAGATTTTCTTTATTCAGATCCTGCTAAAACCTATATTGACATGGTTTATTTCAAACAAGTTAGAGTATTAAAAAGAGTAAAGAACACTCAAAAATATTTAAAGAGTTATCCAAAATGGGTTGGCAAGAAATAAATATTAGAAAATATTCTGCTGAAGTTAAGAAAAATCTGAACATAGAACTCTCAGATGAGATAGTTGAAAAAGATCTAATCTTAACCTTAATTTTAGCAGAGTTTGAGAAAAGGGATTTGGGTAAAGAGCTTATTTTTAAGGGCGGAACTTTGCTCACTAGAAATTACCTCAAATATCATAGATTTTCTGAAGACTTGGATTTTGTTCACAAAGATTCTTCTAAACTTAGAGAAATGAACCGCTCTGCAAGAGAAAAAATAATAAAGAATTTCATTGATATTTTTTGCATAACATTAAAATCTATTTGCGATGAGCTTGATTTGGATTTCAATTTGGACAGAAGCAATAAGAAATATTGCAGAATAATGCATCCTAGGTTAGTTTATATTTTCAAGATATATTATTCTGAAGATAAATTCATAAAAGTAGAAATAAATTTTATTGAAAAGTTATTTTATGAAACGCCTGAAGTTTCTGTTAAATCGATAACTGAATTTTTTGATTCTAAAAAACTCCTGGAAGACCTAAATTTAACTTATGAAAATTTTAAGGTTAAAAGTTATTCACTTGATGAAATAAACCTTGAGAAATATCGGGCAATTTTAACTAGAAAACATTTTCAAGAAAGAGATTTATTTGACTTATTCTTGATAAAGGGCTCCTTAAATACAGATATAAAGCTTATTGTGGAAAAAATAAAGAACTCCTCGCTTATAAAAAAAGACCTAACAAACTTGATTAAAGAGAAACTAGTTCTTCTTCAAAATAATAAGTTCTTTGAAAGCAAGGAAAAAGTTGAAAACCTTTCGATTGTTCAATACAACAAGAAAGAATTTGTAGAATTTAAAGAAAAAATCAAGCCTATTTTAATTAAAATCTGCGAGGATTTTCTTAAGGGATAAAAATGCCACAACCATTTCTAAAACTTGCAGGAAAATTAATACTTGCTCCAATGCATGATATTACAAATATTGCACTCAGGATTATGTGCAAGGAATATGGAGCAAGCTTAATTTCAACTGAATTGCTTTCTGCTAATGCTGTTGCAATAAAAAATAAGGCTGTTATGAAGCTTGCACAGACTGATAAATCTGAAAAACCTGCTTGTGCTCAGTTATTTTCGCAAAATACCGAAAATATGGTTGCTGCTGCTAAAATTCTTGAAAAACAATTTGACATAATTGATATTAATTTTGGATGCCCTAGCACAAAAATAATGAAACAGGGCTCGGGAGGAGCTTTATTAAAAAGAAAGAATAAGATTGCTGAAATTGTCAGGGCTGTTTCTGAATCTGTTAATGTTCCTGTTAGTGTTAAAATCAGAAGTGGCTATGATGAGAGAAGCATTAATTCAGTTGAGATCGCGAAAATATGCGAGAAAAATGGAGCAAGCGCAGTGATTATTCATCCAAGAACAGTTGTTCAGGGATATTCTGGAAAAGCGGACTGGAATTTGATTAAACAAATAAAAGAAAATATTAAGATTCCTGTTATTGGAAATGGTGATGTTTTTTCTGGACAGGATGCTGCGAGAATGCTTGCTGAAACTGGGTGTGATTATGTCATGATAGGGCGCGGAGCTATTGGAAATCCTTTTATTTTTAAAGAGATAAATGAGTTTTTTAAAACTGGGAAGGTTATTAAGCAAACTAATGAAGAAAAAATAAGAGATTATTTTGAGTATGTTAAATTAACAAAGAAGTTTGGAATTTTTTCAGTGGCTGATGCAAGGAAAAGAGCGCAGGAATTTACAAAAGGAATTGAAGGATGCAAGGGCATAAGAAGGAAGCTGAATAAAGCTAAGAGCTGGGAAGAGGTTGAAGAGATTATGAAAAATTGAGGTTCAGTTAACCTTAAATACTTATTTTATTATATGTTTTTGAGAGGTGAAAAGCCTCAAGACTGATTCTTGAGAGATTAAATCTAAAAAATTTCCTCAATTGGAAATTTTTTAGCTGTTAAAATGCCCTACTAAATATGGGGCATAAAGCATTTAAACATGAAACAAAATAATGAGATAATCAGGCTTGATAATATTTGCAAGAATTATAAAATGGGAGAGGCGATTATACAAGCTGTCTGCGAAGCAAGCCTTACAATAAATAGAGGGGATTTTGTAGCTATTGTTGGGCCATCTGGAAGTGGAAAATCAACAATGATGAATCTCGTTGGCGCTTTGGATTTAGCTACAAAAGGTGAGATTTATCTTGATAATGTAGATATAGAACATCTTCATGAATCTGACTTAGCTCAAATTAGGGGAAAGAAAATTGGATTTATATTCCAGACTTTTAATCTAATACCTACTTTAAATGCACTTGAAAATGTTGCATTGCCTATAATTTTTCAGGGTGTTCCAAGATGGAAGAGAATTGAAAGAGCAAAAAAACTTCTTGATGAGGTTAAGTTATCCCATAGAATGTATCATCTTCCTAATGAGCTATCTGGGGGAGAAAGGCAGAGAGTTGCAATTGCAAGAGCTCTTGCAAATGAGCCTGAAGTGATTTTAGCTGATGAGCCAACTGGAAATCTTGACAGCAAAACTGGAGAGGAAATACTTAATCTTTTTATGAATTTAAACAAGCAGGGAAAGACAATAATTATAATTACCCATGACCCAAACATAGCAAAAAAAGCCAGAAAAATAGTAAAATTAAAAGATGGGAGGATTGTGAAATGAAAATTAATGGGCAAGAGTTTGATATTGAAGAATTCAGGAGATTTTTAGGAGAAGTTAAAAGAAAGAATTATAGAAGAGATGGAAAATTTTATTTTTCTAGAGAAACTTATTCAGACAGAGAATTAGAATTTGTTGGCTTATTAGATGGTGGAAGAATCTGGCAGATGGAAATTCGGGGAAGAATGCTTCTGGGCTATGAGGGGGATGAAGAATTAAAAGAAAGAGTTGAAGAAGCTATGGATGAGATAAGTTTTCGTGCGGTTCCTATAATTCATTTAGAAGTGCCTCAATGGAAGATAGTAAGAATGGGAGATTTGCTTTGTTACTTAAGAACAACAGGAGATATTGATAATTTTGAAGGGGTTGGACAAATGTTTCAGGAAACATCTCCTGGCGGCGGATGTAATAAAGTTTATAAACTTGAATATGGGGGTGGGTTTAGAGAGAGAAAATGAAAACAAGAACAAAAACAATAAGTGCATTTATTTTTATTTTATTAATTGGAATCAGCTTAGCTTCTGCTTTAACTATAAACTCAGTTTCAACTTCACCTGATGAAGTTGCTCCGGGAGAGATTTCAAAAATAAGAATTGAGATTGTAAATAATGGGGATGAAACAGTAACTGATGTTTCTGTGAGTTTGGATTTAAGCATAGTGCCTTTTGCGCCTTTTGATTCATCATCTGAGTTTAGTATTGATGAGATAAAAAAAGACAGGACAAAGCAAGCTGATTTTGAAATATCTGCCTTAAATGATGCTAAATCAGGAAATTATAAAATCCCTGTTAAAATAAGCTATACTGAAAATGGGGTTTTAAATACAAGACAATCTCTTATTAGCTTATTGGTCAATTCAGAGCCAATTATTGAAGCTAGTGTTGAAGATGGCTTGCTTTTAAAAGGGCAGAAAAATGCGATTACAATAAAAGTGGTTAATAAAGGGCTTGCTGATGTAAAATTCCTGGAAATTGAGGTTGGAAACTCTGGTTCTTACACTCTTCTCTCTCCGAAAAAAGTTTATATTGGGGATATTGACAGCAATGATTTTGATTCTGCTGAATTTCAGATTTTTTTCAAAGAAACAAGCCCTGATAAAGTGAATCTACTGATTACAGTAAAATACAAAGATGTAACAGGCAAAGAATATATTTATGATGATTCGCTTGAATCAAAAGTTTACAGCCAGGAGCAGGCAATAAGCTTAGGATTAATAACCAAAAGCAATACTTCTACAATAATTATTGTAATTGTTGTGATAATAGTTATTTTCTTTATTTATAGAAAGATAAGAAACAGAAGAAAAAAGGTTGAATAAACCTGGGGGATTAATATTTTTTATGGATATTGTCGTGAGGGTGGAAGCCATCAAAATTTAGGAGGTTTCTGTTTCAACAGAATTATTGTTTGCTTTCTTCTTTGCTTAGTTTTTGCAGCAAGTCGGCAATATCTATTTTTGTTGCAATAACAGATAAACTATTTTGGATTGCTTTACGCACTAAAGATATTTTGCTCTTTAGTTCTTCTCTATTGAATTTATCTTTAACTTCTTCAAATTTTCTATAATCTCCATAAGACCTAAGGCTGTAAGTTTCTTGGTAAATTTCAGACAAGTCCGGTTTATATTTTTCTTTAAATTCTTTTAATTTTGTAAAATCTCCAAAATGCTTTTTGCTAAAATTTCCTTTTTCAAATAGCATAATTGCATTGCATAGATGTTCTGCGGACATAAATAGCCTGTTAAACCCTGCCTCTAAAATTCTTAACTCATCAAAATTATCTAGGCTTTCTTTTTCTGCTCTTTCTTCAGCTTCTAAAAAGCTTCTTATGCAAAGCTCTAATTCCTCTTTTATTTCTTTTTCTTTCATTCTATTATCCAAAAGTATTTTTTGGAGAGCTGGAATGCCTTATTGATTGTTTTTGGCTTTTGTTCTTTTATTTTTTCTTCAAATAATCTAATCGCCTCTTTATCATCTTTTGGAGAAAGATCAAAATAATTCAAAATAGAATAGATAATATCCATTACACCTTTATCTAAATGAGTGTTTATATATTCTTTTTCATGAAATTCAAGGCAACTTAAGATTTCTCTATATCCTATAATGTATCTTTCCTTAATATCTTTTTTCTTTAGATAATGCTCATTATACTTTAATGAAGAAGAATCAAACCCAAATGAGATTCCGTAAACTATATTTTTATAAAGCATATCCTGATTTTTGATTCCTTCTTCAAGCTCTTTTTTTGAACCGAAAGTTGGGGATATCTTAGAATCTATAAGTTTCAGTTTTTTTCTGATAGTTTCTGTATTCTTATTATTTTCAAGGAGAATAAAAACATCTATATCATTATGCTCGCTCTCTAAGCTAGAGCCAAAAAAAATGCAGCCCTGGTAATTTTGCTTTAAAGCAAACTCTAAAAAAGAATGAATGATTATAGGAAGGTTATCTAGATTTTTATTATATTCATTTCTTTTTTCCTGCAAAATTAGACTAAGAATCTCTTTTGAATAAGGGCTAAGAAAGTTAAACCTGTACAAGTGGGTTTTTCCCTGGATTGTTTTCCTAATAACATCAATACCTGAAAGTTCTTTTAAGCTATTAAATACATTAGCTTTGGTTGTTTTTGTGCTTCTTGCTATATCACTAAGACTAGCTTCTCCTTTTTTTATTAAAAAGGAAAGAATTCTCCAGTTTACTTTTTTTACTATTTTAGATAACATCTGTTATCTATATAGATAACTATGTTTAAAAAGCTTATGGTTGATTGAGAATGCCTGCCAGGAATTCTGAAAGAGATAATAAAACTTTATTTATGTGATTTAAGCCCCTCAAAAAAATCGGCTATTTCTTCTAAATCTGAATTTGGACGTTCCCCGGCTCTGACTCCCCTTGCTATTTGAGAATATCTTGTTAGTTGCTCTTCTGTGTAAGGCATTACTGCTCTAGTCTCTTCTAATTGAGCAGGTAAAAAATTTTGCGCGATGCCTTCGGCATCGACTCTTCTTACCCCACGCACCCATTTGTCGTAGCTGAGGTCCCTATTGCAACCCAAGGCAGAATGGCCGCTGCCAAGCTTCGCAAACCAAGCCTTTCTTGCAAAAGCTTTATCTTGCATTTCTGCAAGAATAACTGGCATTTCAGTTACCTTAGCATCTTTTAAAAAATCTCCATAAGCTTCAGCATGTTTTCCAAATAAATATACAGTTCTCTCATCATCTTTAAATCTATTAGTGGGAATATTTCCATCTTCTAACTTCACACAATCAGCTAATGCTTTTTCAATTTGTTCATCAGTTGGATAAAACTCTTTTCCATTTCTATGAGCTTCTGTTGCTTCTCTTGGATTTTTCATTATTGGAGGATTCTTTGTTAGAACTGCTCCTTTTCCTGGAACATAAATCCCATCTTCTCTAAGCCAGTTTCCATTTTGAGAGACAAAAGAGTCTTTTCCTTCTTGTATCCTTAATACTGCATTTTCCTCTCCGGGGATTATAGGAAAACCTTGTGCTTCTAATTCAGCTTTTCCAATATCAAAAGGAGCCTCTATGTACGCTGAAGCAAGAACAATTACCTCGGGTTTTACATCAATTATTATTTCTGCCATGCTTTTCCTATGCAAAAGGGGTTTTTAAAGATTTCGGTTTATTAACTCTATGAGGGTAACACTAACTGGGAAAAAACCGAAAGATTTATAAGTATAATGGCTATTATACTTCTTATGGTTATAAATAACCTGGTTATAAACAGGCCTGAAGAAATTAAAAGGATAAATGAGATTAAAAAATGGAGCTTAGTTTATGGAAGGAGGAAAACTGGAAAGACTTTTCTTGTAAATAATTTTATTAAAAGTGATGAGTATTTTTTTGTAAAGACTAATAAAAATATATTAACAAAAAACAATGAATCCATAAGCTATGAAACTTTTCTTGAAATTTTAAAAAGAGAGCTTGAAAAAGAAAAGATTATTGTTATTGATGAATTCCATAGATTAGGAAAAGATTTTTTTGATTTGCTGCATTTTGAAAAAAAGCAGGGGAGAATAATATTAATCTCATCAACTTTATTTTTATCAAAAAAGCTAATTTCTGAAAAATCCCCTCTTTTAGGATTGTTTGCAGAAATTCCAATTGGGCTAATAAGCTTAAAAGATTCTCTTAAAACTCTTGAGAAATTTAAATTTTCAAAAAAAGACAGGTTAGAACTTGCTATATTATTAAGAGAGCCTATTGCAATAGATTATTTTGATGAGAAAAAACATGCAAGAGAAATAATTGCCCTAATAATAGAAAGCTCTCTAAAAACAATTCCTGCATTGATTGGAGAGATATTTAGTGAAGAAGAAAGAGAGATTTCAAGTGTTTATGAAGGAATTTTAAGGGGAATTGCAATTGGAAAAATAAATTCAGGGGAGATTTCCAGTTATCTTTTTTCAAAAAAAATACTAAAAAAAGATGACCCTAGCCTAATCCAGCAATATCTAAATAATTTAATTTCATTTGGAATAATAAAAAGAATAGATATTTTTAATAAAAAAAGATTTATCTATAAATTAGTGTCTCCTTTGTCTAGAATATATTATTATGCTGATGAAAAATACAATCTTTCTGAAAGAAAAATCAGCATGGAAGAGCTGGAAAGAATTATAGATGAACTTATGCCAAGGATAGTTGAGGATAGCATAAGAGAATTTTTAGCTGAAAAAAATGGCTTAATAGAAAGTGTTGTTCAATCTTCTGATTTTGATATTGATGGATATTTATTAAAATTCAAAAAGCCTGAAATAGCTATGGAAGTTAAATGGAAAAAATTAGACAAAGAGGATATTTTAAAGAGTGAGTTAACTCTTAATAAAGTTGATGCTCCTAAAAAGTTTCTTTTTGTGCAGGATAAAACTGGAGTTGATTCTAACTTAAAAGTTATTGATGTTGAGGATTTGATTTGACATTCTAGCTTTTGAGCAATAGGTTTAAAAAAGGATTTTTATTTGTTTTTTAGAGGTGTATAGCCTCAAGACTGTTCTTGAGAGATTATTAAATAAATGGATAAAACTCAATAACAACATATGATAAGGGATTTTTTCTTATTAGCAGTTAACAGCATGAAGAAAAGGCAGCTGAGAAGCTGGCTTACTCTTCTAGGCATATTTATTGGAATTGCTGCTGTTGTTGCTCTTATAAGTCTTGGAAGCGGTTTAAGAACAGCTATAACTGGGCAGTTTGGTGATTTATCAGCAGATGTTTTAACTTTCCAAAATGCTGGAACAGGGTTTGGGCCTCCTGGAAGTACTGTAGTAAGGAAGATTAATGAGAATGACTTGAAATTAATTGAAAGCACAAATGGGGTTGAGTTTGCTATTCCAAGATTAATAAGACTTGTAAAAGTTGAGTATAATGGAGTATTGGGTTTCAAGTATCTTGCAAGTTTGCCAAAAGAAAAAGAAAAAATTGATTTTGTTTATCTTGAACTTAAAATGGGGGTTAAGGAAGGAAGACTGCTGAAGCCTGGTGAAAGAGGAAAAGTTGTTCTTGGGGGAGATTTTACTTCAAAAGATGAATTTGGAAAATTAATCAGAGCTGGCTCAAAAATAAAATTACAAGGCAAGGATTTTGAAGTTGCTGGAATATTAAACAAGGGAAGCAGCATTATTATTAACAGCGCGATTTTAATGAATGAAGAAGACATGAAAGAGCTTCTTAATATTGAAGATGAAATTGACTTGATTGCTATAAAAGTTGCAAGTGTTGACCAAGTTGAGAAAGTTTCAAAAGATTTAACTGATAAATTCAGAAGAGACAGAAATGAGAAAAAAGGTGAGGAGGATTTTACAATTCAAACTCCTGTTCAGTCTCTTGAAGCTATAAACACAATTCTTAATATTGTGAATATTGTTGTTATTGGAATTGCTTCTATTTCTTTATTAATAGGAGGAATTGGAATAGCTAACACTATGTATACATCAATACTTGAAAGAACCAAAGAAATTGGGACAATGAAAGCTGTTGGGGCAAGAAACTCAGATATCTTAAAAATATTTGTAATTGAGTCTGGATTATTTGGATTAATTGGAGGAATTTCAGGAGTTGTCTTTGGATTATTTCTGGCATTTAGTGTTTCTTCGGCTGCTGAAAATTATTTTGGACAGAATATACTTATCTTTGCTATTTCCTGGTCACTTGTAATATTCGCAATATCATTTTCATTTTTAATAGGAGTTTTGGCAGGGCTTGTGCCTTCATGGCAGGCATCTAAATTAAAACCTGTGGATGCATTGAGAGCATGATAGAAATATCTTCAGAATTAATTGAAAAGGTTCTACGACCTTACAAACCTGAATGCAGATTTTTAAAATCAGCAAGCTTAGATTATCCTAGAATTTCTGGAGTTTTTTTAATAGGGCAGACTTATTATCACACGCCTACATTGAAACATGCTACAGATATTGAAATTCAACTATGTTTGAATCAGCTTCTCTATGCAGGAGTTGCAGAGATGATGGAAAAACAATCAATACCTGAACTAGAAGGATTATCTTTTGGGGAATTAAGAGAGGAAAATATGTTAATTGTCAAGTCAGAAAAAAGATTTAAAAAACCTATCAAAACAGATAGAGAAATTTTTGGAGAAATTGGAGTGGATAAATGGAGAAGCTACGGGCGATTATTAGTTGCACAAACTAATTTTCAATTTGAGAATAGAAGTTGTTTTGGAAATTTAGAGTTGGTTATTATAAGACTGGGAGCTAGAAAAAAATGATATCAGACTATCTTAAACTAGCATCTGGAAATTTAAGAAAGAGAAAGCTTAGAAGCTGGCTAACTATAATTGGTATTTTTATATCAGTTGCAACCATATTCCTGCTTATTAGCTTGTCAATTGGACTTGATAATGCTGTTAAAGAGCAGTTTAGGCTTCTTGGAACTGATAAAATTATTATTATGCCGAGGGGGCAAGCTGGACCGCCAGGAGCTGGGGGTGCTGTGGAATTAACTACTAGAGATGTTGATGTAATCGAAAAAGTATCTGGTGTAAAAGATGTTTCATATTATGTTGCTGGAAATGCGAAAATTGAATTTAATGGAGAGACAAGATATTTAATTGTAATTGGGATACCACTTGATAAATCCGAGGTGTATATAGAAACTGGGGCATATAAAGCAGAGCAAGGCAGATTACTCAAAGAAGGTGATAAGAACAGAATAATGATTGGAAACAGGTATATTTCTGGATTATTTAAAAAACCTGTTTCAAAAGATTCTAGCATAACAATCAATGACAGAGAATTCAAAGTTGTTGGAATTTTAGAAACTCTTGGAAATTCCCAGGATGATAGCTTGATTTTTCTTTCACTAGATGATTTCAAGGAGTTGTTTAATGCTGGAGACAGAGTTGACCAGATACTTGTCAGAGTAAAGCCTGGAGAAGATGTTAATGTAGTCTCTGATAGAATCAATAGAAAACTAATGAGCTTCAGGGATGTAACTGAAAAAACCAAAGATTTTTCAATAATGACTCCACAAGAGCTCTTGCAGAGTTTTGGAATTGTTTTAAATATAATAACTGCATTTCTAGTCGGAGTTGCTGGAATTTCTTTATTAGTTGGAACAATTGGAATTGCAAACACAATGTATACCTCTGTGATGGAGAGAACAAAAGAAATTGGAGTAATGAAAGCAATTGGAGCAAGAAATTCTGATATACTTATGATTTTTGTAATTGAGTCTGGCTTGCTTGGATTAATCGGTGGATTAATTGGTGTGGGAGTTGGAATTGGGCTAGCAAAAGCAATTGATTTTATTGCAATAAATTATCTTGGAACAAATTTGCTTAACGCTGCAACTCCGATTTATTTAATTTTGGGGTGTTTGGCATTTGCATTTTTAATAGGTGCTGTTTCTGGAATACTGCCTGCTATGCAGGCATCAAAGGTAAAGCCTGCAGATAGCTTGAGGTATGAATAGAGATTATGGAATTTAGTTACTCTAAAAGCATCCATTTCCAAAGAGGAATAAACTTAATATTTTTTCCTTTAATTTTTTCAATTGCCTCATAATTTGAATTAATTACAAGAAGCTCGTCACATTTTAATTCCTCGCTGGCTTTTATTAAAGAAGTAATTTCTCTTTCTCTATTAAGTTGATTTAATTCATAGCACACTTGTATCAGCTGCTTAATTTTCTTTCCATCTTTTATTACAAAATCAACTTCTTTTTCCTGCAAGTCTTGCCAGTAATAAATTTCAAAGTTAAGTGAATTTATATTTCTTTTAATAAACTCGAGAAAAACAGCATTCTCAATAATCTTGCCATATTCTTCTTTAAATGAAAATCCAATTGTGTTTGAAAGCCCTAAATCCACTGAATAAACTTTTCTTTTAGATTTTTCTTGTTCTTTTAGCTTAAAAGAAAATCTCTTTAAGAAAAATATTAAAAAGGCTTCTTCAAGATAATAAGAAAATCTTTCAATAGTCCTTAAAGGCATGTTCAATGGCTCTTTTAATTTATTAAAGCTGATTTTTCCAGAGATATTTGAGACATAAAATCTTGCTAAACTAACTAATTTTCCTTTTTCCTTAATTTTGTGCCTTTCTGCAACATCTTTTGTGATTATGCTATCGAAATAATCTGCAAGTATTTTTTTTCTAGTGATTTCATCGGATAAAATAACCTCGGGAAAAGCTCCAAATTCTAAATATTCTTCTAAAAGTTTTTGTATTTCAATTTTTTTTGAAATAATTTGCAATTCAGATTCGAATTTAAGCCCTTTGAAATCAAGAAATTCTTTGAAATTTAAAGGGAGTATAGAAAGATTTACATGCCTTCCTGTAAGCAAACTTGCATACTCTTTGCTAATTAATTTTGAATTTGAGCCTGAAACAATTATCTTGGCTTCTTTTTTATCTAGTAAAGTCCTGACAAATTTTTCCCAGCCCTCAATCTTATGAATTTCATCAAGAAAAATTATTTTTTTGTCTAGAGATATTTTCTTTAGATAAATCTCGTAAATTTCTTGCAAAAGCTTGAGTGAATGCCCGTAAAATCTGTAATCTTCAAAATTAATAATTAGAATATTTTTTGGATTTGTTCCTGAATCAATCAGCTTTTTTGCTAATTGAAGCATAATTGTGGATTTGCCGCTTCTTCTAACACCAGAGATTACAATAGCTTGATTTGAAGATAAAAATGGGGAGATTAAAGTTTCATAAGAAGCTCTCTCTATGCCTGCATCTTGTTTTTTTTCCCAAAAATTCCAGTCTAGTAATATCTGGAGTATCTCTTCTTCTTTCATAATAACTCATAGGAGAGCCATATTTATAAACTTTTCGCTCATTCATGAGCCAAAATAATATGTTTTTGGCTCTTCTGTGAGCTAAAATAAGAAAGAGTGTGGGCTGCCCAAGGGCTACTCTGCTTTATCTTATTTTTGGGTGCCTTGCATTTGCATTTTTAATAGGAGCTGTTTCTGGAATACTGCTTGCTATGCAGGCATCAAAGGTAAAGCCTGCTGATAGCTTGAGGTATGAATAAAAATTAGTATTAAAAAAATGAATGGATATTATATGGAGGTTCTATTGTTTCATAAACAGGAGTTAAAAATTTGGAGGATTATTCAAAAAGCATTGTTACATCCTACCCGAGGATGTTACAAAAAGTGCAACAAGAAGAAGAAACAACAAAAGAACCATTATAGAAATAAAATCCAAGATTAATGCAATGATAGCAAATGCTTTTCCTTGCAACCGATATCTTCTTATTTTAAATAAAGATACTATTGAAAAAATTATAGATAAAAGAACTATAAGGGGAAGAGCTAATACTAATAATAAGGGGGGAGGACCATTGGGGATACTCCAAGGTAAGGCAATCAATAAGATAGGAATTAAAGAAACTACTGATAAAATGAATCCTGCGATTGCTAACCTGCTTTTTACCAGGATTTAATTAGGAAAGGGGCATTTTTATATTTATTCTTTAAAAATCAAAACCCAAACATTTAAATATAACTAAATCTAACTAGATATAACTAAATATGGAAATAAAAAAATTGTTTAGACAATTTTTGTCTTTCCATTTTTCATAAGTTCAAAATGGAAATAAAAACAATTGCTAAGAGATGGGGAAGCTCACTTGGGATAGTATTGCCTAAGAGCGTTGTGGACGAAAATAAAATTCGGGAGAATGAAGAAATTATTGTTGATATAAGAAAGCCAATGATTGTTAAAGAGATGTTTGGAAAATACCCTGAATGGAAATCTAAAAAAACCGCCCAGGAGCTTAAAGATGAAGCAAGAAAAGGATGGGATTAAGAGATATTTTTTTGACACTTATGCTGTCATAGAAATTGTTAGCGGCAGTTCTTATTATGCAAAGTTCATTGAAGAAACTCCTACAATAACTGTTTTTAATCTTGCTGAGATTTATTATTCAGCTATAAACAACCTTGACGAGGAAAAAGCTGAAGAAATCTACAAGAAATATTCCTGCTGCGTCGTACCTATCAATGATGAAGTCCTAAAGGATGCTATGAAATTCCGAAAGCAAAATAAAAAGAGAAGCCTTTCATATACAGACTGCATTGGTTATATTTATGCAAAGAAAAATAACTTAATTTTCTTGACTGGAGACAAGGAATTTCAAGAATTAGAGAATGTTGAGTTCATTAAATAGCATTTGCAAATTAAAAATATAAGATACTCAAATGCTATTTAATGTTGTTAAATAGAAGATTTCTATCACCGCAACCTTTATAAATAGTACGTACTTAGTACATACTAATACGATGGCAGAAATAAAGTTTACTCATAAAGTATCAAAGGGGACTAGATTCAACCAGATTTACATCCCTTTAGGAATGAAAGGCAAGTTTGATGTTGGAGATGTTGTTGAGGTGATTCTTTTGGAGAAAAAATCTGGACTTGCTTATTCTCCTGAATTTAAAAAACAGATTAAGAAACTGAATCCGTTCAAGGAAGAGCTGATAAAAAATATTTTTAGCTTATTGGGAAAGTTTAAGGGAATAGAAAGAATATTTATTGTTGGCTCATTTTTAACGCAGGGAAATGAATATAATGATATAGATATAATTCTTGTGGCGGATAAAGATATTGAAAGTGAAGTTAATAACCTGCTTATAGATAAATTTGAACTGAAATTTCATGTAATTTCAATTTCTCAAAAAAACTTTGAAAAATTAATAAAATCCTGCCCCTTAACTCGAGGTATGCTTTATTTTTTTGTTTCAAACAAAGAGTTTATTCTTCTGAAAAAGAGAGAAATTGATAAAAAGCATATTAAATTTCTTTTAATGATGCCTGAAGATTTGCTTTCTGTTAAACTAAAACCTAGAGTGTTTTATGATTCATTGCGAAGATTGATTACAATTGAGAGATTTTTGGAAGAAAGGAGTTTAAACCCGCTTGGAATTGAAGAAGAGATAAAGAAATTAATTGGAGATAAAAGTGCTATAAATATTAAGACTAATGAAGAAATGGGGGAGATATTACTAAAAAAAATAAGAAAGGTCATTAAATCTAAATTAGAAAAGATAAATAAAGAGCTGAAAAATTAAAGAACATCACCTTTATAACACTCAATAACTTCTTTTTTTCATGCAAAAACCTGTTGTTACATTTTCATCGCAGATTGATTTTTTTAAAGCTTGGCTTAAGCACCCTCTTCGGGTTGGAACTTTTACTCAGAGTTCAAGATTTTTAGCTGAAAGCTTGGTAAAACCTATTAATTTTCATAAAGCAAAATGCATTGTTGAGCTTGGAAGCGGAACAGGAAATGTGACTAAAAAGATAATTGAGAAAATGGCTCCTGACTGCTTGCTTTTTTGTTTGGAGATTGATACTAGGCTGGTTAATAGAATGAAAAGGCAGATTATTGATGAAAGAGTTAGAATAATTGAAGATAGTGCTGAAAATTTTCCAAGTTATTTAAATGAGGGAGGATTTAAAAAAGCAGATTATATCTTGTCTGGCTTGCCTATAACTTCTCTTCCTAAACAATTGACAAGGAAGATACTTAATTTAAGCATTGAAAATTTAAATGAAAATGGGTGCTTTATCCAGCTGCAATATTCTCCCGTAAGAAAAAAAGAATTGAAGAAATTTTTTCCAGCAGTGAAGGTAAACTTTGTTCCTTTGAACATTCCCCCTGCCTTTGTATTTGTATGCAAGAGAACATCAAAGTTTATAAATGCGGTTGATTAATTATAATAATTAATTTTAAAAGGGGATAAAAAATGAAAAAATGCATTTATTGCAAACAGAATATTGTTGCAGATAATAGTGTTATTGACTTCTGTGAGAGATGTGGAAAAGGAGTTTTTGGGGAGAAAATGTTCAATGCAATTGTGCAGAACATGGAAGAGGCTGAAGAAAGGGGGGATTTACACCAAGGAAGAGTGTAAAAATTACAAAGAAAGGTTTTTAAACGCATTCTATCTATGGATTTTATTGAAGAAACAATATATAGTGAAAGACATAAGTCTTTCCCTATCTAGTCAACGACAAATTGGAGAAATATTAAAGTCGTTGACTATAGACTTAGAAATTATTATACAAAATGATTAAAAGAAAACAATTAAAGCAGCGCGGAAAAATCAGGCTTAGTAATTACTTTCAGGAATTTAAAGAAGGTGAAAGAGTTGCAGTTATCAGGGAATTATCTGTTAAACCTAAATTTCCAAAAACAATACAAGGCAGGTCTGGAATAGTAATAAATAAAAGGGGGAGTTATTATATTGTTGAGATGAATGATTATAATAAAAAGAAAAATTATATAATACATCCAATTCATTTAAAAAAATTGAAATAAAATGATATTAGAAAGAACACCTTTAAATATGAATGAAGTTGAAGAAATACTCAAAGATATCCCTGAAAGTGATAAAAAAGAGCAGATGCAATTATATTTAAAAAAATTTTTAAAAACAAAAACAGGCCAAGGAAAAAAAATAAAGGAAGATCTTGAAAAACTTGATCTACTTAAATTGAAGAAGGAGCATATATCCAAAATAATAGATATCCTTCCAGAAGATGCCTCAGACTCAAACAAAATATTTATGGATATAAGTTTAAACGAGAATGAAACAAATAAAATACTTGAGATTGTTAAAAACTCAAAATAATTTTAAAAATGGTAACAAAAGAAGAACAGGCTATAATTTTAGATTACCTGCCTTATGGCTATCCTCTAGAAAAGAAAATGATGCCTATAGCCTTAGCCATGGGAATTAAAAACTTTACACTTTTGCAGCTTGTTCCAAGAAGGGGAGTTAAATTAGAGCTTGGAGAAAAAGTTTATATAGGGGATGGAAAAAGAGATAAAATATATTATATTTTAGGAAAGCTGACTGAGAATAAGCTAACTGAAACTGCAAAAGAGCAATTAATGAGCTTTGTCGAAAAAAGAATAATTGAAGATGAAAAGAAATTTGTAGAATTTTTTAACAAGGCAGAGGCAATAAATACGAGAATGCATCAGCTGGAATTACTTCCTGGATTTGGGAAAAAGCACATGCAGGCAATAATCTCTGAAAGAGAGAAAAAGGCCTTTGAATCTCTTGAAGAACTAAAGTCTAGAGTTTCAAATTTACCTGACCCTAAAAAAGCTATTGAAAGGAGAATCTTTGAAGAAGTAATGGGAAACGAAAGGTATAATCTATTTAGAGAAAATTAAGATGGCAGAATTAGAATTAAAAAAAGAACATAGAAAAGAAGAGCTGAAAAAACAATTTTTTTCAATAGTTAGAATTATCCAGACAGATATCCCTGGAAATAAAAATATTTTAACTGGGCTCACTTATATCAAAGGAGTTTCGTGGGCTATTTCAAATGCTGTATGTAAAATCCTAGAGATAGAGCCAGATAGAAAAATTTCTGGGTTAAATGAGGATGAAATAAAAAAAATAACTGAATTTTTAAACAACCCGAAACTTCCTGGATTTTTAATGAACAGAAGAAAAGACTTTGAAACAGGAATAGATTATCATTTAATAGGCAATATCTTAGATATGAAAAAGGAATTTGATATTAGGAGATTAAAAAAAATAAGATCTTATAGAGGATTAAGACATGCTTCTGGGCAGCCTACGAGGGGACAGAGGACAAAAAGCCATTTCAGAGAAAAAGGGAAGAAAGTGGTAGGTGTTATAAAGAAAAAACCTGAAGAATAAGATGCCAAAAAGAAAACCAAACTTATATGCAAAACCTAGAAGATTGCATGACAAAATTAGAATGGAAGAAGAAAACGCGCTTATTGAAAAGTATGGGCTTAAAAATAAAAAAGAGATCTGGAAAGCTGATTCTGCTATTGGAAGATTAAGAAATCTTGCAAAAAAATTAATTACAAAATCTGATGAAGAAAAGAATTCTTTTGTAGAAAAATTGAAGAAAAAAGGATTCAAAGTTAGCAATATAGCGGATATTTTGGCTTTAAATAAAGAAGATTGGCTAAAAAGAAGATTGCAGACAATTATTTTTTCAAAAGGACTGGCAAGAACACTTAAACAAGCAAGACAGCTGGTTTCCCATAAGCAGGTTTCAGTTGGAGAGCAGATAGTTAATATTCCTTCTTATCAGGTTTCATTGGAAGAAGAACCTTTTGTAAAACTAAACTTAGTCCTAAAAATAAAAGAACCTGAAAATAAGAAAAACATTATAGAAAAAACGTTTGGAGAGGATAACTACAGGGAGATAGAATAATATGGAAGAAATTGCCACAAACAAAGAAATAGAAAGTGAGAGAAAAAAGGAAAAAGAAGAAAAAATAGGAATTTTAAATATTTATACTACTTTTAATAATACTCTTATAAATCTGACAGATTTATCTGGAAAAACAATTGCAAGATTCAGTGGAGGGCAATCTACAAAACAAAGCAGATTAAAAGCAAACCCCACTATAGCAATGTTTGTAGCACAAAGGATTTCAGAAGAAGCA
>Ga0209541_10001159_pt1 | contig 52757 bp, 52 predicted proteins | sample RifCSPlowO2_01_FD_184027 | JGI IMG/M metagenome (GOLD analysis project Ga0209541, IMG submission 184027) | Groundwater microbial communities from Rifle, Colorado - Rifle CSP2_plank lowO2_0.1 (SPAdes) (version 2) | ecosystem: Environmental > Aquatic > Deep subsurface > Groundwater | place... | reverse complement strand
TTGTTATACCTTTCCTCAAACGAATGCGGAGGAAGAACCAACGCAATTTTCATAGCACTCTCCCGCAAGGAATCATCGTTTATATGTTTTTCTCACCACAAAGAAGAGAACACTTAACCACACGAGAACGCTTGCTCCAATAAACACCCAATTCCTTGGCTTATATACGACATCCATATCATATGCACCTTCTGGGAGCACAACACTCATCAACTTGTTCTCATCTTCAACCAGCTGCAATTCTTCACTATCTCTCAACGCTTTCCAATACGGATGATACGCAATTTTCACCGTAACGATCCTAGCATGATTCTCTAACACTTTCAACCTGACACGCTGCTCCCCATAACTAACGACTTCAACGCCATGACCCTCTACAAGAGAAGGAACACTTTCTTTTACCTTGAATATTTTATAATTCTCAGAGGTATACACTGCCTCAAAATACTCTGAATCAGTTAACAATTTTTTCAACTTCCCCTCAACAGCAATCACATACCCAATATTAAACACCTTCATCTTTTCAACAACCTCTTCAACAGCATTATCCTCAATCTTCTTTCCAAACAAAAAAAATTCCTCAGTCTTTAATTCATCCTCCAACGGGAAAACTGTCGTGTACCAAGAACCGACATACTCATGCCCAGTATAATAATTCGCCATCGCAGGCAGGATGCTATCAAACGTCACCAACGGCTCTTTGATGTTTCCAAAAAAGTTCTGATTCAGAATACGCGTCTCTTTTGGCACGTTTTCTTTAATCCACCCCCACATTCTTAACGTCTCCTCAAAAATTGGCGTCTTATCAGACGTTGCAGTATAAGATTCCGGTGGATTGTACGCTCCCAACAACGCCCCAAGCACGATTATTCCACATACTATCGCTATTCCGACTTTTTTAAATTTCCATTTCATCTCACTCAAACCGATCCCAGCAAACACAACCAAGCCAACCTTCGCCATGTACACAAACCGATACGACAACACCGCACCAAAAAAAGGAACATTCCTCCCCCAATCAAACAAAAACCAGAACCCTGTACCTATCACCAGCGAGACAACGACAAAGCCAGCAACCAGATTCAGAAAATCATCAGACCGCCCCCTTTTTTTATACAAAAACGCTCCTACAACAGCAAGGGCCCCTATCATCATGCCAGGAAGCGTCTTCACCATCGTAATTACCAAGGTTTTCATGATTTCCCCGAGAGCATTGCTTTCCAACACATCCACCACCAACAAGAACGGCTTCAACGAAAAAAATATCCCGATCAATTTGTACACCATCTCACCCACAGAAGAACCCAACCCCCACCCGTATTCAGTCCCAAACCAACCAAACGTCTCAACGTAAGGATACAAATAAAACAGAGACAACAACACGCCCAATAACGCCGCAGCGCCATACCAAAACATCCCTTTGATATTATCCTTTCCTTTTTTCGCCAGCGACAAAAGCCAAGCGATACCAAGCGTATAAAACCCGGCGACTGTCACAAATGGATGCGCAAGGATAATCAAGCCAAGCAACACACCCGCCTTCACAAACGTATTTTTGTTTAGTTTCAGCCCTCCACTCGCAAGATGATCCATCAACACGATCAACAACGCAACACCTATCGCGTACGCCCACATTCCAGCAAGAAATAACTTCGCCACATCAGCCAACAACAAAAAAGAAGCAGCGCACGCCAACGCGATCTCTCCAGGAACCCTCTTCCTTAACGCAAAGAACAATGTCCACGGGATAGACAAAACCGCGAGCAAGAACCCAAGCTTGTACGCTAAAAATAGCGGGACACCAAAATTGTAGACCAACGCAACAAGCCAGATCCCTAACTGGTATGAATACATCTGCGTAGGATTTCCAGCAAGCTCAAAGGGATACCACCCATTGATCCAATGATACTTCGGAATCAGCACGTCAGCAAGATACTTCGCCTCCACCATATGCACAGGATTGTCAGACTTCACCAAAAAACCAGGACTCAAAAAAATATCCAAATAGACTAAGACACCCACTAGCACGATTACAAGATACGGAGCCAGCCTTTTGCACCACATCTTCAAGGCAAGAGAAGAAAGTTTTAAAAGACTAGCTCCTTTCCTTCCCTTATGATCGCCGCAACAGAACTCCTCCCAAAAATGGCCACTTATAAACTCGCGAAACACGGCCTTTTTCCTATACCCCGACCACTTACCTTAACTTGCTCCATCACTACCGCGTGTCAATCCCTCTGCCAAAGCTGCAACATCGGGCTCGTTTATCAAAAAAATCCAACGTTAGCAAGAGACGACCTCACCCTCGAAGAAATAGAAAAAATATTCAAATCCTTAGGACACGTTTATTTTTTCAACATCTCAGGCGGAGAACCATTTCTCAGGCAGGATATTCATGAAATTGTCAGACTTGCCTGCACATACTTAACACCGAAAGTCATTCACACCCCAACAAATGCCTTAATGCCTCAACTCATCGAAAAAAGAACAAGAAAAATCCTAGACGTCATGAAAGAAGAAGGATTCGGCGACGTTCCTTTCACTATCAAACCCTCCTATGATGGAATAGGGCACAGACATGACGAGCTTCGCGGAGTCAAAGGCAACTTCGAAAAATTGATGGACACCTTAAACAGGCTGTTTGCCTTGAGGAAAGACTATCCTAACTTAAAAGTTGGTTTAGGAACCGTCATCTCCAAAATGAATCTGAAAGACATTCCAGATGTTGTCGCATTCGCATCAACTTTACCCCTAGACACCTACATCAACGAGGTAGCAGAGCAACGCTTCGAAATGTTCAACACCAATAACCCGATAACACCCACAGCGGAAGAATACCGCCGAGCAGTCGAACACTTCAAAAACTATTCAGAAGGGCGACTTAAAGACTCCAAAGACGTGTCCAAAGCCATGTTCGCCTTTAGACTCATCTACTACGAGCTCACTATCAAAACCCTCGCAGAAAAAAGGCAAGTCATCCCCTGCTACGGCGGCATCTCAAACGTGCATCTCAACGCGAAAGGAGAAGTCTGGCCCTGCTGCGTCTTAGGATATTCAAAACCCCTGGGAAATTTAAGAGAAGCAGGCTACGACTTTGACAACGTCTGGCATTCTGAACAAGCTAAAGACGTGAGAAGGCATATTCATGAAAAAAAATGTGGTTGCCCTCTCGCAAACCAAATGTACTCCAATATTTTATTAGATCCTGCGTCAATGACGAAAGTCGCAGCAAAAATACTTTTTAGCTAATCTTTCTTTGTCACAGTCCACACCTCATCATTCAAGGCACCATCCCATATTTTCGTAAGGTCAATCAGCCCCAATTGGAACAATTTAATCAACACCATCTTCAACTTGTTCTTCTCAACACCCACCTCCTTCTCAATATCCTCCAGCTTTTCTCTCCCCTCACTCACCTTTTTCAACACAAGCTCCTCTTCCTCAGTAAGCCTAAGCTCTTTCTTCATTCCAGGAAACCTCAACTCCTCATCCTGCACATACTCCAAGCCTGCTACTAAAGCAATATACGCCTTCTCCAATTCCATCCCAAGATAAGCGGCATGCTCCTTTAACGAAACCAAATTCAACTTGCTCTCCATCACAATCGTCGCGTACAACTCCTCAGGATGCTTTCCCTTCACAACAAGCTCAACCTCATTATTCCTCCTACAATACCCAGCCTCAATCTCCCGCGTCTCTAGATTAATCCTAATCAGAAAATAGCCCTTTGGGTCATATTTCCATTCTTTCAACGAATCATATTTCGCTTGAACAATCTTCGCCTCATCCCTCACACTCGAACCCACATATAAGCTCATCCCTCACAAAAACCTCCAAAACTATAAAAACCCTTTGCATTCCTTACACAGACAACAACATCTTACTATACTTCTCCCAAGAAAAGTTATGCTTATGCCTTTTAACGTTTTCTTCAAACTCTCCTTTCCTTCCTTCCTTGTAAAAACGCACCACCGCCTCCCCAAGCTTCTCAGGATTCATCGGCTCAACAAGATACCCAGTCTTACCCTCAACCACAGCCTCCCCAAACCCGCCAACGTTCGTGCTGATCACAGCCTTGTCAAAGAAATACGCTGTCTGAATCACCCCTGACTGCGTGCCAGAGATGTAGGGCATCACCACAACATCGGTTCTCTCAAAATACCAACACATATCCTCATCAGGAACATACTTATCTATGATCTTCACATTTTCACCGATCTTCAACCTTTCCACCAAATTTGTATACTCCTCCTTATCCTGCCAAAACTCACCAACGACAAGAAGATCAAGATTAACCTGCCTCAAAATGAACGGCAACGCCTCAAGAAGATACTTCAACCCCTTGTACGGCCGCACAAAACCAAAGAACAAGATGACGTTTTTTTTTAATTTTAAACTCTTCAAAATTTCAGGAATATGCTCTCCTTTCGGAGCAGGAAAAATCGGCAAAAACGCACTCGCAACAGGGATCTTGCTCAACGCCCTCAAGCTCTCAGCCTCTTTTTTAGCATGCACAACAGCACCATCAACACACCTAAAAAAAAGCTTCGCAAGAGGCTTATCAACAAACGTCCTCTCATGAGGAAGCACATTATGACAAATCGCAATCACCCTCGCTCTCGCCATACTTTTAATAAACTTTACAAGAAGCCAATATATTGGGCTCGCAAGAGGAGTAATCAATGTGACAATGACTATGTCCGAACCATGCTCCTTGATCTTTCTTGCGGCCTTGTACAACGTCCATGGCTTCGCATAATCCAATAAAAAAATAACATCATTATTCTCCGGATCAATAGGCTGATTTTTAATAATAAAAGAAGGATACATCTTTTTCCAACTTAGCACTTGAACACTGTGGTCTTGTTTTAAATTCTCAACCAGCATGTGATTAAATTGAGCAATCCCTCCCTTAAAAGGTGGCACCGGTCCAATAAGTGTGATTTTCATTTTATAATAAGCTAAAGAAAATCTTATATACGCATCGGAAATCCCTTCGTCAATGAAAAGGGTTCTTATTACAGGAATTACAGGACAAGACGGATCCTACCTCGCAGAATTTCTTCTGGGAAAGAACTATGAGGTTTTTGGGATGGTCCGCCGCTCAAGCAATGAGAAACTCGAAAGAATAAGTCATATTCTAGACCACATCACCCTTATCTAGGGAGATATTACAGACCAATCTTCTCTTCATGAAGCGCTTAAAGACGTACAACCAGATGAAGTCTATCACCTTGCATCACAATCCTTTGTCGCAACATCATGGAACCAGCCTGTGCTCACCGCAGAGGCCTCAGACAAGTTTGATCCGTTACTCGGATGGAAACCAAAACCAAACTTTAAAGGAAAATATTTAAACAACGCGACCTACACCACAAATTCCCAAGGCATTCGCGGCCAGCGAGAATACTCTTATAAAAAAGACCCTTCCACTTTTAGAATCATCACCATTGGAGACTCGTTCACCTTTGGGGAAAACGCCAATGACAACGAAACTTACCCTTTCCTTCTCGAACAAACACTTACGACACTCACCAACAAGACTATTGAAGTGATTAACTTCGGTGTTCACGCAACAGGCACAGACCAAGGCTATCTCTACCTCAAGGAAGAAGGAATGAACTACACTCCCAATCTTATCGTTTACGGACTCTTTATTCCAGACATTCATCGAAATTCCATGAACTTCAGAGACTACGCAAAACCCCGTTTCACTCTGAAAAATGGAGACCTCGTTTTGGAAAGCCTTCCACGAGAACCAGGATATTACCTCAGCCATCCAGCAGAACGACCCATCCTCTACTCCCCAAGACTTATAGGAAACTTCCTCCTCACTACCTACAAAAAACTCACCTTATACCATCACGATGTAGAACTCACCAAATCAATCATCAAAGAAATGAACAACCTCACAAAAGAAAAGAATGCACAACTGATTGTTGTTCTTATTCCCACCCAAGCGTCAGTAGAAACAGACACCTTCAACTTTTACGACAACGTTCAAAAAAGTTTTAAGGAATTCGCTCCTGAAGAATCCATCCCACTCTTCGACCTAGAACCGGAATTTAAACTCCTTACAAAAGCAGAAAATATTACTCTTTACAACGAACACTGGACACTTGAAGGCAACAAAGAAGCAGCAGAAGCAATCGCACATTTTCTCATCCAAGAAAAACTCTTACAATAACTTATATAAAGGCGCCACTCTCGAACAGTCTTCATGAACCAAACAGATAGCGCTCTCGAAAAAATCGCACATGGAACACTCCTCGCACTCGGAGGAATCATCATTTCAAAACTTTTAGGATACACTTACAGGCTCATCGCAGCGCGCTTCGGAACAGAAGAATATGGCATTCTTTCTTTAGGACTTGCAGTTTTTAACATCCTCACACTCATCGGCGTTCTCGGACTTAATCAGGGAGCCTTACGCTACGTTTCATTTTACAGAGAAAAAGCAAATTTTTCAAGACTTAAAGAAATCATCACCTCAGCTGTCGCATCCTCAGCTCTTATCAGTATCCTTTTAGGAGCGCTGCTCTTCATCTTTTCAGATTTTATCGCAACAGCTTTCTTTCATGAGCCAAAACTCGGAATCGTCTTAAAAATTTTAGCATTCATCGTCCCTTTTGATACATGTAAGAACATTCTTTTCAGCATCATCAGAGGATTCCAAAACGTCATCTATGAAATTTACTCTCGAAACATCACAGAAACTGCAGTCAAAGTTTTTCTCACGTTAATCCTCTCCTTCTTAGGGTACAAACTCTTAGGAGCGACTATCGCTTTTAGCATTGCTATCCTCGTTTCTTTCTCGATGGCTGTTTATTACCTTTTCAAAACTTACAATATCCTCAAACACAAAGGAAGCTTTATTCTCTTTGACAAAGAATTAATGTATTACTCCTTACCACTCGTCCTCAACAACTTTACCATCCTTGTCTTGCTCTGGGCAGACACGCTCATCATCGGCTACTTCAAGGCAGCACACGATGTCGGTATTTACAACGCCGCAGGCCCAAGCGCAGCGCTCATGTATCTCTTTCCACAAGCCCTGCTTTCACTCTTCCTTCCAGTGCTCACAGGGCTGTACGCGAAAGGAAACATGGAAGATTTCAAAAACGTGTACAAAACAGCAATCAAGTGGGTCACTCTTGTCAACGCACTCGCCTTCATTCTTTTCTTCCTCTCACCGAAAGAACTCCTCTCCTTGTTCTTCGGCGACGCTTATGCAGAGGGAGCAGTTGTTCTCGTTATTCTCGCAGCAGGCTATCTCATCTACTACCTTAGCCTTATCTCCACAAATGTCCTTCTTATTCACGAGAAAACAAGGCTTATCTTTTTTATATCAGCAGCGGGAGCAGCACTCAACCTTGTTCTTAACGTGCTCTTCATCCAGTTCTATGGCATCATCGGATCAGCACTTGCAACAGCAACAGCATACTTTTTCATGAGCCTGCTCCTTTTCCATCACAGCTTCAAGCTGACGAAGATAAAGATACTCTTTAATAAAAATATTTTTAAAATCTCACTTGCTGCTCTGCTCTCAGCAGCACTCACTTTCTTTTTTACCAGCTTCCTTTCTCTTCAACCAGCACTTACTCTCCTCGTTCGCAGCGTTCTTGCAAGCGTTCTTTACCTTGTCATGATCTTTTTATTCAATGTCTTAGAAGAACACGATTTCTTGCTCTTAAAAGAGGCGAGTAAACGGCTCAACTCGCCAAGATTGGAAAGATTCCTCAAAAGAGTTGTTAAATAAACCTTCTCAACCCTTCCTTAAACAATCTCACGCTCTCCTCCTCGCTAGGATAGGACCCGCTAACTTCAATAGCTTTTTTAGCGTACTTCTTCAACAAGACTTTACTTTTCCACAATTTTTTAATAATCCGTTCAGCCTCAGCATCATCTTTCACCACAAGCTCCTTTGCAACTCTCTCGACATACACCTTATTCCCAACACCCTTGCTCACAATCGGAACAATGCCAACACTCATCGCCTGTATTACAGAGACAGAGGCAGGATCAATCCACGACAAGTTCACGTACAACGAACATAACCTCAAATAAGGCTTAATGTCCACATGACCTGTAAAAATCACATCTTTTAAATTTCTTCTTTCTAATTGTTCTCTTAAATTCCCTTGGCCATGAATGTACGAACTCGCACCACACAAATATAACTTTGCCTCAGGAAACTCTTTTTTTACTTTTAAGAACGCTTCCACAAGATGATCAACGCCTTTCTCCAAACAAATCCTCGCAGTGAAAATAATATTCTTTGTATTAACATTTCCTTTTACTCTTTTCAAACTCTTCCTGTCAAAAGCAGGAGCGACAATAAAAGCCCTCTTCTGGCACTCAACAGGCAAGTAGTTCTTCATCATCTCAGACGTGCACACAAGCACATCAATCTTTTTCAACATCCATAAATACAACTTTTTTTTAATAGTGAGCATCCTCCATATGTGATAATACTTCGGATCAGACACAATCAAGCCTAGCTTTTTTTTCTTGTTCTTTAACTTCCAAAGAACACCAGTAGGAAGCTGCGAAGCGCTCTCACACAACACAAAGTCTGCGTTCCTCTTAATCCTCCTTAATGTTTTAAAAGATTTTAACAACCTAGACAAATTCTTCAGTTTGTACGCATTCACCCTGTCATCAAGATACTCCGCATTAATACTATCAGCCCACAAGCCATGCGCAGGATGAGGCGCGTTACTCAAAAAAACAGCTTTCATCCAATAAAGCAAAAAACTCTGATTTAAAAAGATAGTTATAGCATCAATTCAAATAATTCTTTCATGTTTTAAGCGTACGCTGGCTGCGATGGAGATCTAATGTAGGGCAATGACTTCAACACAACCTTACTGAACAAATTGTCCTTATGAGAATACTTCTTCTGCAAAGAACTTAATATCTGCAGCTCGGTCGGATGCTCAAAATCCTTCTCTCTCAGCCTTTTTTCAGGAATCTTAGAAAGGATGGGGATATTTACCTCTCTCAACGGCAACAAATTGAAATAATCCCTGATCCTCCTGAAATACGCGGAATCCTTCACCCAATCCAGCCACGTCAACTGCAAATTCCCAGCCCAACGATCGAGACAATCCCAATCCTCAGTCTTTGTGGGAGGAACAAAGCCCATCCTCAACGCAGTATCATATAAGTCAGATCCAGGATACGGCAGGTAAAACCCGAAACTAAACCTCGCCTTTGGATTCACCTGACTCAACTCCAACGCCAGATCAATAGTCTGGAAGGTCTCCTCCTTTGTCTCAGTCGGCAGACCCATAATAAACGAACCAACAGGCTTCACGTCAGGCGCTTTTGTCAGATTTCTTATGCCTCTCTTGATGTGATCAACAGTTTGCAACTTCTTCATCATCGCCAACAAGCGATTGCTTCCAGACTCCAATCCCAACAAGAGCTCCCTGCATTGCGTCTCTACGAGTTTCTTAACCAAGGGCTCGTCAAGCATGCCCACACGCACCTCCCCATACCACGGAAGCTTTACCTCCTCAAGAATCCTTATCGCGCGCTGTGGATCAGAAAAAATAAGATCATCATAAAACTTAATCCCATCAATATTATACATATCCTTCAAATACTTCACCTTCTCGACAACCTTCTTCTCTGACATCGCCCTCCACCTTCTCAAATTAAACCTCAAATTATAACAGAATTTGCAATCAAACGGACAGCCCCTGCTCGTGATAAACCCAAGCACTCTCTTGTTACTCCACTCACGCTCCAAATGATCCTCCACATTTATCAAATCAAAATCCAAATCCAGTTGGTCAAGATCTTCAATTAACGGTCTTGGAGCATTTACTACAGGAACACCATTATTCTTAAAACATAACCCCAGAATTTCTTCAGGCTTCACCTTTCCTTCCAACATCCTTACAATGTCCAGAATAATCGTGTCACCCTCACCATTCGCAACATAATCAATATAATCCTCTTTCACTGTCTCCCTCGGAAGCAAGGTTGGATGCACACCCCCCCACAAGATTGGTAGCTCTGGCTTCTCAGCTTTCAACATCTTTGAAAGATTCGCACTCTCTCTTGTTTGGTTTCCTGTGATCACTGAAAGACCAACAAGCATCGGATCAACACTCAAAATGTCTTTGACTGCAGCCTGCAGTTTTTCAGAATTCACATGAAACACCTTCGGCTCGTACCCAGCTTTTTTCAAGGTGTCCCCAACAAAGAGAAGCGCAAGTGGCGCTATTCTCATATCCTCAGGGTTACTGATCTGCACCAGCGCGATAGGTTTTTCCATCTTTTGGACTGAGTCAACAGTTTTTCTATTTAAAACTTCCTGTCTCTTTCACAACTTTAATCACTTTCGTCGGACAATCCCTCGCAGCCAGTTCATTCACCGCAAGCTCACTCTCAGCGATCTCAACAACAAAAATTTCACCTTCTTTCTTCCCACACTTCAAATTGGACTTCCCATCATCCTTGTCCATCTCCCATTGGCCAGGCGCTTGCTCGGCACACAACGTACAGCCAATACACCCAGGACGATCGTGCACAATCTTAATCATCCCTCTCAAAAGAAAGAAAGATTATTTAAGAGTTATGATCCCTCTTTTTAAGCACGTACGTTTTATGAACATTCATCCAGTCAGGAAAACGGCACTTCCCAAATAGTTTCGCGTAATGAACATTCAAAGAAAGAAAATTACACGTCACATGCCTTTCTTCGATACTTAATCCCGCTTTTTTAAAGACGCTAATATATCTTTCTTCCCCCCATTCAATCATTTCATAAAAAATGCCGTGCTTATGAGGATGGCCATGCGCGAAAAACCTCAATGGGTTTTTTAGAAATTTTTTAAACTCTTTCAGCGGCTGCAACCACACGCCTGGAGATAGGAAATAAGCCAAGTACCAAGAAGGTCTTGGCACGCTCAAAATAATTCTTCCTTGGCCTTTCAAACACCGCCGCATCTCTTTCAAATAAACGTCCTCATCCTCCACATGCTCAAGCACAAAATTCGAGACAAACACATCCACACTTTCGTCCTTAAAAGGCAGGCTATCCCCTCTTGTGACAACATCCACCCCATCGTCCTCTTTGATATCCAACCCAATGATATTTTTATTATATAATCTTTTAAACTCGTTCTTCCCACACCCATTGTCAATAATAAGACTCCCTCTAAATTTTTCAAGAAGACTCGCAATAAACAGATAGGAAGGATTATTTTCCTGCATCATTTCAAACTGCACTTCAGCGTGATGTTCCTCGCGAACTTGTTTCCAGTCATTGCATTCAGAAACTTATCCGTATGCCTGCTAAACGTAAGCTTACACATCGCAGTATACACATACGCATTCTTCGTGCGAAAAGGCCTGAAGAGCCCGCCGTGAATTCTTCTCACCCTAAACCCTTCCTCATCAAGCACTGTCAAAATCTCAGGAACAGTGTATTCTTTATGCCAAAACCTGTAATATTTCTCACCCTCATTAATCTCTGCCTTGTCCTGCGTCTCAATAGCCTTCTCTCCTCTCTTCTGCTTGTACCAGACATTTCCCTTCTCGTTAAAATACACCAATGGGACAGAGACAATAAACCTCGTCTTTTCTGAACACAACGACCTCACCTTTCTCAAAAAAGCCCTTGGATCAACAAGATGCTCCATGATCTCAGTAGCGATTATATAATGAGGATTCTTAAAACCTCCAAGATCCTCAGGCCTCAGTTTTTCCACATCCATCACCTTGAAAGAAATCCTATCCATGGCAGTTTTTCTAGAAAGCTCAGTCGCCAACTGAATTTGTTTTTGAGAAATATCCACACCAAGAATCCTCGCGTTCGGAACCTTTCTCAACACATAAAAATCATACAAGCCAATCCCGCACCCAAGATCAAGAATCACCGTTTCTTCTTCTTTTTGCTTCACCATCCCCGCAGCAATCTCCATCCTCACCCTAAAAGAATTATCCTGAGGAATCAGATCCTCATCAAGACGGTCAGCACGCTCGTTCTCCCAAGCTTCCCCATAGAAGGCCACTAACTCCTCTTTGGTTGGCATCGCCTCTTGATAAGCCTGCTCCACCTGCTTCGCAATACGCTCAGGCTCATGCTCAACAACAATCGTCTTCGCCTTTCTCACCATCTTTTTTGCGACAGAAGGGTTTTTTATTAAGCTTGCTATTTTCTCACACCATTCTTCCTTGCTCTCAGGATCATCAACAGGGAGATATGTCTTGTCAGGAAGGTCCACTATTCCACCCCTTCTTGACGCAATAAGCGGCTTTCCCAACCAGCCAGCCTCCAAAATAATCCCGGAGAAAGGCTCCTCCCACAACGACGGAAGCAGGATCATATCTGCAACCGCAAATAGTCTCAACGTCTTCGCATGGTCGAGCTTTCCGGTAAATACTGCTGCGCCACCACTTGCTTCTTCCAAGCTCTTCCTCAACGCCCCATCGCCAACAACGAGCGCACTGAGATCCTTGAATTCTTTCATCAGCTTAGGAAGGATTGGAACAACAACTTGAAACCCCTTATTCATTTCTAAGTTTCCGCACAGCATGATCACTTTCTTCTTCAACCCATACTCTTCTTTTAATTTTTTACGCTCATCTTTTAAAAGATTTATTTTTATCGCTTCTCTCGGCGGATGAATTATGCGGATATTCCCACAAATTCCAAACCCCTCAAGCTTGTTTTTCACAGCAAGAGAATTCACGATCTTTACATCCGCCTCTTTCAGCATCTTTCTTATTCTCTTCAAATGCAACATCTTGTACCAATCCAGAGGAATCCTAAGGGGTGAGGCGCTACACTTCAACATACAAGACCACTCACATCCCTTGCATAATGTCAGGTCAGTCTTCAGGCATGTGCTCTTCGGACAAGCAAACCAATAATCCCTATAATGATTTACAACCCTTACTTTCTCTCTCTTTCCAGCAAGAATCGCAGGCGCAGCAGTCATCCGATCATGCGTGTGAATAATTTCAATTCGCTCTTTTTCTACAATCTTTCTGAAGCAGGATAAGAGAATTCTTTGCTGAAGAAAATAAGGGAGCCTTCTCACCTTTGGAAGAGGATACGTCTTGAAACCCTCATATATCCCCGTTGACGCGATAACAACCTTGTGCCCTCTCTTCTTCAGCGCCCTTCCAAGATGAAGCATACTAATTTCCCCACCGCCATATCCAAGCGGGAAGTACGCAGCAAAGAGGATGTTCATAGTTTTGTCGCCTTCACCAGCATCCCCGCGCTCAACTCAGGAAAGTTATATCCAATCTTGATCAGGAAACGAAACAGGGCCCTGCACACTATGATATTCGCAACGTGCTCCGCTCTTGGAATGGGAAGAGGCAAATAATACCCAACAACCTTAATGTTTTTCAAGTAAGGAGACAACAAGCGTTTCATTTCTCTTACGCTGTACTCATAATAATGCTTGTCAACAATCTTATGACCAAAAATTCTTCCTCTCAACTCTCTCCTGTTCGGCGTTGTTAAGTAGAAAGATCCTCCGACCTTCAACACACGAGCCATCTCTTTTATTCCCTTTGCGGCGATCTCTCTCGGAATGTGCTCAATCACATCAAAACACGCCACCTTGTCAAAGCTCTCGTCCTTAAATTTTAGCTGTGTCATATCCCTGGCCTTAAAAATCGCGTTCTTAATCTTTAGTTTTTCAAAAATCAACCTCCCAAACTTCAAAGGATACTCTTGGTGGTCGACACCTATTACTTTTTTTGCCCGAGAAGCGATCAAAGAAGTTAGTCTGCCATCACCGCACCCCACATCCAAGACCACATCGTTCTTTTTAAACTCAGGCAAGATCAGCCTCACAGGCCTTTCGTATACTTCCTTGTAAAAGCCATCCCAACCCCAATGGTACGGGATCAAATATTCATTAATCTTCTCCATCAACGGCTCACCGAAGTAAGTTATTTAAAGTTATTGCCACCCAACCACCTATGAACATAGGATTTATCACCACCTACTTTTATCCCGTCCTTGGAGGCGCAGAAGCTAACTGTTACTACCTCGCCAAAGAGCTCGCGAAAAGGCACGAGGTTCACGTCTTCACCTCAACCCAGGGCAACCTTCCAGAAGAAGAAACTATTCATCAGATTCATATCCACAGGTCTAAAGAGCTCATTAGGGTCGGATATTATGGGGCGTTCTACCCTTCCTTGCTCAAAAAAATTCTTTCTTATGAACTTGATATCCTTCACGTCCAATCTTTTGGATTTTTATGGCATGATCTTTGCGTTCTTCTTAAAAAAGCAGCTTCTTCCCACACAAAACTTGTTATCACCGCCCACGGACCCTTCATGGCGCTAGCCTCTTATCCTCTTTGGAAACGAGCAGTCGGAAGCGTCGTCAAGATTTTGGAATACCTTCCCAATAGTTTTTATGATCTTGTCATCCAAGTCAACCCCTCTCAGAGGCAATGGCTTCTCCGCTACGGGTTTAGAACGTCAAAGATCCGGTTTCTTCCCAATGGCGTTCCAGTATCGGCACTTAAAAGACACCCAACGATGAAAGACCTCGCAGGAAGATTTATTATCTCCTATATTGGAAGGGTCCAACGCTACAAGGGCCTCAACCAGGTCATCCATATCCTCCCAGACCTCATCAGAAAAAACAAAAAAATCCTCTTCGTCATCGCAGGACACCCTGAAGACATGCACCATCTGGTGAACCTCTCACGAAGCCTCAGTGTTGGAAACAACGTTCTCTTCCTCGGAACAATCACAGAAGAAGACAAATACTCATTACTCGCAACAACCAACGTCTTTGTCTTTCCAAGCAAGTGGGAAGCCTTCGGTATCTCCATGCTTGAAGCAATGAGTCAAGGATGTCCAGTCATCTCAACAAGAACAGAAGGAGGAGCCTATCTTATCGAAGAAGGAACAAACGGCTTCCTCTTTGATTATGGAAACACCCAAGAACTCAAAGAAAAAATCCTTCTTCTCATGAACAATAAAAAACTCGCCACCACCATCTCAAAAAACAACGCCAAGAAGGCCAAAACCTACACCTGGGAAAAAATCAGCCAAGACCTCGAACAGCTTTACCTGAGGATACGATGAAAATCTTATTCATCAGCCCCTACTACGAGCCAGTACGGGGAGGTATGGAAACCCACGTCGCTTCCTTGGCTAAAGAACTCGTAAAACGAGGACACGACGTTCACGTCTTCACCTCAGACCTCTCACGGGAGGGAAGAATCAGCCAGAAACAAGAAACCATTGAAGGCGTTCACGTCAAGAGATTCACCACGTGGTTTAAACTCGGACAATTCGCCTCTTTCTTTCCAGGAATTTTTTTCGCCATACGAAAACTCAACCCAGATATCATTCATGTTCATAATTTCAGGCACCCCAGCAATCTCGCTCCTTTTTTTACAAAAAGGCCTTGTTTCCTTACCTTTCACTGGCCCCAATACCCTAGAGGGCTCAGGACACCTGTCATGGATTTTTTCTCCAAGCTCTTTGACAAGACCCTCGCACGACCCCTGCTCGAAAAATACAAAAAAGTCTGCGCAGTAACCATTTCAGAAGTTCCTTTCATCCAAGCTTTCAACGTACCACAAGAGAAGATTCTTCTTACTCCTAACGCCATCCCAAAAGCATATCTCATACCCCAAGAGCGAAGAAGCTTCAGAGTCAAACACCACCTCAAAGAAAAAGACTTTGTTGTTCTAAGCTTATCCAGAATCCACAAGAGCAAAGGCTTCGACCTTGTTGTTCAGTTAGCAGCACGCTATCCCCAGATAAAATTCGTCATCGCTGGAAGGGATGAAGGCCACAAACATCATCTTGAAGATTTAGCGAAGGCCCTTAACACAAAGAACGTTTTCTTTATTGGAGAACTCACAGACGAAGACAAAATCAAAGCGTACGCGTCATGCGATGTTTTTCTTCATCCCAGCCACTTCGAAGCATTCGGCATCGTCGCCCTCGAAGCAATGAGCCAAGCAAAACCAGTCATCACCTCGAACAGCGGCGGGTTGCCCTGGGTTGTCGGAGACGCAGGCCTCACTTTCAAAGATAATAATCTTCATGACCTCGAAGACAAATTCAAAAGAATCCTCTATAGCCCATCCCTGAGAAAAGAATTAGGAAAAAAAGCGTATCGACGCGCAACAACACTCACCTGGAACAACGTAGCAGAACATCTAGAAAAAGCGTACAAGGGGATCCTATGATAAGCATTATTATCACTACCTACAAAGAACTTAGCACCATCAAAAAAGCACTTACCTCTTTTTTAGAAACACCTCCAGAAGAACCATACGAGATCCTTGTTGTCTCTCCAGACCTAGAGACAAAAGAAGCAATCAGCGACCTTCTTGAAAAGCATCCAACCATCAGCCACCTCCAAGATCAAGGACAAGGAAAACCAGCAGCACTCAACCTTGCCCTAGCCAATGTCCAAGGAGAGATCGTGGTCTTAACAGACGGCGACGTTATCACAGAACTCGGGGCGCTTGATGACCTTCTCAAACCTTTCGAAGATCCTCTAGTTGGCCTTGTCACAGGAAGACCACTCAGCCTCGAATCAGAAGACACCATGCTTGGCTACTGGTCCTCCATCCTCACGGACATCGCACATAAGACAAGAGAACGCTCCTCTTTTGTTGTGGCATCAGGATACCTTTACGCTTTCAGAAAAGGCCTTATCACCCCTCTTCCTGAGGACGCTCTCTCAGAAGACGCGGTGATCTCTTCTCTTGTTTTCGAACAAGGGTACAAAACAGTTTATGCGCGAGAAGCACGCGTCTACGTGAGATACCCAAAAACACTCAAAGACTGGATCAAACAAAAAAAACGAAGCGCTGGAGGATACACCCAACTCAATCAGTACGTTCAGGGCAAAGAACGCATGCGCTCCTTCACCAAAGAAGCATCAGGAGTCTACAAACTCCTTCCTTACTGCACTACTTTAAAAAAGGCACTTTGGATTTTTTGCCTCATCTTCACAAGACTTTACCTCTGGATCCTTATCCTTTTCGATGTTAAACTCAAAAGAAAATCTTTTAAACAACTCTGGGTGAGAGTGGAAAGCACGAAATGACAGAGCAATCCCAAGGAGCGTGGTTTCACCACTATCAAAATAAAATCCTTCTTCTTCTTTTAGCAATAGCCTTCGCATTCAGGCTCTATTATTTGGATTTTAACAGCGCAGTATGGTGGGATGAGGCAGACTACTTAGCCTCCGCGAAGCACTGGTTCTTTGATCTTTCTTACACCTACAACCCTCAGCGCGGTATTCTCTTTCCGCTTCTCATCGGCATGCTTTTTAAGCTCGGATTAAGTGAACTTGCAGCCAAATTCGTTGTCGTCCTCCTTCCCTCCTTAGGCATTGTCCTCTTAACTTATCTTCTCGGAAAAGAAATGTACTCAAAAAATGTTGGCCTTATCAGCGCAGCACTTATGAGCACCTTCTGGGTTTCACTTTTCTGGACATCACGCTTCAGCAACGACTTCTTAGCATTATTCTTTCAACTCTGTGCGATCCTCTGCTTCTGGAAAGGCGTTGTTAAAAAACAATCAAAATATTACACCTGGTCATTTGGATTTTTTCTCGCACTCGGATTCCTCACAAGAGCACAATCACTCTTAGCAGGGTTAGGCTTGCTCCTCTTCTTACTTCTTACCCAACGCCTTCGTTTTTTAAAAAACAAGGATTTGTGGATCGCAACGGCACTCTTTTTTTTAACACTCACTCCCTACCTGCTTTGGCTCAACTCAGCTTTCGGAACACCACTCGCCTTTTCCACAGGATACTCCTCACAAATTCAATCAGCAGCACCCTTTGGATGGTACGTTCTCAATTTTGTTTTCCAATTCCCAGGGCCATTTATTTTTGTCGCTTTTCTTTTAGGGTTATTCCCTCTTTGGAAAACATTTCTCGGATTAGACTTGATCCTGAAAAACCAAGCCTCAGAAGAAAACCTCGCGAATGTTTTCTGGATTCTTGTGGGCATTCTTACCTTAGCATTCTTTGTTTTCTGGCTTCGAGGCGCAGAAGACCGATGGGTTATTCTTCTTTCAGTACCTGTCTTTATTTTTTCAGCAAAGGGAGCCTTACTCGCTTACGAAATCTTTCTTAAAAAAACAAACCAAAAATTCGCCACTTTCATCTTACTCCTCTTAGTCTTAGGAGGAATGTACGCCCAATATTCTCTTGCAACGCCACTCCTCAACGAGAAAAAAGACACCTACCTCCAAGTCAAGGAAGCCGCACTTTGGATGAAAACAATCTCCAACCCTCAAGACATTCTCTACTCAGCCTCAGGACCACAAACCAGTTATTATTCAGATCGAGAAGTGAAAGGGTATCCAACAACTGAAGAGGAATTCTTAACAAACACTCAGGAGAGAAAACCGAGATACATGTCCTTGTCAGCCTTTGAACGCCACCCAGAATGGGTATATTCTTTTCCAGAACGACACCAAGACCTGGTTCATCCCGTCAACGCATGGTATGCCGACCAAGAACAAAAACAACCCCTTCTTGTCGTGCTTGAGTTCAAATAAAGTTCTTCTTCACTTTCTCAATTTCCTCAACAAAAACTTTCATCTGAACTTCCTCTTTAAACCTCTCAACACTCTTCACAATCTCACTCTTTTTTCTTTCTTTCAAATCTTCCTTCAAGACTTGTTCAATCTTTTCAGCAAAATCGCCACAGTCGTACGGTTTCGCCAAATACCCGCTTATCCCCTCAATAACAGTCTCACTCGGACCAGCATTATCAGCCCAAGCAACTACTGGACAACCACAAGCCATCGCCTCAACAGGAACAAGCCCAAAATCCTCGTCAGGAGCAGGAAACACAAACACCTTAGCCTCATTATATAACGCAACAAGATCCTCATCAAGGACATAGCCTAAAAACTTGATACGCTGCAGGCATCCAAGATGAATCGCCCTCTCACGCAACGCCTCCTCATACGCCTTTCCGATTCTCCCCGCGATGACAAGGTCAACATCTCCGTCGCGCAGTCTTGAAAGAGCCTCAACTAGCCACTCGTACTTCTTATCAGGAATCAGCCTTCCAGTACAAAAAATAAACTTCTTTAAGTTATATTTTTCTAAGACATACCCTGTTTCTTTCTTTTCCTTCATGCGGAATATTTTTGAGAGCGTCGGGTAGATGACCTGAGCGTCAATATTGTAAATTTTTTCAACCCCCCTCTTCGTGTAATAACTATTCACAAAGATTTTATCAGCAGCCCGCACAACTTTTTTATCAATACTTCTAAGAACAGGGCCGAACAAGATCCCCGCAGCCATCGCCACCTTCCTTCCCGCATCAAACCCCCACTCCTTTCTCTTTCCCTTGAAGTACAAAAAGTTTGGAGGATGGTGCAAATACACCACATAGGGAATCTTATGCCTCTCCTTCATCTCGTGGGCAAGCCGCGTACAAATAAAACTATGGCTTACGAACAATTCAGCTTCCTTTGACTCTTCAAGAACATTCTTATTTAAAAACGTTGAAATAATCCTCATCGTAGGATTTTTCCACAACCAATTATGCTCCCCAACAGGAACATCCTTAAACAAATACAACAATCTTTGATTCACTGTCGCAAATGACACCTTTACCTTATTCTTTTCGGCTAACCAACGCGCCTGCGTAGCCATCACCCGCTCAAGACCACCTTCTTCGAGCAAGAAATCATACAACAAGGTAATATTCATTTCACAACCTCCAACTCCGCAATCACCTCTGAACACGGAAACACCCAACAAAAAAACCGCTCGTATAACAATGGACTTAAATTCAACAACGGGTTAAAGAGCATATTCAAGAACTTCGCGCGCATCCTTGTAAAATTCAACATCCTTCTTTTAATTCTAAAACGAGGCGTCTTGTAAAATGTTTTGCTCGTAAAAAAATCAAACGTGAAATAAGAAAAAAGCCTCTTATGCGTCGGATCCCAATAGCTCACACCACAAGAAAAATGCGGAGCGCGAATAATCACACGACCATTCCTCTTCGTTACCCTATGGATCTCTCTCATCACAGCCACAAGGTCGTCAACATGCTCCAGCACATGACTGCAATACACCTCATCAAACTCGCCATCCTTAAACGGGAATTTCTTATTCAAATTATGAATAACATCGATACCCTCCAAAGGCAGTTCGTCCACGTTCACCCATGTTACCGATCCAGAAGAGCGCCGCACATCCTGACCCGCACCGAGATTCAACTTTTTCATCGCCTTTCAGCCCTCAACAGCCAACCCTCCCTTGTTCCCCTTTCTTTCTTGACAAGCCTGTTCCTCAAAGCTCCGTACAGCGTGAAAAGAATCCAAAGCCTCGTCGCAACCACAACCTTCAACCTCTTTTTCAACCATGACCTCGTCATCATGAACCACACCAACGGAAGATAAAAATTCGTCAATGTCACCTTTAAATTATACTTCTTAAAAAGCTGCTCCCTCGCAAGCGCAGTCCTCGTCTTCTGCTTTCCCAAATCCGCAAACGACTGATACGCATACGAAGCAACCATCCTTGGCTGCTCAGGATTGTTCAGCACGCGCAACAAAAACCCCCTTTCTAATATATCCAACGGCCTCTCAAAATCATCAGCCAACGTCTCATTTGCTTTGTACAACTCTTTTCTAAATACGTTGCACAAAAAAGGAAAATTCTTACTGTTAGGATTCACATACAAATCGTTATTCTTTCTCACCGTAAACCTCTCCTTCATAAACTCCAACCAAAAATAATTCCCGTATGCAGAAGCCAAGAACGCCCAGTCCCCCGCCTTCTTAAGCAAATCTTCATCGTACTCAACAGGATAAGACTCAACGATTCCTCCAAGCTTCGGATCATCAAACCAAGAAACAACCTCTTGTAAGGATTTCTGATCCTGAACCCTGAACACCCAGTCCGCGTCATGAATAACAATGATCTCACCTTTCGCGCGAGGATAGAGCTTGTTAATAACCGCAGGCTTTCCCTTTCGCTCGTTCAATTCTAAATGACTAAACACTTTCGGATGAAGCCTTTCAAACTCCTCAACAATCTTCAACGTGCCATCCGTACATCCATCCAATCCTAGCAAAACCTCATACTCTTTAAAAGGCAAGCTTGCAAGGTTTTCCAACGCATTTCTGATAATTCGCTCCTCATTATGCGCAGCCATCAAAAACGAAAGCTTCATGAAACTGCGCAAAGAGAGAAGATTTATAAGGCTTTATCAGAATACCTTCTCATAAATTTTCACAACAAACCTTAACGGAGAATACATCAACCTCAACCGCGTCACAGCCAAGAACATCTCAACCGTGGCCTTTTTCACATTTAATTTTGAACCCTCAGTATCCTTCCATACTGTAGGAACTTCCTTCCACGTAAACCCCTGACGCTTTAACTGGTACAACAAGTCAATATCAAACGCCCACCTTGTTATTCCCATCTTCGGAAGAATCTTTTCTATAACTTTTTTTGTGAAAATTTTCGCACCGCACTGGCTGTCAGCAAGCTTCAAACCAAACAAGAACCTAATCAAGAGATTAAACCCTCGCGAAGCAACCCTCCTACTCAACGGCTGCTTCGGCTCAACAACAGCGCCTTTCATGTACCGTGACGCAATCACCGCATCAGCGTATCCAATGCTCCTAAAAATCCTGTCGAACTCCTCAGCAGTCGTGGAATTATCTGCATCCACAAACCCAATATTGTTTCCTCTCGCGACCTTCCACCCTTCTATTACAGCACCGCCCTTTCCAATCCCTTCCTTAAATTCCAAGATTCTTAGCTGCTTGTACCTCTTAAACCTCTCAACCACACTCATTGTATTATCCCGACATCCATTCAGCACCACAATCACCTCAACATCATCCTTATATTTTTTAGAAAAATAAAATAAGTACTCCTGAAGCGTCCTTCCTATCCTTTTTTCTTCGTTGTACGCCGGAATAACAATGCTTAGCTCCATCCTCTCCTCGTGTACCAATATAAAACGAGAAACAACCCGACCATCGTTCCTGCGAGAATCTTCACCACCTGACCAAGCGTCTCATGAAACACCCCAATCAGCAACGCCTCAATCACAAAAAACACCCCTAAAACGTACACAAACTTCGTCCTGTTCACAGAAAGATTGTAGAGCGAAAGCAAATAACAAAGAGAAAAAAACGCCATCGCAATGCCCATCGCACCAACAAGAGGAACAATCGGCAAGTACTGCTCACCAAACAACACCAACACGATCAGCTTCGGCACCGCGAAATACACCCCTACAGCAACGATAGAACCTAGCACCATCAATATCAACGATTTTTTCAACAAATGCTTGTTCTCCTTTTTTAACGAATGCATCTCGGCGACCTTCGGAAACATCACACTCCCAAGAGCAAACGTTCCGAAGAAAATAACCTTCCCAATAATCGATAAGGCAGCATAATACCCTGCCTCAGCAGCAGAAAAAAAATGCTTTACCAAGAGCACGTCAATAGTATAATACCCTGTCAGAATCACCAACACATAAAACACAGGAAACGCATACTTGTAAATTTCAGCCTTCTCAAATGCCTCACCTTGCTTTTTCAACAAGGCCCTCAAAGGAAAATACGCCACCAAGAGAGACGCTCCAGCAAACGAAATCACAATCCCAAGAATAGCACCATTCACCCCAAAACCAAGAACAATCAAGCCAAGCCCCGCCCCTACCTTCAGTAATCCCTCTAACGCAACATTCCACCCCAATTCTTTAAACCTTTGCAGTCCCTGCAAGACACCCCGCATCACAGGCAAGAGCAAGGCAAAAAACACGATAGGCATGAACACAAGCAGCGCTGTTTTTGGAATCTTCAGAAACGAAGCCAAAGGCGCATGCACCAGGAAAAAAGCCAGGAATCCACCAACACCAACAATCACCATCTTCCTCAACGAGCGTCCCAGCAACCTGTTCACCTTCTCTTCCTTTCCCTCAGCCCTAAACTGCGCAGAAAACTTCGCGATTGTTGTTTGAATTACGTTTACCGGAACATTGATCAAGTACAGCAAAGAGATCACCGCGCCGAGCACCCCATACTCAGCAGGACCCAACAAACGACCAGCAGCAAAATGATATAAGTACGCGAACACGTTCGCGACCATCGTCGCGGAAAACAAGATCACCCCATCTCGCACAAGACTGTCATCTTTCTCATACTTCAACAAACTTTTCAGCATCGGCCTAAATAACCCAGATCAAGGCGCTAAAAAAAGCCTCGATCCCCATCATCAACCACACGATTCTTTTTTCAGTAAACCTTCCCCTCCTTGTGAAGAGATGAATTAAAGAATAAATCCTCTCTCCCTGCCTTGAATGAACCTTCCCCTCCTTAAAAATACCATAACTCTGCGCCTGAAAATTACTTCTCGCTTTCAGAACAAACTCAATAAAAAAAGGAACAGACACGATCAACGCAGCCCTCTCAAGATTCCCCAAAATCGCGATAACAGCCAAAGAGCCACCCATCAAGTAAGTCAAGGAATCACCAGGAAGAATTTTCGCAGGGAATTTATTGTACAAATAAAACGCGAGTAAAGCAGTGAATGTCACTAAGGCAATCAACGCACCCAGGTACTCATGGTGCGTGTAAGCAAACAACCCTAAACTTCCCATATACACGAGCCCCATTCCAGCTTCCACCCCATTTAACCCCGCAAGCATATTCACCATATTCGCAGCGCCTACCACTCCCAGCGGGACGAGCACTAAGGGATAAAGAATTCCAAAATCAACAACACCAAGGAAAGGGAGACCCATTTCTGTCGTACCAACGCTGACCACCATCAAAGGAATCGCCGCAGTCAATGTCAGCAGCGGTTTTTGCCACTGCCTCAACCCAGAAGAACTGTCCCGAGACTCAACCACCAAATCATCCAGAAAACCGACGAGCGTAATAATAAAGATTGACACCATTGCCGCAAACAAAAACAATAATCCCGCCTCATTCACAACCCTGCTTAACTCTGTCTCTATGAAAAATGTCCTGACAAAAATAAACCCCAACAACCCAGCAAGCATGCCCGCAAGCACAGGAATACCAGCAGAAAAAGGAATCAAAGGCGTGTGTTCTTTGTTTTGATCCTTCACCTCTAAACGAATCTTTTTCACATAACGAATCCACCACGACATTCCTAAATACACTACCAAGAAGCTGATTACGCCGAACAGCAAGACTAAGATGAGCATTATCAAGCCCACCAAGAAAGCTTATAAAAAGGTTTCCCTCAGCTTGGCTCTGTCCTAAGTCCTTTTCACGAGTTACATTCCAAGCCACTCAAATCGGGTTTTCTTATGGAAAAAACTGGGTCTTTCCAAAGTGAACATTCAACAAAAATAAGGTTTAGGACAGAGCCCCCAACAACAACACTAAAAGCGAGATCATTGCAGCTACCGCGATAGTCGCTGTTTTTTTTGCGCTCTTTTTCCTGCATGGAACTGGTAGCGACAGTAAAAACTACAAAACTGGCCAAAGGATCAAAAATTACCCGGAATTTAACTTACACGCATCGCCCAGAATTACAAACTTTTAAGTTCGGGCATTGTGAATTAGACGTGCAAGCCGAGCATAGCCATCCCCCTGGAGTTAGAGCGCAGTATCCAGACCGGCATTGCGAAGATCTCAAACATACACCGCCATTCCTGATGCTGCTGGCTCCGCAAACTCTTCTGGTCTGGTATTGGATGCAGGCTCCCGAGGAACAATCAGAATCTACTGTGCACAATGAGCCATCAGGCAAATTGGTTTGCGCTTGGCTGGAGCAGACATTGTTCAGACAATTAAACGATTGGCACTGGATGCTTAAGCTGCAGGATGCGCCAGCCTGAAGATTGGATGGCAGGCAGGTCAGTCTGCTTGATCCGGCAGGATATCTGCATAAATTGGAGCTGCATTCTGAATCAGTTGAACATGATGCGCCATAGCCTAAACTTCCTGTCTCAGCCAAGCAGAATTTACCTTGTCCTGCAGGATTATTGATGCAATTTCCGGATAAGCATTGGTTATGGTTTTCACAGGTTTCACCGACGGAAAATCCGGCTATACAGAATTTTGCGTTTATTGGTCCTCGGCATAAATTAGGAGCGGGGCACTCTTCGTTGTACCAGCAGGAATCTCCGATGTTTTTTAAAGGTATACATTGTTTTTGAGTAAATTGACCGATTCGTCTACATGATCCGGAAAGGCATTGCGCATCTACATAACAGTTCTGATAATCTTCGAAGTTAGAGTTGAGGCATATTTTTTCTCCAAGAGGATCACTTGCGCAAAGATTTGAGGTACACTGGCGACTAGTTGAACAGAATCTATCTTTAGTGAGCCCAGAAGGGAGACATTGTTTAATTCTTATTCCTTGCGGATAATCGCACACTCCGGAAATGCATTCAGCGTCATTGGAGCAGGTATAACCGCCGCGTCCATGCAAATTTCCAGTGCATATTCCGCGTAGATCTACTTGGCCGGTAGTCTCAATCATTCGATAACATATATGAGCTTCATTTATTTCTTCGTAATTTCTTTGTGAGAATATTATGTTTCCATCATTACCAAAACCAGAAGCGAGATGCCCAGCACCACCACCCATGACTGACATCTCAGTTGGTTTAACTAAAAAAAAAGCGTAAGAACATCCATTAAATACATTAGGCCACCAAGGTTTAGAACTCGGTAGACAATTAGGGTATAGTGGAAAAGGATATCCTGGGTTCGTGGTATATTCATCAGCAAGATTGCCAAACGAGTGTCCTACTTCGTGAAGAAATGTAATTATAATGTTGTTCCAAACAGTACTGTCATCATCGCTTAACCAAACTCGTGAATTTCCGCCCATCACGAAAGAGAACCATCGGTCAAAATTAGCAGAAGATTTGCATTTATCCCTAAGCACGTAAATAATATTAGTATTGGATAACCCGCAGGGCTCAATTGGATTATATCGATCGCACGTCTCTTTAAGATCATTGCGAGAGGAGGGTAAAGGTAAATCCTGATCCAGATACCAGAAATTGAACAAATGATTATTGTACTTAAAAGGATCCATTCCAAACAAGCCAGATGTTGATCTTTTTCGGAGGTCTTCTCGGGTATATCGTTCTGTTACTCCTTTCGCATTATAATCAATCATCTCTAACAAATATTTTGTAAACTCCGGAAGTCCTCGTTGATCCCGACCGTAACCTAGCCCCACAAAAACAAGGTTAACTCGGTTTTCGCCCAAAGCGTTATGCCCAGGAAAAATTTCTTTGTAACCAGTACACTCCTGCTGGAAGGTATTGCCTTCATCGCTGTTAATCCCCACTAACGTTCGTTCAGACGAACCATCTACTGTTCTTCCAGTAATTAAAGAGGGCTGGCTTCCTCCCACGGATACGGGAGTTATTGAAGAACTCATCAATTCAAAATATTCCCGGTTTCCAGAGCTGGAAACAGCATATTCTTGGTCAGAAACAACCGCTCCTTTATTAGAGATTATCTGCAATCTTGCCGGGCTGTTGGCTAAAGGCCTTTCCACGGTAAATCTAACTTCCACTTCCGTTTTAGAACTTTCTTTAATATTTCCTAAATTAATGGTTCCATCGTCATTAAACTGTTCGGAGATCTCTAAAGTGGTCAGGCCAAAAAATTGCGTATAATCTTGGCTGTTAACATTCAAAACTGCCCGGTAAATTTCTTCCTGATTTAATCCTCCGGCTTCCTGAGCCTGAGTTCTATATTCTTCAATTTTCCTGGTTGCTTCTGAAGACTGAGTGTACATTCGCGCCTGTTTCAATTTCCAATTGCCGGTGTCCAAAACCAAGGCATAGACATAATGCCGTATCCCTTCAGAAGTCATCGGGCTAATTTCTCCCCGGATGGAGCTTGCTGTTGATTTGCTTGCAGAAAATTTGTTGAAATCAGTTGAGAAAGCCTGCCCGACAAAATTCTCATTTCCAATAATGATCACTCCGGAAATTACTGCCAGCAACAGAACAAGTATTACATAATGAACTTGCTTAAAACCTCTTTTCATGTTCTTCTATTCTGGTGTTATACAGAATGGTTGCGGTGGGTAGGACTCTAATAAGCCGCATCCATTTCTATTTCCACACCGGTCTTCGCAATATTGGGAAAATTCTTGATAACTCAGGCATTTTTGTCCAGTTTCTATCGCATAGCAATTTAGTCCGGCAGGGCAATTTCCTTCATTATTGCAGGAAACAAAATTATTTCTGGTGGCGCTTTGACATGCCGTCAATATTAATGAGGTGAGCAAGGATAATATCAACAATAGTTTTTTCATCTATTAAAGAAGAATTAACTAGTATAAAAATGTTATCTTAGGACAGAGCCCCTCAGCTTTTTTTTATTCTTGATGCGAGAAAACTATCCACTTTAGTGGACTGAGATGAATCGCATTCTATTTGAATTCTGAAAAATTAAAATGCATGGCGAGCGAAGCTTGCGCCATGCACTTTTCACTAAAGTTCAACATAGCGTTAGCTCTCCTCCGCCAGGAGCACAAAAATGGAATACACACGTCATGCGCACAGCGTCGGAGACAACTTTTGGCACATAGAATGGTGTCCAAAGTACCGCTATAACATATTTGAGAAATTTAAGTATAAGAACCTTGCGGAAGCCTGCATCCGCAAAGTGGCCAAAGAACACAGCCTTGTGATTCACGAACTGCAAGTCATGCCTGATCACTTGCACTGTGTCGTTAGCATTCCAGATACAATGAGCATCTCAGAAGCAACAAGACTTCTGAAAGGAAGAAGCAGTTACTTGTTCTTCCGCAATCATGAGAAAGCACGATTACGCTATCCACAAGGACATTTGTGGAGCGTTGGAACATTCAGAACAAGTGTAGGTCACTCAGATCTTCCAACTACTCTTCGTTACGTAAGAGAACAACAAGAATATCATGCAGTAGCATCACCCGCATGAAGCCTCGGACTTTAGCTCGAGGAGAAGGTTACTTAGACTAACTTTCTCTACCCAAAAACTCTTAAATAGCATTCGCTGACCAAAAATTTCATGACCCTTAAGTTTTTATCCCCCAGCTTTAGAACACGATACCTCAGCATCCTCGGCCTTGTAGAAAACCTCTCAAAACATCATTCTCTCACAACAACCCTCAACATTGGCTGCGGAGAAGGAGACTACGACAGAGCCCTCACTCCTTACTGCACAACCCTCCACTCAGGAGACCTCAACCCTTACGACGTCGCCTTCTGCAAAGAAGCAAACAAAGACCTCGCTATTCGTTACCAAGAACTCGACGCGGAAAACTTACCCTTCCAAGACGAAGCCTTTGACTGCATCCTCTGTATAGAAGTCCTAGAACACGTCAACTCCATCGAAAAATCCCTCCAAAACATCCAACGCGCCCTCAAAAAGGGAGGACTCCTCATCATCACCGTACCCAACTCACGATTCCCTTTCACCTACGACCCCATCAACACCATTCTCAACCTTTTCAACATTTCTCTTCCCATAGGAGCATACGCCTACGGACATCAAAAACTCATCACCGAAGAAACACTCGAACAACAACTCGCCACATACGGACTCACCCTCCTCAAAAAAGAACATCTCTCCCATTACCTCGTAGGCTTCTTCGAAATGTACTGGGCAGGACTCGCACAAGCTCTCTTCAAACACAATTCAAAAAACACCCTCAAAAGAACCAATAAAAAACTCGTTTTGAGATCAATAACGCTCAACCCCCCAAAAATCCTCCTCTCCATCATCGATACACTTATCCAACTTGATGAAGACCTTTTTAAAAAATCCAAACGTTCCATAGGCTTCTTACTTTTTCTTCAGAAAACTACGTCGCAATAAACGCTCCCCAATTCGCACTCTCAGAAATCTGATAATAAAAACTTACCATCACCAACCATCCAACAATAATAAGCCCATATAAAAGAATTCTTACCCAAAGCTGCCTTTCTTCAATACCCTTCACAATAAACATCACATACAACGGCACCAAATACGTAAAATACCTAAAATAATAAATCGAAGAACCCGCCCCAAAAAATTCCACTACAGGATTCATCACTAAAGAAACTACAAACACACCAAAAAACATCACCGCAGCGAACTTTCCATTTTCACTTTCTCTTATCCACTTCCACGCACCAGCCAAACAAAAAAACGTAAGCATTGCTGCAAAAATAATTATCACTAGAAGTCCTAGTCGACCGAATTGTTCCCTGATTACAGAAGCATTCACCATCACTGCAAACTTAAAAAAAGGATACGGAATCTCTATAAGCCTTAATCCTGTATAAGGTAAGTGACCCTCTTGAATCAAGGTATAATCCAACTGCCTTAAAAAAACAGGAACATAAGCTATAACTCCTATCAATAACACCCCTAAGCTCTTCCCAAAATCTTTTACTTCCACCCTCTTTCTCCATAATACTACAGTAAGAACATGCATTGCGATCAAAAAAACACTATAAAAATGCAAATAAAACAATACTACATATAACATTCCCAAAAAATACACCATCCTCCCCTTACCCTTAAAAATGTACCCATACAAACAGTAAGTCGCAATCATAAACACCAATGAGACCAATATATAAGAACGTAATTGCAAAGAATACACAAGATGCATAGGATTTATAGCCAATAATAATGCTGTCAATATTCCAACACTTTCTTTCCCACTTAATTCTCTTGCAAGAAAATAAGTTACAAGAATACCCAACACTCCAATTAATACAGTAACAACTCTCAAAAAAACTTCGGAGTCATACACCTTCAACAAAAAGCCAAGTATAAAATAATACCCAGGAGGATGAGGCTCAGTCGCAAGCACCTCACCCAAACTCCCATTCACACTCAACCTAGAAAAATACAAACTATGATCCTCATCAGTCCCCAACTGACGCTCCCCAACACCATTTATCCTTAAAAGAAAAGCAACCACTAAAATAAAAATCAACAAACCATACTTCTTAAAAAAATCCTTCCACATCATCCTCACACTCACAAGACAATCTATAAAAACGTTTCTCTACGAAACCTTAATATACTTCGCATCTCCACCGCCTTTTTATGGCAGAATCCCTCGTTTCCGACTTCTGGTACTTCATGAAAGAAAACAAAAAATGGTGGCTTCTCCCCATCGTTCTCCTCTTAGCGCTCGTCGGCGTCCTTATCGTTTTCTCAGGAAGCTCAGCAGTTTCTCCTTTTGTGTACGCACTCTTCTAAGACTCTTTCTCAACATAGGACACCTTTGCCTCAAGCACACCAACCAAGAGATCAGCAACCTTTTCGTGCCCTTCTCTCGTAAAGTGGCCATCTTCCTTGAAATAAAAACGCAGAGGGTCTTTTTCCCTTCCAAACTCCTCCACAAGATCAATAATCAAGATATTCCTTTTCTTTCCAAACTCCAACAACCTGTGCCTCGCTTTAACCTTCCCATACGCTTCCTTGTCCAAGGGAAAAAACTTTCTCGAAGGAATACTCAAGATGATCACTCTCGCGCCGTTCTCTTCCGACAAAGCAACAATCTCCTCCAACAACCCCTCAGTCTTCGTCCATTCTCTTCCAGTCCTCTCAGAAGAGCCAGCGTATACCTCGTAAAAATCTTTCTTCTCAAACAAATCATCAAAGCCTTTCTTCTCCTTCGCAAGACTCCTAAAAACAGCGTCAGCTTTTGCACTCAAGAAACTCATTACATACAGCTTCATCTTCTCAGAACTTTTATAATCCTTCACAAAAAAGCCTTCAACCACAGAAAAATTACTCACATCAATGTTGTCAGTTAAATCATTCCCCACAAAAAAAGCAACAATAACAACCTCAGGATTCAGCCTCAAACCATCCTCCTTCAAATAAAGAAGCTCCTGATCAGTACCATATCCGCCAACACCAGCATTGACCACTTCAACGTCCTCTTTTTCACTTATTTTTCTCTCCAACACCTCGGAAAACGTTTCATTATCCTCTACACCAACCCCAAACGCGAAGGAGTCACCAAGCACAAGAACCTTTTTTTCAATAGAACTCTCACTTTCGCCCCCACGCAAACCCTCACTATTCGTGGAAACAGCAACATCATACTCAGCAGTCCTCATCCTTCCGGTAAAATTCGCAGCCATCCTATGACCAAGAACAGGATCATTCTCAAACATGTACCGAGGGATATAATCCCTCCCGATCTGCGGAGACAAGGGAAACGCCACACGCAATACTCCTTCAAACACTAGCAAGAACACAACCACTGACAAGAATAATACAACAACCTGTCTTTTGTTTCTTTTCAAAAAATCCAAGACCCTCCAACGACCTGTGGCCTCGAACACCCACAGGACTAGCAGCGCAAGAGCAACAACCAGCAACACTCCCTCAAAAATCCTAATCTTTACTATGCTTAACTCAGAAAACTCTCTTCCAAAATACAATGACAGCGTGCTCTTATTAAAAACCACGCCAAGCACGAGCAACAACGACCCGATTGTTAAGAGCACTCTTTCACTCTTCATCATTCCACTCAATTCTGTAAATTGTCACCTTCCAAGACTCATCTTCCCCATACACTTTTCTAAAAAATCCAGGGACATTCCTCTCCTGCAACAACGGCTTTAACGCAGGCCTCAACTCAATATATTTAGGATCAATCACAGCATAATCAACCTTTAACCTTCTCATCCCATCTAGCGTTTCCTCGAACGTTTCAGCATACGGATACAACGACGTCTTTATTTTCCCAGAAACAAACCCTTTTCCCTCGAACCTCGCATCAGGCAAATACCTCATAATATGACTTTGACCTTCGAGCACCATTATGTATCCCTCAGCATTGTCAGCCAGCCACAACGCCCAACCAGCCTCTTTATTTAACGGATCATTCTCCAACGAATTCAACGAGACAGTACTATCACGCAAGCCAAACCCAATCACAACAAGGACAAAAACCGTCCAGATCAGATACTTATACCTCTGATTTTTCGCTAACACCCCCATTCCGGCAACAGCGAGCATCAGCACCAAGGGCACTAACGGATAAAAATACCGAGGATAAGTAAATGTGCCATAGACTGGAAGATGTGACAACACCCAAAACCCAGGCACCACCAAGAACCCAGCCAGGATCGCTTTTTCCTTTTTAAAAAAGTACAGCAACCCGACCAAGAACGGCAAGATCAACAACGGACCAACAATCACAACAACCAAGGAATAAGCCATCTTCACACTTCCAGAAAAGGCAAATTTATTCAGGATTGTTCCGAAACTATTTTCTTTTACATACTCTATTAACGAAGGAGGCTCAACATTCGGGCTCCATGCTTCCTGACCAGAACTCAACAAGAACCCACTCTCACCTCCAAAATCAAACGGAGAACCATACACAACAGCCCGCAACCCGAGATACGGCAGCAAGACCAACCCGAAAACAACCAACATTATTCCCACGCGCCTCCAAGAAAAATCGTGAATTTCCTTTCTCAGCAACAACACAGCAAGAAGAACACCACCAAGAACGAACAACCCATTCACTCTCACCAAAAAACACAAACCAGCGAAGATTGTTGCCATGTACGCGAACTTCATACCCTCTTTTATTCTCAATGAGCAATACACCACAAACAAGAAGACCAACATGAACAGCGACTCACTCATCCCAGAAACAGCAGTGATCACCATCACATAGCTCATCCCGAACAGCACCAACACCGCCAACGTTTCTCCCTTTCCTAGTATCCTTCTCGCAATCAACCACAACGGGACAAATACAAAACCTCCAACAACAGCAGAAGCAACCCTCAACACATACTCCTGAAACGCGAACGACCTTTCAAGAAAAGGAAGGAAAAACAACGAGGCAACCAACGGCCAACCCATCGCACCAGCTTGTATTGGAATAAAATTCCCGGCAAGAATCTCTCTCACCTTTAACAAATACACAAACGCGTCCTGCCTCAAGATCGCGTCAGGAATCAGCGCTATCCTTAAAATCAAACCAGCCAAGAATAACAACGGAACAACAATCTTTTCGTTCTCCACGAGAACTCTTCCAAACCTCACGCAAGAGGCTTCAATCCTCTCCAAAACCCCCTCAACAAGCTCAGTCATCAGCAAACGCCTCGCTATCCCACATATCCTGAGCATTATCAGCGCGCCTAATCAGGAAACGATCCATCACCAAACAATCAATCCCCGTACCCATCATACATCTATACGCCTCTTCAGGCTTACACACAATCGGCTCACCACGAATATTGAACGAGGTATTTATCAGCACAGGAACGCCGCTTAACTTTCCAAACTCCTTAATCACCTCATAATATCGAGGATTCTGCTCCTTTCTTATCGTCTGCAACCTTCCAGTACCGTCAACATGCGTCACCGCAGGCAACAACTTTTGTTTCTCTTTCCTAATAGGATACACCAATAACATAAAATCAGCAGCCAACGGAATAGGATCGTCACACTCAAAATATTTCGGAGCGTCCTCAACGCATACCACAGGAGCGAACGGCCTAAAACTGTTTCCACTAAAAACAATCTTTTCATCTCTTTTTACACAGAGCAGATTATACTTAGGAACCTTAACACAATATACTTTTCCATTATAATCTATTAAACCACTTTGATTTTTCCTGACATAAGATATCTTACTTCCTTTATTTAGTCTTACATAATAAGTAATATTATGTTTTGGATTCTTAGGAACTTCTGTTGATGTCGTTATACTATAGTCCAGTTTTAAACCTAACTCTTGGACTTCATCCGCTAATCTTTTACTTGTAGTCGTGTACTTATACTGCTTTTTCCTAGGTGTTCCATCACCGCGCATCAACGCATCGAACAAGATCTTTAACTGTCTTTCGCTTAACTCTAAAAATTCTCTCGGTATGAACTTGCTCTTTGCTTTACCAAACTGTTTTAGATATTCAAAAAGCTGTTTGTTTCCCTTTATAAAACTTCCAGAATTATATCTCCATTGGTATATCTTGTTTAGACACCCCTTCATTCTTCTATAATATTTTGAACTTACATTCTGAGAAATGTAAATATTGTGCTTTCCTTGATCATAACAACAACATCCTTCAGACAGATAATATCCAAAAAATTCCAACCATAAATCCATAGGTATCTTATCTTTCTCAATAATATGACCATACTTTTTTCTTACAATTTTTGGTATTAAAAAATATTTTTTTTCTTTTCCATTCCATTTCTCAATTGCTTTGATCTGAATATTTTCTTTACACACTAGTCTTTTAGCTTCTTCAAATCCAAATCTATTCACATAAATACTGTCTCTATGATTAGTTATCTTTTTTGCCCACATATTATGTTCAGGCGTCACAACTAGATTTATTCTTTTGTTCTTGAAATATACCATCTTGCCTGTGTAATTGTACTCCATTCTTTTCTCTATTCTTTGATACACCAACTCTTTCGTTTTTGGATTCAATGTTGCTACTTTATCGTCTTTAGTCAGTTCTTTGAATGATTTCCACCCCTCCTTTGTTAAAATTTGAGTTTGATCATCATAACACTCCCTATGCTTCACCTTGAGATTAAGAATTTCCTGCATCTTCGGATTACAAGGATTAGAAAGGATGCTTCTTGCGCCTAACGCCCTCGGACCAAACTCCATCCTTCCCTGAAACCAGCCAACAACATTGTTCTCGTAAATCAACTTCCCAACAGTCTCGACTAATTCTTTTCCAGATCTAAATTCATTATATTTAATTCTGTTTTTATCCAAGTACTCTTTGATCTCTTTTTGATCATATCCAGGACCAAGATACGAATGCTCCATCACGACATTCCTCTTGTTTTTAAAAAGACTAAAATACACAAAAGCAGCAGCGCCAACACTAGTGCCGCCGTCGCCAGCAGCAGGCTGAATAAACAACGACTTAAACGGAGTTTTTTTCAAGATCTTCCCATTCGCCAAACTATTCAACGCGACACCCCCAGCCATACACAGATTCTTAGATTTGTACTTTTTATGCAATGCGTTCAAGATTTTGAATAGTATCTCCTCTGTTAATTTCTGGACCGAAGATGCTATATCCTGATAATACTCCGTCATTGCCTCACTTTTTTTTCTCGACGGACCAAACTCTTGTATGAACTTTTTCGAAGGCATCGCCATCTTATAATGATACACGAAGTACTCCATATTCAACATGAAACTCCCGTCTTCCTTAACTTCTATTAACTTTCTTACTTTGTCAACATATTTTGGCTTTCCATACGCGCTCAATCCCATAGCTTTATACTCTCCGGAATTTGCCGTGAACCCCAAAAATACAGTAAATGTACTATACAACAACCCCAACGAATGAGGAAAACGAATCTCCTTCTCCAACACTAATTTATTATCCTTCGCATAGCCCGCAGTAGCAGACGCCCACTCTCCTACCCCATCAACTGTCAACAAGACCGCGTCCTTAAATGGACTCATCAAATAAGAACTCGCGGCATGCGCAAGATGATGCTCAACAAAATACACTTCCCCATCAAATCCCACCTTTTTCTTAATAATTCCACGAATCCTCAACTTTTCATTAATCCAAGATGGCATTGTCTTGTTGAAGGCAAACAAACCGCGAGGAAAAGAATCCACAAATTGACTCATCACTCTCTCAAACTTTACTAGTGGTTTCTCATAAAAAGCGACAGCATCAAGCTCCTTTCCAGAAACACCAGCCTCCTTTAAACAATACTTAATCGCGTTTATTGGAAAAGAGGCATCATGCTTTTTCCTTGTGAAGCGCTCTTCCTCCGCAGCAGCAATCAGCTTCCCATCTTTGAGTATACACGCAGACGAGTCATGAAAGAATGCTGAAATACCTAATATAATCATCTTAAAATGGTTTCAAATACTCCTCCTTGTTTTTTTCACCGCCAATTTTTACTTCTTCCCAATAAGTTTCTTTTTCCTTTTCAGAATTCTTCATGTTCAAAAACCTCTTTCTTCCAATTTTCGCGCATACAGCCACAAACCCAGTACCAACAACAAAAATAACAGTCAACAAGAGCGTATTTATGATCACCGCGATCGTCTCGCCAAACGTGTGCATCCCCTGCTTCCAACCACTAAAAAATAACTTTATTCTTTCCATACCTCCCCCTCACCTTCCTTCCAACAACAAACATCACCACCAATATTCCAGCAGCAACCACCACAAACCAGTAGGTCACCCAATCTCTCAACTTTATCAAGAAGGCCGCTGACAAAAAGATAAGCGAACCGCAAAAGATTCCAGCATACTCACCTGCCATATAGGAAAGCCTTCTTCTCTTAAGATGATCATCCATCAGCAAGCGCAACTGTGTAAGTTTTAAATAACTTTCTAAGAATCATACAATCTTCGCTAGCTCAGCACCGACCATCTCCTTAAAAATAGTATCCCTGTCCTTCGTAATTCTCCAAGAGGGGTATTCTTTTTTTAATTTCCTTAAATTACTGATATAACAAATATGATCACCCTCCCTGTTTTGCTCATTGTACGTATAATTCACTTCTTTTCCCGCCATTCTCTTTAAGATATCAAAACACTCTAAGATCGAAACACTATTCTCACGACCACCCCCAAGATTAAAGACAACACCATGCTGAGGATCATTAATAAACGCCTCGAACGCCCTCACCACATCATAACAATGGATCTGATCCCGCACCTGCTTTCCCTTATACCCAAACACTGTGTAAGGATCGCCTTTTACTGCAGTCTTAATCAAATACGATAAAAAGCCATGCAACTCAACACCACTATGCTGGGGTCCTGTGAGACAGCCACCACGAAAACAAACAGTATTCATGTCAAAATAACGGCCATACTCCTGCACCATAATATCAGCAGCAACCTTTGATGCGCCAAAAACACTATGCTTCGAGCGATCAATACTCAATGACTCATCAACGCCCTCAAAATGCTCCTTGTTTGAGTAATCCCACCTTGTTTTCAACTCTTTCAACGGCAAATAGTTCGGAGAATCCCCATACACCTTGTTCGTGCTCATAAACACAAAAGGAGCGGCAGGACAATGCTTTCTCGTGGCTTCCAACAAGTTCAACGTTCCTAACGCGTTCACCTCAAAATCAGTAAGAGGATCATTCTTCGCCCAATCATGGGAAGGCTGCGCAGCACAATGAACAATCGCGCCAAACTCATGCTTCCTAAACAAATCAAACACTCCCTGCCTGTCTCTAATGTCAAGATCCATATGAGAAAAATTCTTCACTTTTTCTTTCAAATTTCTCAACATCCAAGACGTATCACCCTTCTCACCAAAGAAGAACTTCCTCATATTATTATCAACGCCAACAAGATCATACCCCTGATTGCCAAAGTGCAAGACAGCCTCAGAACCAATAAGGCCACTGCTCCCAGTCACAAGAATCTTCTTCTGCATTCTTCACCCTCTTTCAGGAGAATACAAGACCCTTTTAAGGTTTTTGTGACACCTATCAGGGTTTATAATTTTTAAATAAACTTCAACTTCCTCGAGGCAGCCAAGCACATCCTCAACATCGTCAACCCATTCTTCACGCGCTTATTCATCTTCGTCTCGCCATACGTCCTTTCCACATAGTGCACCGGCATGTCAACTATCTTTAAGTTAATCTTTGAGGCTGAAAACAATAACTCGTAATCACCCCACTGATCCTCAACACCCCACGTGAAGAAGACCTTCCTCATCCTTTCATAATCCTCTTTGAAAAACACTTTTGTGCCGCAGAGCGTGTCTTTGACCGGTCTATCAAGAAGATAGGAAAAAATCATGCCGAACATTTTGTTACCTATCATATTAAAACCGCGCATCGCCTGATCCTCCATTGGATACACCATCCTCGAGCCGTTGATGAACTCACCCTTGCCTTCCATCAACGCGTTGAAAAAGTAAGGAAGCTCTTCAGGTAACACCGTTAAATCAGCATCAAGAATCATCAAGACGTCACCTGACGCGTGCTTAAAACACTCCCACACATTCTTCGACTTACAAATACCAGGGGAATCAACCAATCTAATCTTTCTGTTGGGATAAGTCTTGATACACCTCAACACTTCTTCCCTCGTATCATCAGTAGATTTGTCATCCCCGAAAATAATCTCCGTCCACTTTCCTAACTCAGGAATTCTCTTTATTGCGTTCTCAATGTTTCCTTTCTCATTCTTACAAGGTATTACAATACTCACTGAAAAATTCTTCCCATTTTTTCTCTCAGTGACCTTCCTTGCAATCACTACCTGCAAATACCCCAACCCCCTCATTCCCGGAATACGCGCGATATACTTATTTGTAAGACTACTTACCAATGGAACATACTTCGGCATTAACAACGCTCGATCCTTCCTCACCACATCTAAATCAGCAAGATACAACAAGTTACTCACATCCTCAACAGAAAGCCAATTCAGTGTTGGTTGTTTCATTTTCAACTTTAATCCTTCAGCGATTTTTACAATAGGATACCACAACGAGCTATGATTGATGATAACAATCCTTGTTCTGTCGTCCGCAATCCTGCACACTTCCTTAAACAACTTCAATACGTCAACAATATCATCCAAAACATTCACCAACAAGATATAATCAAATTTCTCCTTAATCTTTTCTAAACGCTCAAAATCCGCAACCTCAAAATTCAAATAAGGATATTTTTGCTTTGCAATCCTTACTAACTCTTCACCATACTCTAATCCTAGACCATAACTAGGATCAACACCCTGCAAAAAATCCCCAAGGTCGCTTTTTAACAATAACACTCGTTTCTTTGGCTCTACAATATTCTTCAAAAGCTTAAGGATATACCTATAGTAATACCGATTTTTCTTAATCCACTTCTTCCTAAACTCTGCATTCTTCCGATGAGCACTAACAATCTCACGTTTCTTCCAGCTCAAATCATCAATCGGCATTGGGCGCTCTTATTCCGAATAGTTTATATTCTTTTCGTTACTCTCTCGTGGTATGGTGGATATTGACTGCTTTTCGGTTCCTGGAATCTTTACTACACTCTTTGTTGCGCAACCTGTTCCTTTTGTTCCATCTGTTCCTGCCGAATACGTTTTCTGGGTCAAAAGACCATCACTCAGAGATCCAGAACTAGAAGCGTTAATCGACTCCAAATGGCAAGCTCAAATAGAAACGAAAAAGAGGGAACTTGAAGCTAGAGGCGTACAAGATATAGCAATACGCCCTGATGAACGAGGACTTCCCGCACTCTATGAAGGAGAAAGAAAAATCATGTTTGACGGAACTATCTTTAGAGTATCTGATGTTTGCCCTGCCTTTGATGGCACAGAAGCGGTCTGTATTGATGTTGAAGAAGGAAGATTCAGCACCATCAACCTCTCTCGCGATCCGGAATTTAGAGCACTCTCAGAAAAAAAATCCGGAGAAATAAGAAACGACGCTCTCGGCTCTTCAGAACTTCTTGTTACGAAAGATGGTTATATTGTTCTTACAAACAGAGGAGAACGACCAAACACCTACAAAAATCAGATGTATATGCCTGGAGGAAGACCTTCAACAGTAGCAGAATCTCCTTTAGAACACCAACTTGGAGAGAATGCTGAAGAACTTGGCTTAACATCAGAAGACTATCTTCGAGGCACAAAACACTGCTTTTACGGAATTGTTGCTGACGAACAACTTAACAGAAACAGAGAACTCATGTTCAAAGTTGAACTCAGCCTCACTGCAGATGAAGTGCAAAAAAGATACGATGCTTTACCAAAAAAACCAATAGACGTTGCTTCCTTAGAATTTTTATCTGCTGATGCAGACTCAATCTTGGGAAGACTTCTTAACGACGCACTTTGCCCAAGAAATAAGCCTGGCATTGTCATCCCACCAACCTTGGGTCTTTTAACACACTACGGATTCCACTCCTACGGTCAAATGTGGCTTGAAGAGCTTGATATAAAAGTAAAAGAAGGAGATTTCTAACTCACTTAGAATAAAACTTCTCCGCGCTTCTTAAAATATCTTGATTTGTCACATCAAACCACTCGCTTTCAAACACAAACGAATGCAAAAGCGTCCTTTTAAACATAAACTCGATTAAATCTCCAGAATGATCCTTATTCCCCTCTTTTACACATTGTAAAACAAGCGACAAGTCTTCTTTTTTTAGTATATAATAACATAAGCTTCCGATATTTGTTTTTGGAATCTTCGGCTTATCTTCAAACCCGACTATCTTATTCCCTTCTCCCACTTCAATTACACCAAATCTTGTTGCCAGTAAACTTTTATCTTCCACTGCTTTTCCCGCAACCACTGATGTATTCTTTCCTTTGAAAAAAGCTATACTCTCTTCAACTCCAAACCCAAATAATGTATCTCCACCTATAATGATTATATCCTCTTCTAAACCTATTCTTTCTATAACAAAAGCCATATCTCCCACCGCGCCAAGCCTCTCTTCAGGACCATTTGTCAGATTATTAATAATCCTTATCTTTTTAGTAAAACTTGACTGCTTATCCCATTCACAAAATGCTTCAAAAAAAAGATTATTTGTAATAAGAAAAATATCACTAATATCCTTACAAGAATCCAATTTTTCCATGATATGGTCGATAATCTTCTTCCCTCCAACTTCAATAAAAGCCTTAGAAATATTCTCTGTTAAAGGATAAAGCCTTGTTCCAAACCCAGCAATTAGAATTAGCACTTTCATCTCTCTGCTAAAGAGCAAATGTTTAAATCTCTTATGTATTTCCTTTTTTTATGACTTCAATCAAAGACCATTTCGAACACGTCGCACACAACTACGACTACTGGAAAAAAAAGAACTGGTACTATTATCAACAGCTTAAAACTATCCTCAAAGAAAAAATTCCCCCGGGGAAAAAAGTTCTCGAAATAGGATGCGGAACAGGAGATCTTCTTGCAGCTTTGCAACCTTTAAAAGGATTAGGAATAGACATCAGCGAAAATATGATTAAGATAGCCAAGGAAAAACACAAAGAAACAAAAAACATCGCCTTCAACGTCGGAAAAGCAGAAAACCTCACACTCAACCAAGAATTCGATGTCATCCTTCTCGCAGACATTATTGAACACCTAGAAAACGTAAACCAAATGTCCGAATCCCTCACAAAAATCGCAAATTCAAAAACTCTTATTATCCTCACAATGATCAACCCCCTTTGGGAGCCTGCCCTTCTAATTGCAGAAAAACTTCACATGAAAATGCCGGAAGGACCGCACCACCGGCTCACCTTTAAAGAACTCGAAAAAATCTTCAAAAAACATCACCTTTACGTTCTTGATTTAGAATACAGGATTTTTATTCCAAAATACCTCCCCTTTATTTCTGACAAAATAAACAGTACTTTTTTTAACATCCCTCTCCTTAGAAATTTAGGGCTTGTCCAAATCTTAACCCTCAAAAAAGTTTAGTCTGCCCTTTGATATATTTCCTTTACAAGACTCAACACACTTACAGCATCTTCCCCTTTCACAAAAGGCTCCCTCCCACTCCTTATTGCATGAGCAACATCCTCAAGCTGCATTACTAAACTTCCGCTTTTAAGATTTTTCATCCTCGGAAAATTGTACAGGAAATTCCTGTATCCACTCGTGCTGATCCTTGCCCTTCTTTTCTCACCAACAATCTCTAAAAAAATCCTCTTTTTCTTCATATTATTGCTCGCCTTCAACTCGCAAGGAATGCCGTTTTCAAACTTCAATAAAGCTTCACATTCATCTTCTACCTTTAACCAAGGTCTTGTGCTTCTTATGACTGCTTTTTTCACCTTCGGGACGCCAAACAAATAAACAAGAATATCCAGAAAATGAATCACTTGCATGATTACAACTCCTCCACCAGCCTTTTTAGGATCATTCCTCCAAAAACTCTTCCTGAAATACTCTAACGCCCTCAGACTTTCATACACTATCCTTATCCTTTTTATTTTCCCAAACTCTCCCCTCTCCAAACGTTTTTTGGTCTCCACAACAAGCGGCGAAAACCGCAACTGGCTTACTACACTCAACAAAAGCCCCTTCCTTTTCGCTTTCTCCACCAGACGTTTCGCCTTTTTTAGATCAACATCAATCGGCTTCTCCACAACAACATGCTTTCCAGCATCCAAAACCCTCATTGCGATATCTCCGTGCGTTTCATTTTCAGTCACAATCAACACTACTTTACTTTCCTTATCCTTCAAAACCTCTTCAAAATTCTTAAACCACTTTATCTCATACTTCGCTGCAAATAGCCTCCCTCTCTCTTCATTCCGACTATGCACTCCCATCAGCGTCATCTCTTTAGAATTCTTAAAAGCTCTTACATACTTAGGGGCTATAGCACCAGCACCAACCAAACAAAACCCTACTCTCCTCATTCTTTCTTCCCAATCACATAAAATAAATGAGCATACAAGTGCTTCATAAAAAGAGGCATAGGAAAACGCTCAAACCCATGCATTATCTTAATCCACATGGGGTACCGCTTTTCCTTCATAAACCTGACCGTATTTGCATCCCACTCAATTTCATCCATCTCTTTTTTCATCCTATGAAACTTCATATCACGAAAACCAATAGTATCGGGCCATACCGGACAATTCATCATATTTGTCTCTATAGGAATAAGCCCACATCTATTCATCAGAAATTTCACGCCTTTTGGAAACAAAAATAATTTTTCTCCATGCGTCCACTTGACTTTATACACCTTGTGTAGCATTCTATGAATCGGAGATCCCACATTATATCCATCCACACAAAGAATCATCACATACTTTTTCGAAACTCTCTTCATCTCATTCAAAATCTGTTCATAATTATTATTCAGCGATAGCGTGTTAAAATTCCACACAAAATCATAAACCCCATCCTCTACAGGCAGTTTAGATAAATCTTCTGCCTTCACAACCTTATACTTCAACCCCAAATCATCCCACACTTCCAACCCTTTCTTAGAAGGATTCACCAATGAAACTTCGCATCCCGCTTCAGCAAAACCCAGAGAATACAATGACGGCAACGCCTTCACACCCCCCGCAGGAACCTCCAACACAGACTTTATATCATACTTTTTAACAATCCTTCTTAAACCACGATTAATCGCATACCGCTCATAATCCAACTGAAAAGGCTCCTTCTCAACCATAAACCCTGCCAACAATACGCCTCTTAAAAAGGATTCGTTTTTTCTCCAGAAAGGGGTTGGTGCGAATATATGCTAAGATATGCTGTAAAAGATCTTTCTTAAGTAAATCTTGCGAGAAAACCACCCTTTCAACAGCGCATCAAACAAACTTCAGAGTTAAGGATTAGTTTCGCACCAACCCCCTCCAGAAAGCAACCTTTAAATAACGAAAACTAATTCCCCAAAAATGAAAATCCTTCTCATCAACCCCCCCTTAGAACACCAAGCACGCTGGGATGTTTCACAAATTGCTTACCCGCCTCTAGGAATCCTCTGGATAGCTGCCATGCTCGAGAAAGAAGGTCACCACGTCAAATTCTTAGATGGCGACTGCTGGAAATTTGACATTCTTGAAGAAATCAAAAACTACAATCCCAGACTTGTAGGACTAGCAGTCATCACCATCAAAGTCAACAGCGCAGCAGCCATGATCCACCAAATCAAAGAAGTATACCCACAATTACCTGTTGTCGTTGGCGGGAACCACATCACCAACGTCAAACAACAATCCTTTGACCAAATCCCGGGAGCAGACTACCTCATGATCGGAGAAGCGTACTATACCTTTCCAGAACTTGCGCACGCACTCGAACAAAATACCAACCTCTCAACCATCAGAGGCCTCATCTGGAAAGAAGACGGAAACATTATCACCAACAAGTCCCGACCAGACATTCAAGACTTAGACATTCTCCCCTTCCCTGCACGACACCTCCTTCCCCAACCCTTCACTACTCACTACCAGTCAGACACGCGTTACTTAAGAAAACCGAGCACAAGCATGATCACCAGCCTCGGCTGCTACTACAGATGCACCTTCTGCGACCACACGAGGAACGTCAGATTCTTCTCTCCAAAAAGAGTCGTAGATGAAATCGAACACTTGCAAAAAATCTACGGCATCAAAGAAATCCACTTCTGGGACGAAATTTTCACCATGACCCCAAAACGCACACGCGAAATCTGCCAAGAAATTATCGACCGCAACATTGATATCACCTGGAGCGGATACGGAAGACTCGATATTATCGCACGAAACCCCGACTTAGTGCCACTCATCAAAAAATCAGGATGCTGGTTCATGTCCTTCGGCGTCGAATCAGGAAGCCAAAAAGTCAGAGACTTCATTAAAAAAGATCTTACAGACGAACAAATACGACAAGCTGCGGAAACCCTTGCAGCAGCAGGCATCTATACCCGAGGTTTATTCATGCTCGGACATCCTACTGAAACTCTCGAAACTCTTGAACAAACCATCCAATTCGCCAAAACCTTACCTCTCAACTCTGCGCAATTCAACCTCAACATACCCCTTCCAGGAACAGAGCAGTACGCTAACGCTAAAGACTATGGAATCCTTGATGAGGAACGCTTCAAAGATTACTCAGGGCATGGAAAACCTATCTACATTCCCAACGGACTCACTGCAGAAATCCTTGAAGAAGCCCAAAAACGCGCCTACAAAGAATTCTTCGCACGACCCCAAGTCTTCTTCAGAAACGCACGCTTCGTCCTCAGAAGTCCAGACAGCATCAAAAAATACAGCAAAAAATTCGTTACTATTATGACTGGGGGAAAACTATAAAACCAGCCTCTTCTTTTAAACCTTATGAATATCACTACCCTTCTTTTCTTAACCCTCGCCCTCTTTTCTAATTTTATCTGCATCTTTCTCATCGCACTCCGCTACAAACACCTCTTTATCTCAATAAGCGAACACGCCAAATTTTTAGACGTCACAAAACTTGTTGCCATCACCCAAATCGCCAGCTATCTCACCCCTTTTAATATAGGAATCCTTCTCGGAAGACCCTTCATCGGAAAAAAATTCTTTAACATCCAGCCAGGAAAAACAATCCTCGCCACCGTTATCGACCAATGGCTCGAATTCTTCTGGCAAAGTCTTCTTGTCATTTTTCTTATAGTTATAGGAGTCGGCTCCTTCTTTCAGAAAGACCTTTTCGTGTTTCCCATCCTCTTTCTTATTTTAAGCCTCGTTTTTCTTCTTCTTTTTTCCAAAACCCTCTATACAAAACTCTTCATCATTAAAGACAGCATTCCCTCTTTCCTCAAAAAACTTTTAAAACGCTTTATCACCCTCCAGGATCTTACGACAGCAAAGACCTACCTCGACCAAAACCTTCATACAAAAAAATTTATTCTTCCCTACTTCAGCCTCGTTCTCCTCTTTATTCTTGCTTATCCCCTTATTCTTTATTTTACTAGCCTTGCATTCTCCTCTTCACTCCCTTACACCAAAATCTTCACCGCGACATGGGCATCTTACCTTATAGGAAGACTTTCAGGGATTCCAGGCGGTTTTGGAACACGAGACCTCACGCTCGGAGCCTTCCTCGCCCTCTACGGCCTCTCACTTGAACAAGCAGCAATCATCGCTCTTGTTTACAGAATCGTTACCCTCTTACCCTCCTTCCTTCTCAGCCTTTCTTTTGTTCCAGAAATTCTCTTTCTTCTTAAAAAAAATCCTCCGAAATCCATTTAAACATTCGCCCAGTCACTCTCCTATGCAAAGACAAGACACCTACATCTCATGGATCAAACAAGGAGCTAAAAAACTAGAAACTTTCCAAAACGAAGAAGAAAAATACAAAGGATGCTTCTGCTATCCCTACTGGAGAAAACAAACAACCTATGTCAACAGCAGATGGCAAGAAGCAAGCCTCACTTTCGCATGGCTCTACAAAAAAACAGGAAACCCTGCCTATAAAGAAATTGCGCAACACGGAGTAGCCTACTGGTGCAGACTCCAACACAGAAAAGGCTCCTTTCCAGAATACTCAAGGCTGGATAGTTCCTTCGCAGCAACCGCCTTCACCACACTCGCAATGGCAGAAACTGCAAAAAAGATCCCCTTCACACCCAACCAACACTCAACCCTCCTCAAAGCCGCAGACTGGCTCTTAGAAAATGATGAACTCACCTACACAAACCAACAAGCAGCCGCAGCCGCAGCACTCTTTTCAGTATGCAACCTCACTGAAAACCAACGCTACTTCATTGCAGCGCAGAAAAAACTTGCAAAAGTCTTTTCCAACCAACACACTCACGGCTATTACACCGAGAAAAACGGATTCGACTTAGGATACTCCACCCTCACTTTAGAAATGCTCGGCATATCTTATATCCTCTCCCCTCATGAGAAGATCCTCTCCTCTGCCCAAAAATTCATCGACTTCATTCTGACAAACAAAGCACCATCGCACAACATCCGCGGAACAACATGGATCATCATAGATGGCTTCGAAATTTTTGCAGATAAAGTTAGAAACGGAAAGAAAGCACTTCTCCTCATGCTCAAGCATCCACACATCAAACATCTCGGGCACGATCAGAATCTTTGCACCGACCTCTACCGCTACTGCTGGGCCCATGACCATGCAACAGCCAACCTCAACCACGGAAAACTCAACGAACACTACCCTCCCCAAAAAAACAGTAAACCTTCAAAACTCCTCAACCCTCTCAGACCATTTGGGCTTCATAACATCAGGAATCTCTTACAATGAAAAAAGCGTCAATTATTGTCATCACCTACAACGAAGAGAAAAACATCGATGAATGCATTCAATCCCTTCTCCACCAAGACTATGAAGATTATGAACTTCTCGTCGTCGATGCTTCAGAGGACCAGACTGCAACACGCGCGTCCCTCTACCCCCGCGTGCGCGTCATCAAAAGCGAAAAAAAAGGATTCGGCATCCAGCGAAACCTCGGCGTCAAACATGCAACGGGACACTACATTGCGTTCACCGACGCGGACTGCATCGCACCCCCAACATGGCTGAAAAACGCAATCACCTTTTTAGAAAACAATAACCTCTCAGGAACAGGCGGAAATGCTTATCCGCCAGAAAATTCTCCTCTTATTGGCAAAGCTATCTCCTGTCTCGGATACCCAGCAGGAGGAGCACTCGGGCTTTCTCCCAACGACCTTTTCTCAACCTGCAATGCAGTCCTCCTCAAAAGCGCACTTGAAGAAGCCAACGGCTTCAACGAATATCTCCTCCACGGCGGAGAAGACACTGACCTTTCCGCACGCCTCAAAGAAAAAGGGCACACCCTTCTCATCAACCAAGAATCCTATGTCTACCACAAAACAAGAACCTTCAGCGAATTCCTCTCATGGTGCCAACGCAGGGGACGCGCAAAGTACCACCTCACTCAACATCCAAAACAACTCCTCATGCCCCTCGCCGTTCTCGCTTATCCCCTGACAGCAAAATATAGAAAAATCTTCAAAAAAAGAAAACACCTCCAATTACCCTACTCAACCATTCTCTTCCTTGTTCCCACCCTCTTCTTCCTCAGACAACTCTTCATGACCTGTGGCTGGATCCAGGAAGCTCTTCATCAAAACCAATCACAATCGTAGCGCATTCTTTATCCCTTTTCAAGCCATACCTCTTCACAAGAAAATCATGAACCTCCTGGGAAGGCGATGAAGAAACAGAATTCATATAACCTAACTCAGGAAACTCCAAAACAGGAAAAACAACTTTCCCTTCCTTTACCACCACGAGATCGCCCACAGGATCGCGAAACTCGGAATCATGGACTATAATTACTGCAGACTTTCTCTTCAAGCATTCAAAGACCCCCACATTCTCTTCTTTCTCCAATTCGAAAATCTTCTGCTTGTCTTCCTTACTTAAGACCTTCACATCCAAAATTCCCCTAACCGCGTTTAAAGTCTTTATAACCTTGTCCATGCCTTCTTAACTAGTGGAAAACTATAAAAGCCGAACGGAATTCGCCACTCCACCGTGGAATTCGTAAACGTTCTCGAGGGAAGACGAAGCGTCAGAAAATACAAGCAAGAACCCATTTCCCAAGAAACCATCCAAGAAATCATCAGAGCAGGATCATGCGCACCCAAACCCTCAAACAGACAGCAATGGGAGATCATCGTCGTTGACAACAAATCAGTCCTTGAACGCTTCATAAAAGAGGCAGGAGCACAAGAACACGTTCTCGCAGCACCAACAGTTCTCGTTATCGTTGTTGACACGGAATTCAACAAAGAACACTGGTCCAACATCCAAGCAACAGCAGCAGCCTGCCAAAACATGCAACTCCGTGCATTTGATCTCGGCTACGGAAGCTGCGTCATGGCCGGATTCGGAGACGGAAAAGCCATCAAAAAAATTCTTAACGTCCCAGATCCTTGGGACGTCACCTGCTTCATGATGCTCGGCAAACCAGACGAAGCACCCTCAACACCACCAAAAAAACACGTTGAGGAAATTCTCCACTACAATACCTTCGTTGACAGGACTGAGAGACTGCCAAGCAGCGTCCGCATCAAAGACTGGACTCTTAATCAGGTTCGGCAACACCAAAAATTCGCCTCTCGCGCTTATCGCATGGGAACAGACTACGAATTCTACGATCCGGAGGAGATCTCCAAAATCCAACACATCATCAAACAATACATTCCTAGCCAAGGAAAAATCCTCAACATCTTGGGATACGACGGAACCGTCCTCAAACACCTCCAACACCTCTTTCCCAACCACGAATTCATCGACTGCGAATTAAGCCCAGAAGCAGGAGAATTCGTCAAATCCAAAACCCAAAACATCAACTTTGTCACCTTTACAGACAAAATCGAAGGCGTAGAAGACAACACCATCGACCTCGTTTTACTCACTTTCGCACTCGAAAAGTCACCAGAAAAGGAAAAACTCCTCGGAGAAGCCCACCGCGTCTTAAACCCAGAAGGAAAACTCATCGCCTTTGTTAAAAACAAGGCCTCCTCCTACGGACTCATGTACTATGCCATCATCAAACTTTTAGGCATCAACCATCTCGAAGGATTCTACATCAGATCAGGGCCTTTTGAACCTGTCAGCATCTATCAAACAAAAAAACTTTTACAAAACAACAGGTTCAACATCCAGGATAAAAAAGGAATCTTCCTTCTTCCGGCAGAAATAAAAATCTACACCAAAAAAGTAGACGGCTACCTCCACCGACACGGGCACAAACTTTCCGTTTTCAAATACCTCATTAAGCCGGCACTCTGGCTCGGAAACTTCACTTTCAATAGCACAAAATGGATCAACAACCCTTACTTATCCTCAACAATCTGCGTCATCGCCAAAAAACAATGAACCTCAAAATACACACTCTCCGACAAATCGGAAACACTATCAAAATCATTTCCCTCGGCTTAACAGGACAGTCCTTCCCTTTTCGTCCAGGACAAGCAGTAGCTCTTACCATCAATGCACCTGAACATGACATCCTCAATCAAAAACGCTACTATTCTCTCTCCTCTTCGCCCCTTACAACAACGCATCTTGAACTTCTTATCAAAGATAATGCCACAAGCGGCGTAGGTCATTATCTTTATAACACTCTTAAAAAAGGACAAACCCTTGAAATTTCTGGACCCTATGGAAATATGGTTCTTCCAGAAAAGATACCTGCTTCTATTACTCTTATCGCAGGAGGATCTGGTATCGCTCCCCTTATGAGCATCCTCCGCTATCTTACTACAACCAACTCTTCAACAAAAATTTCTGTCCTGTACAGCACAAAGACCCTCAAAGAAACAGCCTATAGGGACGAACTCCAAACTCTCGCATCCCAAGCGAAAATCACTTACATCTCTACCCTGACTGAAGAGTCTTGGGGCGGAACTACCGGAAGAATCCTCCGCCCATTCTTAGAACAACACCTTCCCACAAAAGAAGGAATCTTCTTCATCTGTGGACCAAAAGACATGATCAAAGACACCTCTCAAGCACTCAAGGACATCGGCGTTCAAGAACAATCCATCATCATTGAACGCTACTAAACCCATGCGCAAACTCAACATCCTCCTCCTCGCATTTGAGTTTCCACCCTATCCCCTCGCTGGAACAGGATTCTACGCCTACAACCTCGTAAAATCCCTCAAAGGACACAATGTTACTCTCCTCACTCCAAACCACAGCGGCCGCGATCAAAACCCAGAACTCCCAGACAATGTCGAAATCAAAAGAATTCCCACCTTCAGCCTTCTCACAGGACAAGCCACGGCTAACAGGAGATTCATCGATAAAAAAACCCTCTTCGCTCTCAAAGTAAAAAATTATATTAAAGAAAACATTAACCTTAAGGATTATAACATTTTCCACAGCCTCAACGAACGCGACGCAGCATTCTTAGACTATACTTACATGAACAAATCACTCCCAACGCTCGTCTCAGTCAACGACTACTACATCCTAGGCGCTTCGCTTAATCCCTTCGCCTTTGAATTCAAATCTACCGACCTACCCTTACGCTACGCCCATCATAATATCATGAAACACTTCTATAAAAAAGCACTACGACAATGCACAAAAATCATTCCAAACTCCAACTTTGTTAGCAATGTTATCCAAAAAACTTGCAGTCTTACCCCTGAGAAAATAAAAGTTATCCACCGAGGCATTGACACAAAAAAATTTAATATCCAACCAGCGGCACACAAATACACCAACAACAAAATCCTCTTCATCGGTCCAAACGCAGAAAGAAAAGGAGCGCTCTTCGTTTTACAAGCACTTCCAGACATCCTAAAATACCATCCAGAAACAACACTCACTCTCATCGGCAGCTGCTCCTGGGTCTACAAACAAAAATTACTTTCTTTCATCAAAGAAAACAACCTTACTAAGAATGTCACCTACCTCGAGCATTTACCCCAAGACGCGCTCTTATCCTACTACCAAGAAGCAAACGTCTTCATCATGCCCTCCATCATGGAAGCACTCGGACAAGTCTATCTGGAAGCGATGACCGCACGAACTCCAGTCATCGGAGCGAACGTAGGCGGTGTCAGCGAAATCATTACAGAAGATGTGGGGTTCTTAGTAGAACCACAAAACCCTCAGGCAATCAGCGACGCTGTCAAGAAAATCTTTTCAGACCCTTTCTTTGCAAAAAAACTCGGAGACGCAGGGCATAAACGCGTAATGGAATACTTCTCTATCGGACGACAAATGAAAGAAACACTCGACCTCTATAAGAGCTTACTTTAAACAGCGCAAGAAACAGAACATTTCTTCTCTAAATACCTTTGATGGTATTCCTCAACCCTATAAAATCTGGAGATCATTTAGAACGCATAATAGAATTTGAGTAATTCTTTAACGGCGATGCATATCTGCCAAAAAACCAAAGAGAACAATCTGTAAACCAATAGTAATCAATAACATACTCAAAACCGTCGAAGGAAGATGACCGACCTTTCCCGTCGCCAAGAATAAGTATATTAATGCGAGACCAAGTATTAAACCTAAAAAAATAAAGCTGGCGCCAAACAATCCAAAGAATCTCAAAGGCTCATAATCACGATAAATCCTAAAAATATTAATCCACGCCTTCACAGCATACTCCAACGGATTCGAAATCAACCGAGACTTTCCATCGCGCTTCGCAAAATACACAGGAACTTCTTTAATCCTAAACTTCTGCCGCGCAGCGCGAATCACCGTCTCCTGCGTGTAGGTGTGGGTTGAAATCACGGGAACAGCAGCAGCGACTTCTTTTGTAAACGCTCTAAACCCTGTCTGACCGTCAGAAATTCTCAAGCCTGTAATCTTAGAGATAACCCGCGAAAACGCCTTGTTTCCCAACCTTTTCACCAAGGGCATGTACTCAATCTTTCCCTTAAAACGAGAACCAAGCACAAGATCAGCCTCACCTTTAATAATAGGCTCAATCAACTTTGGAATATCAACAGCCAAATACTGCCCATCAGCATCAGTATGCACAATAATATCAGCTTTCCTTTCTAGACAGGTTTTCATTTCTGTTCTGAACGCCTCAGCCAACCCCAAATTATGAGGATGAGCAACAACCACAGCGCCAGCAGCCTTCGCAACCTCACCAGTACGATCACGAGACCCATCATCCACCACAAGCACCTCATACTTCAACCTTGTTCTCTTCATCACCCCATGAATGCCAGCAACAACTCTTCCTATTGTTTTTTCTTCATTGTACGCAGGTATCGTTATGATCACTTTCATGGTCTGTACACAAGCACCTCACCATTTAAATCCTTAACCACTTCCAAATTCAACCGGTGACGACTAATAATTAAATCAGCATCCTCCCTATACACATCCCCTATTATAATATCCTTATTCATCCAGAATCCCAAGAGCGTACTCTTTTTCGTTAACTCACACAACCCCTCGCTCTCACGATACAATTTTTCAACACAGTCACGCTCATCAATCACAACCTTTGAGCCTTCAAGATCCTTTACCTCTAACCCAAATACCATCTGCTTTGCATCATACCACTTCTGGCTGTTCTCAACAGTAACCACAAAACCAAGAAGACTCGACATCATAAAAAACGCTAAAACAAGATACGGCTGCCACTCTTTCTTTTTTAGAAACAGCCACGGCAATGAAACCAATATAATTCCTAATATCATAAACGACGGCAAGACTATTCTCGTGTCAACAAACGATCCGACAAAGAAAAAATCCAATACATACTTCAACGCCCCGAATAACGTCAACGAACTATTATTAAATGGAAACAACGGCGCAATTGTTAACAATGTCCCATAACCAAGCAAACCACTAGCGCCAATACC
>Ga0209541_10001156_pt1 | contig 52869 bp, 51 predicted proteins | sample RifCSPlowO2_01_FD_184027 | JGI IMG/M metagenome (GOLD analysis project Ga0209541, IMG submission 184027) | Groundwater microbial communities from Rifle, Colorado - Rifle CSP2_plank lowO2_0.1 (SPAdes) (version 2) | ecosystem: Environmental > Aquatic > Deep subsurface > Groundwater | place... | reverse complement strand
ACAAGTGCTTGCAGATACATTAACTCCGTCCACAGAGCAGGTGTATAAAGAGTTGGAACCTGTACAAGAAGTGCCGCCACCTCCACCTCCACCACCTCCACCTCCACCACCTCCACCTCCGCAAGCCTGACACCCTCCTCCGCCACAATCTACGCCTGTTTCACCGTTATCCCGTATACCATTCCAGTTACAGCCTGTTCCTCCGCTTGGAGACGGGCTGGGGGAGCTTGTAGGGCATTGATACTCCCCACCATTATATGTAGTACAGTCTGTATTGTAGTGGATATTTTGCTTACAACCATTTGCAAGTACAACAGTTTCTTTTATTGCACCTTGTGTACAAGTGGCAATTGGGGAGGGGGAAGGGGTTGTGCCACCACTGTCTTGGCAACCACTACAATCTCCTCCGCAAGGACCCGGGGGGTTGTTAGTTTGAGATCTGCGGCAAAATCCGTCACAAGCGAAAACTTCACATTGACTTGGTGGTGTTGTGGTTGTGCAAGAACCCTCACCCCATACACCTTCCGTACAATTTTCTCCATTTTCATCACAGGTTCCGTCAGTATAGCTTCTTCCCGTACACTCCCCTCCCGGACAGTCTATGTCGCTTGTACAACCCGCTACGCTTGAAGGGAGTAGAAAAAATGAGGCAAAAAACAAAATAAACAGGGTGGATAAAAATAATGAAGTTTTGTATATTTGTATCATTTTGTAATATTAATTCCTGCTTCTTGTAACAGTGAATCTGCAGGTTTAAACCTTCTTATGACAATCCATGAAGCGATTAAATTCCCGTTTGCATCTTTCAGGTTGGTATTATTTTTTATGTCTATTTTTACCCTCACGCCCAAAGCGTCACCCTTAACGATTAATTTACTTAATTGATTCTCTGTTAACTTGCCGATCAAACTTATCGGGTAAATTTTTACTCTCTCAATATTTTGCGGTTTGGGAATAGTTAAACTTAAATCTTCGACACCTAGTGCCGTGCCGTACACATCTACATCGTTTATGTTTTCTACTGCAAAACCAATCCTGATTCTAGGAAAGATGGTTGCTACTCCTTGGGCATCCCTTGTCTGCAGTTTATCTTCCAGTATTAAATATCTGTCGTTTGAATTTTCAACTCCTTCCCACCCGACAAAACTTCCAACCATGTAATCTATAATCTTGTTTTCAGAAGTCGTGAATAATAAATCTTTATCTGCCTTTTCAATATTATAGATTCCTACTCCTGCGAATTCCCGATAGTTTACTCCTGTATCGGCATAATAAAGGGCTCTTCCTGTCTTGTCCCCTTTCAAGTTATACAAGACGTTTTCCTGTTCCTTCATGCCAGCAAACCTGAAAAGAGCATCCTTATTATCAATTACCAATAGTGCAAGCAGACCAAGAAGTAGAAAGGAGACAAGAAAAACCAACAAAAACTTACCTTCTTTGAAGAAAGAAAACATTACTCAATTATTATACCCGTAAGGGTCTTTAGTCAAGAAGTTCGTCTGTTAACGCCAAGTTAATATTCTTTGTGTATAGCCCGTATCCATCGGTCCTCCTCTAATACGTCGTCTTGCATCTATGGGATCGCCTTTTTTAAAATATGTGTCCATGGCCTTCAAAGCAGATGGTGTTTCTATTGATTTATAATGCGTCCACACCTTGGGGTATCTGGCAATTTCAAACCAAATCGAATCCTGCTCCTGTGGAACAAAGACTATTTCGTTAATTTCACTTGGATTTTCCTTGTTTGTAGCTATTTTTAGCACGAGATTATCGCCGTCTACAGACCAATCAACAAGTTTACCGGAAAGTTGGAGTGTGTGAGTCTTTTCATTTATACCTTCTTTACGATACCAAGGTATATCGTTTAAAACTTTAGCAACCTGTTGCTCGTTATATAAAAATCCCCCCGGCGGCAACGGTGGTACATTAACTGTCTCTTCTGTCTTTACCGGCTGTTCAGGTTGGGGTTGTACATCAAACCTGCCAAAGTTAAGGTCGGGTGAGGCAAGTAAGGCAGGGCGCGGAACCATTCCTGTCCTGAGGAAAGCCTCTCCAGTCAAAATCCTTTGGATTAACCCTTTTTGCTGCCCGTCTGTCCATTCTTGGATCGCCACTCTTTGAAAACGGGTTACTGTATACGATCCGTAATCTTTTGTAGGGGAAGTAGGCACTCCGATTTCAGCTTTTGCCCTTAACGCTCTGGCAAACGCTTCAACTTTTGGATTGACGCCAAATACTTTAATACGGTTATTAAAAGCTGTTTCCAGGTTGCCGTTTGAATTGTCGTTTATATCCACATGCGCAGGAATGGTAACTCCGGATTTGACATAATCATCCAGGAAAGCGTCATATCCCCTGTCGTGCAAAACGTCCAAAGTATTCCAAGGGCGGATTTCCCCTGTTTCCCGCACGCGCTGAAACACTAACCCTTGATACACCAGATAATCAAAGCCGTCATTTAAGGTGAAGGTATTAGAGATTCTGTAGCCTACATCATCAACTGTAAATTTAGTCTCGATTTCCCTTCTCATTTGAGAAGTGAGCGTCTCGGTTGCAGCGCTGTCGGATAACGGGGCAGCCTCTACTGCCCTAATACCGACACCAAGCGGCGCCAGTCTTTCTGCAAGGCCGGTGGCAGGGTTTGCTCCTTTGGCTTCCTGAAGAATTGGTTTCGGTGCCGGAGGGAAGGTTATCTCAGGGCTTAATGCCGCACTTCCTGCCGCAATTGAACTTACTCCTACCAGTCGGAGCGCTTTACTCCAAAACGAAGGCTTATTACCAAGAGTTTGCTTTGGTTCTGATTCTGGTCGGCTTGGCATTGGCTTCTCCTCGGAATCGGGCATACCTAACTCTTAATATACCGTATTATATACCATTCATACAACTTACCAAACGCTTGGTTAATTTTTCTCGAGGGTAATTATTCTTTCTTCGTGATCTTCCAATTGATCACTCATTCTTTTTTGAGCTAAAGCACCAGCCGCTTCTTCTTCCTCTTCCTTGACTTGCTTTCCTGCATATTGGTCAAGTCTTACGAAAATGTCGCTTTTGAGTCTTGTTAATTTATCGTCCATATCCTCAGAGATTTCCTCTTTAAGTTCCCTTTTAAGTTCTTCTTTTTGTTGATCCATCTTTGCAAAAATTTCCATCCCGAAAGCCTGCAATTTTTGCTCAAGAAAATTTTTTGTAACTATACTATCTCTTGTTGTCATATTTTAAAAATGCAATAATTAATTTAACAACTCAACTCCAAATTAATTTCGATACTCTCCTATAGAATAATTATATCCTGCATGTGCAACAAGTGTCCAACAATACTACAGGTTATGTTCAGAAATATGGTTTTTTATCAAGAGGGAAATTACAACCATTACTTCTCAGATATCCAGTTACCGAGCTTCTCGAAATGATCGTCTTGCCTAAAGTCATCTAAAAATTCTTGCCACTCTTGGTCATTCATCTCTGCTAAAGTTTTATCTTTGTTTTTAGGTATAAATATTCGCGACACTTTCCACCCTCTCATATTGTCTCCTCTCGGCTCGTTTGGTAAAACCCCGTTATATGTTCCCTGAAATAGTTTCAGCTCTTTATTCTTACCCGGGTAGTAAATTAGTTGACTTATTACGGTTACCGAGCGATCTTGACCTTTTTTTAGCAGTCTTAAAATTAGTTCGTCTCCCAAAGAATCGAAAACGGGCTTTAAAAGCGTACCGGGAAAGTTGTTTAAGCTCTTGATGCACATAGAAGAATCTTCTATGATAAACGGTTCTGAAGTAAATTTTAAAGCTTGCTCGGCTTTGCTTTTTGCTACTTCAATAATATCAAGGGATTGAATCTCGTACAAAGGCAAAGGTTTTTGTAACACCTCAACTCCATATTTAGCTAACCTTTCGTTAGCAAGATTAACTTTAGCAGCGTTCGATGTTATGAAGTCTATTTTCATATTCGCCTTGTCCCCTTTCTTCAAATTTCTTAACTATTTCTATTATACGCATTATACCCTGCTCAATACCTTCGGAAGTTTCAGGCAAAAATGTGTTATCCATTACTTCGACTCTTTGGCCACGAGCAGAAGCTATCTCTGTAGCAACCAATAATTCGTATTCAATTTCTGTCCCAATACTCGTTAAATCATTGTCTCTTATTTTTCTAATATCTTTGAGCCTTCTATCACGAACGACCTGCGGTGAAGCAGTTATTACTATATATCCATCAATAATTCTCTCAAACTCGGCGGGTATAATTTTTACAGGTTGACCATCTTTCATATCGACACAGTGACTATCAAGCAATATTGTATTAGCAGGAAGTCCCTGAATACGTTCTGCCGCTTTAACTCTGACTACCTGTCTGTCTTGTTCAGACAACAAACTCCATGGTCTCTCGTAAACAAAGAGCGATAAATCTTTTAGATAGTCACTCATATGTAACACTACAAACCCGCTATCTGTCGCCAAAGAAGAGTCAGACAGACTTCTTAATAAAGTAGTCTTGCCTACTCCTCTTGCTCCTCCAATATGGATAATTGTGTTCTTTTTCATTATTGTTTACGTAATATTTTTCATAAAAAACGGGTGCCAAGGAATAGCTTTCAACAAGTCTTTGTCAATACTTAAACCTGCTTTCCTGAAAGCCATTAGCATGCGTCTTTCTTCATCGACATATAATGCTGCGAATTTATCTCGCGCGTAATTTGCGTACTTTTGCTCCATACTTACTAAAATATTTGCATTACCAGTTTCTTTGTCTTTTTCATAGTCTCTCAAATCGTCAGTAAACTGCGTCAAGGAACCCAAGTAGCGTAGGGCATTTTTTGCGTATATGCCTTGCCGGATTTCCAAGCAATTACCTAATTGCAAAACATCGAAAAGGAAACTCGTCGCTTCTCCAGAAACCTTACGTTGCTTAATTTCTAAAACTTCTTCGGGAGTTAAATTATCCTTTTCGAGAGTGAAATATCTCGTCTGTTTTGCTAGACTTTCAATAAATGCTTGCATTATCTTATTTACAGATTTGCGGGAAAAGAGCTTTAAATCTGTCGTTAAAAGATTAGATACAGCAAGAGCTGCGTGAAGGATGAATGACATACCTGAAGCGTTTAACTCTGTGTTTAGCGGGGGGACATTTGAATATTTAAACTTTGAATGAAATTTCCCAGAGTCTTCAACGATATCGTCAAATAGATGAACAGAAAGGTAGTAGATAGAAAAAACTTGTAGTGCGGCAAACCTATGTTTTTCATTTATCCCCAACGTATCAGCTACAACGATACCATCTAGAGCATATAATTTCTTATCTTTTTTATATCGAAATGGAACTTTCGTTAATTCTTCTACGCCAAGAATAGCCCTAGTTGCACCAATCCAGATACCTAAAGCCTCAGGAGCAAACGAACGTAATCGGTCAGATGTTTGCACTCCGATGCAAGCTTCTATTCCAGCCCCATTTTTCTCCATTGCGAGAGCTATACACTTCTTATATTTTTCTATACAACAGTTGTGCTTATTATCACGACCCAAGAACTTATTTGATCCCATATTTTTCCTTGTTTAATACACAATTAATCCTCTATTTATAATAGAATATATATCATCTTATTAGGGTTAAGTCAATAAAAGATTTGCTTTTTCTCTCTACTTTCAATAGAATATACAAATGTCGAGGAAGAAACTTACCATATTCGATAATATCAAGGAGGCACGTATCAACGTGAGGATTTCACAAAAAGAACTTGCTCGCAAGTTAAACCTCTCCGATAAAACTGTCTCTGCATACGAGACAGGCAGAGCAATCCCCCCTTCACCAACACTTCTTCAAATCGCACAAATTACCCAAACCTCTATAACAAAACTACTTGGTATCACCGATGAGCACACAGATCAATCAAAGTTATGGTCTAGATTAGATGAGATAATAGAAAAACTGACTTCAGTAGATAAAGAATTGAAAAAAATTAATAAAACCAATAAACTCACATAACCTATGGTTAACAAATCAACAGCACAACTTATCACCATTTTTTCTAAAGCAGGACTTCTTAAAGATATAAAACGCACTGGCTGGGTAGTAAAAGGGATTAAAAATGCAGAAAGTGTGGCAGACCATTCTTGGAGAATGTCTTTTTTGGTTATACTTCTAGCCCCAAAGAATCTTAACCGTCAAAAACTTCTTGAAATGTCTATTGTCCACGACCTTGGCGAAATAGGCGTTGGCGATGTAATTTGGGAGCGAGGAAATAAAGTGATTTCTTCTCAAGAAGATAAGCGTTCAGACGAATTTAAGGCCTTTCAGCTCTTGTTTAAAAACTATGGAGATTCTTCGCCTCTCGACCTTTTGCGCGAATTTAACGAACAAAAAACCGAGGAAGCGAAGTTTGTTAAACAAATAGATAAACTTGAAATGGCTCTTCAGGCTTTGGAATATGAGCAACAAGGTTGGTCAAAAAAGGATCTTAATGAGTTTTGGGAAAACTCTGAGAAATACCTTACAGGAACATCTCTTGAACCCCTCTTTAGAGAGTTAGAGAAAATAAGAGAAAAGCAGGTATAAACTTCTGAAAATTGTTAGAGGACGACTTCGCGCAAACTACAAATTTTTATCAAGAGGGAAAATAGCCCCACCAGCCACCCTCTCATTGTTTTCTGCTGGACAGCCACTTTTCCTATTTAAATATCACTAATTTTTCTTTCTGTGGTCTGATTCGATTTTCTTGACAATTTCTTCCAGTTCTTCCTCGGTTAATAAATGTATATCTAACTTTTTGGCGACTTCACGAATCTTATTTTCTGCTTCGTTCTTTTTGTTTTCATCATCAACGACCAATTCAAGCTCCAAGTGATATTGCCAATGTTGGCTAAATTTAAGCGCAATCTCAACACCCTTGTACAGATAATTATTTCTTTTTTGAAAAGAATGCATTACGTTATCGGTAACCTTCAGTTTAGTAAATATCTCTACTGCTCTGCCTACTTCACTTTGTTGTATGGGGAATTCTATTTCTTCAAAAGCGCTTCCCTTGCCAATTCTATTTAATTTTAAAGTTATTTTCGCTGTACCTTGAGAAGTGTTGCTGGTAACTTTCAAAAGCTTGTCGGGAAAAATGAAGAAGTGCACGTCTTTATCATCTACCCCCAAGTTTTCAGCGTTATCATCTAGAAATTTTTTAAGACGTTCATATTCTGCCTTGTCAAAAACAGACCTAAATTCTATTTCAAAATTTCTCGCAGACTTTTTCGCTTTCTTCATCGCGTGAAGAAAGTATATCAGAGCTGGACATTTATATAAAAAACATATTATTACAATGCTATAATCTTATTTGTGGAAGATAGAAAAATACATATCCGTTTAAGACTTATTATTATAAAAAATGGCAAGCTTTTAGCTTCATATACTAAAAAACGTGATTTTTACTTTTATATCGGAGGCCATATGGAAAATGGAGAAACAGTGCTTCAAGGGTGTAAGAGAGAAATTGTTGAGGAGTGTGGGGAAGGAACTGAATTCACGCTAAACAAAATTCTTTATATCAGAGATTTCTTTGACCCTGATAACGGCGAACAAAATCTTGAGCTTTTTATTTTGGGTGATATTAATAAAGATAAAGGGCTTGAACACAAATTAGATTCCCAACACGCTGACGGTTCTATGTGGTTAACCTGGCTCGATGTCGAAAATTTACCCAATAATCTATTTCCCAAACAATTAGGCAATAAACTTTTGGAAGATTACAAGCAAGCATTCCCCAACTCCGGGGAATATATTGGCGAAATCGGATAATACTACGGAGCTATCTCGCGCCAGAAAAAGGAGCTCAAACTACCACTAATTACCCTTTTCAAGAACTGTTACTCAAGCAAAACTTTGTTATCCGGAATGCTCGGGTATCTAACGCCTAAAATTGTAAACTCTTCTTTAACTTCGATTATTTTTTCTGGAGTGTCTTCTGGAACAGCCAAATAATCCCCTTTTTCCAGTTCAAACGTCTTTTTGCCGACTCTAAATACAGCCCTACCTTTTAAGACTACTATATATTCTCTTCCTTTTGGATGCTTGTGCAACTTGTCTGATGGTACACCGTGTTGACAGGTGGAGCACTTGTCAAGTAAGTTTATGTATGCCTGCTAAAAATTCAATTAGAGAGTATTTAGTAGAAGGTAGATACCATATTTACAACCGAGGTGTTGATAAGCGAACTATTTTTATAGACGATCAAGACTATAGAGTTTTCCTCCACATTTTAAAAATTTTACTTAGCAAACCTGAGTTAGATGAGCATCCCCTAACTGAGATAACGGGATTTATCCCTGTTCGCTTAAGGCTTATTACCGATACTTTATATAAAGAAATAGATCTAATCGCATATTGTCTTATGCCTAACCATTTCCATCTATTTATAAAACAACACACAATTAATGGTATCTCTAAACTTTTAAGTAGGCTAACAATCTCGTATGTTATGTATTTTAATAAAAAATATGAAAGACAAGGAGTGTTGTTTCAAGGAGAGTTCAAAGCGGTCTTAGTAAAAGATGAACCTTATTTACTACATCTTTCTCGATATATCCACCTTAACCCAAGCGAATTGACAGGTGGAGCACCTGTTAATAGGTATCCTTATTCAAGCTATGCAAATTATCTTGGCGAAAAAAACTCAGAATGGGTAAGACCGCAGGAGATTTTAGCCTATTTTGACAATACAAAACGATTAGGATTGATAAATAGTTTATCTTATAAAAATTTTGTAGAGGAATTTGAAGTTGATTCGATAGAGGTATTGGGAGGTCTTACGCTTGAGTGACAGGTGGAGCACCTGTCAAACTGTCAAATCCTGTTTAAGCAATAAGTGTCAAAATACTAGAGGTTGTAATTTTTAGCCATCGAACTCAACGCCTTTCAGACCCAACCGCCCGCCTTCCTAGAACTGCTTCAAAAACTAATTGCAATTCTTGCACAGTCTCTGCTACTGGCCGTTCAGAATCAACTACTAGATCTGCCTTGTTCATTAGTTCAATAATGCCCGCCTCTAACTTCCAATTGTCAATCAATGCCATTTCTTTTCCTGCTTCTGTTTTATTGGTACCTAGTCTCCCCTCCATCCTCGCTTCTCTTGTTGTTTCCCCAACAGTCAAGGCGATGATGAAAACTTTACAACCTTCAATAGTTTTTAATAGAGTTTGGGGAAGCCGTCGGTCATAAGAACCGTCAATTTATGACCACTTGTCCGCTACTTTGCTCTTTAATGACCCTGACGGTTTCCTGCAACGCTTCGTCAAGAACAACTTGCAGCCCTACCGACTCAAGCCAGTGTCTTGTACGTGGGTATCCCTCTCGCTCCGCCAGCTGGTGAAGAATTTTCCGTTCGTCCACAACAGGAATACCCAATCTTTCTCTAAGAAAACGTGCGATTGTTGTTTTACCTGTAGCCGACAAGCCTGTAAACAAAAAAATATTCATCGGTTGAGCAATGCCAATACTTCTTTTATACCCGGAACCAGCTTGGGCATTTTTCGTCCTTGAGCTGGATCCACCCATTTGTATTCCGCGTGTTCTTTACTTAACAAAATCTTACCTTTGTAGCGTGTCGACATAATAACCCGCAAAAGATGCAACTGCTTCCCTGCGGCTGAGAATGTTTTGGAACAGACATTAAAACTTCCAGAACTTCTCAATTCAAGCCCTAGTTCTTCGTCAAGTTCGCGAGCAAGAGTTTCTCTTGGTTGTTCACCAAACTCCATTTTTCCTTCCGGCAGTTGCCAATACTCTTGAAAATTTTTGTTGGTTTTAGAGCGCTTGAGAAGAAGGATTCTATCTTGACCATCACGTAGAACGCCAGTCACTAATATAATAAAGACGCTATGCCCCACAAACCTCCCTTTTTATTTCCGAGGCAACACGCTCGACACGGCTGATATATGATCTCATTTTTGTCCATTTAGGAAGAAGTGCCTGTTTTGCTGCTAATATCTGCTTGTCTAGCTCTTGGCAAGACTTTTTGAATGGTTTACCTTCAAGAAGAGGAAAAGAGTTATAACCGCTAACTCTATCTTCATCAACTTCTCTTATGTCGTCAATTATTTGAAGAGCAATGCCGTAACCGCTCGCAAATTGATTAACCCTTCTTCTAATAGGATGCGATGCATCTGCAATGGCACATGCACAATCCAAACCTACTTTCACTAACACAGGAACATCTTTTATACCAACTTTATAATCTTCAAAAGTTTTTGGTTTTCTCTCCCATAAATATTTTACGCGAAGCTGCTGATAATAATGGTTTTGGTTTACTGCGTCAATTAATACCTTCGCAACCGAAGTATGCTTTTTAGTGGAAAGAACCTTTAAGCCCTCTAGCATTGCAATATCGCCAGCGTAAATAAAAGCAGCAAGTTGCAACCTTTTCTTTGGAGTCTCGTCTACAACATCATCGTGTGTTGTTATTGGAAGGCAGACAAGACCAATGGCAACAAGAACTTCTTTTGGGCACTTTATACCTAAGTCAGAAGCAAATAAGTCACAATAAGACATTGGTCCTATTGTCAATATTTTTTTTGAAAGCATCGAGAAGATTACTGCAAGCTCTTTGTCGGGATACGCTCTGGAAAGTCTGTTGGCTTGGGAATCCATCAGCTGGATATATTTATCTACATTGCCGAGCAAAATTTTAAGCAGTTCTGAAGAGTGTCCGACAGACTTTACCATCCCAGACATAGGATACAATGATAACAATATTATTCACTACTTTGTTAGCTCGAGAAACTTTTTTGTTCTCAACTTGCCGTTAATTAAGTGTTCTATATAAGCGTCAAGATTTCCAGGTATTGGCAGACCTCGTTCTATAAAGCCAAGTTCCTCCAATATATGCACTTTGAACGTTTGGACAAAAGGATGGATTGCCGAATAGTCCAGTTTACCGAGTCTTTCCAAGGCTTCGACTAGCTCTTCAAAGACTTCCCGGTTTTCCTGTTTTTCGGCAGTTAACCGGTTTACTATTTCTACTAAGTGATATGCTGTCGCAACTTTTGTTAAATCTTCGCGCCATGAATTAAAACTATTTTTTATCTCAACTTCCGTCACAATATCCATATTTCTCCCTATAGCTGCAAAAAAACGAACATAAGAAAAAAGCTCTAAAGCTCCTTTTTTACGGGAAGTTGTTTTTCTAATTCCCTTGGCAATAACCCGTACCTTGCCGTAATGTTTGGTAAATATTATTAAAAAACGGTCTGCCTCTCCTTGGTTACGGCGCGCAAGAATGACTCCTTCGGTAGAATACGATCGATTTTTCACAAGTAATTTTACAACAAGAAGGGCTAGTGGCGAATTTCGCGGTCAGTCTTAAGGTAAAATTCTTCGTTCGTGCCATCTATATCAACATTGTAAAGATGGCCGTCGGTTCCTGGTTGTTTTTGAATTAATAATTTATACCCGTCTTTGCTTTTAACCGGAGTTGTGTATTTAAAAGTTAACTCAATAACTCCCAAAGGCCGCAATGTAAAGAATCCTTCAAAATAAGTTTTACCCAGTTCCTCTTTGGTCTCAATTGGAACTTCAGAACCGGTTGAATCGATAAGTATTGACCCTTTTGGAACATAAATTCTTAACCAGTCTCTGTAAACTCCGTTTAACCAACCGTCGTGTTTTTGCGAATTTTTATATTTAATATTTAAGGTGTTAGTCGTAACATCACGTCCGAGATCGACTTTAAAAGCGACTTCTTCTTGAACGTAGAGGTTTGACTTAGCACCAGCAAAGTTTGTGTCGTTAATATGTAAATAGTCTCCGTCAAACTCCCGTATGCGGCCTGCTAAATTAAACGAATCCATGGCCGCCTGTACTTCTCCTTCGCCAAAATAAAACAAGATATGTTTTTGCAAGAGTGAATTAAAGCCTACTTCGAAAAGTGCAGGAATTTTCTCCTTAGGCTGTCCCATTGAATTGGCGAGGAGTGAGTTCATAAGTGGCCCTAATATTCCTTTTCTATTGTCAGCATTCTTCGGCTGGTAAACGATTTTTCCACCTAAATCTGCAGCCCAAACAACTGGTCCCACAACATCAGCAAAATCCTCTAGTTCGTAGACAACGTTAGGACAGTTACATCTCGGATCATCATCTGCAGAGAAATTTCCAAATCCAGGAACTCCAATTTTACCAATAACTTTAAGAACACTAACTGCCACGCTTGTATCTACTGCAATAATTCCGTCAACCTTGGGAGACTTTGTTTTGTCGTAATGTTCTTTAAAAGTGTCCATCGAAACCTTAAAGTCAGGCGAAAGGTTCATATCTCGAATATTCCAATAAGGTACATTAGGTAAATATTTTTTAATTGACAGTGGTGCTGGAATTCGAGAGTTAAGTCTATCGTCTAAATTATAAATGTCGCTTGAAACGACTGAATCAAACTTTCCATTTTTAACTTTTAGAATTGAGTATGCAGTCAAAAATCCCCCAGTAGGACGTAATTCTTTGTCGTTTTGGAAAAGAAGCAGGTATGTCCTCTCTTTTTTAATACCTAAAAGGTACGGTGCTTGTTCGAGAACTGGTTTACCATTGGCAATCAATTCGTGAGCCTGGGAAACAGCAACTATTCCTTTGCGGATAGTCTCCCGGACTTGTTTATCCTGAAAAGTTTCTGGGTAACGCCCTGGGTCGATTTTAGCAAAATGTTCATTCATTATTGCCGTCTTTTGACTCACCTTATCAAGTTCCGGAATTACTCCCTCTATGGATTCGACTATAAAATTAATTCTATCCTCAGCCGTCTTTGCTCCATCTTCTGACTGTTTACCTTTATTAAAACCCAGAATATCCGAATAAGGTTCGATTGCTTTTAATAAAATTTCTCCTGCCTCAACCCCCGCAATTGCGCCTTCTGTAGCATTATTTGCATCAGACCAGTAACCACCCAAAAACGGAATCGGTCTCACCCAAACCAAAGGAAGTAGGCTTCTGTCAAAACCTGTAAGATCTGTCTTTAATTTAGCGAGAGAAACGTTTATTTTATCCAAGTCTTGTGAATCTGCAGCAGCCTTAAATTCCAAGCCTGAAGCCTGAAGATTTTTTGCCGAATTATAAACAGCAAATAAAGGAATACCTATCGCAAGGACAAGAATAATTAATAGCACTAAAACACCCCCGCCTGCGAACCCCAATTTCCTCCCTCCGATTTTGGGAAAGGAGAAATTAAATCGGCCTTGGGGTTTTTGCCCTGGAAAAGTTTGGAACCCTGCGTCGCGCGCTTCAGGAGTTATAACCCCTGTTGGTTCTATAACCTTGGTTGGTACTATTTGGTTGAGATTATTTTCTTTAGGTGTTAAGTCTTTCATAACTTTAGCTGGTACTATACGGCACCTCTTCCGGAAATCATCGCCCAAGGGGTTTTGATGAGGATTATTAAATCCATCCAGAAATTTTTGTTCTTAGAATAATATGCATCAAGTGCTATACGTTTGTCAAAATTTATATTCGAACGGCCGGAAACTTGCCACATCCCGGTAATTCCCGGCTTAGCTGATAAAACGTCTTCTATATATTTCTTTGTTTGCGGGTATTTTTCTTGTTGTTCGGCAAGCTCATCGGCGTAATACGGCCTTGGTCCGATAAGAGCCATCTCTCCTTTTATTACATTTAGAAGTTGGGGCATTTCGTCCACAGAAAACCTGCGAATTAGTTGCCCGCCGTATATAAGACGCGGGTCGTCATGAAGTTTATAACTACCTTTTTTATACTGCTCATAGAGTTTTTTTAACTTTGGGTCTGTACGCATTAATTCGTGCGCGTTGGGAATCATCGAACGGAATTTATAGGCATAGAAGAGCGAGCCGTTCTTTCCTACCCTTTTTGGAGTATCGGCAAAAACAGGCCCTTCCGAAGAAAAAAGTTTTATCCACAAGACAGTCAATACCATTACCGGCCAAAAAAGTAGCAACAGAAATATAGAAAATCCAGTTTCAAAAATTCTTTTAAACAAATCGTAATTCATAGGGCAATTAAATCTTTTGTTAGTTTACCAAAATCCATAAGAAATTTCTCTTTCGTAAAACGTTGAGCGTTGGCGATACAATCTTCTCTCTTAAAATTTGCAGGGTCAAAACTCATTAAAGCACCTTTTAGCGAATTAACAGTTTGTGAATCAAAAAAAATTCCAGTCTTGTTCTCAACAACGGTTTCTAAAGCTCCTCCTGCGCGGTAGGCGATAACAGGTTTTCCTGCGGCTTGCGCCTCTACTGCAACAATCCCAAAATCTTCGCTTTGAGGAAAAATCAAGGCTTTTGCACCTTGGTAATAAAAAGACAAGTCTTGTTCAGTGACTGCGCCGGTAAAATAGATATTCTTTCCTGCCTTATTTTGTAATTTTTTCTGTTCACTTCCTATTCCAATAACGACTAATGGCCGTTTTAATTGATTAAAGGCTTCGATAACTAAATCGGTTTTTTTATAAGATACCAGACGTCCAACAACAAGGAAGTACTGACCCCAAGCTATACCGTTTTTCTCTAGTTTCGATTTTACTCTCCAATTAGTAATCTTTTTAGAATAACGATCCGTGTTTACCGGCGGATAAATCACATCGCTTTTTATACCGTAATACTCACGCGTCCGCTTGGCAACTTCCTGGGAAATACTGATAATTTTATCCGGGCGATGTGATGCCATTAAATCCCATGAACGCAGGTAAGAAACTATTGGACGAGAGGCAAACCTCTTTAAACTGTTGTTGAAATACTCATCATAACCACTCCAAAGATAGCGTGTCGGAGTTAAAAGGTAACAGAGGTGGTATGTGCCAGGGCAGGTAATAATTCCTTTTGCCGCCTCTGAAGTAACAGAAATTACTAATTGATAATTAGAGAAATCGAAAGTTTCAAAGGCTATGGGCATTAAAAATGGAAACAGCTCGTGTCTCTTGGCTGCGCCAGGAACCTTTTGTAAAAACGAAGAGTAGATTTGCCTAAACACCCGTGTCCAAGGAGCAGTATTTGAATTGAAGACAGATGTGTAAAGAGGAGCTTCGGGGAAAAGTTCGTGGAGAGCAAGTAAAACCCTTTCTGCACCTCCCCATTTATTAACGCGATCGTAAACTAAAGCAACTTTCATCAATTTTCTTGTAAGGAATTGTAAACTGCCAACGTCTCCTTAGCCATTTTTTCCCAAGAAAATTTTTTAACTCTTTCCTTCCCTTTCCTGATAAGAAGTTTGGGCAAACTCTCTCCACTAATTATTTGCCTTATTTTTGCGGCTATGTCTATTTCGCTTCTAGGGTTGAAATAAAGTGCCGCGTCGCCATAAATTTCTTTTAATACCGGTATGTCTGACACTATTACAGGTGTACTATATGCCATCGCCTCAAGACCCGGTAAACCAAAACCTTCGGAAAGGCTAGGAAAAATATATCCTTGGGACGCTTTATAAAGCATAGCCAAATCTTTATCTGAAACATACCCTACCATTTTGACTAAATTATCAGCTTTAATCTCTTTTAAGAAAGTCTCAAATCTCTTCATAAAAACATTACGCGCTGAAACTATAACAAGTAAAGGAATAGGTTGAGCGAGTGTTTTTAAAGCACGTGCTACAATTTCAACGTTTTTGTGCGGGTACAGGCTACCGACATATAATATATATGGCTTTTTTATTCCATACTTTAAGAGAGTATCTTTTTTAGAATTTATGTTCAATTTTTGGAGGGTTGCGCCCTCGTAGGTCACAACCACTTTACCCGGTTGAAGTGAAAACCTATGTATTAAATCCTTTTTAATCGTATTCGAGGGAACAATTATTTTAACAGCCCTCGAGACAGTTTTTTTAACCACAGAGCGATAAGCAATATATTTAAAATAATAAGCAGGTGCAGATAAAGTAGTAACACCCAAACCTTTAATTTCGTGCCAAGTAAGGTCGTGTATTGTGGTTACGAATTTTCCTTTATATAAAACAGGGACGTTAAAGTGCGGCGTGTGTAAAAGATCAAGGTTTTCGCGAGCTAATATTCCCGGGAACTTTAATTGTTCTGCAAACGTATAGTGTTTTATATCAGCTAATACTTTTCTAAAATTTCTTCCCGAGGGTATATTGACAAAATCACTTGCTCTGCAAAAAAGCACATACTCGTTCTTTTTATCTAACTTTTGTAGATTTTGCACTAACTCCTGAGTATAGCGGCCAATACCCCCATGCCTAACCCCCCAAATACGACAATCAATACCAATTCGCATTTTTATATCAACCCCTTTCTTTTTCGTAAAAAATTTAAAATATCTACACCGAACAAAACACCCACATTCAATAAGTATGGGTATTTCTTTTGGTAATGTTTCTTGTAAAATATTTTCATCGCCTCTGTTGAGGCTTTTAAAGCTCTGAGTCTGGTTTTTTCGCTGGCTAGAGATAAGTTACTAGAATGTTTTTTTATCCCAGAAGAAATACCGTGATAATGCAACACTGAAACCTTCGGCAAAAACATTACTTTCCAACCTTTTTCTTTGAGGCGATAACAAAAATCTATATCTTCTCCATATAAAAAATAATCTTCGTCCCACCAACCTACTTGCTCTGCGGCCGCTCGTCTAACGAAAAAGAAACCTCCTGAAATTGCATCCACCTCGTGTGGTTTATTGCTATCGAGTAGCCATCCTTTTGTATAGCCGGAAAACAACTTGCTTCTTGGAAATAGTTTTTGCAGCCCGGAAAAATAAGTAAAAGAATTCCATGGTGTAGGAAAACCTCTGTGCGACGCAGAGGTTAGTGTTCCATCAGGAAGGTCTAATCTAGGACAACATACGCCAACCGTGGAATTATTTTCCATGAATTTATATATCGTTTTTAAAGTATCTTTTTGAACATAAGTGTCAGGATTTAAAAAAAGTACGTATTTACCCGAAGCTCCTTTTACCCCTATATTATTACCTTTTGAAAATCCATAATTGTCGGGATTAAGAATATATTTAAATTTTAATTCAGAAATTTTTGTTTTTTTAAGTATTTTTTGAGATCCATCACTCGAATTATTATCAACCACAATCACTTCTATTGTTAAGTTTGGCAAATAAGACTTTTTAATCGAGTTTAAACACCTAAGCAAATAACTACTTGAATTAAAATTTAAGACGACAATACTCAAGTCAATGTTTGTCATTATTTAGACGCAACCCTTTGGTAAATTTGATCTAATTTTTTTGCAATAACATAATAAGTATAATTTTCGTTAACAAGAAGCCGGGCATTACGCGCTATTTTTTCATAAAGAGCCTTATCTGTTAGTAATTGTATCGCCTTGTCTGCCATACCTTCAGTCGTATCAGCAATTAATACCGATTCGCCGTCCGTAGAGTTAATGCCCTCAATCCCTATAGAAGTCGTTACCACAGGCAATTTAGCAGCCATTGCCCCTACAATCTTTACCCTCGCCCCACTCGGACCATACAAGGGTGCAACCATAATTCCTGACGTGTGATATGCTCTTTTAACTCCTTCTATGTCGCTTATTTCTAAATTAACGATTTTCATATTCTTTGTTTTAAAATGACTTACCCTATCGGCATTTTGTCCCGAAATGACCAGTTCGGCATCCGGTATTTTTGCAAGAATCTTTGGAAATATTTTTCTTACTAAGATTTCTACTGCCTCGACATTTTGCAGCCAAGCATAATTTCCTTGAAACAATATCCTTTTTGAATAATGTAGCGGTACGTTCTGCATTAAATCTTCTCCCACGGGGTTTGGAACAACAGAAACTTTTCCTGGAGAAACAAACTGCCGCATTGTTGCAGCATCTCTTTCCGAAACAGCAATAACATGAGCCGCTCTCTGCCAATAATACGTTTCCCAAAATTTTATCTTCCTAACATCTAAAGCGAGGAATGGCTTGAGAAATGGCCATTTAAAGTTTTTAACAAAATGCTGATACACCTGATATTCTATGGCTTGATCGACTAAAACAATTGGCGTGTCTGTGTGTGGAATATGCGGACTGACATAGAACGTTTCTGCGTGAATTATGTCATAGTGATCTTTTTTAAGCGTCTTTTTAACATCTTCCATCTCATCCTTAGAAAAATTTCTTATCACTAAAAACGGATAATGGCTTACCGCTGTCCTAAAAATGTTTTTTAAAGTCCAGGGTTTTTCTGCGCGGTGAAAAACCTTAACTTTTTCGCAATATTTTTCAAGCTTTTCGACGTATTGTTTTTCGTCGTCGTATTTAATTAAAGAATATAAAGTTATCTTGTGTTTTTTAGAGAGCTGTTTAATTAAATTATAAGAACGGATTTGCCCACCGGAAGACGGCGGATAAGGGAGGTATGGGGTAAGCATAAGAATCCTCATGTGGTTGCTCCCTTCGGTCGCGTCTTGTATGCGGAACCTTGATTTTTGCTAACGCTCAAATTTAATATGCGCATATTACATTCTTTTCTTAGACAAATCGATAATAATAAAGTCATCTTCCTGTAGCGCGACTTCGAACTTTTTAAGAGCGTCAAAGGTCCCTGGGTCGTTAATATCAACCGATACATAATAATCAGCGCCTAGCTTGACAAGATCTTCAATTGGTAATTGTTGAATTGGCCAACCAGATCGTTTTGTTTGATAAAGAAAAGCAGTATCGCCGTTATATGGAGCAACTACAAGAGCATCCTTAGCGGCAATTTTATCCAGAGCTGTGCCAGCACGGATTATTTCTGGGTGATTTATTTGGTAAAAAGGCTTGATATCGTTAAAAGATAAATACAACGCCAAAAAGACAGAAAAGATTGTAACAAAACGGGTTAATGGTTGGGCTAATTCTTTTGTGTTCCAAAGATAAATAACTCCGCGCGCAAGCATTAAAACGACTGCCGGAACTATCAATGTTTGGTAATAATCGTGCCTGACGTTAGCAGCAGCTACAACTGTAACATATAAAAACATTCCCAGAATAAAAGAGTGCACAAACCACGTTTCTGACTTTAGACCTCTTGCCAACACACCCGCCAAAAATGGAAAAAGTCCCCAAACTCCAAGAATTAAATCACCTAAACGCTCGCCAAATATCCAGCGCCAAAATGCCGGGCGAAAACGAATACCCATAAAATTAAAAGCCCATTTGTAATAAGGTATTCCTTCTGGGAATTGCGAAATCCACGCTCTCCACAAGCCAACAGGGAGTAAAGCAATAAGTGCAAATATCCATAAATCAAAGTTGGTAATCAATTTTTTCATATCCCCATCAGATTTTTTAATTGCCAGCCAAAACATGGGAACACTATAAAAAATTACATACGGTTTTATGAGTAAACCTAAAGAAAATGCAAATCCGGCTAAAAACAGCCAGCTTTTGCGGTTCGTATCAAACCACAAAGAAAATAAATATAAGGAAGTAAGAGCAAAAGTCACAGCCGCTGGTTCGGGTAAAATCACACGTGAGAAAAAAATGTTGTAAGGTAAAAAGGCGAAGAAGAATGCCGACAAAAGTCCTCCAATGGTTCCTAAAAATCTCCTACCTATCAAAAATATTAAGCCTGTTGAGATTAACGAGAAGAAGATTGACAACAATCTTCCCCATATTTCCAGTGAATATTGAGGAAATGTGTTCACTAAATAAACATGGAGTAGGTTATAAATGGGAAATTCAACAAACCGCCAACCTTCGGGGTTTGGTAAGCCAGACTGCAATTGAGAAAGGTCGTGATACCGAGGGTGCAATAAATCTACACCTCTCTCTAGATATATCCTCGTAACACTTGCCGTATCCCCTTGCCTCCAGGAATGCCAATCTGCCACAGGATTATCCACCTTGTAAAGTCTCGCCATTAACCCGCCCGCAAAAATAAACAGGAGAAACAGTATCCAAAACTTTTCAAATATTATTTTCATATCTTAACCTCGCTTTTAACTTGAGAAAGAGCAAGGCCTGCAAGTGTCCAAAAGATTATAGCTACCTTAGACGCTTCAAAAACATCAATAAAAGTCGCGTTAAGAAGAATGCCGAACATACTTCCGGCAAAACCTCCAATTATTGCCGTATTCAAATCTAAAAAATCTCTACTTGCTACCAAATGGACTTTAAGTTTAAACACAATTCTTGTCATAACAAGAAAAAAGGCCATAATACCCAAAAGTCCCGTTTCTCCGAGTAGTCTTAGATAATCATTGTCTGTTGCAAGAGATATTGATGAATATCCAGTTCCAAGTAAAGGATTTTTAGCAAAAGCCCTTAAGGCTCTTGGCCATTCAACATTTAATCTAATAGAGGTGGATCTGTCCTCTGTAACTGCAACGGCGTTTTCTGATGCATAAACAGTGCTGGGATTAAACAAGTTATGGTTGTTTAATAATTGCATCTTTTCTCCGTATATATTAAAGGTGCGGATATACCTTTCTCCTAAGTCGCTTAAGGTAAACATTCCCACAAAACTTAAAACAATAAACGGGAGAATAAAAACTTTTTTATGTATTACAACTAAAGATAGAGAAACAGCCAATAAATAAGCAATAAAAGATACCCTTGCCTCAGTTTGCAGCAACAGCCAAAACGAGGGTACGACAAGAAGAAAAAATAAAAGAAAGCGCGACAACTTTTTTCTAAGAGTAAAGAAGAAAGTAGTAGATATTGGCAAAACCATAAGTAGGAATGCAGCTAAATCATAATGCCCGCTAAAAGTCGAAGGGAGTCTTGCTCCGGGTATCCAGCGTAGAGCTATTCCTTTAGCGTATTCTTCATTTTGCGTAGAAATAACCGGCCAGGAAAAATGCATTTGTCCAAACCCGTAAATGAAAGCAAGGAAGGCTGAGATAAATAGGCAAATAATCAAGAATCTTGGACTCGTACCGGTTTTTACAGCGGCTATAGTAATAAACATCGGCAGTATGTATTCTATCCTCCTTGCCCAATGAAGAAGACCGATAGGAACTGGCGCAGTCTTGGTAATAAAAAACGCCGAAAGAATTGAAAGTAAACCCACCCAAATAAAGAGGAAAATGGCGATATTTAGCTTATCTTTAAAAAACTCACGTTTGTTGCTTTTTAAGAAATATACAAACCAAAAAATAGATAATACTGAAACTAAAAAGTCTTCTGCGCGGATGGCAACATAAGTTCCTGGAATATTAAAAATAGGGAACTTAGGATAAAGCGGTACAACCAAAAGAATCGATGCTGTGCCGTATTTTAAAATTGAGCTAATATTTAGCTTAGACCAAAGCTTTTGCATATACTTTGAAAGCCCCTTTCCTTCTCATAATTATTCCTTTTAGGATTAAGCGTAAGAGTATATTTATTTTTAATATAAGAAAAAGTAATAATCCAGACACTTGGCCAAAATGAATTCTATAAAAAAGACGCAAATTTTTATATTCCTGCAGTATTGATAATTCAGAACTCCCAGAAGCACTACCCAAATGGGTTATAGATGTTTCAGGAGTATATAAAACCCCCCAACCTTTTTGCTTTGCTCTATAACAAAACTCTAACTCTTCAACATAAAGAAAAAAATTCTCGTCAAAACTTTTAATACTATCTACAACTTCTCGCCTAATTAAAAAAAAGGCTCCTGTCACCCAATCTTGTTTATGACCCAAATTATAGTAACTGCCTATATGTGGGTGGTATGATCCAAATAGATTTTGCACAAAGGGTATTTCGTCTATGAAGGTACTCCACATAAACACATGCCATAAATCAGGAAAATACCCGCCGTTTTTTTGAATTGATCCGTCTTCATTTAATAGTTTACAACTTGCAATCCCAATGTTCAGGTTATTTGAAATAATATCAATCATTCTTTTACATGAATTTTCATGAAAAATAGTGTCCGAATTTAAGAGTAGTATATATTTACCTTTAACTATCTTTATTCCTAAATTATTTCCGCCGGCAAATCCTAGATTTTTTTCAGACTCAATTAAAATTATATCCTTTCTTTTTTTCAATGCTTCCAAGCTGCCATCCGTGGATGCATTATCAACAACTATAATTTCAAATTGGATATTTTTAGAAAACTTCAGAACCGAATTTATACAGGCTCTTGTAAGTTTTTTAGTGTTATAGCTCAAGATGATTATAGATATATCCATTTTCTGTTTTTACTTTCTAAAAAGAACCGTCACCGACTGGAATAATTCCCGAAATACAACAAAAAGCGTCGCAAGGGTAAATATACCCAAAGATATCCTTGGAAAAACCGAAGATGAAACGTGCTTAAGTGTGATTTTTTCGTCGTAATGAATACCGTAAATCCTAATATCATCCTGTGGTCGTGTGGGACGGAAACCGTTAATAAAAATTGACTCCCGGAATGGGTGTACAATCTCTTCAAGATAACTACTATACATATGATCTCTTACTAGTAAACTTGATTCTTCGGGTGGGTAGTTTAGCCGATACGTTGGCAATAAAATACCTTTAAAGGGGGACGTGGAAAAATATTTTTGATAATACTCCAAAGTTTCTGTTCTGTTCGCATAGATAAAATAGGCCGGACGAAAAGAAAACGCACGATCTGCTGGTTCTGGTGAAATCAAAGAATTCGGCAACTGAGGAGGAAAACCCGGGTCGGGTAGTAGTAAATAGATTATAAAACCAATAGAAAAAAGGGCGAAAATAAAATATAGCAATAATTTAGTCACCCTAAACATCATTTTTCTACTGAAACCATCTCGCGCGACCGAGTTTATATTGAGGATTAACAAGTTTCCGTTCGCCTATTGTCTTCGCAGGCACTCCGCCAACAATAGTAAAATCAGGAATATCGTGAGTTACAACAGCACCTGCCGCAACTACTGCTCCCCGGCCTATTTTAACACCTGGTAAAATGATTGCTCTGGGACCAATAAATACATAATCACCAACTTCGACCGGAGCGTTTATAGCGATAAAATCTTCTGCGTTAATATCATGTTCTGAGTTGTAAATTAATACCTCTGAAGCTACGTCCGTATGATTTCCTATAATTAACGCTTCCCTCCCGTCTAAAAAGGCACCCTGACCGATAATCGAATCCTGACCAATTTCCAAGTTTTTAACTGAGAAAAAATGACAACCCATGTGAATCGCCGAACCACGACCGATCTTTGCGCCGCCTAAGCGCAATAATAGCCTGCGAACGTGATGTGAAGGAAAAAAACAGGCTAAATGAAGCCAAAAAAGACCAAGGTCTGCTAAGTAGTTGTAAAAACGGCTGGCAACTTTGGAAACGACCTCGCCAAATGTCAGCTCTCTTCCCATACGGTCTTTTAGCATACTGTTATAGTATACCAGCTTAAAGGGCTGTGGATTCAAGAATTGCAAGCGTTTCAGAAGCAGTTTTTTCCCAACTAAACTTTTTAGCTTGAGCTAAGCCGCGAACCATTAATTCATCATGATTTTTTAAGGCTTCTCTAATTCCCCAAGCAATAGATGCAGGGTCACGCGGATCGACATAGACTACCGCCTCCCCTCCAACTTCAGGCAGGCTCCCTTCCCGGGAACAAACAACAGGAGTACCCATAGCCATAGCTTCTAAAATATGTATTCCAAAACCTTCCCAAAATGAAGGAGAAGTAAAGACACTAGCTCCTGCTATCAACGCAGGTTTATCTTCCTCTCCTACAAAGTCGGTAAAAATTACTCTATCTTTAATATTATTTTTTTCAACCAATTTGAATATTTGCTCGTATAACCAACCTTTTTTACCCGCGATAACTAAAGTTAAAGGTAGGCTTTGTAATTGAGCGAAAGCCTTTACAATTCCTTCAACATTTTTGTTTGGTTTTAATGTACCTAAATAAAGCATGTAGTCCCCCTCTATTCCAAATTTCTTTTTGACTTGATCAATTTGGACTTTTGAATCCGATTTGATCGGATTTGACTTTTGAATTTTGAATCCGATTTGACTCGCCTCGCGAAGCGGGTCGGATTTGAATTTATTTTTGTCGTATCCTAAATAAGTGACGACAATTTTATCTTTAGCCATGGGATAATTGTCTATAATTTCTTTTTTTGTACTCTCTGAAATCGCGATAATTTTTTTTGCCTGTCTTATTGACCAAGCTGTCCAATACTTTAATTGAATAAAGTCTTTCAGCCTGAACTGGTCTCGAGAATTTAAATATCCTAAATCCATCACAGAAACTACTTGAGGTATTACCGATATTGGCACAGAATAATGGCTAGGAGTAAAGAGTACATCTGGCTTTTTACGGGTTACCAGTAAAAAGGGCATAAGCGTACTTACAATCCATAGTCCACGACCTGGTAAAATTTTATAATCCCATCCCTCCCGTGCTTTCGGCAGGTGATCTCCTGGAACGGACGAAAGGTAAACTACAAACTTGTGTTTTGTTGCCGCGGGGAGTTTTTCAAGAGCGATCAGTAAACTCGCGGTGTATTGGTTTACACCAACTCTGTTTTGTATATTTGCTTCGTTTCCGTTTATGCCGATCAACATGTTACTTTTATGCCTCCCTGTAGTCGCATTGAAACTTCAACGAAGCCCTGCTTCGTTATAGTCGCATTGAAACTTCAACGAAGCCCTGCTTCGTTATAGTCGCATTGAAACTTCAACGAAGCCCTGCTTCGTTATAAACTTTAACTGTACTCTCAGCGGCTTTAATCCAAGAAAACTTTTTTACTCGTTCTCTTCCGCGCTTAATCCACTTAGTACGGTTTGACAAAACACCTTTTATACCCAGAGCTATATCCCGAGAGTTATTGGGATCAATAAAAAAGGCTGCATCTCCTGCTACTTCAGGCATACTTGAAAGATTAGAGGTCACAACAGGACAATCGCTACTCATTGCTTCAAGAATGGGTAAACCAAAACCTTCGTAGACTGAGGCGTAGACAAGTGTTCTGGCCCCAGAATAAAGAGCAGGCATGTCGGTTCTTTCGACGTAACCCAAAAATCTGGCTTTTTGTCCTAAAGCATTATTCCAAGGTCTCCCAACAACCACCAAATCAAGATCGATCTCGGTTTTTAGAGTTTTACAGGCTTCAATAATCCGTGGTAAGTTTTTTCTAGGATCAGAGCCTACTACTAAGAGATAGGGCTTATTTAGTTCGTATTTTTTTGCAACTTGTTCTATTTTGGATTGAGGGGTAGGGCGAAAAATTGTATCCGCCGCCTCTGGTATAACTATAATCTTTGCTGGATCAATATCAAGAACCTCCACTATCTCTTTTTTTGTAAATTCAGATACGGCAATAATACGTTGAACTTCTTTCTTGACCCATTCCAGTCTTCTTTTGTGCACACTAACAATTTTAGGGTGAGATATATTTGGGAAGCGCAAAGGAACCAAATCATGAATCGTTGTTACTTTAAAAGCAGAGGTTGGAGGCTGAGTCCAATCCGAGGAATGAAAAACATCCATATCTCCAATTAATTTCTCTATAGGTAAAGAGTGCAGTCTGTTCCAAAGAAAGTCCAGAGCTGTAGGAGGTAATGGGAAAAACTTAGTTCGCGGCAACCTCGGAAAACCAGCCGCAATTTTTTTTAGATGACCCAACTGACGCAGCGAACCGCCAAATAACGTAAAATCGTCCTCGCGGTCTAAACGTAAAATGTTTTTGACTAAGTTCTGTGTATACCAGGACACACCAGTTCCATAAACTACCGATGAGATATCAATTGCAATTTTCATATTATTTTCGCATTTTGAATTTTGAATTATCTAATGTATTCCCAAACCGTTACACCATTAAAGTCGCGTTCTGCTACCTTTTTATAACCAATCGTTTCAACTTGGTTTCTCACGCTGTCTTCCGGGTCAAAGATCGGCTGAACGTAGCGCATTAGCCATATTTTATCAAAATTTACATTAATACCGCTTGGCCCAAACGAAGGGACATTTTTAGAGTAATAGTAGTATGGGTCTCTTTGGCTATCAGTTACAAAAATAGAAACAGCTCCAGTCTCCTGTGAATTAATTTCTATCCACTCCACCGCTTGCTTCCAATCCTCGCGTTGAAAGCGTGGATTTGCAAGATAAATTCCGCTTGCAGCAAGGTTGCACCCAACCAGTAATACAATCAACACCCTTCCAAATTTTCCCAAGCTTTGTGCTCCGACTGCGGCTAAAATGTAAAAGGCAGGTAAAACAAAGAGGAATCTAAAGTAGGAAAAAATTGGCAGATACAATCCCAATATCGCAAATGCTCCTAATGGAACCATAAGCCAAAGCCAAATTAATGAGGTTTTTCTCCAATCAAACAAACTTCTGGAAATGGTTATCGCGTAGAGCATAATAGGAATACTAGCCAATGAATAATAAAGAATTTTGTTGTAAGAGGTTATTCTTCCTATCGCAAATTTTAAAGGCACTAGCGACAATTGCTTAATATCAGTTTTACCCAAAACCTCCCACCATCCAGGAGCATTAACCTTGACTACTGTTCCAACCGCCAATTGAAGCTTAAGTACCGGTAGCCAAGGCAGGTAAACCATAACTAATCCGATAAACACACCCAACCAGCCAAATAAGTGTTTTTTTAATATCTTATTCTCGAATAAAAGTAAATAAAGGCCTATTGAGAAAAATACTGCCAGTGGTAAATAGTCTGTATAAAGGAGTAGTCCGGAAAAGGCAAAAAGGCTTATCCACGTAAATAATTTCTGTTTTTCTAAAACTATTGTGATGACTAATTGCATAATCTTAACGACCAGCAGCGTCTCTAAAACATACATTCTCGCCTCTTGAGAATAGTAAATATGTAAAGGGGCAGTAGCCAAAAGCAATGCCGCGATCAAGGCCGTGGCATTGTCAAACAGTTTATGAGTTAAGGAATATACCAGATAAATTGTAACAACACCGAAAACTACAGATAACGACCTTACTGCCACCTCAGAAGAACCAAAAATATCAATCCAAAATTTAAGCAAAAGATAGAAGGCCGGCGGATGAAAATCACCGGGTGAGAATTGATGAATAATTGCAGAATATGAAAGCTTGCTTGCCGCCAAAACACTAGTAGCCTCATCAAGCCATAAGGACTGGTTAAGGCTTATAACCCGTAAAACCAAACCTAAAGCCAAAATCCATAACAGACGTGGAATTTTACCTAGCACTACTACCTCCAAGAAGCGATCGGAGAGCGCCGGAAAACACTCCGAAATCGTAGGCCAGTTTAAAAATTATGAACGAGGGATTGAAAAATAGAATTGATTTTACCAAACCAGCAACAAAAGAAACCGGCAGAGAGGAACGGACTAAAGCAACAACTGTCCCCAACTTACCCAATTTATATTTTCTTTTACCAATCCACATAGCTTGTTTTATTACTTCCTGCAGAGTTTCCGGGTTTTTATGGTAAAACTTCGCGCCTGACGCGCTTACCGCCTCATAACCAAGCTTGTCAGAAAGAGTCCAATCGTCTGTATAGCCAATAGGGGTAAATCCTTTAACTTTTAAAAATTCACTTTTTAAAATTGCACGAAAAACTTTTTGCTTATCGGGATAGTTTTTTGGGTGCCGCCGCCCTTCTTCCCATCGTTCGTTTAACCCCCAACATACAGACCACAAATTTTTTGGGTTTGCCACAAACTCTTCTTTGCTAAATGTACCATTTATTTTCCCCTGAACAATGGGCTCAACCAGCTTCTCTACAAAGTCTGGCTCAAACGTCATGTCTGCATCAACAAAAACTAGAATTTCACCTTTTGCATGTTCGGCCCCAAAATTTCTTGCCTCTCCTGGTCCTTTATGTTTTTGTATAAGTAGTTGAAAATTTTGATTTTTAAATTGCAGTTTTGCATTTTGAATTTTGATTTTTGAATTATCTATGGAGCCGTCATCTACGACAATTACTTCAAGTTCTTTCCGTGTTTGCTTAGCCAAAGAAGCCAAACACTCACTAATAACTTTTTCTTCGTTGAAAGTTGGAATAATTACTGTAACCCTGGTCATACAATTTTCAAAAACAACTGCTCGTATTTTTTAGCAATCTCATCCCAAGAAAATTTGCTTGCTTGTTCTCTCGGTTTCACACCCCAGTCTGTAGCTAAAGCCTTCTGCAATGCCTGCGCGTACTCTTGGGCGTGCTCTGGGTTTACAAACAACCCACTACCACCTCCTACTATCTCCCTTCTTATTGGGTCATCATTAGCCACAACAGGAAGGCCGGAAGCCATAGCTTCCAATAGCACTAAACCGAACGACTCCCAATGTGAAGTGGGGAATGTAAAAACATTGGCCATTCTGTAAACTTTATCGATATCTTTGTAGGCAGACTCAAAAATTTTAAATCTCCCGGGCAAAAGCTGGTCACCCATCTTTTGAAGTTCGTCTTTCATTTCTCCCTTCCCAACCAAAACAAGAGAGCCTTTTTTAAGCAGGGAGACTGCTTTTATGGCTAATTTTTGTCTTTTTAAAGGAACAAGCGCGGCAACACATAAAATTATTGGTGCTGCAAGATTAATTTTTGCTTTCTTGCCTTGAGGCGTAAAACGGATAGTGTCAACACCGTTTGGTATCGTAACGGTTTTCACTAAAGGGTTTACTCTATTTGCCCATTCACACTGAGATTTTGTAAAACCCACAAAATAATCTGGAAAAAGCCAGAGATTTACACGGTCGTCCCACCCTAAACCAGATTGCCCTATAGATACAACTCTGCCAACATTGTTAAACCGGCAAAGTATCGTTTGCCAGCCGTTATTCCAAGGAACAACAACATCAAATTTTTCTTTCTTTAAAGTGGGTAAAATTTTTCGCATAAATTCCATAACAGCCAAAGAACTCTTGTCTAAAAATAGCCTGCGTCTTAAATTTAAAGGTTCTTGTAGCGTGTCTGGTTTCCAACTCGTTGGTATTTGCACAATTTTGTAATTTTTCCCATATCCTGGACCAGATTGATAAACCACAACTTCGTGATTTTTGCCCAGTCTTTCAGCTATCTCGGGAATTAAAGTTTCGACACCTCTTTCTATAATTCCTGAATAAAAACTCAGGAAGGCAATTTTTAGTCTTTTTTTAGTTTCCATGTTTGGACTCCCAGAACAAGCTCTGATACAAAATTGTAATGGTTTTGGATATACTCCACAATTTTTTTAGGTTGATACACACCTAAATCAAATGAATTTCCAACCGACGGTTGTCGCCAAAAGACATACACCGGAGGATTTTTCTCCCAACGAGACACAATTTCTTCTTGCACTCCAGGGATTTCTAAGTACCAGATGAAATTGTCTGTCCAACGCTTCGGCGGCAATCTGTCTGCTATTACATACAAACTAGAGTGCAATCCGAGGAAAAAAACTTTATCTTTACGATCTGCGATATTGGCTATTTTATTCGCTAAATCTATGTCTTTTGTTTCGTAAAACCGAGTGTCTTTTTGCCAATCAACAGCAAGTACTGGTTTGTGTATAAAAGGAATAAGGAGTAAAACAACACCACTAAAAAGCATTATCACTCTTTTGACATCCCAACTTTTAACTACCAAGGTAAGGTTTAACACAATAAAAGCTAAAGCTAATTGGAGATGAAAAAAGGAGAAACGGGGATAAACCATAACAAGCGACACGACAAGAAGAAGGAGCAGAAGAAGAGAGGTGATATCAGAAAGTATCTTACGTCGCCCCGCCTGCAAGCGCCTAAACACAGCGATGGCGGGCAGGACAATGTTGTATAACAATATCGGGGTTAGTAAAATTATGGTTACCAGTATTTGTCTACCAGATAAAGACATTTGCACATACCCCGAAAACTTTCCCCACTCCCCTAGCGGGTAGAGGATTGTCCAGTTTATAAAGTCCTGCAATGCTTGCTCCTGAACAAGCCTAATTACAAGAAGTGTAAGTAACATAAGTGGAGGGAAGGCTAGTTTAACCAGCCTGCCTCTTGTCACGCCTCGAAAAATTACATACATACCTAAGATTATCAAAAACAGGGCTGCTGTTTGTTTAATTAAAGCCGCTGTGGAAAGGAAAAAACTTGTCAAGAGAAGAAAATTGTCATTTTTTTCCTGTATCCAACGCAGGGCAAAATACGTGCCCAATAAAACAGGTGGAACTATAGCCATATCAAACCAAAGCATATTGCCTTCGAAAAATGGTTGTATTAAAACATAAAACCCAACAGATATGAGAGCGATGATTTTTTTACCAGTGATGTAGTTTGCAAAATAATAAAGAATTGCCGAAGAAAAAAGGATTATTGTCCAGGCGACTGTTTTTAAAACTATAACATCGTAGCCAAAAAATTTGTAAACGAAAGATAAAAATACTGTTAGCAACGGAGGGTAAGGGTAAATCATATCTTTGTAGAGCAAAAATCCTTCGTTTCTTAAATAGGGGTAAGACAACATTTCCGGCCAAGCTGTAAATTGCAAATTTGTCAAAAGAAAAAGTTGGAAACTTAATAAACCAAGCAAAATAAGTATAATCATTTTTTTCTCCCAACAACCGTTAATCCCGAACCTTGCCCCAAGACAGAAACTATATAATCTGGAATTAAAAATAAGAGGTTTTTAAAAAATCTTCGTTTAAAACTTGTTAAACTTTGCCAAATCTCGCTTTGTGGATCGCCATAATCCCAAATTCCAGAACGGGTTTCTGAGTAAGCAACATCGAAACCAGACTGCGACATTAAACGAGAAAGTGAATCTTTGGTGAAATGCCATTTATGTTCACTTGGATAAAGATAACCCCATTTTGTACCCCATATGCGAGAATTAAGACTTCCGAAGTTTGGGACATCAACCAAAACTAAACCGTCTTTCTTTAACACTTTACAAGTTTTATTTAATACACGGCTCGGATCTTCAACGTGTTCTAATACATGGTTGAAAATCACAACATCGAACGAGTTTCCTATAAGCGTTGTTTTTTCGAAAGTGGTTTCTTTGGTTGGTATGCCGCGCCCGGTCGCTTGCTTGGCGGCAAATCTAGAAGGCTCAACCCCCAATACTTCCCATCCTTCATCTTTAAATAACGAAAGGAGCGTCCCGACCGATGAGCCCACTTCTAATATTTTTCCGGGAGAAGAAAATTTTGCAATAATTTGCAAGCGTTTAACAAATATATTTTTAAACTGAGCTCCTTCCTGAAGGTAGGTTTTATCCCTATGATAATCTTTGTAATCTGGAAGGATTATCTCTTCTGTCTCGCCTAAACCACAAACTGCACATTTATAAATCTTGTAACCATCAACCGTGATATATTTCGACAAGTCCGAGCGACAGGCAAGACATTTTTTCATTGTATTAATATCCTACCCTTCTTGGAAAAATTCTTCTCTTGAGTTTACGTAAAGGTGTTTCCAAATACGCACGCACTTTAAAACCAGTTTGCATTTTTAACCACACCGAAGGAACCGCCTTGGGTCGGGGTCTAAATAATACTTCTGGATAATAAAAATCAGAAGGAAACTCAATTCCAATTTCGTGCTTTAGTTTTTGGTATCTCTTGGGGACCAAATGTTCTCCTTGTTGCTCCATTGCGCGAGGAAGGTGTGTCGCGTGAAGGTATGGAGAGTTCACAAACGCCACCCCATCTCTGTCTTGAATCATCTTTTTTTCGTCATCAACCCAACCCCAAACCCCGTGCTCTCCAGACGAATGAAGACCTGGTATTTTTTTGTTCACAGCGCGTAAATTATAATGTCCTTTTTTACCTGCCAAATTGTAATTTCCAGCTGCCTCTTCTTGATAATGATATATATCCCCCACTAAATTTATGGTAGGCACAACAATTGATTCCAGTTTGTCGCCATTACTTTTTATCTCTAAAACAACGCGGCGAATACTATCTTCCCACCAAATCTCGTCTCCGTCGACAACAATAAACCAATCTGTTTGAGTTTTTTCGAGCATTTCTTGCCGAACCAATGGGAAAGTTTGAGGCGTTACCGTTCCGTATTCTTTAAACAAAACCTTATTCTCTTTGTCAGCTTTTTTAATCTCGCGAATTATGTCTTGTGTCCCGTCGGTACTGCCCGTGTCGTAAAGTAAAACATTATCAACGTGTTTTATTACAGACATGACTGAGTACCAGATAAATCTGGCTTCGTTTTTTACCAAACAATGAGCTGTAATTGTTTTTTTCACCTTTTTAATAATCTAAAAACAAAAATGTAACTAACCAATAAAGTCATCGTATTCGCAAGGGCAATGGCTATCACAGGAGCAAACACTCCTAAAGAGGAAATATATAAATAATTAACAATAAGTGTCAGAGGGAGCTGGATAAGTGATAATATGGCAACTATTGCTGGCTTTTTAAAGTGATAAATTAATAAATTAACCGCCGGGGTAGCCAGAACAAACGGTAAAAAGGCAACAAAGAGCCATTGTAAAACAGGACCAGACTGTCGATACCCATCTCCTAAAAGAGCAATTACTAAAGGTGTAATAATAATCCCGAGAACTAGGCCGCAAGCAACTATGCCTGAGAGAACGACAGACTTTTTAAAAAAGGCAACCAGGCTTTCTCCTGCCAAAGAGGCGTAGTTTGTCGCAAAAACTGTCGCTAAACTACCCATAATTAAAGGTACCCCTATACTCAGCCTGGAAGCAGCTCCATAAATCCCTGCCTCATATGCACCCGCAAGACTCACTAAAAGTAAAATGTCAATTCTCGAGTTTAGTGTTGAAACAATTTTATTTGTACTCATCCATCCTGAAAAACCAGCAGAAGTACGAAACAGTCTCGTCCACCCCTTATCAAGCCGCGGCGCCTCAAACAACCAAATAAGTGAAACCAGAAAAGCCAATAAAGAGCTTGCCGTAAAGACGATTAAAACGTTTGCTAGATTTATCGTGCCGTAGCTAGCCAAAATCAGTATAAAGATGAGCCTAAAAAAATTAGTCAAAGAAGATAAAAATGCGGCTTTACCCCAAAGCCTTTTTGACTCAATTGCAAAAACCTGAAATTCAAGCAATAAAACCCCAAAAGCTCCGAGAGCTGAGACCAAAACTAGAAAAGTATCATTGCTTGCGAAAATTATTTGCGAGAGAAGCGGGGACAAGACATAAATCAGCCCCAAACTGGTAAAAGCAGTAACAATCTTCAGAAAGAATGAAGTTTTATATAGTCTACTTACTCCCTTTATGTCACTTTCCCGTTTCCCTGAGGCAAACTGAAAAAAGTTTGCGCCTATCCCCAAATCTCCGAAGGCCACAAAAATGGTCATCAAACTTCCAACAGCAGCTACCAATCCCCAATTCTCAGGTCCTAACAGCCGGGCGGCAAATATGGTAAAAATAATTCCGAAAAAGGAGGAAGACATATTACCGGTAAAGATAAGAGAAGCGGCTTTTGTTGTCTTTGAGAAAATTGCTTCTTTGAACTTGTTGATCATTTCGATTTATTTAACATCCGTAGTACCAGAACCTGTATTAAGTATAGACCTGAGATAATTACTAATGACAGTAAAGAAAGATACAGCCCAGGACGGACGCTTTTTTGATCTGAAAAGACAATTTTGTATTGGCCTTGGGATGGCACAAAAAAGCCGTTGACCATTGAATAGAACGGAAACGGAGATTTGAAATCGGAATTGATCAACTCCCAGTCGCGGTGATAGTTGTCGGTAAATACGATCCATTTAACTTTGTCAGGAACGTTAATCTCGTATTCTACAGGACTCTTTTCCTCATATTCTACTTTCCGCCATGATCCACCCAAAACTTGCTCCAAGCTCTCGGATCCACCTGTACCAACACTAATAACCTCTATCTTGTCGGTTAATTCCCGTGCTTTTTCCAGAGCGGAAAGCCATTTATCGCGAGGTATAAGGGAAACAGTATTTACGACTTGGAAGCCGTTTGTGTTTTCAAGAACAAGTTCGTGCGTTCCTTTCGACAAATTTATGGCTTGAATGTACCAACCAAATTGTCCTGGAGTTTTTTGGGGAACTTCAAAATTATTATTCTCAATCTGTCCCTTTAAAAGTCCTTCTTCCGAACGCGTCATGCTTCTTACCGCAAGGACGTAATCACCGCTTATATCTGCGCTTAATCTAAAATTAATTTTCTCTCCTCGTTGAGAAGAGAAAGCCACGCCTTGTCCGAAATCAAATTCACGGGTTTGAATATTGTTTACAAGTAATTCGTATTTCCATCTTAAATAATCACCACTGCCGCGTACAGCCCATTCTGATTTACTACTCTGGTTGGGGGAAACAAAATACTTTTGCAAAAAACTTAAATTTAGGTCTTCCTGGTTTTTATTATTTAAAACAAGAACCGCTGACCCTGAGGCGATTTGGGTAAGAAACTCAGGTTCTGTTTTTCCATCTTCGACAAAAATAAAACCTTGATTTTGTACTGAAAATTCAGAACTTTTGCTTTCCAATTTACTGTAAATATCATCTCCTCCGACAACTATTACAGCTTTCGTCAACCCGTAAATGCGCGGTTTAGGGTCTTTAATTTCGTAAACCGGAAACTCTGTTTTCCGATCGATCTTATTTAACCACTTTTTACTTTCAACCAAGCCAAGAAGTTGATTCCAATCTTCTTGCTCCTCGTTGTTTAAATTAATTTTTCTGGGATCAGGTATAAAGGCTAAGTATTTTACCCCTGTTAATCTAAACCACTCTACTGATTCATCATTATTTAAAAAATTAAAAACGTCCTGTGTTCCTGTATTAAGCGCGGCAAACGGTCGTAGACTAACTAGGCTTTTTGCGTCTAATGCAGGTTTCGTTTCTGTGTGATATGTCAATGGGTGCCGCTCTGGAAACCAAACAGTCCTTAAAAACTCTTTCTCTCCTGCTATCTTATCGTTAATAACTTTAATACTTTCTGGGAAATCCTTTTTTGCCAAAACCCCGTGCATGTTTTGCAAAAGGGCAGGAGAGATAAGGTAAAGGAGGTAGATAAAAACGGACACTACAGCAATACCGGAAAATATTTTCTTTTTTATAACCCGCCGTAGGTTATCAACAGTCAAACCAATTAAAATTCCTGCAATAAGCGTGAGGGGGGCAAAAAACTTAGTCGAATCACGAAAGGCTCCACCTAAAGGAATAGTATCTACAGCCTTAGAGTAAAGTACCCCTAAAAGTCCGGTTTCTCCCTTAACTAAAAAGGCAAAGAGTAAAAAGCAAAAAATAAGAGCGAAAACCTTTTTTGTTTTTGTAAAGAATAAACCGGCAAAGATTAAAAACGGGACACCTGCAAAATGCCATGGTATAGAAGAAATCTTGCCAAATTCATTTTGGGGCCAGTGCGGAGAGTAAAGAAAGAGCGGGTTTAACACAGAAACAAGCTCTAAGCCCGACCTTGTACCTGAACCGGTCGTTGGTTCAATCGATAAGACAGGAATTAACCAATAAGCACTGAGTCCTAAAACAGCAAGAATAAACAAGACATGTGTCTTCCAAAATCTAAGTTTAAGCATTCCTAAAAAAGAAGTTTGGAATAAAATTAGCCAAACTATATAGGTAAAGATTGAAATTAGCGCGAATCTTACATCCGCCGCAACTAACAACATAAAAACAGCTAGGGTTAAATAGAATTGGAGAAAAGTATTGCTATCTTTAAGTTTTATTAGCTGTAAAAGAGCAAAAGGAAACACGCCATAGGCCAAAGCTACTCCAACCTGACCTCCGTCAATAACTAAAATAAAATAGGTGCTAAGTGCGTACACAAGCACGGAAAAAATAGATACTAGAGTCGAAAAGCCTAAATACCGCGTAAAAAACCAAGGCGACAATACGGCAAAAAATAGAGCCGGAAAATAAAACACCAGACGGATAACAAGACTGTTATCCAAACCCAGCACTCCCAACCCGCGGTATACAAACATCAAGGGGTAAATCCAATAGAGGTCGTTCACAACCCCTAACCTGCCTCTGGCTTCCCAAACAAGGGGCTCGGCAAAAAAATTCTTAAAAGCTTCTTGAGGAAAATATGGAGCATCCCCCCACACAACAGGGCCTGAAGAAAAAATAGACCTAAAGACTAAAAAGACTGCTATTAGAATGCCAGCCCAGCCCAAAAAGAGAAACTTGCGAGATATGACAGTACGGGCTTGGTCGCGGCTGCTTCTACCGCGAATAAGGAAAAAAGAGACAGCAGTCAAAGATAAAAGCAAAAAATAATTAGCAAATTGCTCAAACATGCCTAATATAAGTATACATTACCTAAAAGCTGAAGGGGGGTTAATTCTGAAGTTTAGAGATATAAATATTTATATAGTCAAAATCTTGTTTAACAAACCGCCATTCTGCTGTTGTTCCGTCATATTTAGTCATTAATTTTTCAACCACTGGCAGATGTTTAGTTAAAACCTCAACTGCCGGCTCCTTACTCTTGTCTAATTTCTCATCTAAAATAAACTCTGTCCACTCGCCAACCGTCGAAGAATACCTAATAGTTGCTACTTCAAAATTACCTTTCTTATCGCTTTCTATAACGTATTTTAGTTCTGCCAATCTTCTCTTTGCTAATTCTTTATAAAAGTTTTCCTTACTACTCGTAGAAACTGAAAATAGGAACAATTTTACTTTTTCTTCAAGTCTTTTTGTAAGATACGAAAAACCTCCATCTGGATTAATCTTTTCTAAAGGTACTTCCATCGCACTAGGGCTTGCGTCCGCAGCAAAAGCAACAGGAGCAAAAAGGAGTACAAAGGAAAAAACTGCAAAGACTAAAATATTTAATATACGCACTATATACAAACTATCACAAGACATAGCAAATATACAAGTTTAATTTGGTTTACCTAATCAAGCTTCGCTTAATTTATTTAATCAAGCTTCGCTTATGTGTGATATCCTGAGAAAGAATGAGTAAGGCTAGAATTTTTCTAATATTTTCCGCAGCTTGTCTGCTTCTTTATTTGCCAATCTTGGTAAACTCCAAGTTAATTCTCGAACGAGGTAACGATCTTCAGGAATTTTACTGGCCAATTTTTTATTTTATAAGGGAACACATATTTTCTAACTTCTCCCTCCCCTTATGGAACAATATGTTTTTTTCAGGTACTCCCCTACTTCCCGACCCGCAATCATTCTTATTTTACCCACCAAACATTATCTTTCTCATTTTGCCAATAGACATTGCTTTCATCGTTTCACTATTTGCTCACTCGTTACTCGGGGGTCTAGGTGCTTATCTAGTTACAAAGTATGGCCTTGGCTTCTCTGCAAAAGCAAGTGTTTTTACCGGACTTGCCTATCTTACCTTCCCTCGAGTCGCTGGATTTCTAGAGGCCGGACATTATGGTTTTGTTACAGCAGGTACATGGCTACCATTTCTCATACTTACAGCGATAAAATTAACTAAACGACCCAACTTCTCCTGGTCTGTACTATTAGCAGTCAGTTTATCAGGACTGTTTTTTTCGTTCACCACACTCTTTATTGTGTCTGCCCTACTGTTTATACTATTTATTGCGGGTAGTTATCTCCTTCTTAAAACGTCTTCTGTAAATACCTTAATTTTTTCTGCATTAGGTATTGTCCTTACTCTTGGCCTTACTGCAACAGTGCTCCTTCCGCAACTAGAATGGCTACCGCAAACCACCCGTTACATTTTACTGCAAGACCGCGATGTGTATCCCAAATGGAACGGCAAAGTAGAGTTTGTAAAGGCAATCTTTCCCCACATTTTTGGCCACGAAAAACTAATTAATGAACTTGATTCGGAAAAGTGGATTGCTTCAGGAATTTTTATATCCATACTTGCGCTAATCGGATTTGTAAAACTCAAAGGCATGTTCAAAACACTAATAATAATTATTGTTTCGGGGACCATCCTTGTAAGTTTAAATAACGTTTCACCGCTTTCCTCATTACTGCTCTCCATTGATTGGTACGTCTTGAGCCGCGTTTCGACTAGAGTTTGGTTTATAGTCGCGCTGATTTGTGTTTTCCTGGCAGGTTTTGGTTTTGAAATACTGCAAAAAGGAAGATTTAAAAGACTGGTAACACTTTTGGCCATTCTAACAATTACTGAGTTGATTGTTCTCTCCTGGCTACGCCTGGAAAGGCCATATTCCGAAAGACCGAAAGTTCCTGTCTCTTTATTTGAATTTCTTAAAAAAGACCGTGAGAGCTTTCGCGTGTTTTGTGTCAACCGTTGTTTGTCTCAACAAGATGTCGCAAAACATAGCTTACAAACTATCGAAGGCTACGGCACAATTTATCAAAAAAACTATTACGATCATTTCATTCAACTCTCCCAGGTTTTTTGGGATAAGTACTCTTCTACCCTTCCTCCTATATCTGTTTATCAATTCCGCCAAATTCAACCTTATGCCGCCGAACTTGTTGACTATAACGTTAAGTATGTAATAAGCCCGTACAAACTTACAGGTATCGGTTTTAAGTTTATTGAACGATTCGATAATTTTTTGCTTTATGAAACTGAATTAGTCCACCCCAGAGCTTACTTTGTGGCACGCGGAACAAAATCGGAAATTGAGGCTCCGGTTCTTTATTACTCGCCAAACAAAATTGTCGTCGATACCTCAAAAAATAAAGCGCGCGAATTGATCCTTGCTGAAGTGTGGAGCCCTGGATGGAAAGCAATACTTGATGGGGAGAAAGAAGTCGAAATTTTGCAAACAAGGAATAAATTACGCCTTGTAAATATCGAAAGTGATACTAAATCTGTGGAGTTCTATTATAATCCTAAAAGTTATCAAGCAGGTAAGGTTCTCAGTTTGTTTACTTTATTTGCAATATTACTATATTTGGCTCGCGAATTAAGAAAGAAGGGCTTTAAGAGACCCTGAAAGTAAAATTATATAAACATAGTTTGCAATACTTTCTGCTTCTTCTGTCTGCCCCAGAGACCAAACAATAAAGGTTAAGAAAAAGAGTATTATACCTGTTACAAAAAAGATTTTGGCGTCTATGTCTAGGACAAAAGGTGCTAAAACAAACGCTATAAATATTAAAAAGTAAGAAGTAACAATTAAATTAAGGTAGGGAACAAAAAATGAAGTAAGTAAAAGCAAAATGATAAATGAAAAAGTAATCAGTCTATATCTTTTGGTGTAAATCCACCGAGCAAGATATTTCTCAACTTTCTCAACGTCTAGTAATTTTAGTTTTTTAATTTCCATTTTTGTTTCTGGATCTTACGAAAGTAAAAACCAACCAGGAGATAGCCGCAAGAACCGAGACTGCTGAAAACGCACCTGCTTTGTAAAAAACACTCTGGGGCGCATATTTTATTTTAAACTTTTTTATACTCGGGTCAGTTATCAGCCACCCGTTCGCATAGCCATCTACCGTAAAATGTTCATCAATCGACAAAAGCTCACCGTCTTCATTCTGAGCCAAAAGTTGCCAAGATGGATTGAATTTCTCATTAAATACAAAGACATAAGGCGTGTTCAAAGTATAAGCGGTGTTTTTAACTTCACTTGCCACAGCTGTGTAGCTTGTAGGGTTTTCCCGAAAATAACTAATATTTGGACTAACTTTACTCTCGTAAGACCCATTAACTCCAACAACTGGAGGTGAGAAAAATTCTTTGGCTTCAATTTTATCTACCGGTGGAAGTTCGGCATTATCGCTACAAATGTATAGGGAGATAATCTTAGCTGAAACCGATGGGAAAAAGAGATAACGGGCATAAACTCCCTCTGCCGTGGCAGGAACTTCAAAACTATCTTCTCCTTGCAAGAAACCATGTTTTTCAGAATAGGTAAATTCATCATCACTAAAAATTATCTTTACAGGTCTCAGCCTATCTTGCTTCCAAATCTTAATTTCATAAGCGCGCCGTGGGTCAAAATTTGCTATCTTTCCTTTGAAACACGCAGTTTCTCCGAAAGAAAACTTTTCTAGTCCCGAACTTTCAATAGTTAATAAATTAGGCAAATCTGGGAAATGTAGAGTGTATTCTCCACTTCCTTGCTTTTCCTCTACTCTGGTTACCATCCAATTTTCTTGAGCCCTTTCAACATCCAAAGTCTTCGTCTGGTTATCTATTTTCATTTGGACTGACTCAGGTAAAATAACGCCCCCATCGATTGCCTTTGGTAAACTAGTAGTAGGAAAAAAGATGTTATATTTGCCATCTTCCGGAAAAACCACTTTATAAACTTTTTTAGTTGACCACTGTTCGATATTTGTTAAGAGTGGAGTAAAAAATCCCTTAATTCTTTCTATTTCCCAAACAACACCCAGGGTTTCATCTATAAGTTTATTGCTAGCAGCCTTAAAATCGCTCCTTAGTACGCGATCGCTAAATACCCGCTCCGCAGGACTTAAATATTCCAGAACCATATTTGCTAATTCAAAGTCACTTGTCTTCTCAGGTGAATCTTCGAGTAAAGAATATATCTCACTCAAGTAAGACCTAATCACCACAGCATTTTCCAGTAGGTACTTTTCTTTAATTTGTAAATCTACCATTCGCTGTTGCTCAGCACTCCTTCTCAAAACAAGACCTAAGTAATCTCCCATTTTGCTTAGTGGATTCTTTTGGGTAGCAAGAAGTTTTTGTTCTTGGTCTTCCTTGAATGTATATAATATAGAGTTTGGAAGTATCTCAACTTCAGGAGAGCTTTGTAAATTAAATTTTTTCTCGAGCGGGCAAGACAAACAATCATAAACCTGCATTAGTTTTGTCCCAAACCCTTCAAACTCCGGATATAATTTCAGAACAGTTGAACCCACCGAGTGCCCCTCATCAAAAAAATTATTCGCCAAGGTGACGTACCTATCTGGAGCAATGTTAACCTCAGAAGTAGTATATACTTCTGAATTGACATTGGTGCTAATTTTATAAAATTCCCATTGCCCAAACTTCTCTACTTTGTTTACTTTCTCGAATGACTCCAAGGTCTTTTTGTAACTCTCTGGGCGTTCTGAGGAAGACCAGGTTGAATCTGTAAGTACATCTTCTCTCAACAAAAGATATCCTATATTTAACTTTTCAACAAATTGTAGAAAGAGTTCCTCGTCGTTTTCCTTTATAGAACCGTAAAGATGATCAATTATGTCCAATTCTTCGTTGTTGAGTCCATGCCATCTTGAAATAACTCGGGTAGCGGAAAGAGCATAAGGCAGAGGTGATAGGCTCCAGTACCCCCAGCTATATGCATCACTTTGCCAATTTTTATTAACAGGTGGGAGTAAAAGAACTCTTTTTTCACCCAAATTGTTTTTTTCTACCCACTGTGAAAAATCATAAATATAGTCGGGCGGCTTAACTTTGGTCGATTGGTCAGATTTCCAAGAAAAAACTTTGGAGGAGTCAAACAAAACCCAATGGTAAGTCGACCAGAGACCTATTGCAGCAAACGTAAATATAAATAGGGCACTTTTCCTGAGATTTATAGGGAAAAGTTTCGCAAGTCTATCAATAAAAACAGTAACCGTAAAGGTAAACATTACCAACATTCCCAACAAATAAAAGATCCCGAACTTGTAAAAAGCAGAACGGAATAATACAAAACCTGGTACATAATTCATTAGAGAGGTATAAACAGAACCCAGAGGCTCATGCGATCCAGCTGCTAAAAACATTTCCAAGAGAGCAATTACACTAAAAAGAGAAAGGACTCTTCTTGTCGCTTTGTCTTTTGCTAAAAGCAAACTTGAAAAAGCGAGGATTGGAAAAAGAAAATTGAGAGAGGACAAAATAGAATTGTTAAGATAGTAAGCGGCATAGGGGTGCTCAATATTCGCTCTTTCCACCTCACCAAACCCACCATACCAGTCGGGAACTCCCAAAAATCTAAAAAGATTTAAAAATGAGGATGAACGGCTCACATACCCTAGCCACTCCTTGTTGCCCTCAATTGAAGATTCCTGAAAAAGTGCCTGGGGGTTGTCGATCAAAAACTGTTTCATATATGGAATGATTGAATATGCGTTGAAGGCAAGATATAAAATTAACGATAGTGCAAAAAACAGAAGGGTCTTTCGCAACTCCTCGAAATTGCGACTAACAAGTCCTCTGGAAAAAACATGTATCACTATAACTACAAAAATTGCAATTACACCTCCGTACAAAGTAATACCAAACAAGCCACCACCGTTAAAAATTGAAAAGGTAAGCGAAGAAATTAACGCAGCTGTCAAAACACCAAGTTTTTGGTTATATAAACGAAAGTAAACGGCCAGAAAAATAAGCAGCCCTGAAAAAACTCCATATTTTGCTCTCTCGAGCATGAATATTGACTGGAAAATATAAAAATTAAAAACTAGTAATGGGGGTAATATAAAAACAAAAGGTTTCCCAAAAACATCCTTTAGTTGATAGGCAAAGAAAAAGCCCGAAACAAAGATTAGACCCAACCAAAAAAAGACAGAGATATAATTCCCAGCGTACGGCACACCAGCGATCATTGAGGAGACCCAGTCAAAAAAATGGATTGTCAAACTACCAAAGTTGACAGAATTATCAAGTCCAAAATCCAACCGACCATCCCAAGCGTAAAAACGCGATAATAAAAATTGCTTTGCGTCTAAGGGTAATCCTGAATCATGTCCAACTATCGCATAACCGGGAGGCAGCCAAAGATAAGAAAGAAGAAGTAATCCTAAAAGGGCAAAAAACGCGTATAAAACACTTAAGAACAAGAACTTATTTCTAATCTTGAAAACCATTAATCGAATTATACCTACTTAAGTTCCAAATAACAAAAAAGAAATGATGTCTTGTTCCTGAGAGACGGAAGTTATTGAAGCTATTCTAGATTAGAATTGGTTTTTACCCACTCGATAATTTTAGGCAGTTCTTCCTCGAATTTCATATTAGGTTTCCACCCTAAAACTTTACTTGCTTTTTGTGAAGAAGGAACTCTTCGTTTAATGTCATAAGTAAAACTTGGAACATACTTAACCTTAAAGGGTTTATCGATTTTACAAAGATTGAATATCAATTCAGCCAAATCAATCATTTTAATTTCTTTTTCTTCACCTAAATTAAAATCTTCGTTAACAGCTTTTGGACTTTCTAACGCCATAATAATACCTCTTGCTAAATCCGAAACGTGTGTAAAACATCTAGTTTGTTGTCCATCTCCTAAAAGTTCAAGGGGGTATTGCCCGGATAATATCTTTTTTATTAAGTCCGGAATAACGTGCGCGTATCCAACCTCGCGACCCGGAGCTTCGTTTATTCCATAAGCGTTAAATGGCCTGCAAATTGTATAGTTAAGGCCAAATTCGTCATAAAATGCTTTGCAGTATTCCTCGCCAATAAGTTTAGAAAATCCATATGCAGAAACTGGAGGGGGGATTTTTGCAATATCACTTTCGCTACTTGGAAAACTATTGGTCGATTCAAAAACCATCGAAGAGGATAAATATAATATTCTTTCTGTTTTATTCTTGACTGCAGCTTCAAACACAGTTGAATAAAGTTTGTTGTTTTCAGAGAGGATAGTTGCAGGATATTTATGAAAATAGCCAATACCTCCAATTTTTGCAGCTAAATGCACGCAAAGATCAATGTTCTCGAGAGCTCGTTCGGCGCTTTTTGATTCAGTTAAATCTGTTTTAATAAAATCGCAACCCTCGGGCACCTTTGCTTCTCTTTTGCTCAAATCGTCTGCAACTCTAACTTTATAGCCCTTTTGAACAAGCTGTTTAACAACTTCTCTTCCGATAAACCCGGCTCCCCCAGTAACAAGTATTTTCTTCATAATACTATTTTTCTACTTCGTCCAACCTAAATATTATTTTTCCTACACCCCACATATTCCAAACATCGCATATAACACACGACTCTTTCGACAGTTGTCTAATTTTTTCTAACCCCATATTTTTAAATATATCATGGTTTGTCGCCACGATTACTAAATCAGCGTCTTTTAGTGTAACTTCTAATGACTCTGAAGGAAGTAGCGGATCGTGGACTAAAACACTAGCCCCTTCTCCAATAAAATAATTTTGCAGCTTAGGGGTAAGAGAATACCTGATATCATCGATATTCTTCTTAAACGCAAGGCCTAATATCGCTACTTTTTTACCGGCAAACGAACCGTACTTTTCTTTTAGCGTATTAACCAAAAAACCCGGTACGTTCTCGTTTATTCTCCAAGCACCAACCATTAAATCTAAATATGGACTTTTATCCAGCAAAAAGAAGCTGTCTTTAACTAAACACGGACCCGCTGTAAAACCCGGAGATTTCAAACCGCCTCGTTTATATCCTTCATTTACCAAACGTAGAACTTCATAAATATCTGCTCCTTGACCCTCTGCAATCATCATAAATTCATTACCAATAGCAAAATCTATATAGCGGTAAATATTGCAGTATAGTTTTGCCAACTCTGCTGATAATGTGTCTGTAAAATGAATCGTTTTAGTTATTTTTTTGAAAACTTCTCCTGCTTCTTTGGCACTATTTTTATCTAAAGTTCCAATAATCTGGGGTATTTCCGCTAACTCTTGAACCGCCTTACCCTCTGCGATTCTTTCGGGGCAATACGCAAGAAAAATATCTTCTCCTACTTTAAATTTAGTCTTTTCTTCAATAATTCTTTTAATATTTTCGGTTACTCCTGGAGCAATCGTACTTCTCAAAATAATTAGTTGACCTTTTTTCAAATACGGGCAAGCTTCTTCAAAAAAGTCTATTATCTGGGAAAAATTGGGCGTATAATTCCCGTCAATTGGAGTCCCTAAGGTGATGATAATAATTTCAGACTTTTCTAATGAAGACCCAAGTTTTTCAACAGCGGTAAATCTATTACCGTAATATTTTTTAAGAAGCGGCTCTGCACCTTCCTCTATAAAAGGGAGCTTTCCTTTACTTATTAAATTAAGCCTGGCTTTATCAACATCAGCTCCAATTACTTCATAGCCTTTATCTGCAAGAACAAGGGCTAAAGGGAGCCCAACTCTTCCGATACCAACAACCGTGACTTTATTTTTGCTAGGCACTGCCAAATAATACAACAGTCGCTTTTACAAACGCAAGAACAAATCTATCGTCTATCAAATTAGCCCATCGCTGAATTGTTCAACCACAAATCTCCCGTCAGGGGTTAAGTCTAATTGCAATGCTTCTTCCCTAGTCAGCCATTTATAACTACCGTGTTCCCAATTTAATTTAACTTCCTCAGACTTCGGGCGACAAACATAACCAATAATAACTACAAAATCTTCGTTATCGATTCTAGACTTTAGACAAAAAGGTGTTAGACCAGAAACCTCAAGTTGGACTTCCTCCCGGATTTCTCTTTCAATACCTTCATACGGATCTTCAATTTCAAGCGCACCTCCAGGTAAAGACCATTTTCCCCCAGCGCCCGATTTTTCCGATCTTTGAAGTATTAATATTTGATTTTTTCGGTTTACAACAATCGCCTTTTGCCCGATTAAAGCATAAACTTTCTGAGGAATATAATTTGGGTCAAAATCCGCCATCGAAGAATTGTTAGGAAAATTTGCTAAGTACAGTTTCTTTAATAACTTGAGGTAAATCTGAAGGGTTAGCTCTTAAACGGTCTTTTATATCAGCACTAACTGTGTCTCGTTCCAACAAAAGACCGGTAATCTCTCCCTCAATTCGGTGTCCTACTTCTCTTTGAGTTTCGTACAAAGTTTTCCCAGCTGTCCAAGGCACTTGCCTTCCGTATTCGTTCATCATTGCATATCTTGCATTATTCTCAAGATTCTTTATACGCTCGTCTAAGGGAACGATTTTATCTTGGTCGGTAATTGAACCAATATAATGAAAAACTCGCTCTTCTAATGAACTATCAATCCTCATCACCCTGGGGAGAGCCGGGTGTCCGTCTGCTGAAGCGATTTTTATAACCTCCGGGTTCACTCCAAAACGCCTCATGCCGTCTGTGCTATGCTCTTCTGATTCCTCAAAAAAGTCGTATTTAACTTTTCCTCCGTCTTCATCACTAATTTCTCCGCTTGCAACACGACCATTAATTTTTCGCAAACCTGTAGATTGGAAAGGTTTATCCCAATCATGCACCAATGCCGCATCAACTAATTTAGAAGTTCTCTCTTTATCCCAACCAAGAAAATCACCTAAAACTTCACAGGCAGAAGCCTGGACTAACTGGTGTTCTGCAACATTACGCCAAATATCTTTGCCCCTTTGTCTATCCTGAACAGTACCGAGTATGCCGCCTTCCTTCGCTACTTTCATTAAACTCAAACGTGATGCTACTAACTCTGAAAAATATTTTCTTTTTCCCAGTGTGTCTGTAGAAGTTTCTACCATTTAAGATATTATATCATAACTATTTACAGACGCAACTATTATAGGGAAAAGTTACGGATCGGGAATATTGAATTACAAGCCGTTAATATGTTAACCTACTTTCACGAGCTTTTAAATTATGATAACAAAATTAAACAAAGACTCTAAGGTGCTTGTCGCTACATTTTCCCCTTGGAAAGACGGTCAGCGTGCCCCGACTAACGGCATGGTTTACCCATTCGTTGATTTTTTTCCAAGACACTCTAAATATTTTGCCTTATTAGACCAACCACACCCTGGGAGTGATATTGTTATCCCTTTTGCTGAAGTTTACGAAAATGGAAAATTAAAAGAGAAAGTTCATTCTTCGATTTTTGTTTCTTGGATGAAGCCATTGTTAAGCTTTGCCAATGCCGCAAACACCAGCCTTGTTTTTAAATTCCGCGACTTAATATCTGTCGTTGACTTTGCTTTAGGAAGCGGTAAAAAGTTTGACCTTTTTATCGGCTTTGAATCTGTCAACGCTTTAGCCGGAATATTTTTAAGAATGTTGGGGCGGGTAGACACGGTTATATACTATGTGTCTGATTTTTCACCTCGAAGATACAAACAGAAATGGTTTAATAATTTTTATTTATTTATGGATAAACTTGCAGCAACTTATGCCGATGCAACATGGAATGTTTCTCCAGCAATGCCCGAGGCAAGAAAAAAGCTGGGATACGATATGAAGAAGATTTCTCCACAACTTTATGCGCCTAACGCCTTTTTTAGACCTGAGATAAAACACCTTCCTCTAAATCAAGTGAAACCATTTAGCATCGTCTACGCAGGCTCTCTTGGTCCTGAAAACGGCCCTGGACTGGCTATCGAAGCAATGCCTAAGATACTTAAAAAGTTTCCGAAAGCAACTTTAACTTTAATCGGTGGGGGGAGAAAAGAAGTCGAAGAAGGACTAAAAGATCTCATTAAAAAGTTAAACCTTGAAAAATCTGTTGACTTTCGCGGGTTTGTACAAACAAACAAGGAAATGCTAGATATCGTTAGACACCACAGAATAAGTATTGCGCCCTATCAGGCTTTCCCGAACTCTGTGCGTTGGTATGCAGACGCCGTCAAAATCCGAACCTCCATGGCTTGTGGTCTTCCGGTTATCACAACTCATATTCCCCCGATGGGGCGTGAGGCCGAAAAGAACGGGGCTGGAATTGTTGTTAAAGATGATGTCCGCGAACTTGCAAACGCAGTAATTAAGGTCTTTTCGGATGAAAAGCTGTATCTGAAAATGCGCAAGAACGCAATCGCCGCGGCAAAAGATAACACGTGGGAAAATTCATATACTAATGCTCTAAAATCAATGGGTGTATCTGTTAATACATAATCAAGATAATATGTAGAAATTATGTCGGAAGATGTTGATAAAAAAATTGAGGACTATGGATACGATAGCGAAAACAAAGATATAATAGTATCTGGCAGGCCTTTTGAAGCTGTTTGGAACAATCTCCAGCTAACTGAACAAGCAATTGCTCCTGGTTCAAAAGTACTCTCAGTAGGAGAGGGGCTCTCCGATTTCGCAAGAAAATTAGAAATGCGTACGAACTCAAAAGTTTGGGCTTTGGATTTAATCTACAGGCACGGTACTGAGTTATTCAAACAAAACCCTGCAGAAGTTTACAAATACCTATCCGAAAGATATAAAGGATTATTAAAACCCAAGTTAGGCAATAAGAATTTTCCAAATCGTAAACAATTAATAGCAGGTGATATTCACGATTTACCCTTTTCAGATTCTACACTCGATCTTGTTATTGGAAGTACAGTTTTTGAACATTTGAATCTTGAAAGAGCACTTCCAGAGCTCGTCAGAGTTCTTAAAAACTCTGGTGAACTTCGACTTTCTGGTTGTTTACTAGATCTAATTCCAGCAGAAAATAAACTCTATCCTGCACGTGTCGCTATAGATGGATATGGCGGGGATGCATATGTGATGCGTGCAAAAAACGTTGTCCCAGCTCTACAGTGGCTTATCCAACAAGAAGGTTTAACTGGATACATAGTTGCTGATCAACCAAACCATAGAACCGAAGGTGTATATAAAGCAGATGTTTTGGTCATAAGAAAAGATCAAAACTTACCATTGATTAAACAAGAGACAAATACAGATATTGACGATTTACAAAGATATCCGTTTATCGGAAAAACATACAAGATTGAAAAAGTTGGGTCTGAAAAGTCAACCAATCGGCTTTACACCACCACTTGGCAACCCCAGACTAGGACTACGGAAACCATAACAATTGACACGTTCTCTGTCTCGGAAGTTGCTTAAAAACTAAAAATAATACTTAGGAAAATTCTTACACAAACGCCCTTAAAGATATGGGGGTTATAATCAAATAATTATGGCTGAACGCGATTTTCAATTACCTGAACTTGAAAGATATCAACACGAACTTACTGTTGCAATTCAAGCGGTTAGAGTTGCTGGAAGCACCATACTCAGCCAAGTAAATAATCGCCAAGCCGAAAGACATGGTCTGGAATTCAAAGCAGAAGTAGATAGATTAGCAGATGAGGCAGGGGTTAATATTATCAAAACAGCATTTCCTAATGATTCTGTTTTAACAGAAGAAATAGGCTTGCCTGAAACCCCAACAGATAGACTTTGGGTCTCCGATCTTCTTGATGGAACAACCAACTTCTTGAATGGTTCAAGAAACTACACGGTACTTATGAGTTTTGTGCAGAATGGAAAGTTAGTTGTTGGGGTCAGTTTATTACCCGCAACAAATGAGCTATTTTACGCTGTCGATGGCGCAGGAGCTTTTCTCAATGGAAAACAAATCGAAGTCTCTTCTGTCGACATACTAAAAAGAGCCACAGTTGCTCTAGACCCTGGATATGATCCTCAAGGAGGAAATAAAGTTTCAGATTTATTCTTAAAACTGCGACCCGTATGCGGAAATGTCGCGATGTACAACGCAAATGGCTATACCTTATCAATGCTTGCGAAAGGAGAACTAGCAGGATTTGTACATTTTTCTTCAAAGGTGTGGGAGGCAGCAGGGCTTTTGCTTATAAAAGAAGCTGGAGGAAATGTTACCGATCTCGAAGGACAAGATATTAAGCTGGATTTCACTTCATCTGAGGGGTTTCCATTTGTAGCTTCAAATGGACGAATCCACAAAGAGTTACTGGAGATGTGCTCTTCAAAGTCTTAACCTTTTGTTTTCTGAAATATAAAAAACGCGTTGCCTATCGTGTGGTGGGTGTTTTCGATATCTTTAACCTTCTCATAAGTTGAAACTCCCCAATTTTCTTTATCGTTCAACATATAAATTTCATTTACCACCTTAAAACCTTGACTAATCTTTTTAATTCTTGCCTTGTCGTAAATCCTCATAAACGGCAGGAATTTTGCTTTCCCGAAAGGCACAGTTATCAAAACAATTCCACCCGGCTTCAATACCCTTCTAATTTCTGCCATCGCAGTTACATCTCCATCCTTTTCTTCCACATCTCCATAAGAAGTCTCACCCATACCGACATGTTCGAGAGTCGAAATTATCGTGACTGCATCGAAGAACCCACTTTTAAACTTAGTTTTTCTGATATCCCCTTTCACAAACTTCAGATTTTTGTGTTTGAAAAGATAGTCTTCAATATCAAGAGCATATACTTCGTGACCCAAAGAGGCCATCTCTAGTGGAACCTGACTATATCTACTTCCAACATCAAGTATTTTAGATTTTGTACGAGGCAAATTCTGAATAATAATGGGGTTCTCAATAATTCTTTCTGAAAACACTTCCCACTTAACAATATGCTTCAAGTAATCTTTCCATTTTGCGGGAACCAGAAACCCAACGTAGTGCATTATATATTCTGTTGGGGTCATCATATTATTTCTTGTTTTGTAGCTCATTCCTGATATCAGAAGTTGTATCACGTAATCCGTTACTGTCAAAATAGAAGGCAAAGACGCGGTCAATTTTTGATTTATCTTTTCCTATAAACTCTTCAACCTCTCCGTATTTATAGACAAGCTTGAGTTCCTCTTTTTTAATTTCAGGATAGAAAGCAGTTATGCTTGCTGCTCCCCCATAAGGACTTCCGCCATATACACGGCTCAGCTGGTATTTAATAGCCGGGCTATTTGGTGTTTCAATATAAATAAGAGAGCCTGCAGACAGCGTAGGATAATAATTCTTTAAATTTACGAAGAAAGAGCGCGCTGGCTTGCTGTGGAAAGAAGTAAACTTGTTGAAATTGTAGTGTGTCGCCGCCATGTTCGCACCAGCCAAAAGCAAAAAGGCAATTATAAAGATTCGATTTAGGTATTTGACTGGCTGTATTTCCTTCTTTTTTAAGAATGTGTATAAGGCAAGCCCAGATACTGTAAAAAAGAGACCGTAAGCAGGAGCTGCTAATGAAAGAGTTCTGTGCTGAATATCAGAAATTCCCGGAGAGCTAAAAATATAAATACCCAAAACATTAACATGCATCCATCCTAGAGCAAATAAACTCAAAAGCCCCCACTCTTTCTTTTGCCTCCAAGCAAGAATTACCAAACCAATAGCGATTACAAGCGTAGCAATAACCAAAAGATACGTCTGCTTTACATCTAAGACATCAACATATCCTGTTAACCTAGTTGACAAGAAGAGCCAAGGTCCTCCAAGAAGAATGTTTGTTAATGTAAGCAGAGGCTTCATGTGGATAAGAGATTGAATCCCTAATTCCAATTTCGCCCCTCCGTCAAGAGGAGACGACTCTGCAATTAATATTTTTCCAGTTGTTACCAACTCTGACAGAGTTACATCATACCTGTAATACGCAACAAAACTTACAAAAAGAACAATTTGTCTTGCAATAAATCCGAGGGTCGGAATATATCTTTTATTGCTAAGGATATAATCAAAAAGAAATAGTATGGGAAAAAATATAAACACACGCCTTGGCTCAAGCTCGGCAAAAAACAAAAAACCTAAAGTTACTAAAACAAAATAGACAAGTTTCTTTTCAGTAAAATATCTCCAAAAAAGATAAAGAAGCATAAGAAGCATGATGGTAAGCGGGTACCCGCCTTCGGCAACATAAGTCCAAATCATCGTCGCTGTATTTGAACCAACCGGTGAAGTTGCGTATAAAAGTGCTGCTATAAGCCCCAGCATTTTATTCTTAAGTAATCCGCTTGCAAAAATATAGAAAAGCACTGCAGACAGGGCATAAATTAATGTTCCGACAAAATAATATCCTGCTGCATTAAGCTTAAACCAAGAATAAAGAATGTAATAATTGTTGGTCGTAAACGTGGAATACACATAATCTTTGTGAGTAAAGTCGTAGAGAGCCCCCCACTCATCTAAATAGAAAAACATATCAAGTACAGGGAGGAAAGTAGTAAATGCAACAACTGCAACTAGAAGAATGTGGGCAATTTTGTTTTCTGCGAATTTTTTTAACATAATTTAACGAAGTCTCATTCTAATGGCTTGTTAAAAACCTGTAAAGTCTTGATTTAATAAACATAACGACTAAAGGCGATGTCGCTTCCCTCAAAATTGGTACAGAAAATACCAACTTATTCAATTGTCGCATAAACCTTCTTAAAAGCATGTCTTTGGGTAACAATCCTTGCGAAAGATAGTATTTCGATGGCAACTCGCCAAATCTCCAAGACAAAGCTTCTATAGAAGAATAAGGATTGAATCTTGCTAGGTAACCGTGACCTCTTTGTCTAAAAGTTAGCTCCACATCTTCTTCCCCCCAGTAGCGAATTTCGCTCCAAGGACATTCTTTAGCAATACTCTTCTTGAGGATGGTAAGCATGCCTCCCACATAAATTTGCTCGTCCCAATCTTTGTAATCTAATTTCGCGATGTTATACGGCAAATCCAAAGTATTTGATCCGTATGTAATCCAATCACCAGACCTAATTGCGGTACCTCGTAAAGTTTGTTTAACACACATGAGTTCAAAGGTGTTTCCATATTTCTTTACACCTTTAAACCAATTGTCATCTAAAACAATTCGGTCATGCATAATACACACGTTTTCATATTTAGCATTTCTTGCAATTAAGTTCTTCTGTTTCGTAATCCACCCTTTCCACCCACCAGGTTTAAACAACCTTTGACCAAATGGAATATAGGTAAAATCCTTTTCATCGCGGTCAAAATACTTTCCGCAAACGATTACCTCGTAATGCGGGATCTTTTGTTTTCTGATAGCGGCAAATATCTCTTCAACCCACTCGTTTCTATCACCCATGGTAAGCATTCCAAACGTCCACTTTCCAACAGAGTCTCCTAGAATTTTTGTTGATTCGAGTTTTTTGACAACAAACCTAAAATAACTACCGTCCTCTTTAGACGGGTCGGGCTGGTCTGGAGGGTTCTTAACAAAATCTATAATCTGTTCTTTGTTCTGTGCTCTTTGTTCAATTTTTCCATGGTAAACAATATCGTACTTCCCTTTCCACAACCACCACATTTGTTGTTCTAGTTTTTTGAAGTTACTTCTCTTGTTGGGAATATAATCAATTACTAGGTAGCCACCCTCTTTAACCAAGTAAAACCACTCTTTAAGAAGAATCGGAACAAATTTAGTGGTGTTTAGATTATCGTATGAATAAACGATGTCTTGCGAATCTTGCTCAAACTCGCCTGTTGGGTGATAAAGCTGGTTAATTTCTTGAAACCAATGTTTTGCACCTTTTACACGCGGTTTTGAAGATAGATCTAAAACTTGCATTTAATTCAGAATAGCATATAGCTTACTCCCACGCCGCGTCAAGACTGAGCAATTTTGCGCGCAATTAG